>Ga0265798_10001662_pt1 | contig 34152 bp, 29 predicted proteins | sample P3T30metagenome_FD_192430 | JGI IMG/M metagenome (GOLD analysis project Ga0265798, IMG submission 192430) | Plant litter microbial communities from East Loma Ridge, Irvine, California - P3 T30 | ecosystem: Environmental > Terrestrial > Plant litter > Unclassified | place: USA: California... | reverse complement strand
GCGAATTCTACAGCGTTACAACCGCGTGTCAAACTCTTTTTTCTCACCGCTGTCGATTCAGACAAACTCGACCGACTTCCTCGCTGACCTCATTCGATAAACCCTTGTAACTCATTGAACTACAAGGTTTTTTCGTTTCCGTCTGCGCCGGAAGTGGGGCGAATTATAGACACCTCAACGAGCGCGTCAACCGTTATTTTCAAAAACCTGAGATCTATTTCACTGCCCCCAATAAACACGGGGTCAGATCAATCCAGGTCTCCATGACTTACAGGCTGGGAAACGCAAACTGCGACGCCTCATGGCTCGCCCGCTGCGGCCAGCGCTGCGTAATTGCCTTGCGACGGGTATAGAAACGCACCCCGTCCGGCCCGTAAGCATGCAGATCGCCAAACAGCGAACGCTTCCAGCCACCAAAGCTGTGATAAGCAACAGGCACAGGCAAAGGCACATTGACCCCCACCATGCCTACTTCAATCTCGTCGCAGAACAGACGCGCCGCCTCCCCGTCGCGAGTGAAGATGCAGGTACCGTTGCCGTACTCATGATCGTTGATCAGTTGCATGGCCGCTTCCATGCTGTCGACACGCACAATGCACAGCACCGGCCCGAAGATCTCTTCCTTATAGATACGCATCTGCGGCGTGACGTTATCGAACAGGCACCCACCCATGAAGAAGCCTTGCTCATGACCGGCAACCTCAAGCCCGCGACCATCAACGACCAATGTCGCCCCGGACTGAACGCCATCCTCTATATAGCCGCTGACTTTTTCGCGATGCTGCCCCGTCACCAACGGCCCCATGTCCAGGCCACAGGTTGTCCCCGCACCAATCTTCAGGCTCTGGATCTGTGGAACCAGTTTCGCCACCAGCGCATCGGCGATCTGATCACCCACACAGACGGCAACCGAGATCGCCATGCAGCGCTCGCCGCACGAACCATAGGCTGCGCCCATCAAGGCACTGACCGCATTGTCCAGATCCGCATCCGGCATCAGCACTGCATGGTTCTTCGCGCCGCCCAATGCCTGGACACGCTTGCCCCGCGCAGCGCCTTCTTTATAGATGTATTCGGCGATGGGCGTGGAGCCGACAAAACTCAGCGCCTTGACTTCCGGCGCCTCGATCAGCGCGTCCACCGCCACCTTGTCGCCATGCACCACGTTGAGCACGCCTTTGGGCAACCCTGCCTCGTGCAGCAGTTCGGCAATCAGCAGCGTGGAACTGGGATCGCGCTCGGACGGCTTGAGGATGAAACAGTTGCCGCAGACGATCGCCAGCGGGTACATCCACAAAGGCACCATCGCCGGGAAGTTGAACGGCGTGATGCCCGCAACGATACCCAATGGCTGGAAGTCAGACCATGCATCGATATTCGGCCCCACATTGCGGCTGTATTCACCCTTGAGGACTTCCGGCGCAGCGCAGGCGTATTCGACGTTCTCGATGCCGCGCTTCAACTCCCCCGCTGCGTCTTCCAATGTCTTCCCGTGTTCTTCGCTGATCAGTTGAGCGATGCGGCCTTCGTTCTGCTCCAGCAATTGCTTGAAACGAAACATCACCTGAGCGCGTTTTGCAGCCGGCGTGTTACGCCAGGCCGGAAAGGCTGCCTTGGCTGAATCGATCGCCCGCTGAACCGTTTCGCGACTGGCGAGCGCCACCTTGTGAATGGCTTGTCCGGTAGACGGATTGAACACATCGGCCGTACGTCCGTCATCGGAAACGAACTCACCGTGGATCAGGTGTTGAATGCTGCTCATGAAAAAAACTCCAAAAGGGTTTCCGGCAGGCGCGAATCACTCCGCGCCCGCTGCTTATATAAGAAGGGTGTCAGCGAGGATGATCAGTCGATGAGGTTCAGCGTTTCGCCCACTGCGTCGAACAGCCGATCCAGGTCCTCAGCCTTGCTGTTGAAGGTCGGCCCGAACTGCAGGGTGTCGCCGCCAAAGCGCACATAGAAGCCCGCTTTCCACAACTTCATCCCGGCCTCGAACGGCCGCACGATGGCATCACCGTCGCGCGGTGCGAGCTGGATAGCTCCGGCCAGCCCATAGTTGCGAATATCCACGACGTTCTTGCTGCCTTTGACGCCATGCAATGCGCTCTCGAAATGGGGGGCCATTTGCGCAGCCTGCTGCACCAGATTTTCGCGCTGCAACAACTCAAGCGCAGCCAGACCGGCAGCACAGGCCACCGGGTGCGCCGAGTAGGTGTAACCATGCGGGAATTCGACCGCGTATTCCGGCGTCGACTGGTTCATGAACGTCTGATAGATCTCACTGCTGGCAATCACGGCGCCCATCGGGATAGCACCGTTGGTGATCTGCTTGGCGATGCACATCAGGTCAGGTGTGACGCCGAAGCTTTCGGCACCGAACATCGAGCCGGTGCGGCCGAAGCCCGTGATGACTTCATCGAAGATCAGCAGGATGTTGTGCTGATCGCAGATTTCACGCAGACGCTTGAGATAACCCTGCGGCGGCACGATCACACCTGCCGAACCCGCCATCGGCTCGACAATCACCGCTGCAATGTTCGACGCGTCATGCAATTCGATCAGCTTGAGCATCTCGTCAGCCAATGCGATACCGCCCGCTTCCGGCATGCCCTTGGAGTACGCGTTACTGGCCAGCAGCGTATGCGGCAGATGATCGACATCCATCAACTGGCCGAACATTTTGCGGTTGCCGTTCACGCCACCCAGGCTGGTGCCCGCCACGTTCACGCCGTGATAACCACGTGCCCGCCCGATCATCTTGGTCTTGGTGGCCTGACCCTTGAGACGCCAGTAGGCACGCACCATCTTCACGGCAGTGTCCGCGCACTCGGAGCCGGAGTTGGTATAGAAGACGTGATTGAGATTGCCCGGCGTCAGCTCGGTGATTTTTTCCGCGAGCTGAAACGATAACGGATGGCCAAACTGAAAGCCCGGTGAATAATCCAGCACGCCCAGTTGCTTGTAGACGGCCTCCTGGATTTCCTTGCGGGTATGCCCAGCTCCGCAGGTCCATAGCCCGGAAAGCGCATCGTAAATCTTGCGGCCCTTGTCGTCCGTCAGGTAACTGCCTTGCGCTGCAACGATCAGGCGCGGGTCGCGCTGGAAGTTGCGATTGGCTGTGTAGGGCATCCAGTGGGCATCAAGCTTCAGCTGACTGGCGACAGAAAGATCGGACGACTCGAGCATATTCATTGAAACGAACCTCGTGTGTGCTTGAGCAAGCAGTTATTTCAGTTAAGGTGCCATGGAGCCAAAGTCTGGAAAATCTGACTTTCACGATCTTTAGTTTGGTAGAGACTAAACAATGAGCACCCGTCGCACCGATCCTCTGGCACAAGTCAGCGACTTTGATATCCGACTCTTGCGCCTGTTTAAAAGCGTAGTCGAGGCTGGTGGCTTCTCGGCCGCGGAAAGTGCGCTCGGCATCGGTCGTTCTGCAATCAGTCAGCAGATGAGCGATCTGGAGCAACGTCTGGGCCTGCGTCTTTGCCAGCGTGGACGAGCGGGATTTTCGGTGACCGATGAGGGTAAAGAGGTTTATCAGTCGGCATTGCAGTTGCTGAGCGCGCTGGAAAGCTTTCGAACCGAGGTCAACGGTCTGCATCAGCATCTGCGCGGCGAGCTGAATATCGGGCTGACCGACAATCTGGTCACCATGCCCCACATGCGCATCACCCATGCCATTTCGCAGCTCAAGGAACGCGGCCCGGATGTGCACATCAACATCCGCATGAGCGCCCCGGCAGAAGTGGAACAGGGGGTACTCGAAGGCAAGCTGCATGTCGGTGTGGTGCCTCAGGTCAGCGCACTGCCAGGTCTCGATTACCAGCCGCTGTATAGCGAGCGCTCGCTGCTGTATTGCGCTGTCGGCCATCCGCTGTTCCGTGCGGCCGATGCTCTGCTCGGCAGCGAGCACCTTGCCGAACAGGACGCCATCGCACCGACGTTCAGACTGCCCGCCGAGATTCAGGCCCATTATCAGGCACTCAAATGCACCGCCAGCGCGTCGGATCGTGAGGGCATGGCGTTTCTGATCCTGACCGGGCGCTACATCGGTTATCTGCCGGACCATTACGCCAGCGCCTGGGTAAAGGAAGGCAGGCTGCGTGCCTTGAAACCGGATTCAAGGTTTTACGACCTGAGCCTGGTGACGGTGACGCGCAAAGGAAGGCGCCCTCATTTGGTGCTGGAAAGCTTCATGGAAGGATTGGCTGCTACCCGATGAAACACTTCATCATGACAGCAGCAGAACGCGCGCCTACAGAAATAACCCCTAATCACGGCAGACCCTTGATACCACAGGCGGTATCACACATCCCGTGACAATAACCTGAGCAGGTGGACAGCTTTTTGCATTGGATCCGGATAACGAAACGCCAGCTCATGGCGCCTCCCTCTGCCTCAAAGTCCGAGAGCCTGTCATGCAGCCCGAAACATCCGACAACAGTGACCTGATCTACGGCCTCGACGACCGCCCCAAGCCACTGACGGCTACTCTTGCCGCATTGCAACACGTACTTGCCAGCTTCGTCGGCATCATCACCCCGCCGCTGATCATCGGCTCCGCATTGGGCTTGAGCGCCTACCTGCCCTACCTGATCAGCATGGCGTTAATGGTGTCCGGCGTGGGCACTTTCATTCAGGCGCGCCGCCCGTTCGGCATCGGTGCCGGGATGATCTGCCTGCAAGGCACCAGCTTCGCCTTTCTCGGCGCGGTGCTGTCGGCAGGCTTTCTGGTCAAGCAGCGTGGTGGCAGCCCGGAAGACATCATGGCGATGATCTTCGGCGTGTGCTTTTTCGGCGCGCTGGTGCAGATCGTGCTGAGCCGCTGCATCGGCCAATTACGCCGCGTCATCACACCGCTGGTGACCGGTATTGTGATCACCTTGATCGGTGTCAGCCTCATCAAGGTCGGTGTGACCGATCTGGGCGGCGGCTTCAATGCGCCCGACTTCGGTTCGCCGCTGAATCTGGCACTCGGCGTCTTCGTGCTGGTGGTGATCATCGCGCTGAACCGTTCCAACACGCCGTGGGTTCGTCTATCGGGGATCATCATCGGCCTGGCCGTCGGCAGTCTGGCGGCGTGGTTCAGCGGCAAGCTTGTCCCGCAACCGATTCATGACCTGCCGCTGATCAGCATTCCGGTGCCCTTTCGCTTCGGTTTCAGTTTTGACTGGAGCGCTTTCCTGCCCGTCGCGCTGATTTATCTGATCAGCAGCATCGAAACCGTCGGCGACCTGACCGCCAACTGCATGCTGGCCAGGCAACCCATCAGCGGACCGAGCTACGTGGCCAGACTCAAGGGCGGCGTGCTCGGTGATGGCGTGAGTTGCATGCTCGCAGCCACGTTCAGCGCATTCCCCAACACCACCTTTGCCCAGAACAACGGTGTCATCCAGTTGACCGGCGTTGCCAGCCGTTACGTCGGCCTGTACATCGGTGCCGTGCTGTTCACGCTGGGACTGTTTCCGCACATCGGCGCCATCGTCCAGCAGATTCCCAAACCGGTACTGGGCGGCGCAACGCTGGTGATGTTCGGCAGCGTCGCGGCGGCAGGCGTCCGGATTCTGGCTCAGTCGCCGCTGGATCGACGCAGCATGCTGATCATTGCGACCTCATTCGGAGTAGGCCTGGGCATCGCCTCACAGCCCGCGCTGCTCCACCAGATGCCCAAGCTCGTGCAGAACCTGTTCGACTCGGCCATCACCAGCGGAGGCATCACGGCCATTCTGATGTGCCTGTTGATCCCTGAAAGCAAAGCCTGCGCCGACGTGCAGGCAACCTGCCAGGAAGCCGAACCCTTTGAGCCTCAACGATAATTTTCCAGTGCCTGTGCTTGCGGGATGGCCGCATGTGCGTTATCTGTTCGTCCGTTGCGTCCCTTGACCTGCCCGGAATCGCCCATGACCCTCCAAGTCCCTGCGCACAACGCCCACGTTGCCAAGCCCGCCAGCCGCATTCGTCAGAAAAATGAAGAGGCGATCATCAAGGCCGCCGAAGACGAGTTTGCACGTCACGGTTTCAAGGGCACCAGCATGAACACCATCGCGCTGAAGGCCGGGCTGCCCAAAGCCAACCTGCACTACTACTTCACCAACAAGCTGGGGCTGTACATTGCAGTGTTGAGCAACATCATCGAACTGTGGGACAGCACCTTCAATACCCTCAGCGTTGAAGACGATCCCGCAGATGCGCTGGCACGGTACATCCGCGCCAAGATGGAGTTTTCGCGCCGCCAGCCTCAGGCGTCGCGCATCTTTGCGATGGAAATCATCAGCGGCGGCGAATGCATGAGCGAATATTTCAGCCAGGATTACCGCTTGTGGTTCCAGGGCCGGGCAGCGGTTTTCCAGGCCTGGATCGACGCCGGCAAGATGGACCCGGTCGACCCGGTGCATCTGATCTTCCTGCTGTGGGGCAGCACTCAGCACTACGCCGACTTCGCGTCCCAGATATGCCGCGTCACCGGGCGTACCCGCCTGACCAAACAGGACATGGACGAGGCCAGCGAAAACCTGATCAGGATCATCGTCAAAGGTTGTGGGCTAAAGCCGCCAGCCTTGTAGAATTCGCACCTTGTCGCCAGCCGGATGCACGCATGCCTTTTACCCTTGCTGGCCCTTGCGAGTTTCGTGAAGAAATCCGCAAGAGCCGCTTCATCACCCTCGCCGCCCCCATCAGCAGCCCGACCGACGCGCAGGCGTTCATCGACCAGCACAGTGACCTGAACGCCACTCACAACTGCTGGGCCTGGAAACTGGGTGATCAATACCGCAGCAATGACGATGGCGAGCCGGGCGGCACCGCAGGCCGCCCGATTCTTGCGGCGATCGAGGCGCAGGGTTTCGATCAGGTCGTGGTGCTGGTCATTCGCTGGTACGGCGGTATCCAACTGGGAACCGGCGGCCTGGCTCGTGCCTACGGTGGTGGCGCCAACAAATGCCTGCAGCAGGCAGCACGTGTGGAGCTGGTCAACCGGCTGCCTTTCAACCTTGAGTGCAGCTTCAGCGAACTGGCGCTGGTCAAGGTTCGTCTGGCTGAATCGAGCGGCCTGGTTGAAGCCGAAAACTTCACCGCCAATGGCGTGGAAATGTCGGTTGCCATCGGCCCTGAGCATGTGGAGAACTTCCAGCGGCAACTGGCTGACCTGAGTCGGGGCAGAATCGTCCTGCATCCGGCATCCACGCTGTAATCAAGCGTTCATCACGATGTGCACAGTTGCCCACATCTACTGTGCATCCGACTGTGGATAAGCTGAGCACATACCGCTGCAAGCCTTGTCGGGCAAGCGATGCAGGCGATTGATCATTTTTTGAACAATACACCCTGATACGTGTGAAACCGTTGATAAAACAGCGATTTAAACGCGCTTAGCTCCTTCGGAATCCAAGCGCTTCGGCGTTATGCCCGGTTCGATGCGTTTCACACAAGAACTGTGGAGCAACCTGTGGATAACAGGTGCAAGGGTGTCGCAGCGGCTTGGCAGCTCGCGCTCGCTGACAACTGTACGTTTTTTGATCAAATACAGTGAGCCAATTTGGCCCTCGCCGCCGATACGCACGCCCCGAACTGGTGCTGAAACACCGCAAGTGTCTGCGGGACCCTCCAGACAGGCTCGTCACAGGCCTTATTCAGGGCCGCCCGACAAAAGCTGACCCCCTGGCCAGGATTTTGCTTTATCCACGGGCGACCCACTCCTGCCTCAGAGCCTGACATGCCAAACCACGCGACACCTGCGCGTCTTCAGTTACGCCACATCACCAAACAGTACCCCGGCTGTCTGGCAAACGACGCTGTCGACCTGACCATCCAGCCCGGAGAAATCCACGCGTTGCTGGGCGAGAACGGCGCGGGCAAAAGCACGCTGATGAAGATCATCTACGGTGTGACACAACCGGATTCCGGCACCATCATCTGGCAGGGTCAGCCGCAGATCATGCGCAACCCGGCACAGGCCAGAAGCTTGGGCATCGGCATGGTGTTCCAGCATTTTTCGCTGTTCGAAACCTTGAGTGTGGCGCAGAACATCGCGCTGGCCATGGGTGCGGCAGCCGGTACACCGAAACAACTGGAACCCCGTATCCGCGAAGTCTCGCAGCGCTACGGCATGGCGCTGGAGCCACAGCGACTGGTGCACAGTCTGTCGATTGGCGAGCGGCAAAAGGTGGAAATCATTCGCTGCCTGATGCAAGACATCCGCCTGTTGATTCTCGATGAACCCACCTCGGTGCTGACGCCGCTGGAAGCCGAAGAACTGTTCGTCACCTTGCGGCATCTGGCCTCTGAAGGCTGCAGCATCCTGTTCATCAGCCACAAGCTGGGCGAGGTTCGAGCCCTTTGTCACAGCGCCACGGTGTTGCGAAACGGCAAAGTGTCGGGGCACTGCGTTCCGGCAGAGTGCTCGGACCTGGAACTGGCGCGTCTGATGGTCGGCGATGCAGAAGGCCTGACGGCGCAGTATGAAAAAGTCAGCGGTGCAGCACCGTTTCTGCGGGTCGAGCGACTGTCGTGGCACAACCCCGATCCATTTGGCTGCTCCTTGAAAGACCTCAGTCTGGAGGTGCGCAGCGGCGAGATCGTCGGCATCGCAGGCGTGGCGGGCAATGGACAGGACGAGTTGCTGGCGCTGCTCAGCGGTGAGCAGTTATTGCCTAGTGCCCAGGCCGCCACGCTGCGTTTCGCTGACGCCCCGGTAGGTCACTTGCGGCCCGATGCCAGACGCAAGCGCGGTCTGGCCTTTGTGCCCGCCGAACGTCTGGGTCACGGTGCGGTGCCGGAACTGAGCCTGGCGGATAACGCGCTGCTTACGGCGTTTCAGCAAGGTCTGGTCAGCAAAGGCCTGATTCAGCGCGGCAAGGTTCGGGCATTGGCCGACGAGATCATCCGCCGCTTTGCAGTAAAGACGCCGGACGCCCAGACCGCCGCGCGCAGCCTCTCGGGCGGCAACCTGCAAAAATTCATTCTGGGGCGCGAAATCATGCAGAACCCCAAACTGCTGGTCGCTGCGCACCCGACCTGGGGCGTGGACGTCGGCGCGGCGGCTGCCATCCATCGCGCACTCATTGCCTTGCGCGATGCCGGCGCAGCGATTCTGGTGATCTCCGAAGATCTGGACGAGCTGTTCCAGATCAGCGACCGCCTCGCCGCGCTGAGCGGTGGACAACTTTCCCACCTGATCCCGACCGGACAGACCAGCACCGTGCAGATTGGCGGCTGGATGGCAGGTCAGTTCGATCATTCTCATACCCAGGCCCAATTGCCGGGTTAACGGAGCAAAACATGCTGCTTTCTCTGGAACCGCGCGGCCAGCAATCGCGCGTCATGCTGTGGTGCTCTCCTCTGCTGGCCGCCGTGCTGACGCTGGTCTGCGGGTCGCTGCTGTTCATCGCCCTGGGGCTTGATCCGTGGGTAACCTTGCACACCTTGCTGATCGCACCGGTCAGCGACCTGTACGGTCTGTCGGAACTGATGGTCAAGACGTTGCCGATCCTGCTTTGTGCATTGGGGCTGGCGGTTGCCTATCAGGCGCGCATCTGGAACATCGGCGCTGAAGGCCAACTGCTGCTGGGCGCTCTGGCAGGCAGCGCTGTTGCGGTCAACATCATCGAGCTGGAAAGCCGCTGGGCGCTGGTGATGGTCCTGATGGCGGGCACGCTGGCCGGTGCAGCCTGGGCAGGCGTAACGGCCTGGTTGCGCACGCATTTCAATGCCAATGAAATCCTCACCAGCATCATGCTCAATTACATCGCCTTGAACCTGCTGCTGTACTTCGTGCACGGGCCGCTCAAGGATCCCGCAGGCATGAACTTCCCGGAATCGGCGACCTTCGGCGATGCCAGCCGCCTGCCGCTATTGATGGAAGACGGCCGCGCGCACGTGGGCGTGTATTTCGCACTGTTTGCGTTGGTGGCGGTGTGGGTCTTGCTGCAACGCAGCTTCGTCGGTTTCCAGATCAAGGTGCTGGGCCTGGACAAACGTGCTGCCGGGTTCGTCGGCTTTCGTGAGAAGCGTCTGGTGTGGCTGGCCTTGTTGATCAGCGGCGCACTGGCCGGCCTCGCAGGCGTTTCGGAAGTCACCGGTCCCATCGGGCAACTGGTGCCGCAGGTGTCTCCGGGTTATGGCTACGCGGCGATTACCGTGGCATTTCTGGGGCGCCTCAATCCGATCGGCATTCTGTTCTCCAGCCTGTTGATCGCCCTCCTGTATCTGGGTGGCGAAAGCGCGCAGATGACCCTGAACCTGCCGCCCGCTATCACCCAGTTGTTTCAGGGAATGATGCTGTTCTTCCTGCTGGCCTGCGACGTACTGATTCTTTACCGCCCACGCCTGAAGATGCGCTGGGCCAAGCGTCAGATGACGCCTGTTGTAGGAGCCGCGTGATGGATATCGATCTGCTGAGCAATATTTTCTACGCCATGGTGCGATGCGGCACCCCGCTGCTGCTGGTCGCGCTGGGTGAGCTGATCTGTGAAAAGAGCGGCGTGATCAACCTCGGTCAGGAAGGCATGATGCTGTTTGGCGCGGTGATCGGCTTCATCATCGCCCTGAGCACCGGCAACCTGTGGCTGGGCGTGCTGCTGGCGATGCTCGCAGGCATGCTGCTGTCGGCACTGTTCGCGCTGGTTGCGCTGGTGTTCAACGCCAATCAGGTGGCCACGGGTCTCGCGCTGACCATCTTCGGCGTCGGGCTGTCGAGTTTTGTCGGCGCGGCATGGGTCGGCAAGCCGCTCAGCGGTTTCGAGCCGGTTGCGATTCCCTTTCTAAGCGACATCCCGCTGATTGGTCGCATGCTGTTCGCCCAGGATTTGCTGGTCTACCTGTCCTTCGCCCTGTTTGCACTGGTCGCCTGGGCACTGCTGAAGAGTCGAATCGGACTTATCATTCAGGCGGTCGGCGAAAACCCCGATGCTGCCAGTGCGATGGGCCTGCCCGTGTTGCGGGTTCGCACCCTCGCCGTGCTGTTTGGTGGCGCAATGGCTGGATTGGCAGGTGCCTATCTGTCGCTTGCCTACACGCCGATGTGGGCCGAAAACATGAGCGCCGGACGCGGCTGGATTGCCCTGGCGCTGGTGGTCTTCGCCAGTTGGCGCGTCTGGCGTCTGCTGCTGGGCGCCTACCTGTTCGGCCTGGCCAGCATCCTGCATTTGGTCGCTCAAGGCATCGGCCTGGCAATCCCGTCCAATCTGCTGGCCATGCTGCCCTACCTCGCCACCATCATCGTTCTGGTGCTGCTGTCGCGCGATGCATTGCGCACCCGGTTGTATGCGCCGGTTTCGCTGGGGCAGCCTTGGCGGGCGGGGCATTGATAGAAGAAGAGATGATTCGGCAGGCAGGGCCGCAACGTTCAGGCTTGGCTTACGCACAACCATGAGCCAAGCTTGATCACTGCCCATGGGATGAGCAATTCGTCGCTCAACGGTTGGCTTTCAGTCTGAACGAAGTCGGCGACCGCGTTGCCGAAACCGAAACGGCTTTCCGAATCCTCTTTCAATCTGCCAAGGAGTTTTTTCATGACGACCAAAACCGCGCTGATCATCGGTGCTTCGCGTGGCCTGGGGCTTGGGCTGGTTCAACGCCTGACTGAACAGGGCTGGAAGGTCACGGCAACGGTGCGTGATCCGCAGAATGCCGACAATCTGAAAGCCATCGAAGGCGTACGCATTGAAGCAGTGGACATTGATGACACCGCTTCGCTGGAAGTGCTGGTCCAGAAGCTGAAGGGGGAAGTGTTTGACGTGCTGTTCGTCAATGCCGGGATCATGGGGCCTAAACATCAGAGCGCGGCTCAGGCGACGGCCGCCGAGCTGGGTCAGCTGTTTCTGACCAATGCCATTGCGCCGATCCGGCTGGCGGAACGTTTCGTTGATCATATTCGTCCTGAAACTGGCGTACTGGCGTTCATGAGTTCGGTGCTGGGCAGTGTTGCCTGCTCTGAAGGCGAGACCATGACGCTGTATAAAGCCAGCAAGGCCGCGCTTAATTCGATGACCAACAGCTTTGTGGTGCAACTGCCCGAGCCACGCCCGACCGTGCTGTCGCTGCATCCGGGCTGGGTCAAGACCGATATGGGTGGCGAGAATGCCGCCATTGACGTGCAGACCAGCACCACCGGGCTGGTGGAACAGCTCAACGCCTATGCGGGCAAGGGCGGGCATCACTTCATCAACTATAAGGGCGAGACGATTGCCTGGTAAGTGATCAAGAGCGGGCGCGGAGCATCCTGGGCGGTATTTCCACGCAGAGCGTGAGTAACGATCAATTGTCCGACTCCACACTGATCGTGCCCATCGCTCCGCGTGGGTATGCATCCCGTGACGCTCCGCGTCACAAATGGCACAGACTGCGGATTCAGTGAGCCGAGCGCATGACGTGGATAACGCTGGAGCTTGGACACACATCTGCGCCACATTCGAGAGCGGACGCGGAGCGTCCTGAGAGGCATTCCCACGCAGAGCGATGGGAACGATCAGCGTGATCTCAAGCACGCCGATCACGCGCAGAGCGTGAGGAACGATCAATTGTCTGACTCCACACTGATCGTGCCCATCGCTCCGCGTGAGCATGCATCTCGTGACGCTCCGCGTCACACGCACTTTCACGCGCAACTTGATTAAAAACTGATCACTTCAGTAAACTCCACGACCTTGCCGAGGCGCTGTCTGTCTCGCACCCTGGATCAGCAGACAGGGCAACACTGAGCTGGCTAACCCTGAACCCACTTTCAGAGGAGCCGGCCCATGTCCGCGATCCGTATCTGGTTGAAAAATCCTCTTGCCGTGTTTACTGCCAATGACCTCGACGCCTGTGGCGGGCTGGTCATCGAAGGCGGTGTCATTACTGAAGTACTCGCAGCCGGGCAACAACCTGCCCTGCCCTGCGATCAGGTATTCGACGCGCGCGAGCATGTGCTGCTGCCGGGCCTGATCAACACTCACCATCACTTCTATCAAACCCTGACCCGCGCCTGGGCGCCGGTGGTCAATCAACCGCTGTTTCCGTGGCTCAAGACGCTCTATCCGGTCTGGGCGCGGCTGACGCCTGAAAAGCTTGCCGTCGCCAGCAAAGTCGCATTGACCGAACTGTTGCTGTCGGGCTGTACGACCGCTGCCGATCATCACTACCTGTTTCCGGACGGACTGGAACAGGCCATCGACGTGCAGGTGCAAAGCGTTCGCGATTTGGGCATGCGCGCCATGCTCACTCGCGGCTCCATGAGTCTGGGCGAAGCGGACGGCGGTCTGCCGCCGCAACAGACCGTGCAACAGGGTGAGGTGATTCTGGCCGACAGTCAGCGTCTGATCGAGACCTACCATGAGCGCGGCGACGGTGCGCAGATCCAGATCGCCCTCGCGCCCTGCTCACCGTTTTCCGTCACACCGCAGATCATGGCTGAAAGCGCTGCGCTCGCTGAAACGCTCGACGTGCGCCTGCATACCCATCTGGCCGAAACCCTCGACGAAGAAGACTTCTGCCTGCAGCGTTTCGGCCTGCGCACCGTCGATTATCTCGACAGCGTCGGCTGGCTCGGCCCGCGCACCTGGCTGGCCCACGGCATTCATTTCAATCCTGAAGAAATAGCGCGACTGGGCTCGGCAGGCACCGGTATTTGCCACTGCCCGAGTTCCAACATGCGCCTGGCGTCCGGCATCTGTCCGACGCTGGATCTGATCGCCGCAGGCGCGCCGCTCGGGCTGGGAGTCGACGGTTCGGCGTCCAACGACGCCTCGAACATGATGCTCGAAACCCGCCAGGCGCTTTACCTGCAACGGTTGCGTTACGGCGCAGAAAGGATCACCCCGGAACTCGTACTGGGCTGGGCCACCAAGGGCTCGGCGCAGCTGCTGGGGCGCACGGACATTGGTGAACTGGAGGTCGGTAAACAGGCTGATCTGGCGCTGTTCAAACTTGATGAGCTGCGCTTCTCGGGTAGCCACGATCCGTTGTCGGCGCTGCTGCTCTGCGGTGCAGACCGTGCGGATCGAGTGATGATTGCCGGGCAGTGGCGAGTGATCGACGGTCAGGTCGAAGGGCTGGATTTGCAACAACTGATTGCCGAGCATCGTCAGGCGGCACGGGAACTGATTCAAGGCTGAGTCCAGACCAGTAAAGCTGTGAACGGATCGACACCTACTGCAGTGTTGATCCGCTAGAGTGTCGCCTCCCCAGCCGCCAGGCGAGACATCATGTCTACCAGCCCTCCCTCTTCAAGCCCTCCCGAAGATGACAAAAGTCTGTCGGTCCTGCTGCTGGGACTGGCCTGGCAGCTTTTGCTGCTGATAGGGCCTGCCGCGCTGCTCACGATACTGCCGCCCTGGCAGGGATTGCTGATCGTACTCGGCCTGGCCGCCACCACCGGTTTGTGTGTATGGGCCGGCTGGAAAGGTATTACCAGCCCAATCACATCACTGAGTGTCAGCGCCATGATTGGCCTGGGGCTGAGCCTGGGTCGCGTGCTGCCCAATTACTGGAATGTACTGGTCGCTCTGTTCACGATCATAGTGGGCCTGAACCTGCTTCAAAGATGGGAAAGCAAACTGGGCATCGCCGAACCCTCCGAGGGCAAAAAAGAGGGCGAGAACACGCCGCCATCACCTCCTCAGCGCAGCTACGAAACAAGCAATAGCGCCTGGGGCGGCCAGGAACCGGAACGCACCCCCGAAGGCGAGCCAATTCGCGTCTTCAACATGGGTGAGATCGCCATGGGCGGGCCGGTCTACATGGATTACCTGTTCCCCGATGGCGTGCTGCTTCAAGGCATCGGATCTTCAGCCCGGTTTTCCATCGACGGCCGTTACTTCGCCGCCACCGTACCTTCCCGTCAGGCTTGGGGCCTGGTCATTCTGGACCGCCAGATGCGCCGGGTGTATCACTGTGATAACGACGTATTCTGGGAGCTGGACACATTCACCGCGACCGATCTGAGCGGGCGCATCAGCCCGCTGGTGGATAACCGGGCCTCCACGATCAAGCTACAGGACGTGCTCAAGACTGCACGGGTCGTCGACATGATGCCGATTGTGGATATCTGGATCGAACCCTCTGCGCGACCCCAGGACGCTGCCGCCGAACGAATAGAACGCAACGGCCCCCATGACCGGCATCGCATCGAAGGTCATTTGCGCATGCCCGCCAGCCTGCGCGATCTGGAGCAACCGCTGGACGCGTTGCGCTACCCGGCCTATCAACTGAGCCTGGACGGCCGGGAAAGCGATCTGTTTTTCTACGCGGACGATTCGATCATTTGGCGCGAGGACGGCAAGGCGCTGTGTGTCATGGCGCAACGGGCCGAGGACGAAGAGAAAAAATACTGGTGCTGGCAACCTGGAACTGGCTGGCAGGCACTGGCCGAGCCGTGGGTGATCAGCAACCGGGAAGTGTCGCTCAACTGGCACACACCGCTCGCTCTGGACGAGCATGATCTGCGCATCGAAGGCTATCTGGCGTTCGAATGCCCGGATCGCGGCCGCTATGGCTACAACCTGCGCTGCATTCACAGCGACACGGAAACCCAGACCGGGCACGATGCCCAAGGCCAATTGCAAGGCGGGGAGCGGAAACTGACCGGAGTTCGTCTGGTCGTCCCGCTGACCGGCAAGGGCGAGCGCGGCATGAGCAGCATCGAGACCGAGCCGTTGCTGGAAGGGCAGCGCGCCCGGCTGAGTTGGCAAATGGACAACGCGGTCGATCTGGGTGGTTACCGCTGCCGCATCGCAGACTGGGAACTGCCGGGGTTGTGGCTGCTTGAGCATCGGGTTTCGGACTGTCAGCGGTATCTGGCGTTGATCCCGTTCACCGAGTACCCGGCCAGCCCCGGCAAGGTCGTGGTGATCGACCTACTCAAGCGCCGCCGTCTGGAAGGGCCGCCCATGGAAGTGGTTCATCTCATGGACGTGCGCGAGGGCAAGCTCTCGGTCATCACCGTAGCCGGGCGGTTGACGGACGCCTGTGAAAGCACAGCCTTGCAGCGTTACGACCAACCCGCTCCACCTGTCGGGCAGGCGGCAGACTTCTGCGATTACCGCGAGGGCTCTCGTCCGTACTATCAGATTGTCGAGTTGGAGATCGGCAACGATGCCCTGCGTGCGTTGCCGCAAGGGCGAACGGTGCAAATCCCTCAGGCCGCCAACGCGGACGGAGATTTCGTGCAGCCCGCACCGGGCAACAGCGACGCGGCCTGGCTGTTCGGCTGCGAGACCGAGTACGCCGACAGCTGGATGCGCAAAGGAGCAGCCCGTCTGGGTGGTCATCTGCTGACCGCGTCCGGATGCGCCATCAAGGACCTTGCTCCGTCGATGATCTGGTCACCCGACGCCCGCTACCTGGCCCTCACCCGCCTGCACGTGGATCCGGAAAGCCGCTGGGAATTGTTGCTGCTGGATGTGCAGGAACGAACACTGCGCACCTTTCCCTACTCCCCGGGCAACCGACCGCAGTTCGAAAGCTTCGACAATGGAAAGCTGAAGGTGCGGTCATTCGAGCGGGATTGGGCGTCAGACGTTTATCCCGACACAGGCCGCGTCAGCTCGACCAGCCAGGCCAGCTTGCTGAAGCTACCGGCGTTGACGCTGATCGAGTGCGAAGGACTGTGGCTCATGCCAGGCCAGGAAATGGAGGCAGGGCTCTGGCGAGCGTTGGACAGGAAGGCATTAACACAGTTTGCGCTAGCTCGCTGATCGTTCCACACGCTCTGCGTTGGCACGATCAGCGTAAAGCTGCTTAAAGCCCCAGGCACGACAACATGATGAACGTCGCGAACAGCACGAAATGGGTCATGCCCTCGATGGCGTTCGTTTCGCCGTCGTTGAGGTTGATCGCGCTGACCAGCAGGGTGATCGCAATCATCACGGTCTGCACCGGCGTCATGGCCATCTGGAAAGGCTGGCCGCTGTAGAGCGCCATGGCTTCCATTACCGGAACGGTCAGGATCACCGTGGACAGCGACGCACCCAGCGCGATGTTGACCACCGACTGCATGCGGTTGGCGAGTGCTGCACGCAAGGCTGTGAGGATTTCAGGCGACGCGGAAATGGCGGCGACCAGAATCGCCGTCATGACCGGCGGCGCGCCGGTGCCTTCAAGCCCTAGGTCGACGGTCTTGGACATGACTTCGGCCAGCGCACCGATCACTACGACACCAACCACCAACGTGGCGATGGAACGGGTCAGGTTGACCGGCTCGCCATGCTCTTCGGGCTGATCCTTGCGTTTTTTCTTGTCCGGGTAGCTGTAGCTGAAGAAGTAGCTGTGCGGCCCGACCTGCATGCGCAGGAACAAGGTATAGAGCAGAATCATCGCGCCGATGGTGAAGGCCGAATACAGCTTCCAGTTCGCTTCGGGGATGAACTCGGGGACGATCATGGACACGCCCATGGCTGTCATGATCATCACGCTGTAGGTGCGCGCCGAATCGTCGTTGTAGGACTGCTCGCCGTGCTTGAGACCACCCATCAGCGCGGCCAGCCCCAGGATGCCGTTGATGTCGAGCATCACAGCGGAATAGATGGTGTCGCGCACCAGCGTCGGTGATGGCTCGTTGCTCATCATGATCGCCAGGATCACGACTTCAACCAGCACCGCCGACAGCGTCAGAATCATCGTGCCGTAAGGATCGCCCACTTTCTCGGCGAGCATTTCGGCGTGATGCGCCACCCGCAGCGATGCGCAGACGATGAAGCCGACCAGCGCAAGACCGGCCACCAGAGCAACTGTCTGGCCATTGCCCAGCAACGTGTGCTCCAGCGGATAGGCGACAAAAGTGGCGATGATCGCCAGTAGTAAAAATTTTTCCTGCTTGAGCAAAGCGCCCATGTTTGTTCCCCAAACCCTTGCGACACATCGCCGCGGATGTATATGAAGGTGTCTGTCATTGAAGCCGTTCAGAGTGCGGGGTGTGACAAAAGGTTTCAAAAAATGCCTCGAATGAGAACGACACCCACACGTAAATGACTTTTGATCCCGTCGTCACGATGTGAAATAGTGCCCGCCGTTTTCTTCGCGACCTTTCTGGCGTGCCTGTTCGCGGCCAGGTTTGCGTGAATGGGTCTTCGCGGTTCCGTTTCAGTGATTCCGTTTCAGTAACAAAAGGACATTCGTCATGCGTGCTTTTCGACTGACATCTCTGCTGGCCGGCAATCTGCTGGCGGCCATGGCTTGCGCCACCCAGGCAGCGCCTATCGACATTGATGACGGCCAGCACAAGGTTCACTTGCCCGATGCGCCCAAGCGCGTGGTGGTGCTGGAGTTTTCCTTTCTCGACAGTCTGGCCTCGGTCGGCGTGACGCCCGTAGGCGCCGCCGATGATGGCGATGCCAACCGCGTGCTGCCCAAGGCGCGCAAGGCCGTTGGCGAATGGCAGTCGGTAGGCCTTCGTTCGCAGCCGAATATAGAAGTCATCGCACGCCTGAAGCCGGACCTGATCATTGCCGACCTGGGTCGTCATCAGGCGCTATATAACGATCTGAAAAGCCTGGCCCCCACGCTGATGCTGCCATCGCGTGGCGAAGACTATGAAGGCAGCCTGAAATCCGCCGAGCTGATCGGCACTGCGCTGGGCAAAGGCCCGCAGATGCAGGCGCGTATCGCTGAAAACCGCGAGCATCTGAAAGCGGTCGCTGCGCAAATCCCGGCCGACACCAAAGTGCTGTTCGGCGTCGCCCGTGAAGACAGCTTCTCGGTGCATGGCCCGCACTCTTATGCAGGCAGCGTGTTGAAGGCCATCGGCCTGCAGGTGCCGGAAGTGCGCAAGAACGCCGCGCCGACCGAGTTCGTCAGCCTTGAGCAATTGCTGGCGCTGGATCCGGGCTGGCTGCTGGTCGGGCACTATCGTCGCCCGAGTCTGGTGGACAACTGGAGCAAGCAGCCGTTGTGGCAGGTACTGAGTGCGGTACGCAACAAACAGGTCGCCGAAGTGGATGGCGACAGCTGGGCGCGCAATCGCGGCATCATGGCGTCCGAGCAGATTGCCGACGACGCGCTTGCAGTCCTCAAGGGCGGCAAGGCCGTGATCAATCCTTAAATGCGTCGCTGGCTGATGGCGAGCGTGATCGCCGCAGGTTGTCTGGGCCTGTTCTGGATGTCGCTGTTCGCCCTGTCGCCCTTCACCATCCGGCAGATCGACGCCTGGAACGGGCTGTTCACGCTGGGACGCGAGGGCGGCAACATCGCCTACATCGTTGCGCAACTACGTGTACCGCGAGCCTTGTGCGCGGCGCTGGTCGGCGCCTGCCTCGGCGTGGCCGGAGCCTTGATGCAAGGCATCACCCGCAATCGGCTGGCCTCCCCGTCTCTGTTCGGCGTGACAGCGGGCGCGGCGCTGGGTCTGGCGTTGTTCTCCACAGGGCTGATTGCCCTGCCCTTCCCCGGCGGCGCGTTGCTGATGACCTGTCTGGGCGGTGCCCTGGCGTGGATCACGGTGTTCAGCCTCGGCGGCGCCTGGTCGCCTGCCACATCCCAGGGCCGACTGGTGCTGGCGGGCGTGGCGGTGGCGGCGTTGTGTGCGGCGCTGACCCGCCTGACCGTGATTCTTGTTGAAGCCCAGGCGCAAAGCGTCCTGAACTGGCTGGCCGGTTCGCTGGCCAACGTCGGCGCTGAACAACTGCAATTGCTGTGGCCCTGCACGCTGATCGGCGTCGTGCTGGCGATTGCCTGCGCGCCACGCCTGAATCTGATCAACCTTGGCGAGGACGCCGCCCGTTCCCTGGGCGTGCGCATCGGCGCGCTGCGCCTGCTGGTGTTCGTGGTCAGTCTGGTGCTGGTCGGCGCGAGCGTCTGCGCCGTCGGGCCCGTCGGTTTTGTCGGCCTGATCGCGCCGAACATTGCCCGCCAATGGCTGGGCAACGATTACCGCTGGCTGATCCCGGTCAGCGCCGGACTGGGCGCCGCCATCGTGCTGGCGTCCGACCTGATCAGCCGCGCCGTGGCCTTTCCGGTCGAAACGCCGGCGGGCGTGGTGACGGCATTGATTGGCGCGCCGTTCTTCCTGTTTCTGGCGAGGCGCGCGCTATGAGCCAGCCTCGCTCAAGACTGCTGATCCTGATCGGCCTGTTGCTGCTGGCACTGTTGCTGAGCCTGAGTGCGGGTACGGTCTGGCTGACACCGGGCGCGGTGCTCGACCATCTGATCGCTCATGACAGCAAAGACTTCGAAGTCTGGAATCACAGATTGCCGCGGGGTCTGATTGCCGTTGTCACCGGCTGTGCGTTCGGTCTGGCCGGTGCCATCGTGCAGGGCGTGATCCGCAACCCGCTGGCCTCGCCTGAAATCCTTGGCGTGACGCAAGGCGCGGGGCTGGCGCTGACCATCGCGATCATCGGTTTTCCGCATTTGCCGGTCTCAGCGCTGCCGTTCGTGGCGTGTCTGGGCGGTGCGGGCGGCGCGCTGTTGCTGGCGCTGTACAACACCGGTGTACAGTTTTCCGGTGTGCGCTTCGCACTCTCGGGTGTGGCCATTGCCGTCACGCTGTCGAGCATCACCGAGTTTCTGATTCTGTCCAATCCGCTGGACATCAACACCGCCCTGCTGGCGCTGACCGGCAGCCTGTGGAGCCGCAACTGGCACCACGTGCTGCTGGCAGTCCCGTTGCTGATTATGATCCCGGTCTCGCTGTTGCTGGCCAAGCCACTCAATCTGATCGGTCTGGGTGACGAAGCGGCGCAGAGCCTGGGCACCGGTCTCACGCGCACACGCTGGCTGGCGATGGGCAGTGCGGTGCTGCTGACCAGCATGGGCGTCGGGATCATTGGCCCGATCAGTTTCGTCGGGCTGGTCGCGCCGCACATGGCTCGGCGACTGGTGGGCGGTCATCATCAGTTCCTGCTGCCCGCCTCCATGGTGCTGGGCGCATTGCTGCTGGTGCTGGCCGACACGCTCGGTCGTACGCTGATCGCGCCCAGCGAGATCCCGGCAGGGATTCTCACGGCGGTGATCGGCGCTCCGTATTTCCTGTGGCTGCTGGCCAGATTCAAAGGTTGATCCCATGAGCATTCTTCAGGCACAGCAACTCGACATCGGCTACGGCGCAACCCGCATCGTGCAGGACCTGTCGTTCAGCCCGCCGCCCGGCAAGGTCACGGCGCTGATCGGCCCCAACGGTTGTGGCAAGTCCACGCTGCTCAAGGCGTTTGCGAGAATTCTCACGCCACAGGCCGGCAGTCTGAGTCTGGACGGCAAGGCCTACCGCGATCTGTCGGCACGGGATCTGGCCCGCAAGGTGGCGTTTCTGCCGCAGGTATTGCCCATCCCCGAAGGCGTGAGCGTGCGTCAGTTGGTTGCCTACGGTCGCAGTCCGCACAACAGCCTTTGGGGTCGTCTGAGCGGCGCGGATCAGCACAGTGTCGAGCAGGCCTTGCAGCGCATGGAACTGGAGACCCTCGCCGACCGGCCGTTGTCCGACCTGTCCGGCGGGCAACGCCAGCGCGCATGGCTGGCGATGATTCTGGCGCAGGACGCCGCCATCGTGCTGCTCGACGAGCCGACCACCTACCTGGACATCAGCCATCAGGTCGAACTGCTGGACCTGATGCGTGCCCTCAGCGCCGAGGGCAAGACGGTCATCACCGTGTTGCACGATATTAACCAGGCCTGCCGTTACGCTGACCATTTGGCGGTCATGCAGGCCGGACGGCTGGTGGCCAGCGGTACACCCGGTGACGTATTGAACGCCGAACTGGTGTGTCGAGTGTTCGATGTTCAGGTGCAGATCATGCGCGAACCCGTGGCAGGCACGCCCATGTGCATCGTCGAACGCAGCACCCGCTGCACCAGTTAGCGGCGAAGGGCCTGTAACCTGCACCGTCGCGCTGCATATAAACGGGAGTAGAACGGTCTGCAGCGCGTCTGCGTCATAACTTGTCTTTGTGGTCAGCTATTTGCATTGGCGGAGTATCCACTCCAACAAGACTGCAAGGAGCAAGACCCGATGCACCTGACCACCCCACGTCGTCCCCTGAAAAAACTGCTGTGCGCCATGACCGCTGTCGTCGGTCTGGGCGCCAGCCTGCTCGCCTCGGCAGCCGATCCGCTGAAAGTCGGCTTCGTCTACATCGGCCCTATCGGCGACCACGGCTGGACCTATCAGCACGAACAGGGCCGCAAGGCGATGGTCGCGGCGCTGGGCGACAAGGTCAGCAGCAGCTACGTGGAAAACGTGCCGGAAGGCGCCGATGCCGAACGCGTGATCCGCAACATGGCCAAGGGCGGCTATGACCTGATCTTCAGCACCTCCTTCGGCTACATGAACCCGACCCTGAAAGTCGCCAAGCAGTTTCCCAAGGTGAAGTTCGAGCACGCCACCGGCTACAAGCAGGACAAGAACATGGGCACCTACCTGGCCCGCACCTATGAAGGCCGTTACGTGGGTGGTTTCATCGCCGCAAAAATGACCAAGACCAAGAAGATCGGTTACGTCGCCTCGTTCCCGATTCCGGAAGTGTTGCGTGACATCGACGCCATCCAGCTGGCGCTGAACAAGTACAACCCCGGCACCGAGATCAAGGTGGTGTGGGTCAACTCCTGGTTCGATCCGGGCAAGGAAGCCGACGCCGCCAACGCGCTGATCGATCAGGGTGTGGACGTGGTTTTCCAACACACCGACAGCCCGGCACCGATCCAGACCGCCGAACGTCGTGGCGTATACGCCGTCGGCTACGCGTCGGACATGGCGCACTTCGGACCCAAAGCTGTCCTGACCTCCATCGTCAACAACTGGGGGCCGCATTACATTCAGGCGGCCGAAGGCGTACTCGCGGGTACCTGGAAACCTCAGGACTACTGGGGCGGCCTGAAGGAAGGCACGGTTGAGCTGCCGATCAGCGACATCGTCCCTGCCGACGTGAAAGCTGAAGCTCAGACGCTCATTGCCAGCATCGAAAGCGGCGAATTCCATCCGTTCACCGGCCCGATCAAGGACCAGACCGGCACTGTGAAGATCCCGGCTGGCGTGGTCGCAACCAACGCCGAGCTGGCGTCGATGAACTACTACGTCGAGGGCATCAAGGCCGAGTTGCCGAAGTAATCTGCCCGAGGGATCGCGTCCATACTCAAAGGGCGCGATCACTTTGAAGACCACCCGATTTCCAGGACCGCTTCATGGATCAGCTTCCCATCATCGACATCGCCCCGCTCTACGGCACGGACACTGAGGCTTGGCAGAGCGTTGCCAGCCAGATCGACAGTGCCTGTCGCGAATGGGGTTTCTTCTACATCACGGGACACCCGATCACACCGCAGCGGATCGAGCAGGTGCAATCGGCTGCCCGGCGTTTCTTCGCCCAACCGGCGGAGGAAAAGCTCAGGATCGACATTACCCAAAGCACGCACCATCGCGGCTATGGCGCCATTGCCACCGAGCAACTGGACCCCAGCCTGCCGAGCGATCTGAAAGAAACTTTCGACATGGGCCTGCACATGGATGCCGGGCATCCTGACGTGCTGGCGGGCAAACCGCTGCGCGGGCCGAATCGACATCCCGATCTGCCGGGCTGGGAAAGCCTGATGGAGCAGCATTACCTGGACATGCAGGCACTGGCGCAAACCCTGCTGCGTGCCATGACCCTGGCACTGGGCATCGAGCGGGATTTCTTCGACCAGCGCTTCAAGGACCCGGTCAGCGTGCTGCGCATGATTCATTACCCGCCGCGTCACACCGCGACCTCGAAAGAACAGCAAGGCGCAGGCGCGCACACCGATTACGGCTGCATCACCCTGTTGCATCAGGACGCTGCGGGCGGTCTGCAAGTGCGCGATGTAAGGGGCGAGTGGATCGACGCGCCGCCCATCGAGGGCACATTCGTGGTCAACCTCGGCGACATGATGGCGCGCTGGAGCAATGATCGTTACCTGTCCACGCCGCACCGGGTCATCAGCCCGCTGGGTGTCGATCGCTACTCGATGCCGTTTTTCGCCGAACCTCATCCGGACACATGCATCGAATGCCTGCCCGGTTGCCAGAGCGAAAGCCAGCCGGCCCGCTATCCTGTCACCACCTGTGCCGAGTTCCTGTTGTCACGCTTTTCCGACACCTATGCCTATCGTCGAGAGCAGGAGAAAGCGTCTTAGTTGAACGGTCGGTCAGGTTTTACCCAACGCGGCGACGTGCATCTGTAGAATGCCCGCGATCTGCACCTGATGAGAAAAGCACATGTACGACTGGTTGAACGCCCTGCCCAAGGCAGAACTGCACCTGCACCTTGAAGGTTCGCTAGAACCCGAGCTGCTGTTTGCCCTGGCCGAGCGCAACAAAATTGCCCTGCCGTGGAACGATGTGGAAGCCCTGCGCAAGGCGTACGCTTTCAATAATCTGCAGGAATTTCTCGACCTGTATTACCAGGGCGCGGACGTGCTGCGCACCGAGCAGGATTTCTACGACCTGACCTGGGCCTACCTGCAACGCTGCAAGGCGCAGAACGTCATTCATACCGAACCGTTCTTCGATCCACAGACCCATACCGACCGTGGCATTCCTTTCGAAGTGGTACTGGCCGGGATCACCGGTGCGCTGAAAGACGGCAAGTCGCAATTGGGCGTCGACAGCGGCCTGATCCTCAGCTTCCTGCGCCACCTGAGCGAAGAAGAAGCCGAGAAAACCCTGACGCAGGCACTGCCTTTCCGCGACGCGTTCGTGGCGGTCGGTCTGGACAGCTCGGAAATGGGTCATCCGCCGAGCAAGTTCCAGCGCGTCTTTGACCGCGCCCGCAACGAAGGCTTCCTGACCGTGGCCCACGCTGGCGAAGAAGGCCCGCCGGAGTACATCTGGGAAGCGCTGGACCTGCTGAAAATCGAACGCATCGACCACGGCGTGCGCGCCATTGAAGACGAACGCTTGATGCAGCGCATCATCGACGAACAGATCCCGCTGACCGTCTGCCCGCTGTCCAACACCAAACTCTGCGTGTTCGACGACATGGCTCAGCACAACATCCTCGACATGCTCGAGCGTGGCGTGAAGGTCACCGTCAACTCGGACGACCCGGCGTACTTCGGCGGCTACGTCACCGAAAACTTCCACGCCCTGTACACCCATCTGGGCATGACCGAAGACCAGGCCAAACGCCTGGCGCAGAACAGCCTGGATGCACGGCTGGTGAAGCCGTAAATCCGGATTACTTCCTGCGTCCACAGCCTCGACACTGATCGTGTCCATGCTCCGCGCTCATTGTTATACACAAGTCTGCCTCAACACTGATCGTGCCCATCGCTCCGCGTGGGCATGCCTCCCGTGACGCTCCGCGTCACAAATGGCACAGACTGTGGACTCAGTGAGCCGAGCGCATGATGTGGATAACGTCAGAGCTTGGGCACACGTCTGCGCCACATTCGAGAGCGGACGCGGAGCGTCCTGGGAGGCATTCCCACGCAGAGCGTAGGAACGATCATCGTATTCCTCCAGGAGGACTTGTGTATAAGGATGAGCGCAGCCTCGGGGTTCAACGCCTCCCACGGTTCGGTGTTCGCTGCGCGCCTCATGCCGCCGATGCAATCTTGCTGATTTCCCGCTGCCCGCTCGATGACACCTGCAAGGTGCAGGATTCTTCGGTCGTGCGCAGCCAGCCCATCTGGATGAACAGTTGCAGCAGCCCTGCGCCCAGCGCACCCCCCAGGTGCGGGCTGCGTTCGCTCCAGTTGGCGCAGGCGCAAACGGTTTCGCGTTTGCGCTGGGCGAGCGCCGGAATATAGATCCCGCGTTCGGCGAATTTGGCGATGCCCTTGCTCGTGACCTCGAGGCGCTTTTCCTGCTGCTCTATCCACCCGGCACCCAGCAGACGCTGATAAAGCTCGGCCGCCATTTCGCCGCCCAAATGGTCGCAACAGATGCGCGCACGACGCAATGGCAAGGGAGGCATGGGCTGAGCCACACTTCGGCTGATCTGGTCGGCACTGACCAGAGATGCACTGGCCAGCGCCTCGACCGCCGCACCGACCTCGGGCGCCGCCAGGCGAAAGAAGCGCTTGCGACCCCGCGCCTCCTGCTTCAACAGACCGCCGCTGGCCAGACGCGCCAGATGCGCGCCAGCCGAAGAGGTCGAGAGACCCGCCAACAGTGCCAGCTCATCGGCGGGGCGAGCAGTACCATCCATCAACGCCCAAATCATTGCGCTGCGCTTGGGGTCGGCCAGCAATGTCGCAATCTGGCTGATGCAAGGTGCATATTCCATGTGTTCACTCCCTGTTGAAACATTCATCTAGTGCGATGACATATTGACAGCAATCACGCCTCAGTAAAGTTGAACGCGCATCCAACTTGAAATGACAAGTATAAACTCTGCCCCCCATAAGCCGATTGACTAAAACACTTGTAGTCCCGGCCGCAGTCATGTGCGGGAGAGTTACACTCGACCCTACCTGCACGATTGCGGGCCTCACACAAGGCCGCACACTGCCGAAAGACCGCCATATACAAGGGCTTCAGGCATACAGCGAGATCAGGCATATTTTATGCGAGCAAAGATCCAGACGAAAAAGCGGCAGATGGGGACGACAGGCATCGAATTGAAAAACGCAGAAAGCAAAAGAACTTTGCATAGTTGGACTGCATTTAAACATTATATTTTCCGAAACTTCCGTAGGCTTATTCTTCTACCTTTGTAGCCCTGTAAACTCTGAACAGTTCTTATTGGCTTACAGCATGTTGCCTGCACCGCGTACGAAGCATTTCCAGAAGCAGATTGACCGGTTTGCTCAGTTGCGCGCGATGCGCGCACAACAGATTCAAGGGTGCCAGTTCGCCCAATAAATGCGGCATTACTACCTGCAGGCGCCCGGCCCTGACGTCGGCGGCGACGTCCAGCCAGGACTTGTACGCCACACCCTCCCCGGCCACTGCCCAGCGACGCACCACATCAGCGTCGTCGCTGAACCGATTGCCCTTCACCGTCAGGCTTATTTCCCGCTTGCCGTCCTCGAAGGTCCATCGGTCATGAACCCGATCGCCAAGCATGTACAGCAGGCAGTTGTGCTGGGCCAGTTGTTCGATGTGTTGCGGCTGGCCATGACGCTTCAAGTAATCGGGAGCCGCGCACAGAACACGTCGATTACCCGGCAGCACCGGCAACGCAACCAGTGTCGAATCTTCCGGCTCGCCGTAACGCAGGGCGACGTCCACGGGCTGGCGGAACAAATCGGCAATGCGATCTCCCAGCAGCAGCCGTAAGGTGAGCTGCGGGTGTTGCTGCTGAAATGCATCCAGCCAGGGCAACAGCACGTTACGCCCAAGATCCGAAGGCGCCGAGAGCTGCAAAACGCCTTCACAGCGATCCTGACTGCTGGCCAGCAAACGCTGCCCTTCCTCAAGGCTGCCAAGCGCAGCACGGGCATACTCGAGAAAGCCTTCGCCTTCGGCCGTGAGGCGCAGACTGCGGGTCGAGCGCGCCAACAGGCGAGCGCCCACCTGCTGCTCGACCCGCTTGAGCGCCGCGCTGGCCACGGCCGCCGACATGTCCATGACCCGCGCGGCTGCAGACAGGCTGCCCAGATCAGCGGCCCGAACGAACAATTGCAAGTCATCGAAACGCAGCATTAAAGCGCCTTATTATCAAAAATATATTGAAAGAGCCTGCCGTTGTAGCGGGTTTTATCTTTCCGGGAAATAGCCAATGATCCATTCATCACTTTCTCAACCGAGGACCCCGTCATGAAAGCTGTCGCTTATTACCAGTCGCTGCCTGTCAGCAACGCTGATTCCCTGCAGAACATCGAACTGCCCGAACCGGTTGCCGGTGCGCGAGACCTGCTGGTCGAGGTCAAGGCAATCTCCGTCAATCCGGTGGACACCAAGATCCGCCAGAACGTCTCGCCCGAGAATGGCGACGCCAAAGTGCTGGGCTGGGACGTCGCCGGCGTGGTCAAGGCCGTCGGCAGCGATGTCACGCTGTTCCAGCCGGGCGACAAGGTTTACTACGCGGGCTCGTTGATCCGTCCAGGCGCCAACAGCGAGCTGCACGTGGTGGATGAGCGCATCGTTGGCCACATGCCAAAATCGCTGAGCTTTGCTCATGCCGCAGCCTTGCCGCTCACGGCTATCACCGCCTGGGAGCTGCTGTTCGAGCGCCTGCAAATCGTGCAGGGCAAGGGCGAGAGCGGGCAGAGTCTGCTGATCGTCGGCGCAGCGGGTGGTGTGGGTTCGATTCTGACCCAGCTGGCGCGGCAGTTGACCGCGCTGAAAGTCATCGGCACCGCGTCACGCGCCGAGACCGAAAGCTGGGTGCGTGAGCTGGGTGCCCATGAAGTGCTGGATCACAGCAAGCCGCTGAGCGAAGAGCTCAAGCGCGTCGGCATCCAGGCTGTCACGCACGTTGCCAGCCTGACCCAGACCGAACAGCACCTTGATCAACTGGTCGAAGCGCTCAAGCCTCAGGGCAAGCTGAGCCTGATCGACGACCCCAAGTCGCTGGATGTCTCCAAGCTCAAGCGCAAGAGCCTGTCGCTGCACTGGGAGTTCATGTACACCCGTTCGATGTTCGAAACCGACGACATCATCGAGCAGCACAACCTGCTCAATCGCGTGGCGGAACTGGTGGATGCCGGGACGTTGAAGACCACGTTCGGCGAACACTTCGGCACCATCAATGCTGAAAACCTGCGTCGCGCCCACGAGCTGCTGGAAAGCGGCAAGGCCAAGGGCAAGATCGTGCTGGAAGGGTTCTGAAACAATCACTTCTGGCGTTGTGTCAGTCATCGCGACAGACACAACGCCTTGCTTGATCAGGCTGACGCGACCTGCGCGTCACGCTTGGCCTGCAAGCGACGCGTGTACACCGAAGCGCCGACCGACAGGACGCCGCACAGGCTGATGACCAGCGCCATCGGCGTCGAAGTGCCGTCATGCAGCACCCCCACCAGACTCGCGGCAGCCGCTGCGACACTGAACTGCAGACAACCCAGCAAGGCCGATGCACTGCCCGCCCGCGCCCACTGGCCGTTCATGGCGCAGGCCGACGCATTGGGAATGATGCAGCCCAGACTCGCGACACAGATGAACAACGGCACCAGCAGTGGCCAGAGCGCCTCGGTGCGCAACCCGGTAATACCGAGCAGCACCAGACCTGCCGCCAGATAGATCCATACCGTGCGTGTCAGCAGGAACGCCGGACCGGTCTTGCGTAAAATGCGTGCGTTGATCTGTGCAACCGCAATAAATCCCGCCGCGTTCATCCCGAACAGCCAGCCGTAGTGCTCGGCCGGAACTCCGTACAGCTTGATGAACACGAATGGCGAACCGGCCACATAAGCGAACATGCCCGCCATGGCGATGCCGCCCGTGAGCGCATGACCAATGAAGACCCGGTCGGTCAGCAGCCGTCCGTATTGCCGCAAGGCGCCACGCAGCGGCTGGCGGGGCGTGGTGGCAGGCATGCTTTCCGGTAGACCCAGCGCAACGGCCGTCAGGCACAACGCACTGAAGAGTGTCAGGCTAACGAAGATCGACTGCCAGCCAAAGGCATTGACCAGTATCCCGCCGAGCATCGGCGCCAGAATCGGTGCCAGGCCCATGACCAGCATCAACTGCGAAAACACCTTGGCCGATTCGACGGCATTGCATTTGTCGCTGACGATCGCCCGCGACAACACCATCCCCGCGCAGCCGCCCAGCGCCTGCACGAAGCGGGCAGCAATCAGCCATTCAAGACTTGGCGCAAAGGCACAGGCCACCGAGGCCAGCGTGAACAGGCTGACGCCCACCAGCATGGGCATGCGCCGCCCGAAACGGTCGGCCACCGGCCCGTAGGCCAGTTGACCCAGCGACAGGCCGAGGAAATACGCTGCCAGGGTCAGCTGGACATGTTTTTCATCAGTGGCGAAGTACGACGCCATGGCCGGGAAGCCAGGCAGATAGAAGTCGATGGCCAACGGGCCAAAAGCGCTCAGTGCGCCAAGTATCAGGATTGTGCGTAAATTCATCGGGCTTCCATAGCGATGCAGAGCAGCCCGTCAGTTTAACCGGCTTACCCTGCAGAGGACGGAATGCGAGGAAATTAATTCAAGATTTTTCTGCCCAGTACAGCTGACATCAGGTGGATCGAGCAAACCGTGTTACTGCGTCTTCCACATCGCGCTGTCGCGCAGCAAACACGGACCGTGGGAGGCGGCTGCCGGCGATCTGCCGGGAACCGGCGGCAGAACGGAAACACGCGGTGCGTCAGATGCAATCCGGGGACGCTGCGCAGCCCATCGCTGCCGTCGTAACCTGCGAGAACTCCCACGCCCTCCGGGCAGAAAGCAGATGTATGTAAATTCCAGTAACCAGGGTCAAGCCAGTTGCGCCTGATAACCCTCTTCACCCATCAGCCTGATGATGTCTTCGGCACTCAACGTGCTCTCTACCTTGACCTCTTTGCTGGCCAGTTCGACCTGTACCTCGGCGGCTGGGTCTTCATGCTTGATGGCCTGGGTGACAGCCCGTACACAGTGCCCGCAGGTCATGCCCTGGACAGTGAACAATTGCATGTGATGCTCCTCTGAGAGTGAATGACAGGCATCTTCAACCTTGTCATCGTGGCAAGGTCAAGTTTTTGTATTGTCTGCCGGGCTGGCGTTCGGCGTTGCCGTGAGCCAAGCTCACTCATCGACGTTTACATCAGGAGTATCAGCAATGCGCTGGTCAGCAGTCAGCCTCTTCAGCATTATCGGTCTGGTCGCCGCCGCACCCGCCGTTCAGGCCGCCCAGGATTACGGCATTCTGATCATCTCGCGGGAGCGTCTGGAAGTGGCGACCTCCTGTGAGATCGGTATCTACATTCAGGATCAACTGGCCGGGCGACTGTTCCAGGAAGATTCGGTGTCTTTCAACCTGCCGGCCGGCCCGGTGTCTGTGCGTCTGCGTACGCTGCCTGGCAAGATCGTGGGCTGTGAACCGGGATTGGAAGCGCCGACCAACACCACTATTCAGATGCACGCCGGGGACATCCTCAAGTACCGCATCGCGACCAGCCTCAAAGGCATGTACCTCAAGAAAGCCGACCTCAACTATTGATTCGCGCTTGACCTTGCCCATGTGGCAAGGTTGATCCTTGCAGGCACACAGCCTCAGGGAGTGAAAGAGATGCAAGACACCCTCACCTTCGACCTGCCCATCAGCGGCATGACCTGCGCCAGTTGCGCAGGGCGGGTCGAGCGTGCCCTGGCCAAGGTGCCAGGAGTCAATAGCGTGACGGTCAACCTGGCCAACGAACGCGCCCATGTACAGGTCCAGCCCCAGACCGATCCGCAAACCCTCATCAACGCCGTCAGCCACGCCGGCTACAGCGCGACTCTGTTGCAGGACGAGCGTGTCGAAGCCGACCGCAAGGCCGACACGCTGCATCGCGAACGCTGGGCGTTGCTGCTGGCGATTCTGCTCGCAGTGCCATTGGTCGTGCCAATGCTGCTGTCGCCGCTGGGCGTGCACTGGATGCTGCCCGCCTGGGCGCAGGCCGCGCTGGCCACACCGGTGCAGTTCATTCTCGGTGCGCGCTTTTACGTGGCCGCCTGGAAAGCCGTGAGGTCGGGCGCGGGCAACATGGATTTGCTGGTCGCCATTGGCACCAGCGCAGGTTACGGCCTGAGCCTCTATCAATGGCTGACCGCTGAGCCGGGCACCGCGCCGCACCTGTATTTCGAAGCTTCGGCCGTGGTCATCGCGCTGGTGCTGCTCGGCAAGTACCTGGAGAGCCGCGCCAAGCGCCAGACTGCCAGCGCGATTCGTGCCCTTGAAGCTCTGCGACCGGTCCGGGCCTTGCGAGTAGTGGACGGCATTGAGCAGGAGGTCGCCATCAGCGAACTGCAGCTCGAGGATCGGGTGCTGGTCAAACCGGGAGAGCGTTTCCCGGTGGATGGCGATGTCATCGAAGGCCACAGCCACGCTGACGAAGCCCTGATCACTGGCGAAAGCCTGCCAGTGGCCAAAGAACCCGGCGACCGGGTTACTGGCGGGGCCATCAATGGCGAAGGTCGGTTGCTGGTCAGGACCACGGCGCTGGGCTCGGAAACGGTTCTGGCGCGCATCATTCGTCTGGTCGAAGACGCCCAGACCGGCAAGGCACCGATTCAGCGGCTGGTGGACCGGGTCAGCCAGGTATTCGTACCGGTCGTGCTGCTGATCGCCTTTATCACCCTCGCAGGCTGGCTGTTGGCGGATGCTTCGCTGGAAGTGGCCTTGATCAATGCGGTCACCGTGCTGGTGATCGCCTGCCCCTGTGCGCTGGGCCTGGCAACACCCACCGCGATCATGGCGGGCACCGGTGTCGCAGCGCGCCACGGCATTCTGATCAAGGACACCGAGGCGCTGGAGCGTGCCCACGAGGTCACGGCCGTGGTCTTCGACAAGACCGGTACGCTGACCTCCGGTACGCCCCGGATCACCAACATGATTGCGCTGGAAGGCAATGAGGAACAGTTGCTGCAACGGGCGGGTGCCTTGCAGCGTGGCAGCGAGCATCCCTTGGCCAAAGCGGTACTGGATGTCTGTCACGAATGGCAGTTGAAGCTGGACGAGATCGAGAACAGTCACGCGCTGAGCGGACGGGGCATCGCAGGCACGGTGCAGGGTCACGAACTGGTGCTGGGCAATCGACGTCTGCTGGAGGAAAGCGGCCTGCCGATGGACGATCTGGCGGAATCGGCGCGCATCTGGGAGGCTGAAGGACGAACGCTGTCCTGGCTGATCGAACGGGCGCCCGATCCGCACGTCATCGGCCTGTTTGCGTTCGGGGACTCGCTCAAGCCGGGCACGGACGAGGCCGTGCGTGAGCTCAATGCCCGCGGCATCACCAGCCACCTGCTAACGGGCGACAATCGCGGCAGCGCCCAGGTGGTCGCCAAAGCGCTGGGCATTCACGATGTCCACGCCGAAGTCCTGCCGGCCGACAAGTCGGCAGCCGTCATGCAGTTGAAAAGCCATAACGTGGTGGCGATGGTCGGTGACGGCATAAATGACGCGCCCGCGCTGGCCGCCGCCGACATCGGCATCGCGATGGGCAGCGGCACCGACGTCGCCATGCAGGCCGCCGGTATCACGTTGATGCGCGGCGACCCGCGCCTTGTGCCTGCTGCGCTGGACATCAGCCGCCGCACCTACGCCAAGATCCGTCAGAACCTGTTCTGGGCCTTTGTCTACAACCTGATCGGTATTCCCCTGGCAGCGTTCGGCTATCTCAACCCGGTGCTCGCCGGGGCGGCCATGGCGTTGTCCAGCGTGAGCGTGGTGAGCAATGCCCTGCTGCTCAAGACCTGGAAACCCAAAGACCCGGGAGAAACGCCATGAACATCGGCCAAGCGGCAAGCAAAAGCGGCCTCAGCGCCAAGATGATCCGTTATTACGAATCCATCGGCCTGCTGCAGGCGGCGCATCGCAGCGACAGCGGCTATCGGATTTACAGCCCGGAAGACCTGCACACCCTGGCCTTCATCAAGCGCTCGCGGGATCTGGGGTTTTCACTGGAAGAAGTCGGCAAGCTGCTGACCCTGTGGCAGGACCGCCAGCGCGCCAGCGCCGACGTCAAAGCCCTCGCCCGCCAGCACATCGTCGAGCTGAACCGCAAGATCGACGAACTGGCCGGACTGCGCGACACGCTTCAGGATCTGGTGGAACACTGCCAGGGCAACGACCGCCCGGACTGCCCGATCCTCAAGGACCTGGCGTCGGGCGGGTGTTGCTCATGAGGTGACGCGGAGCGTAGTCACTGATAGGTCGCTTCAGAAAAAGCATCGCCGGCAAGCCGCCTCCCACAGTCCGTGGTCGCAGCAAGACTCGGGTATAACACGGAGCACAAGCATGGGCATGATCGGCGTGCTTGAGATCACGCTGATCGTTCCTACGCTCTGCGTGGGAATGCCGCTCAGGACGCTCCGCGTCCGCTCTTGAATATGGCGCAGATGTTTGCCCAAGCTCCAACGTTACTCACGTCATGCGCTCGGCTCACTGAATCCGCAATCTGTGCCATTTGTGACGCGGAGCGTCACAGGATGCATGCGCACGCGGAGCACTCATCGTTATACACAAGTCATCTGGCTATCCGGAGAGACAGCGGCACTGATGTGCTTTTGTACCACGATGTCATGAACACCGCAGATCGCGACGTGGGTGAAGGCTGAGTCCTGGCGCTGATTCGGGGGGCAATCGGCATGGATGCCGATTGAGCTGCACTGGGCCATGGATGGCCCATTTGCAGCGACCCCCGAATC
>Ga0265798_10001661_pt1 | contig 34166 bp, 31 predicted proteins | sample P3T30metagenome_FD_192430 | JGI IMG/M metagenome (GOLD analysis project Ga0265798, IMG submission 192430) | Plant litter microbial communities from East Loma Ridge, Irvine, California - P3 T30 | ecosystem: Environmental > Terrestrial > Plant litter > Unclassified | place: USA: California... | reverse complement strand
TGTCAGCGGGGCCTGGGGCCAATCCTGTACAAAGACCGGTCTGCTGCTTACCTGCATGCCGCATCCTCCAACAACATCCCCTAATCGCACGCATATATATGCATAGTGATCCTCTCATCGCAGCGCATTCAGTAAGTCTAGTTTCGATATCATGCGTGCGATGCGCCGTTTGCACACCGTACTGAAAGCTGAAGCGTGAGAGCGCGACAGTACCGAATCGACAGCTGGAACGACGGTCCGGGAGATAGACGCTTCGCACAAAACCTGGTTAGAGACAAACGACTGGAGATCATCATGTGATGGGTATTGTATCGATTTTTGCGTGTGTCAATGTCGGAAGATGAATCTGTGTGCAACTGTCCAGTCTCGCCGGGTGTCCGGCGTCCTAGGGAGGGACGTTATATGGGAGACTCATAGCGCTAACGTCACTCCCTGCGTCGCCGGACACCCTGCGTCTTCGGACACTTGCACATAAATCTTTTCTCAAACGCCAATTCGCGTGACTATACTTACAAAACACCCCTCATGTCAATTTTCAGTCCTTTGTCTCTACTACAGATCGCGGGCGGATTGCTCATTTACGTTCAACAACTCTCTAGTCGTCGATTCGATGTCGCCGTCCGTCGATACTCCAGCTTCTGTCGCAGCGCACAAAACCTTCACCCCGTATCTGATATCCGAATTAATATCGCCGAAAGCGCAGATGCATAAATATCTGGATGCACCCGTTCTTGTGCTAGTAAAGTGTGTTGACGAGTAGCAGCACATCGAAGTAGGCGCCAGCCGCGCATATCTGTAGATGGGGCTTCATGCAGAACATCGACCGATATCGCGCTGACCCTCGGCTGAGAGCCAATCGGCCTCTGCCGGACGGGATGCCACTATTCCGAAGCTTTGCCCCCGCTAACCAAATTCTCATGTATATTGAGAGGAGTACTAGGGGAACCTTCGCGCAATCTAGCAGACTGACTTAGCTCACATGCTCGCCTTGCAATAAACCCAGCTTGCTGGAGCCAGCAGCACCTGGCGGTTTGTTCTATAAGCGACAAAAGACCAGCCTTTGTTGGCATATCTGTCGCATAATACTGAAGATGAATAAGTCAATTCAGCGGTTCGATTCCATACATGCTTCAATTACATTTGTTAGGTAAGAACGTTCATGAACACTGTTGACGGAGCAGCTTCGGGCAGTTTGGTAGTACTAAAACCTCATTCACTGAGTCATAGCTAAAAGAAACTACCTAATTTAAGTATCACTTTCGAGCGGCTCGATAGAAATAAAAGTTACACCAACTGTGTCACTTGAAGGAGAAGAGAGAAATGGCACCGGACGTTTGACCGATCACGAGGCGGGATCCATGCACGTCGTGATCAGTGCCGCGATACTCGTGAGGTAGCCAGACGAAGTCTGCATTGTCACGTTTGATCCAAGATGCCTCTAGCAAAAGGGCAGGCTCAGGCTTGGCGACGAGCGTTCGGTGCTTGAGAGGTCCTGTGTCGAGATCAAGTCGTCCGATGTTCGTCTCTAGGCTGCTCCCATCGTTAGAGAAAGCAACGCTGTGTACCATCCTAGAAGTCTCGAGCTTCTGCCTCTCCTCGCCCGTCGCCGCGTCCCACAGCCTGACCGTCTTGTCATCTGACCCCGACGCCACCGTCTTGCCGTCCGGCGAGAAGGCCACCGCGGTGACCCTGCTGTCGTGCCCTTCGAGCTTCTGCCTCTCCTCGCCCGTCGCCGCGTCCCACAGCCTGACCGTCTTGTCATCTGACCCCGACGCCACCGTCTTGCCGTCCGGCGAGAAGGCCACCGCGCTGACAATGCTGTCGTGCCCTTCGAGCTTCTGCCTCTCAGCGCCCCATCGTTCCACTACACCAGGCATCCCTTCGAAGTGCCGCTGCAACTCGCCACCGAACGTCTGACGCACGTTGCTCTTCAAAGGTGCGAACAGCAATGCCGACACATAGATTTGTAACGGCGCCTCATCGATGATGTAGCGGTTGCGGAGCGCGAATCGACTTGCATCGTCTAGCATGTTAAAGAGCTGTTTGCCTTCTTCGTGCTGTCGATCGGTGATCAGTAATGACACTAGTAGACATGCCGGTGCGTGACTTACATCCACAAGAGATCGCAGGGCTGCGAAGTCGTGTATGACGTCAGACGTCTTTCCCAACCAGCTCATAGCTTCGATCCAATGAAGCATATGGTTTTTCAAGAAGCGGTGTATAGGCCCGTCGTCCCTGATATGTTCTCCACTACTCACAAAATGTTGGATCCAGTAGCAGCAAGCATATGCAACGCTATCGGGCAAATAAGAGTGCACTGCTGACTTTGCCACTTCCGACCTTCGTGTGCCTGGAGCGACAACTCCACAAACATCTTTTTTGAACCCGTCGTAGGACTCGAGCAGCCTGATGCAATCTATCCCGAGCCTGTTGTGTGTTCGTTTCGCATCAACCGCGAACTCGTGTTGATTCTTCGAAGCTGGATCGACAAGAAAATCCCGAAAAGACAGATGGAATAGCGTGATAGGTTTTCCGAGGTCGACCCTACCATCTGGTGCTTTTGGAATGTTCAAAACCGAGTGTAGTGGACGAAGAACGTCTATGACGACTCGAGGACGGACTCTTAGTAGAGCAGTGAGCGCCGAGGTTGAGAGCGGGTTGTATAAGAGAACCAGTGACCCAACGACATGTCTGAAGTCAGTAACTCGACTATCGCGCTGTTCGTCGTCCCTGGACGCAACGACCTGAGTGAGGATAGGGAGGTAAGTAGCCTTAAGGCCAGTTAGTGACTTATTCGAACTTTGCTGCAACATCAACTCCAGTCGTCCATAAGGGTCAGCTTCGGCGATGTAGCGGGAAACGGTGAACGCAAAAATGAACAGTGGAATCGCTTGGTTGACCAGCGATTGCACGTCACGCTCTGCAGGCCAATCGGACGGCAACTCGTCGTGCCGCATCCAACTGTCATGTTTTATCTTGGAGAATTCGTGATCGTAGAAGACTCGGATGTCGTGTGCGATAGACGTCTTTTGAGCCTCTTCCAGTCGGATGTCGTGATGCAGATGACCAGACATATCTGTAAATCCGAGCTCCACGGGGAGTTCAGGCCTGCTGGTGACGAAGATGCGTAGACGTACAGACGTGATTGCCTCCACTCTCGACAGTAAGAGCAGCATCGTCCTGATACTCTCGCCGTTGTCACATTCGTCGAGCGCGTCGATCACAAGTATAACGCCGGTGTATAGGAAGCTATCTCGGTCGACAGTTTGAAGCGGCTTCATGAAGAGGCTGTCAAATTGAGTAGTCAGATATCTGTCGCAAAGGAGAGAATCACGATCCAAGGCTGCCGCGACTGCCTGGGCAATGTCCGGAAAGAGGTCTGCGAGCTGTCTGACGATGGTAGGAAACAACAGTTTCGCGTGACTCCGGTCAGCGCGTCCCCTTTTGAAGAAAAAACTAGCCCCTAGCAGACCATCGTCTTCGAGCTTCTGCGCTACTGTGCGGCAGATAGTCGATTTCCCTGTCCCAGCCTTACCGCAAAGCCAGAAGATCCGCTTGCCCCCATGGTCAGCAGCCCACTCGAAGATCTGGTGAAGGAGGTTCGTGCGGGTATCCGGCAGACAACGCGGCAATTCTCCCTCGGCGGAGGAGTTGTATGTGGCTTCCTTCGCTGTTTCGAGCTTGCTCAGGTCGACCTTGTCCTCTAACCTCATCACGGTTATATGAGTCTCGTAGATATCGTCCAGGATCTGCAACTGTATCTCCATGCTGGCTTGGCCATCACAAATCCTCGCTTCCTCGGTAGCTCTCCCGCACAACTGTCCGCATTTCCCTTCAAACTGCGTCAAATCGCCAGAGTCCCATAAAGCTTGCATGAATTTTGCGATGCCGCTCTTCTGTGGCACACAAATCGCATGTGCTAGGAACTCGAGGATGCATGCGTAAAGACTCACGAGAATTTTACGAAAATTGTCCCTTGCAGGAGACAAAGGCAGGCGAGCGAGCGAGTCCAGGTAAATCTTGAGCCGACTGCTCATGTACAGAGCAAGCTCCATCCCCGTGACCAAAACAGCTCTTCTGTTGCTGTTGGCAAGAGCGACCTTGTGTCATAACGTCAGCACCGGAGCACACGATTTTCCACGACTAACGCATACCGCGAGGATGGCTTGGACGCCCGCCCAAGGCAAGCCGACGTGGACTGGATCAACGGAGGCGACAATATCCCCCACGGCTTTGAACTTGTCTACAAACTGCAGTATCTTGTCCACTTTCTCAGATAGGTATACCTGGCGACCCTTGTAAGTCCATGACAGTTTTGTGCGCCTGCAGCGTTCTTGAAGATCGCCTGCACAGGTATGCAATTCGCTGAGAGCATTGTTCACGTCATCTATTTTTTTTTGTTGCAGCCAAATCTCTATAGTCTTTCGTTCTTGCTCTCCCACCTCCTTCAGTGCGTCCTGGAGTATGCCGTTTTCACTCGTCTTGGGCGCAGCGCCTGGCGTCGATACGTGAACGATGGCGGTGCTTGGCCGAATTGGTAACTGCAACGGGGGCTTGCTGTAACGCTGGCGTAACTGATCGGGCTTGGGGGGCTTAGGAGGTCTAGGAGGTTTTAGGGCGTTCGGACTTGAGCTCATCTCGGCTTCTGTCTTGTGTCGTGACTTATTTCCGGGCGCGGATGATGTAAGGAAGGTGTGCGATCAGGACAAGGTCATACCAAGAGACAGTGAGCACATCAGCATGGTACAGTACCGTCCAGCTGACTACTACCTCGAGGCGCATCATGCAGCGGCGAGACGCCGGTGCCGTACATGCAACTTGCTGGCCTGCTGCGTCTATCTACTGGACGCCTCAGCCGCGTTGCACGGTCATGCATGCTGCGCCTGCTGCGCTACACACGTCGAGATTGTGTCAACAACAAGAGTGCGAATCTGGCCAGCCTTTCACTCAATAGACATGCGGCGACATACAGCTCTATCGGAGGAGGTCGTCACATGTCTGGAATGGGATTGACGAAGTCGAGTATATTTTCCAGCGAGCATGCGTGCCGGTCTGGAGCTGTCCGATCGCAGAAAGGCACGGACGCAATTTTGGTCAACGCCAATAGGGCTCCGGCGAGCGGGGCCAGAAGTCCAGCCACCAGTGTAACGTTAAATTGGCCCGCTCGCCAACAGTCGCGAAGATAGTAACATACAATACTGTACACTAATTTAAGATCATGGACTCAAGTGAACTAACAACACCACTTCTGGCTCGCCGTCCTGTTTGTAACAACTTGATCAAAGTCTGTGTCCTGTTCGCGCATGCACAAGACAACCAAAAGTGCGAATCTATCGCTGCAAGGTCTGATTCACCACATCTTCGCAACTGGCGCTCTCCCCGGCCCTGGCACAAGCGCGCGATCAACAGCGCCATGCGTGTCACCCGAGTGGTCCGCATCGTGTTCATTCGCATTCGAAGCCTCGCCATGACATTCTGCACCATGCTCAACAGGGGAATCGTACTCCTTTGATGTCTTCTTTTTACGCTTGCCGCCGGCTGCCCTCTTACCCTTCCTGGCTACTTTCTCTTCCTGCTCGGCTCGCTTTGCTTTGGCCTCCTCAAGGTCTTCCCAGCTCATCACTTTCGCAGTGCCGAGTACGATGGCTCTGGTGGAACGTCGCACTTCGCCTTCGTTGTTGATCTTGTGCAAAAACCGAATGTGGCCCTCTTGGAGAGCACTTTTTGCCAGAAGCACTTTGCCTGCTTTTGCAAGCTTTTCTATGCGTCTCATCAGTCGCTGCTTATCCACGTGACCGAGATTTCGAGCGTCTTCTCGGACGATGGTGTTCTGCAGCGAGGTGAAAGCTTCCGCTGACACGGGGGTTATCGGCGTTACAGGCGTCACGGGCGCCACAGGCGATACGAGCGTCACAGATGCTGGCGATGGAGGCGGTGCTGCGACAAACCCAATACCAGGCGCCACCGGCTCACCAGCGGCTTCCCTCAACTCAGCGTATGGCTTCTCTATGTCTCGCAGAACTCTCTGCGGATTGAATGGAAACAAACCGCCTTTACTCCAGCCAGCAAGGATGTTCCTCTTAGTGAAGGCCACCTCTCTCGCAGGACTGTAGAGTGAAGTGAAATGCTGTTTTCCGATGGTGTTCACACCTCCTCGTTCAAGCCGCTCGGCATTGTCGCGATACGCTGATTTGAGCGGCGCAAATACTGCGATATCGCACGGCTGGAGCTTGTGAGATGTGTGAGAAGGCAGGCGGCACAGTTTGATGTTGTTAGTGAGGCAGTGTACCAGAATCTCGAGCTTCTCGTGGGTGCCAAAGCCATCGCAGATCAGTACCCTTGGCTTACCATTTGCACGCTCGCTAGTCTGAGGGTCGAAAACACGTGTGAGCCACTCCAGACTTAGTATCGAGTCAGTGTAACCAGAATCAGAAAACGCGTAGTGCCACCCCGGAGTAGGGAACGTCGTCCAATTGGCTCGGTGCGTGGAAGCCGGCCAGATTATCATAGGCTTTAGATACCTACCATCAGCGCTTATGCACTCGACTGCAGTCACCATCTTCCGCTTCACTCGCGCGCCACGATAGTCTCGCACGTCGTCGGTTGCTACGAGGACCTTGACGGAGCCGAGCTTTGATAGCATGACTCCAGTCTCGTCCATGTTATACACATTTTCGCTCAAGATATCTGGGCCGTCCAACGTCTTGCCGATCAACTCGAACCAATCTTCAATCTTGGGGTAAATATTCTTCTCGTGACGGTCCCAGTCAAGTGCCTTCACCCTCTTTGCCTTGAGTTCGGGGTGTCGCCTCTCTAGTGCTTTGGCCCAATTTTTGCCTGGCGGCTTTTGTGGTCTATCATGTTCGGGCCTGCCGCTAGCGACGGTGAAGGCTATAGAGGATATGTACTTGATGCGAACAGGTGTTCCGAGAGCAGACATTTGCAGGATGAAATCGATCATGGCCTTCTCTTCATATGGTGTGAGGTACTGCTGGCTCTGAGCCTTGGCCTCGATCGACCGTTGACCTTGGGCACGGTCGTGCAGGGTGGAGCGGGGGACGTTGCTATGATCTGCAAGGGCGCGATAAGATCTCGGTACGCTTGAGGGGAGGCCCTGCGCCAGGGCCTTGCTAGCTCTGTCCATCTGCACGGATGGCGTAATATATGGCGTGGTACAGCACGGAGGTACTGGAAAAACAGTGCAAAGCGACACGGCGGCAAGGAAAGAGGGCATGCCACCGACCCGGAAACTTGCCAAGCAACGTCGCAGTCTTCATCACGTGCGTACGAAGCACTCTCGAATCTTCCAAACTGATCTGGAAAGACATCAAAATCACTGATACAGCGCAGCTTCGCTAGCCATCCTTCGGCAAGCCCGTACCGCCCTACGGGTGCGTCCGAACGAATCATGCTCTCGTTAGGGCGAGCGATATCGGTCGGTCTCCGCTCAAGGCGCCGTCAGCTGGCTCCCAAGCCAATCGCGCAAAAAGACCAGTCTGGCACCTTTTGCACGCTCTTCCTACCTTAAAACATCCCCAACCACTGAAACTGACCGTGGCCTGATCTTCTTTGACCGGCGCATCCAGCGAAGTCACTCCTGACACCACATGTGCGACGAGACGTTTGTGCGATGGCACAGAAGCTGGAGCGTCAGCGGACGGCAACACTAAATTCACGACTGGAAGGACACCGCACGCAAATGAAGACTTCGAACGCGGTTCACGGTGAAGACAGAGGACGAGAGACCGATAAGAGCTATGTTTTGGGTGGAAACGTGCGTGGATTGATGGTTGAGAGTGGATTCAAGTGAAAGTGTCCGGTATCACAGGGTGTCCGGCGACCTAGGGAGGGACGTTAACAACGAAGGGGAAGTCCTTCTTCGAAAGATCTTCCAGCTATCTACCGACGGATTCCCTCTCCAGCGTACAATCGCTGAAGAGATGGCCAATATAACACTCCAGGCCAAAAATCCAGCATGCCCTCCCTCAAAGGTTCGGTATAAACTGGGTCGCCAACTTTGTAAAACGCCATCCAGAGCTCTCAAGTGTGTATAATCGGAAGTCTGATATCCAGCCAGATAGCAAAAGTTGAGGATCCAAAGCTGATTCGCTTGTGGTTCAAACTGGTAGGAGATACAATGGCAAAGTACGGCGCTGCGGAAGAGGGTTTCTTCAACTTTGATGAGACTGGCTTGCAGATGGGTGTCGTCTCAACTTCTAAAGTTATCACATCATCAGATAGGAAGGGCAGACCAAGGATTACACAGCCGGAGGGCCGGAAGTGGGTTACTGCGATCGAGGCAGTCAATGCGAAAGGATCGGCAATCCCTCCATTCATCATTTTTGACGGCAAGCTTCACCTGTCCACCTGGTATAACATTGGCATTCCAATAACCTAGAGAATCGATATTAGCGATAATGGATGGACCAGCGACAAACCAGGCCTCGAACGGATCCAGCACTTCCTCGAAAATGCAAAGCATTGTAAGGGCAAGTGGAGGCTATGTTCGATGGTTATGGCAGCCACTCAACATCTGAATCCAAAGACTTCTGCCTTCAGGACTGCATTCTGACTTTATGCATGCCTACTCATACATCTCACATTCTTCAGCCTTTGGATGTGAGCTATTTTGGCCCTTTGAAGAAGACATACGGCTCTCAGATTGAGAACCAGATGAGGCTTGGCATCAACCATATCACGAAGGAAGAATTGCTTCCTACATTCTCTACAGCCCATGAATACACTATGACCGATAAGACCATTTCGTTTGGCTTCAGAGCAACTGCCCTAGTTCTGTTTAGCCCAGAGAGGGTTCTAGAAAACCTTGGGCCTGTCATTGAAGCTACGCCATCACCGAGAAGTAGTCAGACCTCTTGGAATGCTCAAACACCAAAGACTCTTCCTCAGACCAACAGACCAAGCCAGCTGTTAATATCAGATAATCGCAAACAAAGGAGATCATCGACTTCATCAGGTGATAAGTCCTTTCAACAACTTTTGAAAGGCTTTGAGAATGTGGCACACGAGAAGGCACTTTTGCTGGTTAAGGTGGCGGCTCTTCGAGCTGAAAATCAGCACCAAAAGCAAAAGAGAACACAGAAAAAGAACAGTACATTCGAATGAGCACATCAACGACTATCCAAAATGGTCAGCATAGAAGTCAGAAACCTGTGCTTGAGGAGCAACCAAAGGATGATAATGAAAACATTGTCCCAGTTTTGTGGGCTTGGCCACCAAAAAAGACATTCATAAGAGTATCGGTTGGATGTAGCAAGTGTGGCTCGAGCAAACATACTTCTAGATTATGTAGATGAGAATGTATTTTATTTTGTTTCTATATATCCCGTATTGCTTGTGTTTCGAGTCATTGAATATAGAATATGCAAATCCTTGACCAGCTCGCTTGTGAAGTACGTTAAAGATTACCCAAACCCTGACCCTAAACCCGCTGAGGTGAGGTCATTCGATAGATTCACGTTCGTTTTGCCCGCTCGGTGCACTGCTGGATTCGCGGAGAACGGATGGTCGGCGGCTCGTTCAGTACAATGCTGAGAACCTTACACTGTTGAATTACAGTAATGCCATGAAGTGCCATCCTGGAACTGAGATGAATATCAAAAATGTGACGCAGGAATGCAGCCGTTTACGCGCTGACTGCGCAACGAAGGAAATGCATTGTTGAGGAGGCCGATTTTCAGCACTACTGTATTAGGACACCGAATTTTGCGACCGACATCACAACAGCGTAGCTCACTGGAAATGAGCGATCACCATCTGAGTCCGGAAAATGGAGCGACTAGAAGCTCAACCTTGCGGCGTAATGTCAGGGGTTTGCTGTTGTTAAACAATCGGAGATTGCGGTTGCATTTTCCGACCGACCAACACAAGCGATACTGACCGTAAGAGACACTTTGTGCAGTGAAGCCGTTTCTACAATCTACTGTATTGTAACAGCTTGGCTCAAAAACCTGCCTACGACTGACATGAGCTTTGGAATTTACCGAACGGCCAAACCGAGGGCAAAAACCCCTGCGTCCTGCCATGAAGTCCCTCAGCTGACTCTACGTCGTCATCGCTGGCATCACTCAAAGATCCGACTATCGTTACCTATCGGTGTTGATTTCCCACAATGCCACGGCCTTTCCCTGTTTCCCAAATGGCTGAGATCCGTTGTAAGTTAGTCATCGTTGGTGATGGCGCATGTGGGAAGACGTCTCTACTCATGAAAGTATCGATCCATTCCTTATCCCTGTCACGCATATGCTAATAGCACCGACAGTGCTTTCTCTAAGGGTAAGTTCCTTGAGGTACGTTGTCAATAGATGCTCGCGGGCCGTGATCGCTGGAAGCATGCCGAAGTATAACTAAATTTCACGATCACCTAGACCCACGTTCCAACCGTGTTCGAAAATTACGTCGCCGACGTTACGGTCGATCACGAGAACATCGAGTTAGCCCTTTGGGACACTGCTGGCCAGGAAGACCGTGACCGCCTTCGACCTCTATCGTACCCTGACTCACATGTGGTTCTCCTTTGCTTCGATGTCAGCTCACCAGATTCACTGGCAAACGTCACCGGGAAGGTAAATCTCACTCGTTCGCTACCCGATATTCAGAACGTCGCTTTAGTAGCAAACGCTTATTCGTATTCTCTTGTTAGTGGTTCCCTGAGATATCGCAATTTTGTCCAGACGTCCCAATTATCCTTGTTGGTTGCAAGAAAGACTTGAGAGGCAACCATGAAGTCACCGGACGCGCGAAAGACACGGCACACACGCAGGTCACAAGCGACAAGGCATATGTTCTCCAAAATCTCGTGAACTTGCGTACATGGCTAACTATCATGGCTCTCAGGTCAAGGTTGTCTGCGAAGAGATATGTGCTCGAGAATACAGAGAATGCGCCGCCAAGACCAATGAAGGCGTGAAAGAAGTGTTTGAGGTTGCTACGCGCAACGCATTGCTTGCCAGAAATGCCCTGCTGACTCAAAGACGGAGGAAGGGGAGGTGTCTCATCCTATGAGCTTGGACATGGACCTCACAACATCGCGTTTGGGGAAGCCATGTGGGGAGGAATACACTTGAAACATACATTTTGACGTTCTGGATGCATTTTTTCCAAGTCCCATGATATCAGATCGCCGCCATTAAAGTACTGGACGCTTGAAAAGTCGTGAATAACTCCGTGACTGGGCCAAGCACCAACTTGAGCTTCTACCACCGATATAGGACTGACATGTGTCTCAGCGATGAGAAGTTTACTCTGTAGGTAGAACATGGCAAATCGACGTAGGGTAGGATATGGACTGACGTGAATCCATGCGACGAGAAACTCACGCTGTCGCGGCACTCGCGAAGACCACGCAGAGCAGGACTTGACCTACGCTTGGATTACGTGAGATTCTCAGTCATATCTAGACTACCAACGTATGTCCCGTCAAAACGGGTGTTTCTTGTCAGAGGGACGTACGTTAGGGTAATTTGCGAAACCGGTATCCCGAGTGTCAAGATTTTGTTTTGTCACCCCACGCCTAATTTTCTTCCGCTAAACGTTAATGTGCCTTGAATTAATACTTATCCCAGGACACAGGATTCGTAACTGAATGTATGCTTCAGATATGTAAGGCCCGTAGTCGTCTTTGTAGTTTTGCGAATATGTTCCGCTACGGTGTGCTCATCTTGTCCGAGGGATGTACTTTAGGCAACTTGACGAACACAGCGAAAAAGTGCTGGAAGTCGCTGTGGGAGACATGCAAAGCAAAGCGCCGCCTGACCGGTCGACCAACATCTTAGGGGTAAAATTAAACATGCGTTGTCGCATTGTAGACCATCTCAGGCCTCATGATCTGGCTACGTGATCGCCCCTCGTATTGGTCATGTATACGAACGTAAGTCTCGTCTCTTGTGGTAGACAAGTATACCGACAAATCGTAAGAGGGCATAGACGCTTTGGCTCACGTGTAAATGAAACAAACCACATAATTTTCCCCACATCCGACCTACAACCCTCTACACCTGGATCTCGTACACCCAACACTACGCATGAAGGTCACATTTCTTCTTCTACCCCCAGAAATTCGAGATTTGATATATCGCTTTACACTAGGGCATGTGCACTTGCATGTGTCTGGGAAGAGGCTCAGAGTTAGAGTATGTGGAGATCCCATATCTTACCAACGTCGGGCTGAAGAAATCAAGAGATCGCGTGGTGACGGGCACAGTATCACTCCCTGGTCACCCCACGATTACTGCCACGAAAACGAGGCACAGGGGGGACGCAAAAGACAACGGATGCATACACAGAAGAACGGAATGACGCTCGGCTTACTCTCAACGTGTCGGCAGGTACATAACGAAGCAGCATTAGTACCGTTCGCCCTGAATACTTTCATCTTTGACACTTGTGATACTCTCGGTGATTTTCTCGCCGTGTTGAATCCGGTACAAGCCAAAGAAATCCGGAGTATTGTACTAGAGTCCATCACAGCCGGCACCATTAGGACCGAGGCGATAACTGCAGTGAGCGGTCTCAAGCACGTCTCTATATTCGGGCTTTTCTTTTCTTTACGCCTCGGCCGCCAATATAACGAAACAGGATTTCGAAATGTCCTATCGTTTGGATGTATACCCCTGCGCTCGATTCAAGTATGCTTTGAGTTTCTTAGTCTTGAGGGTTCGAGAAGCCCAATGGACTTGAGATCCCTTGAAACCGATCTTGAGAACGTTGTCCTCAGTTCGCACCCGGAATATCTGTACAGCGAGGACATAGACGATGAGAGGATCTTGACAACGGCATCGGATCAGCTGGTATCAGTGCGAATCGTTGGAATTTAGGCAATGTTGGTGACTACGGCGAGAAACGCACCTTCCAATAGAACAACACGCCTACGTCGCTGCGAGTACGACTGACTACGCAGGATGAATTGTAGACTACGCTTCGAGTAACGTGCGCCCCTTCGACAAGAGGCGCATGCCGTGGCGGGACACTCATGCGTAGCTACAAGTACGACTACGAGTTCCGCGTACCTCAAGCGTAGTCCATATCATGCCCTGCGTAATCCTGTCATGTCCCGCCACAAGGTGAGTCTCTTCTCGCTCTCACGGCAAGTTGCGATCTGTGCAGAATGGACTTGTGTCAATTCATTAGATAGAAAAACGTTTATCAAGTGATTATCGTGCCTGTCCAGCATAACATTCGATGGCCACCATTGCGCACCCACCGTCGCAGCCCGACGACAACGCCGCCAGGGACGTAGCGTCCAAGCCGGTCGCGCGTGTCGCGCACCGAGGTCGACTATAGGAGGTTGCATTGGCGTATGTAGACAAAAGAGGAGGCTTCGAGGCAAACAACTGTGAAGAGTAGTGGCACTCAAGAGGCTCAGCTGAACACGAACCTGGAGGGCGTCGCTGGCGTCGGCGAATCCGTTGACGAGCGCTTTGCGCTTATGCAAGAAGCCATCGCCGACAGATCGGACGTGGAATAAATGAGAGCGACCATATTGGAATATCTGAGCCGCGCCGTGCAAGAGCGACTGAAGGCTACTTTTCAACGAAAATGGTGAATGCCATTCGGGAGGAAGTGACGAGGACGGTACAACAACAGGTGATTGAGGTAGTGCGCCGGGAAGTCAAGAGCATCGTGTATCATGAGTTTCAAAACTCTCTCGACGAGAATATCGCCGCCATCAATCAGCAGCAAGTTACTAGTACATTCAGCACGCAAGTCACTACTATCGTTCAGAAGCAGGTCACGTTAATTCCCGAAAAGCGGCTGTCCAGCGGTCAGCTGTCAAGCCTGCACCCATCGTATGCCAACGTCCAAACGACCCCGTCGACCTTGACCGACATCCTGTACTGTACAGTGGATGTGTCCAACGTGGAAGAGGCGGACAGGGCTGCGGCGAACGTTAGTAACATCAGGAAGGAGATTGAGAAAGGAATGCGGGAGGGAGAAGAGGGAAGCGGTTGGCGCTGCATGGTAGTGACGTGGGACCCTCGAAACATTGCCCGCATCCACATCACCTGCCGGGACGAGAGCGGGCTCGCTCGTGTCAAAGAAGTGGCAGAGAAGACTAAAGCGCTAGAGTCGCGGGTCTCGCGCGACCAGTAGCACCCAACTAAGGTGGATAACGCATGCAAACCAGCAGTGCTGGACGAGAATAGTGAAGTGCGAGCCAGCGTGGCGGAGATGCTGAGGAAGGAGAACGACGTGAAGATTGCCAAACCGTCATGGCTCAGCCGGAAGGACTCACCGAAAGCGTGCGGGCCTATGGCAGTATACGTGACTGAACGCGCCGACGCAACGCGGCTTTTGGAAGGACAACATTTTGATGTGGACGGAGCATTGACCTTCGCCCGAGTGTTCGAGCCCAGGCATGGGCCAATCAGTGCTTCAAGTGCTTGGGGCTCGGCCATAAAAGCGTTCTTGCGCAAGAGACCGACCGCAGCTATGCAGTGGGTGCGCCCAGCCAGGCCACCGTCACAGCGAATACCAGACAGGCAGTCCCAAGTGCGCAGTGTGTGGCAGACCACACGACTCGTTTAGCCGTCAGTGTCGGGTTCTCTATCCGGCGACTAATGTCTAGATCGCTGAGGTCCTTGCAACTGAATGTGCAGAAGCGGCGAAACGTGCAGCATAGCATGACAAAGGAGTACGCGGCTCTAGTGATCAGCGAGCCGTATGTCCTCGAGATGGATGGGAAGGCGACCACGAGCCCAATGGGTCACCAGGGTTGGATGGCCATCTTTCCCAGCAAGAGACACGATCGAAGGTGGGCGGTGAGAAGCATGCTTTGGGTGCGCATATATATTGGGTGTGAGCGGGTGGATGTGCCATCGGCAGATTTTACGGTGGCTCTACTGCGACTGCCTGATCGGTCAGTACTCCCGGCGTCAGTGTATGTGGAAGGAGGCAACGCTGCAGCGCTGAGCGGAACAATGAATTTACTCAACGAGGCAATACATATCGCGCAGCGCCGCGGCGGCCCGCGCCTCGATGCCGTCGTCGCAGGCGACTTCAATCGCCATGACCGGTTGTGGGGTGGAAACGAGGTGGGGCCGCAACGACAAGGGAAGACGGATCCTGTCATCGACTTTATAAACAATTGGAGTCTCGAGAACCTCCTGCCACGTGAGACTAAGACCTGGCAGAATGGCACGTTCGCTTTCACGATCCACCTGATGTGGGTGTCACATGAGCTGGCCTCGAGCGTGCTCGAGTGCAAAGTCCCCACGCGGAGCACGGGTCGGACCATCGTGCAATCGAGACGTCGTTCGATGTTAACGCTCCTGAGTACACTGTCCAACCTGGAATATTGTTCAAAAATGCTCCCTGGAACGCGATCCGAGAGCACATCGCTCACGCGCTACACGATCGACTAGCATGTGGTGACGTCCGGAGGCAGACCAACCGTCTAATGCAAGTGGTATTAGAAGCGGTTAACACGCTGACACCCAAACCTAAGCCTTCTTCATATGCGAAGCTGTGGTGGACCCAGGATCTCACGAAGCTCCGTCAATTCTACACGTATTGGAGAAGCAGGGCGCGAGCGCAGAGACGGGGCGGAGAGGCACTGCCGGCCCTCGAACAACAAGCGCGAGCAGCGGCCAACGAGTACCACGACGTCATAGACAAGCAACGAAGGCTACACTGGGATGAGTTCCTGGCGGAAGACACCGACATTTGAAAGACTACCCACTACCTCAAGCCCGACGGAGGCTCGGGGTGGTCAAGAATTCCGTCTTTGCAAAGGCAGATGGGTCACTGACGACGAGCAATCTCGAACAGGCTGGACAGCTGCTTGCTACCTTTCCCCCGGCACTACCCGAAAACATAGAGGACAAGGGCGACCGGCCGCAAAGGTAATCTGTGCCCATGGCGGAGCTGACATTAGAAGTAATCGAATGTTGTCTGATGAAGATTAAGCCATGGAAAGCCGCAGGTGAAGACGGTCTCCCCGCTGGAGTGTGGAGACAGGTATGGCCGGCAGTAAAAGAGAGTGTCCGCCATCTCTTCTAAACCTCTCTCGGCACGGGAAACCTGCCATAGCAGTGGAAGATTGCAAAGATAGCTCCACTGAAAAAGCCTGATAAGGACGATTGCACCCGAGCGAAGGCGTGGAGATCTATTTCGCTGCTGTCGACACTGGGCAAGCTACTAGAAGCGGTCATTGCGGAGAGAATCTCGTTCGCTGTGGAGACTTACAGACTCTTGCCTGCCAACTACTTCGGTGCAAGGAAACAGAGGTCTGCGGAGCAGACACTGCTGCTTCTTCATGGGCGCATCCGCACAGCGTGGCAAGGCACGAGGGTGGTGAGTCTGGTGAGTCTTGCCGTGAAGGGGGCATACAACGGAGTCTACCAGGACAAACTGCTACAGCGGCTCACGGCTAGGGGTATCCCATCACAGGTGGTGAGCTGGGCCAATGCCTTTTGCTCCGGACGCACGGCGACGATCGTCGTGAACGGCCAGGCATCGGAGGTGAATGGGCTTGAGCAGGCTGGGCTGCCACAAGGCTCTCCCTTGTCACTGATCCTATTTCTTTTCTTCAACGCAAACCTCGTGCAACAACGTATCGACGAGAATGGTGGGGCAGTTGCTTTTGTCGATGACTACACCGCTTGGGTGGTAGGCAAGACCGCCTCGGAGAACAGAGATCGCCTCCAGGCGATCGTACAACGAGTGACGGAGTGGAAGAGCAAGAGTGGGGCGTGTTCCGAAGGGGATAAAACGGCCTTCACCCACTTCACCAAGAACGGTAGTCAGTCTGCGGATGAGTCTATAATCGTCAAGGGCAAGAAGTATAGCCTACGTCCAGCGTCAAGATTCTGGGCCTGGTAACGTCAATGCCGTGTGTGCTGGGGCACTGTTATCGCGCGCACATGGCCAGAGGATACACGTGTTCACCAAAAATCGCACTGTCCTAGTTACGCTTCAGGCTCCTGGCAAAAAGTCCGCACAAGCGAGCGTTACCAAGATTCTGGAGCATGTGGGGTATCTGGATGGGTTTAGCAATCGCGTAATCTTCGCGTGGGCCCCGGTGAATCCCATATTTGAACTAGAACAAAGAGCGAAGCAGTTGGCGCAGCGTTCTACTGACGAGGGACGAGAAGCACAAGATCGGGTCAAGATGAGCAGAAGAATGGTTCAGAATGCCCAAGAACGCCTGAGGAGAGCGGAGACTCCGTGCGTAGAGTTGACGCTGCCTGGCCTGGCAATCACACTCGACGCATGTACGACGACCTCAGCAAGAGACAGGCCAGCATTCTCGCACAGCTCCGCACAGGTATGACACCACCGAACGAAAATCTATACAACATTAGAGTAGCCGAAACAAATTTTTGTGATTGCGGTGAGGCAGTGGAGTCAAGAGAGCACTTCATCTTCCCATGTGTCAGGTGGAGTGAGCAGCGAAAGATTTTGGGCGTGTGGACAGGCGAAGACAACCTTCCGCGTCTGCTCGGAGGCAAGTCCACCACGGATACCGATGACTGGAAACCGGACATGGATGCAGTGGGAGCCCGTGATCAATTTCACCCTAGCGACAAAGAGGTTCGAGCACAACGCCAGCGAACGATAACGAACGATGGAATGTACCGTATGCGAGGATCGGGAAACGCCGCCCTATGAACCACCAATACCGCAACCACCCCACGCGTGCACACGGCAGGTCCCCGCTTCATTCGTTAGAGACAAGACGATGAACAGTTGGAAACACAGCTTCAAGAGTACCCTGACAACCACTAATCACGAGTATTCGAGATAAGGCGATATAACGTGCATCCCTGTGACAAGAGACTCACCGTGGGGCGGGACATGCCAAAAGTACGCATGGCACGATATGGACTACGCTCCAGGTAAGTGAAGCTCGTAGTCGTACTTGTAGCCACGCAGGATTGTCCCACCATGGTGTGCGTCTCTTCTCCAAGGGACGCACGTTACACCATTGAATGATTTCAAATGTTGAACGACAATGTGCTTGGAGTTCTATTAGGTTTAGACTAACGAGATGCATGTAAACCTTTGTGATGTAACGTGCATCCATGTGACAACTCACGCTGTCGCGGAACACTACAAAAATACGCAGAGCAGGATATGAACTACGCCTCAGGTATGTGAGATTCGTAATCGTACTCGAAGCTACTTACGTGTGTTCCGCCACACCGGGTGTTCCTTGTCAGAAGGATATACGTTAGATAGTCTGTTGCCCTTTGGGTGCTTAGCGCCGGACGGAATAAATCTCTCTCTCTCTCTCTCTCTCTCTCTTTTTCTCTGTGTGAGTCTCTTCTCACCAGTACGTTGCAGAATTGGCTTTACCTTCGCACGATTGTGTATATCTTCTGGAGCCGATCGGAGAATACGGTTGCATTTCCCGGACGACCGACAAAAGCGATGTTGACCGTGGGACAGACCTTGTGCAGTGAAGCCGATATCGCAATCTACTGATGCCCACATGAAAGATGTACGTACAAACATGAAAGTGCATGTGATTCCACCAGCTCGGCCAAAGAGGCGTTAAATGAGACTACTCCATCACCGATGACTTTTTTCACGTTCTTCCGCGATGGCAACCGCAACTAGCTGCCAAATCTCCTTGTGCCTTCCAAGTGATGCCCATCTATAAACGGAGTGGCCATTAGAATCTTGTGCCTCCGGGTTCGCTCCTTCTTCGAGTAGCAGTCTGATTATCTCCAGATGATTGGAAATAACAGCGATGATTAACGGGGTGCGACATTGCTCATCTTTATGCTCAATGTTTTCTTTACCTTTCCCCAGCATATGTTTGACTTTTGCGATATTACCGCACCTTACTGCATCGTGAAGATGTCTTCCAACCCGTTCCGAGAGAACGTCGAACATGTCAGGAAGTCCCGAGTCACGTGCGTAATCGAGGGGCGTCATTCCTTCATCATCTTCCAAATCGGCTGTAGCTCCGCATTCAAGCAATAGAGTAACATAGCTTTTGATTCCCGCTATTGTCGCATCGTGCAAGGGCGTCCTGCCATGAAAATCCTTAATGTTAGGTTGCGCTCCAGAACATGCTAGAAACTCTACCACTACGTCGTTGTCTGCCAGAGTAACAGCCAGGTGAAGTGGTGTACGACCTTGTTCATCTACTTCTTCTAGGCTGCTGCATTTTTCCTTGACTATGCGCTCTATCTGTAGGTAATCGCTACGACTTATCGCTTCATGCAGACTGCTTTCTAAGCGGATCGTCAAAACCTCTGAAATTTTGTTGCATCTCAGGTTTCGTGCGTAATCCAGCGGTGTCCAATCAATCCTGTCTCTCAATCTAGGATCAGCTCCATTTTCGAGCAAGGAAGTGACATTTTCGACGAGATCCTCTACAATCGCGTGATGTAACGGTGTCATACCATCGTCGTCTCGTGTATTCGGGTTCGCACCGGAGTGGATCAGCAGCTTTATGACCTCGTCACCGCCAGGAATAAGAGCAGCGTTATGGAGTGGTGTGCGACCTTTGTCATCCGCCTGTCCGATATCCCTTCGTTCTTCTTTGAGCATGCTCTCTATTCTTCTTTTGCCACCGATCTTCACCGCTTCGTGTAGAGCCTGTGTTTTGTACGACGAAAACACTTCGAGAACGCTGTCGAGGCCCAGGTTCTTTCCGTAATCCAATGTCGTCATACGCTCGTTGTCTTCTATATCAACAGCAGCTCCATGTTTAACCAGGGAGTCGACTATTTCTTCGCAGCGCAGCAAAGTCGCATAGTGTAATGGCGTCTTGCCGGTGTTGTCCTGAACGTTAGGGTCCGGATTGTACTCGATCAACAGGTCTACAGTCTCGAGTTCAGGGCTGTCACACATCATAGCGATGTGTAGTGGAGTGCGGCTTTGGTCGTCCACCTGGTTGATGTTTTCCTTCCGTTCATCCAGCATGCGCTTTATTTTCGGCGCGTTGCCACGCCTCACAACTTCGTAAAAACTTTCTGGCTTGTATGTCGACATTGTCTTCAGCACGTCACCCATGCTAGCTTTTTCTGCTAAGTTCATCGGCGTTTCATCATTCTCGTCTCTTATGTCGATATCGGCTCCATACTCAAGTAAAAGGGTGATCGTGCTGGATTTTTTCGCCAGAACCGCATAATGAAGCGGTGTATAAAGATGACAGTCTTGGTCGTTGGGACTTGCGCCGAAATTCAGGAGATATTCCACGACGCGGTCATTGTCTTCACCGGGTTTTACCGCACAGTGAAGTGGGGTATATCCAAACTTACTGCCTTTTTGGTTGAAATCTGGATCACGAGCCTCCAGCGCCTTAAGGTGATCTAAGTTTCCCGAACGAGCTGCGAGATGCAACGGTGCCAGTCCCCGATCGTTCGGTAACCCAGGAGGTGCTCCATTTTCCAGAAGGAAATTCATCATTGTGTCGTTTCCTGCGATCATAGCTTTGCTGAGTAGTGTCTCTCCCTCGTACAATTTGTAAAACCCGTCAGCGTAATCTTCCAGTATGAACTTGAGAGCTTCGTAGTTTGTCTCGTCAAATGCTTTCCACATCTTCTTATCCAAAGTCTGATTGAGCATGCCGAGAGCGCGCATGATGGGTTCGTTCAAGTCCAGAAGTTGTCTCTTACAACAGTGACTCAGTGCGAGCTTTCCGTCACTATTTTTGATGTCGAATCTTGCTCCCATTTTAAGTAGCGTTTCCACCATCTCAAAATGCCGCAGGTCACACGCGTGGTGTAAGGCCGTACTCATGTTCGAGTCTTCACAGTCGATGCTTGCTCCAAACTTGAGAAGCAATTCGACAACGGAGCGGGTCGCTTGGGTACACGTTGCCTTCATCGCATGATGTAATGCCGTCCTATCCTTTTTGTCTTTCTGGTCAACATTTGCCTTGTTCTCCAGCAGCAGTTTTACCATTGCTACATTCCCCGCGCGAGCAACACTATGCAGGCTTGTGCGTCCATCCCCGAGGGAGGTATCAACACTGTTACCTTGTCTAATCTGACTCACGATCAGGTCTTGATCTCCGATTTGCGCTGCAACCACGATGACAGAACCTTTATCCATCCTACGTTCTTCAATTTGCTTCTTTGTATGCGCGATGAGAATATTCCGTAATTTTGTAGAGCTTCTGGTAGCTTTGCCACAATGTCTTATCATCTCCACTGGGGTCGTGCCGTCTCGGTCCTCGATTGTGATATCTGCACCTTTGCCGAGTAGTAGCTCAACCGTCTTGTGATCTCCTTCTTTGACTGCATGGTGCAACACGGTCGTGTCATCCTTGCAATTCGTGATATTAGGATCTATGGCCCACTGGTCGACCAATTTGGGGAATATACCGTTTCGGTCAAATGAGTATGCGTGGTGCAAGATGGTGTCACGTTCGCGATCGTCCCACATCCAACTGTGTCCTCCCATGTTGAATAACTTCTCTGACGCTCTAATCCATCCCTTCTTGATCACCGTACGCATAAGTTTGTCTGCTTCATAGCTATTCACGCAGTATTCATAGCTGAGATCGTCGAGGAGGTTGATAAGTTGATCTTCGGATTTCGATTTGTCTGCAGAGTCTCCATCTGTGTCCAGGAATCTATTGATATCATCAACAGATTTGAGACGATGCCCGTCAGCCGCAGGCTGAGGCATGGGCGAACCTGAATAATCTATTGGGAGGGCTTTTACAAGTGGCATTATAGGTTGCAGATACGAAATTATATCCCGCACCAGTCGTGAGAACGGTGTTGAGAGGACATGTGTCCGTCAATTTAAAGGCCGTTATCGAACGTAGGATGACTAAATCGCCGGTTCACTTACGATTGTCCCTAGAGTCGGATCTGACTCTGTTCTCCTCCGTACACCGGACCCCCGAGGAGCTTACCAAACAAAGACAGGCACTGGTTAGCTCACATATGCATGGTGCTGCATGACGAGAGGTTTGCAGACACTGTGAAGTACAGTGTGCGCCGTCTACTGACTCACAGAAGTTGAGATCTCCACGCTGAAGACGCTTGACGTTAGATAGCCCCATGACTTCACCACAGATCTTGCACGTGAGTCGCGTACAGTACAGCCGACATGTATGCGGTCGTCCTATCCAGGGAGCCATCACACGGCGTAACGTATGTGCCCAACGCTTGGGCGGCCACTCTTCTCAAGTGGCCCAATGATCCCACAGTCCGCGCTGCGCCAGAGGAAAGAACTTACCATGACGAGCTGTTGCACTCACTTTGATACCAATCCAATACTAGCACTCAATGCGCAAGCATCTGGAATTTTTTTCTACAAAGCGCAGGGTGGACCCCGAGCAATGGCGATATCACTTGTAACGTGCGTCCCTTCGAAAAGAGACGCACGTCGTGGCGGGACCCGCCTGCATTGCTACAAGTACGACTACGAGCTTCACATAACTGAAGTGTAGTCCACATCATGCCATGCGTACCTTTGTTATGTCTCGCCGCAGGGTGAGTCTCTTGTCACAGGGATGCACGTTACACTCGCGACTTCACTTTTGACTGTGGCTGCCGACCTGCTGCTTTCCGGTACTACAATCTACTGCACAAGCAATATGCAGCGCCATCCTATCCACAAAAGTGATCGAGCATGTCGAAATCAGTTATTCAACGTTGCCGAAATTTGCAGAATCGGGTTCATCTTTTCACTGTTGTGAAGGCATTGCGCAACCGCCAAGATTTCATGGTTGCATTTTCCGGCCGTCGAATACAATCGGAATTGATCGTCAGAGAGACTTTGTATGGTTAGGACGACATTGCAGCCTACTGTAGGCAAGTCCAAGTTTGATTGCACGGTTCCTTACGCAAAAAAACCTGGTAAGTAATAGCCTACGAAGGCGGCCTCTATACCACCCAGTGCAAATGATGATGACTGATAACTTGCTTGCGCTGTATCAGTATACGTGTAGCATGATTTGACAACGCTGATCCTTTCTATGATTCTGAGTGGAAGCGAAGTAAAAAGACGTCAGGGTCGTCAAAACTATAACGTACGTCCTTCTGACGAGAAACACCCGGTGTGCCGGAACACTCCTCGGTAGTGCTAATTACGACTGCGAATCTCACATACTCTACGCGTAGGTCATGTCCTTCTCTGCGTAGCTTTGTCGTGTTCCGCGACAGCGTGAGTTTCTCGTCATATGGATGTACGTTATTCTTGTCGGTTGTGAAGCGAACAAACCACAGTTGCACCTAACGTGCATCCCTGTGGCAAGAGACTCACCATTGGTCGGGACATGACAAAAGTACGCAGGGCACGACATGGAATACGCTTCATTTATGTGAAGCTCGTAGTCGTTCTTGTAGCAATGCAGGCGTGTCCCGCCACGATGTGCGTCTCTTACCGAAGGGACGTACGGTACTGCTGTAAAGTCATAGTCATCGTCAGCAGTTGCTATTGAGAATCTACAGGACACGTAAGGCGTTTATTGGACACATTGCATCTTCAGTTACATTAATGCCATAAAGTGGCTTCCTGGAACTGAGATGAACATCAAAAGTGTGATGCAGGAATGCAGACATCACGCGCTGAAGGCGCAATGAAAACGATGCAATGTTGAGGAGGCCGAGTTTCAGCACTAACGTGCATCCCTATGACAAGAGACTGACCCTGTGCCGGGACATGACAAAACTACGTAGGACAGGATATGGAGTACGCTTCAGGTATGTGAAGCTCGTAGTCGTACTTGTAGCAACGCAGGCGTGTCCCGCCACGGCGTGTGTCTCTTGTCAAAGGGACGTACGTTACTGTACAATTTGGAAGAAATGATTCGATATGTGACGTGAATGTGCTTTGCAGTATCATCAGTGAACAGAAGTAGGCTTATCACGTCATGATCATAGTCAGGTCACACCCAGAAAATGTTAGAACTCACGACGTCCTTCGGGACACCAGTCTCACACATCACTGTAAGCTGTAAGCTGTGAGGTGAGGCTGGAGGTTAGAGGTTTCAATATCCCAATTCGCTAGTGGCAGCAGAATCGCTCACCTCATGGTTGTCCGTTATGGCTTTTCTGATGTCAAGCTAGTCATGGATCAAGATTGGTTTCGTATATAGGCCATGCTTCCCATTAGCCGCATCAGGTGGGCGAAGATGCCCGACATGTCTACATCGCAAATGACAAAAACCGGAGGTTCAACTGACTTGGTTCGCAATGAACTCGGACATTCTGAAGAACGAGCTATATATTTGGCTTTGAGAGCACAATTCTCAGGGCAGTACTGTCAACTACGTCAGCTACACAAGGTTCGTGCACATATACAGCGTTGCGAAGATGCCATGTGGGTCAAATTGCTACTGCAGAAATACGGCATTGACGCCGTCAGTAAAACAGCGAAACGACTCCTGGCTCAGAATGTGTTCGACTCAAAATCCAAAGCGGACATGTATTTCTCGGCGCGGAGCGATAAAAGTTGTTCCGAAGGTTCTAGGGGCCCGGCAAGAGCCAAAGTCAAGCTTCATACAGGCAATGCACCGCATGTCGAATTCGTGTCTCAGGCCAAGCAACACCAAATCTTGCAGAAGACACAAGAGATCGCGGAGGAAGTTTGTTTCAACTACGCACTCACATACATGAGAGATATTCTGTCGCAAAACGGATGGCACTGTAAAGAGGCAGTCGAACTCAACAAATGGACCTGTGTTCTTCGCAAAAAACAACATCGATTCAATCCAGCAACTGTGAAACAACTTCCCAAAGACTTTGACGAAATCCTAGATTCTCTTACTGACCTACGGCATACCGCTGTTCATCGACTTCACGAACCTCTAGTCCATGTTTTGAACTTCATTATGGATGCAGAAAGTCTTTGTAAGCTCTGCAAGGACAACGCGAGTTTCGAGAAGCTGAATTCAATACGCCGAGAACTCGAGAAAAGTCATATGTAAGCCTGGATGGAGATTTCACAGTGATACCGATGCATAGTCTAAGGCAAATACAACAATCTAAATTCATGCGCCCAATCTGGACTAACGTGCACCCCTGTGACAAGAGCTTCACCCTGTGGCAGGACATGACATAACTACGCAGGACAGGGTATGGACTAACGTACGTCCTTCTGACGAGGAACGCCCGGTGTGACGGAACACACCCAGGTAGCTCCAAGTACGATTATGAATATCACGTCCCTGAGGCGTAACGTGCATCCCTGTGACAAGAGACTCACCCTGTGGCGGGACATGACAAAAGTACGCATGGCATAATATGGACTACGCTTGAGGTTACGCGAAGCTCGTAGTCGTACTTGTAGCGACGCAGGAGTGTCCCGCCACGGCATGCGTCTCTTGTCGAAGGGACGCACGTTAGTTCATGTTCTGCTCTGCGTAGTCTTGTCGTGTTCCGCGACAGCGTGAGTTTTCTGTGACATGAATGCACGTTACGGTTCAGATATTTGAAGCTCGTAGTCGGACTTACAGGTACGCAAGCGTGTCCCGCCACGATGTGCGTCTCATGTCGGAGTGACGCACGTTAGCCCATATCCTGGGCTGCATATCATCGTCATGCCCCGTTACAGGGTGAGTCTCTTCTCGCTGGGATGCACGTTAAGCCTCGCTTATTACCTTCCAAGGAACTAAAATACTTCCCTCTAGCAGGAAACGCACCATGTGGCGGAACACACCTCGGTAGTTCTAAGTACGACTGTGAATCTCAGAGAACTTACTCTAAGCTCGGTTCTGTCGTGTTCCGCGACAGCGTGAGTTTCTCGTCATACGTATGCACGTTAGTAAGTCGCGTACGTAGCACACGAATGTCACCATAGGCGAAAGAGCGTATATCATAGCACATGGGTGTTCTGATCAGGGTTTGCTTTGGATCGGTCACATACTAATTTAAAGTGCCAACGCGTGCCGTGCATATACTGCCATGAAGACTGATTATCCCAGGAATACGCACAGTGAGGGACATGACCGAACAGAGCGATGACGACATGTAGCGCGTACTAAACAAGTCTGGCCTCGATGGAAGCGACGCTAGGCATGCATGCAAGTCGAGCGGAATGCCACGTCCAGCATAAGCTCAAAGACGCATCTTCCGTCCTCTAATCAAGTGCTCGGATTCTGGTATGCACGCTACCCTCATGCATACACATCCTGGGCCGCCAGCAGAGCGTTGAGTGAAGCTAAGGACCTCATCCCCACAGAAACGTCGTTTCCTCACCATTGCGCAAGCGCGCATCTTCGTTCCGACGCATGTTCACGAGTGTTTCTCTACGATCTGGCGTCATGTGTCATCTTATCTCAAAAGAAAAGTCCGAACGCAGGTAGCATGCAGTGTGGACCTCGCCTGGGAGATCAAGATACTCAGCACCCGATAGATTTGATCTGTAAATCGACGAAGCGGTCTGCTATTGACCCCTCGACTCGCACACCGTGTCCTGATTATAAGGCTGGAGACCCAATCGACCATGGCTACAAGGCAATCCCTCTTATGTCCTAGCGAAGGCAGCAGCCTCCTGGCCACGAGCGCATCCGAAACAGTGGAGATATTACATCAAAACCTCAACATACTCTCGTCGTTGGCATTTACAGTGATGCTACAAGGGACATGGGAGGTCTTACTCGTCAGTTCGTTCCAAGGCCTCCTGGACGGCGGCCTTGCCGGATTATTCTGGAGTTACGTTCTGACCAACATCGGCATGGCATTCGAAGTGCTTAGCCTTGCCGAAATGGCGTCAATGATAACTGCCACAGGCGGCCAACATCGCTGGGTACACGAGTTCGCGCCGCCGGAGCTTCAAAGATTCCACTCACATTTGACCGGCTGGATGATAACGATGTCATTCCAGGCTGGCGCGGCCAGCGGTCCATTTCTCGTCGGCACACTGATGGGATCTACTCTCCACTCGAGCAAAGATGGAACCAAATGGCAGGGTACGCTATTTGTGTGTATCGTCGCAATTGCTGTCTCTCTCGGCAATCGCTTCGGTGGACGCGCTCTCCCCATCTTTCACAATATCATGCTCGTGATTCACTGCTCCGCCTTTTTAATAGTGGGTACATGATGGGGTCTCGTTGTGGGCAGCATCTGACAAGCATCGCAGGTAGTGACGGCGCTCTGGTTTTTTGCCCCGCGAAAATCCCCGAGGGTGGCATTCACAGAATTCACCAACAGTGGCGGTTGGTCGAGCGAGGTGCTCTCTTTGCTGATTGGCCAGATAAGCGCTGTGTACGCCAGCGTGAGTTCTGAGGGCGTCGTCAACATGAGCGAGGAGATTCACGTACGCCTCACTATCCTTGACTCCACATCTCTAGCCAAGCTAATTTCAGATGGTGTAGGATGCTGATCGTACTGTGCCCCTGGCTATGATATACGCGCAACTAGTCGGTTTCGTGCTCGGCGTCTTCTTCTTGATCACCTATATCCCCTGCGTGATCGATCTCGAAGGCGCCATTGGGGAACAGACGGGGTATCCATTTCTGTTCGTGTTCAAAAACGCATTCAGCCCAGCTTTTGTGAATACAGCGACCATGACCGTCGCCTTGCTGATATTGGCCGGAACCTTACCCTACAACCTTTCTAGCAGTAGGCAAATGTTGGCTGTATGTTCTTCAACGCAAACTGAAGTTTCTCTCTGACTTTCTTTAGTTTGCTCGTGACGGAGGCCTCCCCTTTTCCAAGTGGATCGCCGAAGTCCATCCTGTTCGGAGAGTGCCCACGAACGCTATAGTTCTGAGCACCGCAGTCGTCATTGGGCTGTTGTTGATCAATAATGTTTCGAATGCGGCATTGTAAGTGTAGCTTGCTTAACTCGAGGTCAATTGCTTGCTCACTGTGTCTTGTAGTGGCGCGATCATCTCCCTCAACATTGTCTGTCAAAGGCTGGCCAATATGGTGTCCATCGCCCACACTCTTCGCTACCGTTTGTCGTCTTCGAAGCCCTTACCTGAGACTGGGTTCTCACTTGGAAAGTACGGGATTTTGATCAACGCTGTCGGCTTCCTGTACGCATGCTTTACATGCTTTTGGTGTTCATGGCCAAGTGTGACGCCGGTCACATGGGAAAACTTCAACTGGGCTCCAGTCATGGTCGTTGCAACTCTCACGATATCAACTATAGATTGGTCTGTTAGAGGGAGGTATCATTATTATCCCAGCAAAGGGAGGAATGAATTGGCATGAGATGGGAACAGGATGCTGATCGCATGGCTCACGACGGCGGCCGCGAATGCAGCCGTGACAGAGGAACCGAGGAGTTCTGTCAACAGCACCCGCTGCGTACGATTCTAGCGAGTTCGATACGATTTTTGATGATTGAGATTGATCACTCATTGGTGATCCTACGGCCGCACGAACTGACTTCTGCGAAGCCGTTGTCTGCTTCGTTCTGCGCTCCAGAAGGCTCTACTGCATAGGTATATCGAAGAGTGCATGATGAAAGCCTGGCTTGAGAATCATTGTTTGCCTAGCTGCACAAATGAATAAAATTGACAACTGCAATGTGAAGTGCCAAAGGAGATGGTATGACTCTCGGTCGACGCTGAAGTACATAACGTACATCCCTCCGACAAGAGAAGCATACTGTGGCGGGGCATGCCTTCGTAGCTACAAGTACGACTACGAGCCTCACACACCTGAGGCGTAGTCCTATCCTGTCCTACGTAGATTTGTCCCGTCCTGCCATAGGGTGAGTCCCTTCTCGCCGGGATGCACGTGAAAACCCCTTGTGTGAAACGCAAACGTGAACCAGTCTTTCTGATGACATATCTGTCTTTCACAATCTCAATACGTGCTGAATTTGGTACGGTCACCAGCGATAGTAACTTAGTGTCTTCGCATAACGTCATGCATCGATCGTAAGGCATTTGTAATGGCTGTGACTAGCTTCTAGTCACAGCATATCGCGGGATGCGCTTCATCTTTGCACTGGTGTGTAGCTCATCTGAAGCCAATCGGAAGCCACGGTTGCATTTCCCGGACGACTAACACGAGCGATACTGACCGTAGGAGATGTGTGCTTTGTGCAGTGAAGTCGACAATGTAATTTTTGTACATAGCAATCACCGGTGATTGTAACTTACGTCCCTTCGACAAGAGACGCACACCGTAGCGGGACACGCCTGCGTTGCTACAAGTACGATTACGAGCTTCATACACCTGAAGCGTAGTCCATATCATGCCCTACGTAATTCTGTCATGTCCCGGCACAGGGTGAGTCTCTTGTCGCAGGGATGCACGTTACATCATATACTGGTTCAGAAAAGGAATAATCTAGGATTGCCTGTGTAATCTTTTCCAAGGCCGACGTTACCATTCTTGGCGTGATTCAGTACGGTTCGGCCGAAGGTAAGTATTTGATTAGTTGAGGACCCCTTTCCATAAAGCCCCGTCACTCGGCGCGCCCCGTCAGAATATAACTCTCAATCATGACAGGTTTTGTAAATTTGGTCTCGTGTGACGGAAAAGAGTTCATAGTTGGTGCGTACATGAAGTGGGAAGGGAGTCAAGGGGTTACTGATATTTCACAGAACACAGAGCCGCTCGTCGTTCGCAACTCGTTTGTGACATTTTAGAGCATTCAGAAGATCTCGGAGAAGAACCCATCCCAATCATGGAAGTCTGTGCCTCCATGCCTTTCACGCCAGATCCTATACTGACCAGCAGAATCTACATATCAGGTATCGGAAAACATTTTGGAAATGGTCCTAAGATGGTGCCACAAGCACCAGGATGATCCTGATCTTGATTCTACGTCGACTCAAGATGACTCCAAGTGTAAGACGTCGGGCGACATCAGCGAATGGGACAAACGGTTCATGAAGGTCGAACAAGACGTCCTTTTCGAAATCATCCTGGCAGCGAACTACATGGCGATTGAGGGCCTGGTCGACCTCGGTTGTAAGACTGTAGCAAACATGATCAAGGGAAAATCCCCAGAGGAGATCCGTAAGACTTTCAACATCCAGAACGACTTCACTCCCGAGGAAGAGGATCAGATTCGTCGCGAGAACGAATGGGCCGAGGACCGCTAAGCATTTGTAGTGGGGTTTGTCGAGATATGATGCAAGACTGAGGCTATGCATTACATTCAACCAATACTTTCGCAACAAATGCCATATTGAGGTTTCCCAAGTTGAGTCACTGTAACCTGCATCCTGGCGTAGCGAAAACATTGGCGTTCCGACAGCCGCCTGTGCGTGATCAGCCATGACTTCCCGCGCCTCGCTCCTATCTAACTTACACATGGTTTTGCTAACACTCTCTCTAACGTACATCCTTCTGACAAGGAACACCCGGTGTGGCGGAACTCACTTAAGTAACTTAGCTTCGAGTACGGTTACAAATCTCACATACCTGAGGCGTAGTTCATGTCCTGCTCTGCGTATTTTTGTAGTATTCCGCGACAGCGTGAGTTCCTTGTCACATGGATGCACGTTACCATACACGCTCCCCTGATCAACGGTCACTTGTCATTCAACGCGAGCAGCTTTTCGAAGTTGATGGTCACAACAAAAGGGTGCATGTTGTGTAACGACTTATCTGAAGTGCAGTGAGAACGTCTTTCAAGGCCGTATCCCTCTCCGCTCGCTGTTCCACGCACGAAAGCAACATGGTGACTCCATGGAAACGAAACACCACCACACCACCACATAGCAAGTCGACAATCAGGAATCTACTGGTGACGTAATCAAAGGTCCGCTCCGCAACAAGACAAAACCACAATCAGGCGAGTTTGAAGCTCAAAGGAGCCTTTTTCCGACGTAAACGACTGTCGATGATCATGTGCGCCGAGAACGGTGTGATATGGAATAACTTGTACATGGCACGTGGGTGGAAGTAGGTTCCTCCACTTCAGTTCGCTCGCGACATTTTCACATCAACTCAGTGCAGCCACTGCCCCTATTTCAATCTTTCGAGAAACATCAATCGTACTATCTCTCTTCAGCTGCACCTTCTGTGCATCCGAAAAAAACCTCCCTGATTCCAAGCTCCAATACAGGTTAGCCTTGGTGACGTCAAGGATGCCTTCCAAGTATTGAAGCAATTCGTTCCGGTAGTTACATTGCTTTTGTTCCAATTGTGAGACGACGATGTCGATTTCTGCCATTCTTTGGTAGGCCTCGTTCGCGACGAACGATACAGCTTCCTGAGCACCCATACCTTCCAGCCTGCAAGCTATCACAGTATTATGGGGAACACGCTCCGTCTCTTCTTTGCAGTACGATAGGAGGTCGTTGTGGAGTAAGGTTATCTCAATACCCAGGAGCTCCACACGACGGACATCGTCGTCTTCGAAAGCATGATCGGGAAGATCAATTTGATGCCCAAGCTCGACCAAGGCGAAAAGTGTGCCGACGCACACTGATTGACGTCTTTGGTCAAGGACTTTCGCAAAACCCAAGGACCGGCCAGTCTCAACTTGTCGCGTCTGCTGCACCTGTGCCAGAGTGCCTTCACAGTAATCGCGAATGTATCTGACGTAACGACGTTCGATGCCTATCACTCAGCTCACGTCAGCAGGGCAAACGTCGACGCTGCGTGATGTGGGGAAAACGCCTGTGCTTTTGGGGGCTTACCTGGAGTTGAACGGGCTTTGATGGCCTCATGGATGGGCTCGTGCAGGCGGGCGATCTCTATCGCCGACTTTACATGCGCGTCAGTGGGAAGTGCCACGTCCGCATCTTTTTCGCACTTCGAGATTAGATAATCGATAACGATCTTTGCGGCATCATAGTCGCTGCGCAAATCACCATTGTCGAATATATCGTCGAACCTGAAGACCCATTCCATGAACTCGTCAAGAATGAAAACTAGCTCTTGTTTCGCGGAAGGAACCATGATGGCTGTGAACAAGGAGAAGTTGCAATTCCAGATAGCGTGGACCTCTTCGTGAGAGATCCCACGAGACCTATCGAGCGTCAGCCTGTGACAGTTGTTTCTCTGGGGTTAAGCGGTAGGACATACTGGCACAGCTTGTTTTTCCGACGGTTCCGAGCGGCAACATAGTGCTGGTTGAGTTGTGGCCTCTTAGCGAGGGTACCAACAGAAAGTGTGGGAAACTTCACGGAGATTCTTGACGTCACTGCCATAATTTCCACCCATTCGAGTTGTGTGCTTCACTGCACTCCAGCTAGATGCTATACATGGCTTCCATATAGGATACACGTCGGGCAGGTCTCCATACCGAGCCGATCATGTATCGGCCGAAGACGAGCGAGACCCATGCCATCTTCGCAATTCCCCATCATGTAATCTCCGCGTCGGACGTCATTGTCGCCTAGCTGGAGTTACCCGCCGCGCCCTAATGATCGCTTGGAAGAATCATACATTGGCATAACGTGCGTCCCTTCGATAAGAGACGCACGTCGTGGCGAGACACCTCTGCGTAGCTAGAAGTACGATTACGAGCTTCACATAGCTGGAGCGTAGTCCACATCATGCCATGCGTACTTCTATCACGTCCCGGTAGAGGGTGAGTCTCTTGTCACATGGATGTACGTCACTCGGGAAATTTGGCGCGTTGACAGACACGATTGCGTATATAACAGCCAGCTTGCTCTTTTGCTGAATCTCAGCGATCTTTATGTGCGCAGGTTTTGCCATGTAGAAGTGTTCTGGAACTTTTGACTATGCCCGTACTCGAGACACAACTTTTGTAACGTGCATCCCTGTGACAAGAGACGCACCCTGTAGCGGGACACGACAAAAGTACGCATGGCATGATCCGGACTACGCTCCAGGTACGTGAAGCTCGTAGCCGTACTTCTAGCTACGCAGGAATGTCCCGCCACGGCGTGCGTCTCTTATCGAAGGGACGCACGTTATCCTTGTAATGCTATCTCGTGTCCAGCCTTCACAACGACCCATGTCTTGCACCCGTGAATGATAAGGTTGCAGGGGTGCAAGATGGGCTGTCTCCAATGTGCAAGGTGAAGCCGTGAGCATAATCTCCTCCGAAGGGGGTAAAGTCTGATGAGATGCAGAACATACATGACAGGCTTGCAGCGCTAGCAGAGCAGCCTTTAGAATTATCCCGCCACAGTCTGCATCTCTTGTCATATGGATGCACGTTACGTTAGTTTTCCATGTGCCGCGGGAGAGTGAGCAAATGGTCGCTGGCATGTACGTGACAGTACGCCCCCTGCAAAGTGCTGATTGAAGTGGGACGTTGGCTGGCAAGGATGATCTGATGCGCTGAGCAAGCCCAAGGAAAGTAAGTTAGAGCATGAATGACAGACAAGCTAATTACAAGTACTTCTAATATTGCTTCAGAAGAACTCAGTTTCTCCACCAACCTGACCTCACTTATTTCAGAGACATCGAGCACTTTGATTCGATGACAAAATACCTAATGTGCGTCCCTTTGACAGGAGACGTATATCGTGGCGGAACACGCTTGTGAAGCGTAGTCGATATTTCGCCCTGCGTAGTTTCATCATGTCCGACCACAGGGTCAATCTTTCATCGCCGAGATGCACAATACAGATGAGGAAATATCCAGAGAGTGGTAGAGCGGATGATTTAGGGTGTGGGGGAAATTCAAAGTACTTTGATTTCTGAACAAACGCTTGCTGTAGGGGGATTCAAAGTACTTTAAAATCCAACTGGACACATGCAGGGTTCACCCCTAAGTCGCGCTGGTTCCCATACCCTTTAGTTAACGCGGAGCACGGGGGCGTGGCAAAAACTAGGGCGTGGACCCAAAATTACAGGTCAACTGCCTTGTCAATTGAATAACTCAACAAACACTGCTCCAATTGACTTGAGATTCACACGTTATATACAGTAGAGCCTATTCTTAATTGCTACAAGTTCTGCAGGTATGGCCCTCTTCACCACATTTGCTACATCTTGACCTCCTCTTCTTTGGCCTTGGCATCTCATCTATCATTTCAGCCTCAACCTCCTCATAACCACCTATTGCCTGCACTTCACTAACTGATAAGGCCTTATCTGATACTAGAGCCTTCCTAGTCCTCTTCCTACGAACATGCATAGCCTCATTAGCCTCTTGAAGGGTAGTAATCTATGCCTGTTGGAGGGCTGCAAAAGCAGCCATAACTTGGGCACCTTTAGAAAGCTGGTCAAGGGCTTCAAGGATTGGGGTTGGTGAGCTACTTTGATGCCTTTCAAGCCTTTGCTTGATAAGAGTAGTCTGTTTGTCCACTTCCTTAGTGTTGCTTAGAGTCTTTGCACACCATGACTCTTGAGATGAAGGCTGACTTAGAAACATTAGTACTGGATCTAAGTGGA
>Ga0265798_10001660_pt1 | contig 34187 bp, 24 predicted proteins | sample P3T30metagenome_FD_192430 | JGI IMG/M metagenome (GOLD analysis project Ga0265798, IMG submission 192430) | Plant litter microbial communities from East Loma Ridge, Irvine, California - P3 T30 | ecosystem: Environmental > Terrestrial > Plant litter > Unclassified | place: USA: California... | reverse complement strand
TGATTGAGCTTATCGACTTTAAGCTCAACAAGCCTCAGGCATTGATTTTATGCCCTACAAGAGAGCTTTGTTTGCAGATTGCGAGCGACATCAAGAATTACTCAAAAAACATCTCTGGTGCTAGCGTGGTTGCCGTTTACGGTGGCGCTAACATTATGCAGCAATTGCGTGAGATCAGAAACGGTGTACAAATTGTTGTGGCTACACCGGGCCGTATGTTAGACATCATTGGACGTAAAGCAATTGACTTCTCAAGCGTGAAGTATGTTGTATTAGACGAAGCCGATGAAATGTTAAACATGGGTTTCCAGGAAGACATTAACGAAATTTTGTCTACAACACCTGACGATAAAAAAACATGGTTGTTTTCTGCTACTATGCCTCCTGAGGTTAGAAGAATAGCGAAAAACTACATGGACAACCCTACGGAATTAACCATGGGTACCAAAAACACGGGTAACGTAAATATCGAGCATGAGTACTATATGGTACGTGCAAGAGATAAATATGCTGCCTTAAAACGTATTGTGGATTTCAACCCCGAAATCTTTGCCGTTGTTTTCTGTAAAACTAAACTGGATACCCAGGATGTTGCAGAGCACTTAATTAAAGATGGCTACAATGCTGATGCTTTACACGGTGATTTGTCTCAACAACAACGTGACAAGGTTATGCAACGTTTCCGTGATCGTAACATGCAGTTGTTAATTGCTACTGATGTTGCAGCTCGTGGTATCGACGTAAATAACGTAACACACGTAATCAACTATTCTTTACCTGACGAAATTGAAAGCTACACACATCGTAGCGGTCGTACTGGTAGAGCTGGTAAAACAGGTATCTCTATTTGTATCATCAACTCTAAAGAAGTTGGCAAAATCCGTCAGATTGAAAGAATCATTGGTAAACAATTCACCAAAGCAGAACTACCTACCGGCTTTGATGTTTGTGAAAAACAACTGTTCTCTTTAATCCACAAAGTGAATAACGTTGAAGTGAACGAGTCTCAGATTGAGCAGTACATTCCGCGTATCATGGATGAATTCGGCGACTTAAGTAAAGAAGACATCATTAAACGTTTTGCATCTTTGGAATTTAACAGATTCTTGGAATACTACAAAAACGCACCAGATCTTAATGCTTCGGCAGATGATCGTGGAGAGCGTGGTGTACGTGGCGAAAGAGGCGAGCGTGGTGAACGTGGTTCAAGAAGCAGCGAAGGTTATACCCGTCTGTTCATTAACCTTGGTTCAGTAGATGATTTCACTCGTGGTGACCTATTATCTTTCGTATGTAACAATGGTAAGATCAGCGGTAAAAACGTTGGTAAGATCGACCTTAAAGGTGTTTATTCTTTCTTCGAAGTTGAAAATGAAGCAGTGGATTCACTATTCAACAACTTCAAAGGTATTGAATTCAACAACCGTGGTGTTAGGATTGAAAAATCTGGTGATGCACCGGTAAGCAGCGAAAGAGGCGAACGCAGAAGTGGTGGCGGTGGCTACGGTGGAGGCGGCGGTCGTCGTGATGGTGGAAGCGGTGAGCGCAGAAGCTATGGCGGTGGCGGCAGACGTGAAGGCGGTAACAGCGGTGGTGGTTTCAGAGACTTCTCTGGCCGTAGCCGTGACGACAAAGCTGGAAGCGGAAGACGTGAAGGTGGTAGCGGAGATAGAAGACGTAGATCTTAATATCTAAACATCATAAATAAAAAAAGAGCGGATCAAATGATCCGCTCTTTTTTTATGCACATACTTTTCAACAGTATGTTCGTAAGTATTTAGAAGTTTAAAGCCAGTCTGGTGAATACATATCTTCCCAAGAAGCCAAACTGCGGCGCCTGGTTTGGATATAGAATACCGGAAGTACCCTGACTGCTCAAAAGCAATTGCGCAGGATAAACGTCGAACAGGTTGTTCGCCCCTACCGTAAGCTTAAGGTTCTTGGTCAAGTTATAACCTGCACCCACATCCGTAATCACGCGACCAGGTAAGGTCTGACGGTTAGCCTCTACGTTGGTTGGCTGTTGCACTTCACCGAAGTAGACGTTTCTCACAAAAGCATTCCACTTGTTCCAGGAGTAATCCAGACTAAGGTTGGTTTTAATCCTTGGCGTTACACGCTCAATCAGGATTCTGCTCGCCTGATCCAGGTAGATGTTCTCTTTACCAACAAGCAGTGGCGAAGCATGTACATCCCCTTTAATCTCGGTCTTGGTGAAAGTATTTGCAAGATCTGCCCTAAATACACCATTACCCAATTGCGTGCTGTAGCTAAATACCGCATCAATACCCATTGTTCTGGTGTCTACCGCGTTCGCAAAGAACCTTGCGGTCGTCGCATTCGCCAATCGCAACAAATCGTACAACTCACGATCCTGTGGCGTAGCCGTAGCAGCATTGCTACCGCTAAACTGGCCAGTATAAATTACGCGGTCGTTGATGTTTACCAGGTAGCCATCCACCGTGATTTTGAACTTGCCTAAGTTGCTGGTGAAACCAAGGCTATAACTGTCGGAAGTTTCTTCTTTTAGCTTCGGAATACCCAATAGCTGTGCGACACGGCTGTCGTTCGCAAAGGTTCCCGACTCCACAAATGCACCGTCAATAAACACGGTAGATGTAGAGTTAAAATAACGCTGGTGTAAGGATGGTGCTCTAAAGCCTGTGTTCACTGCACCACGTAATAAGAAGGCATCGGAGAATTTGTATCTCGCAGCGATCTTCCCATTCAAGGTAGACCCGAAATCAGAATAGTTCTCAAACCTTACCGCTCCATCTACAAGGAACTTTTCGGTAACATTCAGCTCCACATCCGCATAACCTGCAATAGAAGTACGGGTTTCATTGGTCAGGTTATCTGCACTGATACCAGGGAAACCTTGTGCACCGCCTGCTAAGGCGGCGCCGTTTGCCGCAAAGCGTGTTGGGATGTTTCCTGTTGGTGATGGGATGTAAACCGGGTTCGCTGCAGTTCCTGCATTGATGGCATTACCATAGTTTACATAAGATGCTTCCTCTCCCGGATTGATCTTGTACTTTTCAAAGCGATTCTCGAAACCAAAAGCCACGTTGATACCGCTCATTGGGCCTTCAAAGAATCTTGTAAAGTCTAAGTTGGTTGTATTCTGGGTGAAGTCGTAACCACCAGACTCAAATGAAGTCGGCGACGCGTTCAACATCGAAGCGTTCAAGGTATTGCGGGTCGCGAATTCTACGGCATTACGACCAAAGTTGTTACTAAAATCTGTTTTCCACTCGCCTAAATTTCCACGGATACCAACGGCAAAGGATTGATCCACGTTGTTTGTGTTAATCTCCGGAAGAAAGCCATTCGGGTATATGGTCGCATTGTTCTGGGTAAGTTGTCTCGGTGTGCGATAAAAAGCAGTAGAGGTACCATTACGATAGTTCAGACCACCGAATGCATAGATCTCTGCTTCTTCAGCAACGGGGATAACACTGTTGAAGAACAAGGATCCACCGCGGTTTTGAGACTGCCCGATGTTGGGCACGAAATCGCCACGATCAAGGCCTCTTCTTAGAAGCTCTTCATCAGTAATGTCAACACCTGTTGGCGTCGGATAAAGCGCCGGGTTGTTGTAATCGGCAAAAATCACCCCACGGTAAGGGGTTGTTCTGGAAGCAAAATCACGGAAGTCGAACGAACCTGCAAGGTTCAGGAAACCACCTTTATCGTTCAATGCGACACCATAGTTCACATTGGCCTGCACCGTTTCGCCATCTAAGCCATCAGAATGTTTACCAGCAAAGCCGCCACTAGATACGCTGGCGCTTAGTTTATTCACATCTGAATTCAGGATGATGTTGATAACACCTGCAATCGCATCCGAGCCGTATTGTGCCGAAGCACCATCACGAAGGATCTCAATCCGCTTAATCGCAGAAGTTGGAATGGCATTTAAATCCGTTCCTACGGAACCTTTACCTAAGCTACCATTGATGTTGATCACGGAAGTGGTGTGTCTACGTTTACCGTTGATCAGGACCAATACCTGATCAGGACCTAAGCCACGTAAAGATGCCGGGTCAATGTGATCCGTTGCATCGGTTAAGCTCATTACGTTAGACGTAAAGGAAGGTGCTACGAAGTTCAGGATCTGGTTTACGGAAACCTGCGCCACGTTGGCAGTGAGTTTTTGAATGTCTACAACATCTACCGGAACTGGCGTGTCCATACGTGAACGTGGGGCACTACGTGAACCCAACACAACAACGTTCTCCAGATTATTGCCTCCAGCATTGATCAGGTCGAAGTCAAGCTGCTTCACCTCATCCACCGCCACCGTAACGCTTTTCTGTAAGGTCTGGTAGCCGATGTAACTTACGGTAACCTGGTAAGTTCCCGGAGCAGGAAGTTTAAGTTCGTATCTGCCGTTGGCATCGGTGCCGATGCGGAGCTGCTGCCCTACGACAGCCACGGCAGCACCCGTGATGGTTTGACTGCTGTCACGGACTTCCCCGCGAATCACCTGCGCCTGGGCCGAAAACCCAACGCCGCAGCATAGTAGAATAAACAGGTAAAGTTTAATTTTCATATAAAATAAGCTAAGTAAAACGGCTTCCTGGTATCCACCAGAAAGGTTGCAAATATACCCATTTGCAATTTTACCCTACTAAACCTGTAGTCTATTTTATACTGGAACAACTTGCGACAAACACCTGAACTTCAGTGTGGTGTTTAGCTAAGTTGCTCCGTAAGTAGCGCCATTTCTATCTGCGGTGCGTGTTTTTCATAGAGCACCGCATATACGGCGCGACTGATCGGCATGTCTACTTTATACTTCTTATTAATCACGTGCATGCAGCTGGCGGCATAGTAACCCTCTGCAATCATGTTCATCTCCAGCTGCGCTGATTTCACGGTATAGCCCTTCCCGATCATGTTTCCAAAAGTCCTGTTGCGGCTAAACTGCGAATAAGCGGTAACCAGCAAATCGCCCAGGTATGCGGACTCTTTGATGTCGCGACTAATGGGATGCACGGCATTTACAAAGCGATTGATTTCACGGATGGCATTGGAAATTAAGACTGCCTGGAAGTTATCACCATACCCTACCCCATGACAAATGCCACTGGCAACAGCATAGATGTTCTTCAGTACCGCTGCGTATTCTGTTCCGAAGATATCGTCGGAAACATTGGTTTTGATGTACCGTGTACTTAGCAATGAAGCGAAGTAGGTTGCCGCTTCCACATCGGTGGAAGCAATGGTCAGATAGGATAGTTTTTCTAATGCAACCTCTTCCGCATGGCAGGGTCCGCTGATCACCAGGATATCTTCGAAGGGTACCTGAAACTTCTCGTTCAGGAACTCACCGATAATCTGGTTTTCATCCGGCACGATGCCTTTAATGGCTGAGACGATCTTCTTACCTTTAAAGTCCTCCGGTTTAGCATCCTTCAGCGTCTCTTTCAAGAATGCCGCAGGTACGTTCAAGATGATATAATTCGCAGCGGCGATAATCTCGCTGATGTTATCTGAAATATTGGTCTCCGGAATTTTCACTTCCGCAGCACTCAGGTAATTTGGATTGTGGTGATACTTCTTGATGTGTTCAATGGCATCTGTGTTGCGCATCCACCAGAAAATCTCTTTCTCTTTAATATTATTAGAAAGCATTTTAATGATAGCCGTAGCCCAGCTACCCCCACCAATCATAGCAACTTTTGCCAGCATAGTCTATAAATAAAAAGTCCCGGTCTGTTTAAAACCGGGACAATTTACTTAAATATTATGACTGGACTGATCTTACTTTTTACCAGGGTTGGCAAACAGCTGATCCTTAGTGGTCTTTTCTACCTTCATACCATCCTTCAATCGGTTCTGAATTGCAGAATATGGACCGCTTACTACTTCTGTGCCTGGTTTAAGTCCAGACTTCACAATGATAAACTGGTCGTTCTGAATGCCTGTGGTCACTTCCACCTGCTTAACCGTTCCATTTTCAAATGCGAAAACATATTGTTTGATGGTTTTGTCTGCAAGTTTAGACTTCTGTTTGTCATCACCACCCTCTGTTGCCGGCGGTGTATCCTTTGCTTCTGCAGTTGAACCACCCTTGCTCTTATCGCCGGTGTACACAGCCTGAATTGGAACAGAGATGCCTTTAACCGATTCACTCATGATATCCACCGTTGCCGACAAGCCCGGACGGAATGGCGAAGGCAGGTCTTTTGCACCACCTTTAACGTCGGTGTACGAATCTGCCAGAATTCTGATCTTCACAACGAAGTTGGTTACCTGATCTACAGACGTTTGTGCAGCACCCACATCTTTTGAAGAGCTTGCAATCTCCGTTACGATACCCTTAAATTTCTTATCTGCAAATGCATCAACTTCAATCATTGCGCTGTCGCCCACATTCACACGGTTAATGTCATTCTCATTAACATCTACGTTTACTTCCATTGATGTCAGGTTGGAGATACGCATGATCTCTGTACCCGCGAATTGTGCGGTACCAAGGATACGGTCACCCAACTCTACTGATAGCTTCGAGATAACTCCATCAACTGGTGCATAGATCGTTGCTTTTGCCAGGTTCGCACTTGCTTCCTGTACGTTTGCGCCAGATTGCTCTAATCCGAATTTAGCACCAACCAGGTTTTGCTTAGCCGCTTCAAGATTCGCTTGTGCGGTTAAGAATGCTGCTTTCGCAGAATCAAACTCCGCCTGCGAGATCACCTTCTTTTTGTAAAGCTCCACGTTACGTTTATAAGTCGCTTCTGCGTTGATGAAGTTTGCTTCAGTTTGTTTAAGCTGCTGCGCTGATGATGCTACAGCCGCCTTTTGTGAGCTGTATGAAGCGCGGGCACGATCGTAACCAGACTTTAACACATCTGGACGAACCTTACATAACAGCTGTCCCTTTTTAACGATGTCACCTTCTTTAACCAGAAGTTCCGTCACCTCACCGGAAACCTCCGAGCTTAACTTCACTTCCGTTTCCGGCTGAATTTTACCACTAGCGGTTACGGTTTCCACAACCGTGCGATCAGAAGCCTTGTCAACGGTAATCTGTTCAATCTTTTCTCCACCGATAACACCGGTAACTTTCAGTATAAGCAGTAAGACTATCAATCCTCCAACTGCAATAAGTATGTGTTTTAATTTCATTTTGTTCGTTTGTTTGCTGTTTAAAAATGGCTTTTATATACTGAATTTGGATTAAAAGGTAATTTCCTTGCCAAGATAAAAATCTATGACTTTAGAACGGAACAGGAGATCGTATTTTGCTTGGATGAAGTCAATTTCCGCTCTGTTTCTATTGGTTTGCGAAGTGTTGAAGTCTAAGGAGTTTACAAGTCCTACGTTAAAACGTTCCTCATTTACCCTGAAGGCTTCTGCCTGCGCATTAAAGGTGTTTAAAGTAGATTGGTAACGACTGCTTGCTGCACGTAGATCTGCTACAGCCTGGGCAACGACCTTATTCAGGTTGTTCTTTGTTAGCTGCTCCTGAATCTGAAAGCCTTCATAAGAAATCTTTGCGCGCTTCAGATTAGAACGTGATGCCAGTCCGTTGAAGATTGGAATCCGGATAGACATACCCACGGACTGATAAAAGTTATTATTGATCTGGTCGAAAAGACGTTCATCTCCGCCACCGATTTGTCCAGGTTGAGCAGCCAGGTCGTACGAATAACGGGTACCTAAACCACCACCCAAAGAAATGGTCGGGAACAGGAATCCTCTGGCAACATCTACACCTTTCGCTGCAGCTTCGCGGTTCAGTCTTGCAAGTTTAAGATCTGGGAAAGTCGCCAGTGCCGCCTCATTGATGTCGCGCTCCGGATACCGTTGTTGTGCAGAGGTGATGTCTTCAATGGTTGGTGCAACCACCTTGTAAGATGCATCTGATCCCATTTCCATCAATTGCGAAAGTGTAAGGTAAGAGATGGTCAACTGATTTTGCGCGTTTGTAACGTTCAGCTCTGCCGTTGCTACCTGCGCTTTTGCCTGCGCAATATCTGCTGTGGTCTTGTTTCCGGCATCGAACAAAGCGCTCTCTCTCGTCAGCGTTTGTTGTGCCACCTGAAGCTGCTCTCTTGATGCTCTAAGCAGGTCTTCGTTGAAAACCACCTGGAAATACGTGGTCACCACCTGCAAAACCAGGTCGTTCTTCGTCTTATCCAAAGCACTGTAATTTGCCTCCAGCGTGATGCGGTTTTGTTTGATCTGATTGATCTTTGCGAAACCGTTAAAAAGATCTACGGAAGTAGCAAGGTTGGCGGTTCCGGAGAAGAAATTCCGGGTAATCAACTGGTTGGTTGCAGGGTTCAAACTTCTACCAAAGTTAAAATCGTTGTTCAGTCCACCATTTAAACTTGGATAAAGCTCCGCTTTAGATTGCTGGACGTAGGTTTCTGCCGTTGCCACATTCAGTGCGCTCTGCTTAATGTTCAGGTTATTCTGAAGCATCCGATCGACGGCCTGTTTGATGGTGATCACTTCCTGTGCCTGGGCGGTAGCACTTAAGCACATGCTGATACACCCTGCTGCCACAAGACAACCTAAGCGGGAGAACAAACCATGATTGGTAAAGATTTTCATACTTATTATATTTCGATTTCGTTAAACGCCAAATTACCTTGTTAATGCGGACTCCTGCACTCAGTTTTTAGTACTTTTGGGCATGTATCTGGTAAAATCCCCCCTGCTGCTAAAATGGTATTATCCTTCACTTACCTGGAACAAATCCCGCACTGAAAAAGTAATTTATTTAACCTTTGACGACGGACCCATACCCGATGTTACAGATTTTGTTCTAAAAACTTTAAAGGATCAGCAAGTTAGCGCTACCTTCTTCTGCATTGGCGACAACATACGCAAACACCCATCGATCTTTCAGCGCTTGCTGGATGAAGGTCACCAGGTGGGAAATCATACGTATAATCATCTGAAAGGCTGGAAAACCGATGATTCGACTTACCTGGAGAACTTTGAGCAATGCCAGGCCTTAACGGGCACGAACCTTTTCCGCCCACCCTACGGGCGGATCCGGAAATCGCAGATTAAGGACATCAGGTCACGTTACCCGGAGATGAAGATCATCATGTGGGATGTACTTAGCGGCGACTTCGACCTGAACCTATCCCCGCAAAGTTGTTACCACAATGTTGATAAGTATGTGGAGAACGGTTCCATCATCGTTTTTCATGATAGCTTAAAAGCTTTTGAGCGTATGCAGTATGCCCTGCCGAGAGTTATCGCCAATCTGAAAGCAAAAGGATATCAATTTGCCACTTTATAAGCGGTCGGCAGGGACGCTACAAGGTGTTGACTAGGCTAAGGGCCCTGTTAACCCCCTGTGAAGGCCCTGTTGGGACCCTGTCGGCACCCTGTAAAGGGACAAGTTGTCGCAATCTAGTAGTGATAGCGGCATTGACGTATAAAGCGTGAACTTATTTAGCCACCAGTTGTTATACACCCATCAGTTTAGAACATTTATAAATAATATAATGATCTAAAGATGATCGCAGCAGCCTTCTTTTTTTTGTAAATTCGCTCAATTATTTAGACTTATTACCTTTTAACCAATAGTTCAATGGCATTCGACATAGAAATGATAAAAAAGGTGTATGCTAACTTTGGTCCGCGTATTGAAGCGGCTCGTAAAGTTGTCGGCAGACCTTTGACGCTCTCAGAGAAAATTTTATACACCCACTTATGGGAACAGAATACAGATAAGGCTTTCGTAAGAGGTGCTGATTATGTGGATTTTGCACCGGATCGCGTTGCGATGCAGGATGCTACTGCACAGATGGCATTATTGCAATTTATGCAGGCTGGAAGACCTAAAGTTGCGGTGCCTTCTACCGTTCACTGTGATCACTTGATTACCGCGAAAGATGGTGCTGAGTTCGACTTACCTGCTGCAAATACAGAAAGTAAAGAAGTTTTTGATTTCCTTGCTTCTGTTTCTAATAAATATGGTATTGGCTTCTGGAAACCAGGTGCTGGTATTATTCACCAGGTGGTGTTGGAAAACTATGCTTTCCCTGGTGGTTTAATGATTGGTACCGATTCACACACCGTTAACGCGGGTGGTTTAGGTATGATCGCAATTGGTGTTGGTGGTGCTGATGCCTGTGATGTTATGGCTGGCTTACCTTGGGAGCTTAAATTCCCGAAACTTGTTGGTGTTAAATTAACAGGTAAATTAAGCGGCTGGACTGCACCTAAAGACGTAATTCTTAAAGTTGCTGGTATCCTTACTGTAAAAGGTGGTACTGGTGCAATTATCGAATATTTTGGTGAAGGTGCAGAGAACTTAAGCTGTACTGGTAAAGGTACCATCTGTAACATGGGTGCTGAAGTTGGTGCAACCACTTCTACTTTCGGTTACGATGAGAGCATGGAGCGTTACTTACGTGCAACCAACCGTGCAGACATCGCAGATGCGGCTAATGCTATCAAAGAACACCTTACTGGTGACCCTGAGGTTTACGCTAATCCAGAGCAGTATTTTGATCAATTGATCGAGATCAACTTATCTGAGCTTGAGCCTTACCTGAACGGTCCTTTTACCCCGGATTTAGCGACGCCTATTTCTAAAATGAAAGAAGTAGCTGCTGAAAACGGCTGGCCAATGAAAATCGACGTAGGTTTGATCGGTTCTTGTACCAACTCTTCTTACGAAGATATTTCACGTGCAGTGAGTGTTGCGAAACAAGTTGAAGAAAAAGGCTTGGTTACTGCTGCTCAGTATTGCATTAACCCAGGTTCTGAGCAAATCCGTTACACTGTAGAGCGTGATGGTTTCTTAGATACTTTCAAAAATATCGGTGCGAAAATCTTTACCAATGCATGTGGACCATGTATCGGTATGTGGGATCGTGTAGGTTCTGAGAAACAAGAGAAAAATACCATCGTGCACTCTTTCAACAGAAACTTCGCGAAACGTGCTGACGGTAACCCGAACACTTTTGCTTTTGTTGGTTCTCCGGAACTGGTAACTGCAATGGCTATTGCGGGAGACCTTGGTTTCAATCCATTGACAGATACTTTAACAAACGATAAAGGTGAGCAGGTAATGCTTGACGCACCTTCTGGATTTGAATTGCCAATTCGTGGTTTTGCGGTTGAAGATGCAGGTTACCAGGAACCAGCTGCTGACGGAAGTCACGTGCAGGTTGCGGTATCTCCTACTTCACACCGTTTACAACTGTTGGATCCTTTTGCAGCATGGGAAGGCACTAACCTTACTGGCTTGAAACTGTTAATCAAAGCTAAAGGTAAATGTACAACTGACCATATTTCTATGGCTGGTCCATGGTTGAAGTTCCGTGGCCACTTAGACAACATTTCAAACAACATGCTTATCGGTGCAGTGAATAACTTCAACGATAAAACAGACACCGTTAAGAACCAATTAACTGGCGAGTACGGTCCTGTTCCTGCTACTGCACGTGCTTACAAAGCACAAGGTATCGGTTCAGTAGTTGTTGGTGATGAAAACTACGGTGAAGGATCAAGCCGCGAGCACGCAGCAATGGAGCCTCGTCACTTAGGTGTTAGAGCAGTTCTTGTAAAATCTTTCGCAAGGATTCACGAAACCAACCTGAAAAAACAAGGTATGTTGGCTTTAACTTTCGTAAACAAAGAAGATTACGATAAGATTCATGAAGACGATGTAATCGACATTGTAGGCTTAACTTCATTCACACCTGATGTACCTTTAACTGTTGTGTTAAACCACGCAGATGGTTCTAAAGATGAGATCGCTGTTAACCATAGCTACAATGCACAACAAATTGAATGGTTCAAAGCTGGTGGTGCATTAAACATCATCAGAAGACAAGTTGGTGCGTAAGCGTAGCAATTGTAAATAATAAAAAACTCCTGTTTCATCAACAGGAGTTTTTTTATGCCTTAGTAAATTTTGTAGATTGTGTTTGTCCTGCATACATCATGGAGGACTCATTTTATCTTCTACATCCTTAAGCCGATCTGCTTTAGCAGGATTGCGGCGTTGAACGTACGGCATGCGCCGTGTTTAAGTTTGTAATCGAAGTTCATCTCCCCTTCGGTAAGCTGGATGTCGAAGTGGTAATTGCGGAGCTGTTGCGGGTAGTCTTCAAGCATCTCAGAAAGTTGCAGATCGTGTGTAGCGAACAACGCGGAAATGCGCTGTTCAATGAGCCGCTCGATGAAGGCTTTAGAGCCCTGGTATTTGTCTTTACTGTTTGTACCCCGCAACATCTCGTCAATCAGCACCAACGAATCCGGCACTTTCGATACCATTTCCAGGATCATTTTAAGTCTGTTCAGCTCTGCTTTGAAAGTTGAGGTCTGATCGTTCAGCGAATCTTTGATACGCATGTAAGTCACCAGTGAAAAGATGGAGCTCTGGAAGGTCTGTGCACAAACCGGTGCGCCGGCAAAGGCTAGCACCATGTTGATGCCTACCGTTCGCAGGAAGGTACTTTTACCAGCCATGTTCGAGCCGGTTACAATGTCCACCGTTGGACCATTTGCCAGGTCGTAGTCGTTCGGCACACGTTTATCCGCAGGGATCAAAGGGTGGCCCATGTTTGTCGTTTGCAGACCAAACGCCGGCAGGATTTCCGGGAACACCCAATCCGGATGATTATGTGTCAGCGTCGCAAAGGAGATCAGTTCTTCGAAGTCGCTGATGCGCTGTAGGGAATGAACAAGATCATTGGAGGCCGCCTGATGCCATTTGTCCAGGCGCACCGCACAGCGCAGATCCCATACAAAGAGGATGTTCAGCACAGCACCCACAATCATGTTCAGCCGCGCATCGAAGGCTTGAATGATGCCTGCCAGTTTTTTAATTTGTTCGCTACCCTTTGTGTCAGGATGATCCTGCTTGAATAAAGCAAGTATATAAGGACTTTTCCAGGAGATCTCTTCAGACCACTTGATGACGTTGGCAAAGGAGCCCAGCACTTCGGCGCTGCCGCTGAAACCTTCATAGACGGCACTGATGTGTTTGATGTGGAAGTAATTGAATGCAAAGTTAAAGATGGCAACTGCGGCGAGGACATCCCAGGTCCAGCCGCCAACAAAGCTGCCTAATAAGAGCGCAGCAATACTTAGGAAAGGTGCCGCTTGCGTATACATGCGCAGGAATGGCTTGTGCGTGAATTTAAGTTCCTCAGGTAACTGCGTGGACAATTTATCTTTGATCATCGCCAGCTGCTCCGGTGCGTGGCTTTTTAGTTCTGCACGGAAGTGGTAGGTCGCCTCCATATGGCCCTGAACTTCCTGGATCGCCTGTTGGCGGGCCATAATCATCTCCCGGGTACCGGCAGTATTCAGCTGTGCTGCGAGTTGGTTCATACCCTCTCGACTGCTGCAACGGTTGGTCAGTGCGTAAAGGGATGCCGGGCCGAAGATGTCAAGATCGGAAACGTAGGGGTGATTTTCATCTTCATAGGCGGCACCATCCTGATAGCCGTTCTTGCGCGCATCAATGATCTGAATTTCGTTTTCGTAAACCCAGAGCAGCTGACTGGCATAAGCGAGTTCACGCTGTAAGCGCGCTTGTCTTTTCACCAGCACCACAAAGAGAAAGACAGGTACCAGCACGAGGAGGCCAAAGAAGATATTGAAGCCGAAGTTTATGATCAGGGCGACGAGGATGATTTCAACGAGGAAGAGACCAAGCCGGGACAAGGACACCTTGTTTAGGTTCTCTTTGATGGATTTCAAGTGTGTTGATTGTGCGGCTGCAGCATTTTGATAGCTGGATAAAATACTATCTTTTGTTTTTACCATATCTTTGGATTAAAGCAGAAAATTATAAATATATGCAATCCGATGATCTCCTGACAAGGATGCATACGAAATGAGGAAAAAGGATGAAGATTACGTTACTGGTGGTGGGTAAAACTGAGGATAAGTATTTGATTGAGGGCATGGAAAAATACCTGAACAGGTTGAAACATTACATTAGTTTTAATATGATCGTGATCCCCGAGTTGAAAAACACGAAGAACCTGACCGAAGCACAGCAGAAGAGCAAGGAAGCCGAGACGATTTTGAAGCAGCTGAGCAACCTGGATGTTGTGGTATTGCTGGACGAAAAAGGGAAAAAACATACCTCGGTATCATTTTCAAATTATCTGAACAAACAGATGATTGGGAGTGTTCAGCATCTGGTATTTGTGATCGGTGGGCCTTATGGTTTTGATGAGTCAGTGTACAAACGTGCAAACTCAAGTCTTTCACTGTCGGACATGACGTTCTCGCATCAGATGGTGCGCTTGTTCTTCATTGAGCAGTTATATCGGGCGTTTAGTATCCTTAAGGGCGAACCTTACCACCACGAATAATCATGCTGCATATGGAAAATGCAGAATTTATACATCATAAGAGAAAGGAGTAAATATGGCGTTTGGAGAGTTCAAGAGAAAATACAGATATAAAAGTGACACCAGTGCAAGGGGCAGCTATTGGCTGGCAATTATTATTTCTGTGGTTGCCTTTATTATAATCTGGTACTTTATGTAAAAACGGTAAAACAAAAAAGCCGGATCAATGATCCGGCTTTTCTAATATATTCGTGTTGGTTATACGCCTTTCTTAGAGGTCATGTTCACCTTTTTAGCAGGCTGGCTAGTCTTACTTGGCGCTTTCGCGTTAGAAGGCTTTACTGCAGCTGCTTTAGATTTCTTTTCAAGATCTGCTTTCACGGCTTCCTGTTGTGGATCCAATTCCGGCGTCTCTTCTGTGAACAAAGGCTGATCTTTAAGGATGCTGTACCAGCTGATGATCTTCTTCATATCAGATACATATACTTTGTCCTGATCGTGATTTGGAGCAACTTCCTGGAAGAATGATTTCAACTGTGTTGCATCGGCTTTAGTATCCGGTACTTTGTCGCCCTGTGCTGCAATATTTGCAAGTACATCGCTCAATTTAATATCATCATCTTCACCGTAAACAGTGATGTCTTCCAATGAAGCTAATTTCGTGTTCGAAATGTTCGCAACAATCTTCACTTTTTGAGCATCAAGGCTTTCTAAAACATATCCTGCCTTATTCTGTCCAACAAGCTTAAATAACCCCGGTCTCCCTGAAACCGCAACAATTCCTCTTAAATTCATATTATATATTTTTATAGCTGAAGGACTAACCTTCAATAACTTCAATAGTTAAAATCTTGTCACCAGCCTTGATATCATCAACAACATCAACATTTTCTACCACTTTTCCAAAACACGTATGGTTTCTGTCTAAGTGTGCAGTGTTGTTTCTGCTGTGGCAGATGAAGAATTGAGAACCACCAGTGTTTCTTCCAGCGTGCGCCATAGAAAGTACTCCACGATCATGATATTGGTTTTCGCCGGTAAGTTCACAGTCGATTTTGTAACCTGGACCACCTGTACCTGCTAAGTGCGCTTTAGCTGGATCTTTAGAGTTCGGGCAACCACCTTGAACTACGAAATCAGGGATTACACGGTGAAAAGTAACACCATCATAAAAACCTTCGTTTGCTAATTTTTTAAAGTTTGCTACGGTGTTTGGCGCGTCGTTATCATAGAATTCAACAGTCATGTCGCCTTTTGCTGTCTTTATTATTGCTCTGCTCATATTTGTATGTTTAAACGTCAAATTTAGTAAAATGAATTGATTCCCATGTAAATGGAATTAAAAGAGCCTTAGTTGTGCACTGAGGCTATGGAGTTTAGTCGTAGAAGTTCCAGCTTACACCGAACTTCAGCATGCTGTCTGGCATCGGGTAACGGCTGGTTGTATAGAACCCACGGGAGATTAATCCCTGGTTGGCGTAGTCGTACTTCACAAAGATGTTCGCCTTACGCAAACTTGCGCGCAACCACACATCTACAACTGGTTCTGTGTTCAGCCTGCCCCCATTGCCCAGGTAAAACTGGGTGGTAGATGGTGAGTAGGAATAAGATTGGAACGGCGTGTTGTAGCGGACATCGAAGCCCAGGTTGGTGCGTAAAACCTTGAAGAATGTCTGGTCGAAAAAGAAAGTGTTAAAAGTATAGACCTCTGGTGTTCTGAGTACATCCTGCTGATCGGTTTTCTGGTAAACCACGTAGGTTTCAAAGTTGAACTTACCAAACTTAAACTTCTTGCCAAGGGTAAGCTTAAGCAAGCTGATCGCATCTCCATTCTGCATTGGCATTATCGCCTGGGGCTGCTCGCTGCTTTTTTGGGCAAAGTACAGGTAGTTGTTGACCATGTAGTACTGTGCGCCGGCTTCCAGTTTCAAGCGATCGTTCAGGTAATTGAAGGAGAAGTTCAGGACCTTGGTACGATCGAAGCTCTGGTTGCGCCACTCATCGTGATTACCGACATACTGGTTGTAGATCTGCTCGGGAGATTTGTTCTGAATGTATGCACCCAAGACTATGCGCCCAATGTTATTGCTGAGTAGCACATTACTTTTTGCTTCATACAGGAAATCGCCTGCCTGTGGCCCCTGAAAGATTTGCTGTACATCAACGTTCAGGTCAATCCGGTTACTAAAGCGGTAGCCCAGGCTACCCAATAAGGTTGTATTCTGAAACTTGGAATTCTGTACCCTTGACGTCGTGTCTATGATCGACTTTGCACGATATTGCTGATACGTGAAGAATTCATGCCGAATACCTGCATTGATCTTCAGCTCATTTTTGATAACGGCACTGCCCTTTCCACGTAAGAAAAACGTGTAAATGAACTCATTCTGCAAGCGGGACATGATGGTGGAGTCGTTCGTATAACTTTCATCGTATAAGGCTGCAGGTAAGACGGTATTGTCGTCAGCTTCATTTTTACTGAAGTTGAACGACCTGGTTTCGTATAATAAGGTATGGGAAATCTTGTTTGTAGGCAGCACCTTAGCCGTAATTTCCTGTTGCAAGGTGTCTATGCGGCCAACGAAGTAATTCTGCTTCAGGAGGTACGACTTCTGGCGCCATAACTGTTTGGCAGAGGTTAAGCGGATGTTTTCTGCTTCGCTGGAAAAGGCATTACCCTCGCCGGTGAACAGGTTTTCATTCTCTACGGAACCATTCTCCTGTGCCTTGAGGGTGTTGAATACGGCATTTGCCCAAAGGTTGTACCGCTTGCTTGGCGACTGGTACCAGGTAAAAAAGGCGCCATTCAGATCATCACCACGCTGTCGGGCATAGAGGCCATTGGCGCCGATACGGTTGTAATTGGCACCGAAGTTCCAGTTTGGCTTGATGTTCTGCGAGTGTGTTGCTTTGAAGATCTGCTCAGCCCCGCCCCCACTTACATAATATACATTGCTGAAGGGTGAACGTGCCTGGTAATAGACGACATCGTCCTGCGTCATTGCGTAAAGATCCAGCGCGTGGAAGCCGGGATCAAAGCCGATGGTCTTTGTGGGCTCGAACAGCATGTCCTTTGCCGCCAGCCCCAGATTGCCCAGGTTTATTGTAGGCCTGCGTGGCTGGTTCAAGAGGCTGTAGTTCTGGAACCCTCTTAAACTTGTATCCAGCGGTAAAGTCTGGATGCTGTCTCTGGTTAACCGCAAGGTGGTGTACCTTACGTACTTCGAAGTGAACACCACCGAATCTCCCGCATTCTCCAGTTTGTTCCGTAGTGAATCCAGCTCTTTATTATCGGTGACAGTTGTTTTAAGATCCTGCGCGGAAGCACCGAAAACACAAAAACCTGAGAGTAAAACCAGAAGTAATGGGGTTCTGAACATTATATTGCAGAGATTAACTGACTTAGTATATGGGTCATTTTTGGTTCGGCATTTTTAGCCGTCTCAATGATTTCTTCAAGGCTGGTTGGCTGCAGATCTTCCGGGAAACCTTCGTCTGTTAAAACAGAAATGGCGAATACTGGAATCGACATGTGGTTTGCAACGATCACTTCAGGCACGGTGCTCATGCCGACTGCATCGCCACCAATAATCCGCAGGTACTTGTATTCAGCTTTGGTTTCCAGGTTTGGTCCCGTTACGGAAACGTATACCCCCTGGTGGCAAGTAATGTCATTTGCTTTTGCAATTTCAAGTGCTTTCTCAATAAGGCGCTTGTTGTAGGGCGCACTCATATCTGGGAAGCGTGGACCCATATCGGCATCATTGCGGCCGCGAAGCGGGCTTTCCGGCTGCAGGTTGATGTGGTCATTGATGACCATCAGGTCACCCTTTTTGAAGGCTGGATTTAAGGAGCCTGCCGCATTGGAAACGAATAGCCACTGGATGCCCAGGGCTTTCATAACGCGGATCGGAAAAGTAATCTGCTGCATGGAGTACCCTTCATAATAGTGCAGGCGGCCCTGCATAGCGATAACTTTCTTTCCGTTGAGCGTACCGAAAATCAGCTTTCCAGAGTGGAATTCTAGTGTGGAGATCGGGAAGTTAGGTATGTTGGAGTACATTAAACTGAACTCCACTTCGATATCGGTTACCAAACCACCGAGACCTGTGCCGAGCACAATGCCAATCTCTGGTTCGAAGTTCGTTGTTCTTTGTTTAATGTATTGAACGGTTTCTTGTATGTCTTGATACATAGTCTAGAATTTCTTGATTAAAATGATGTTGGTCACCTGCATGAATATCCACCTTTATTGGTAGAAAAAATACAGGCAAATTTAGTAGTAAATCTTTGATACTTGCATCTAATAAACGTTGGGCATCCTTTTCTGTTGTCAGGATCAGTTTTTCTGTATTCGGGTGCGCTTCAAAGGCTTTCCGCAATGCTGAAATTTCAGCCAGGCTAAACTTGTGGTGATCTGCATAGCGGTGCTGTACAACCTGTTTGTACTGACTTTCCAGATATTGCAGTAGTGGTTTTGTGTTGGCGATGCCGGTTAAAAGGAATACCGTTGTCTCTGCAATTTTGCGGGGTATATTTATGGCTTTTCCAGTTCGATATACGGGTTGCAAAGCGTGGTATTGTATACTTGCATAAGCGATATCTTCCACAGGGAAACGACTGAACCTCGCGTTGATCCTTTCCTTATCGCGCAGGCTAACTGTTTCAGGGCTCTTTGTAATGAGGATTTGCTGCGCACGTTTGTAGCCGCTAAAAGGTTCGCGCAGGTTTCCGGAGGGCAGCAGCCATTGTGCACCGCGCATCTTTTCAAATTCAAAAAGCAGGATGGAATACCCGGGTTTAACTTTCCGGTGCTGAAAGGCATCATCAAGGATGATCAGGTCATGTGCTTCCTTCAGGCGCTCAATGCCGGTGATACGATCCTCGCATACTGCGACGGTTACTTCTGGAAATTTCTGGTAGTACTGCAAGGGTTCATCGCCAATGCTCTTGGCCGTGGCCGTGTCATCAGCTAAGACAAACCCTTTGGTTTCGCGGCCATAACCACGACTAAGAATTGCGACTTTGTACGTGCTTAGCAGCCGCACAAGGTATTCGGTTACAGGCGTTTTACCGCTTCCGCCGACGGCGAGATTACCAACACAGATCACGGGCATGTCAAATTGGCGACTTTTAAAAATACCCCAGTCGTAAAGCTTATTTCGTACAAAGACGACAATGCCGTATAAGATTGCGAAAGGAAAGAGGATTGCTCGTAAGTATTTTATCATGCCTGCCTTCAAAAATAACAAATATTAAATGGTTTACCAGCGCATGACGCATAGGGGTGCTCAGGAGGGTTTGGCCGTTTAAAAATCTGTATATTTGTATAAACATTAACATTAAACTATGCTTAAAGGATTTTTTAACGTACCTACACCTGTCAATGAGCCAATCTTAGACTATGCACCGGGCAGCAAAGAACGTCAGCTTTTAAAAGAAGCGATCGCAGAAGCACGTTCAAAGCAACTGGAAATTCCAATGCACATTGCTGGAAAGGCTGTACATACGGATCAAAAAGGAAACATCACCCCTCCACACGATCATCAACACATTTTAGGTAAATATAGTAAAGGTGACAGCAGTCACGTTCAGCAAGCAATTGAAGCAGCATTAGCGGCGAAAGCAGACTGGGAAAACCTGGCCTGGGAACACCGCGCGGCAATCTTCCTGAAAGCGGCTGATCTAATTGCTGGTCCTTATCGTTATAAACTGAATGCTGCAACGATGTTGGGGCAATCTAAAAACGCTTATCAGGCGGAGATTGATTCAGCGTGTGAGCTGATCGACTTCTTACGTTTCAACGTAAGTTACATGTCTGATATCTATAAACAACAACCTCCGGTTTCCAGCAAAGGTACCTGGAACAGACTTGAGCAACGCCCCTTAGAAGGTTTTGTGTTCGCATTAACACCTTTCAACTTTACTGCAATTGCTGGTAACCTACCAACTTCTGTTGCCATGATGGGTAACGTTGTGGTTTGGAAACCTGCGAATACGCAAATCTATGCCGCTAACCTGCTGATGGAGATTTTCAAGGAAGCTGGTCTGCCTGACGGCGTAATCAACCTGATCTATGTATCTGGTCCGGTTGCGGGTGAGGTGATCTTTAACCATGCTGATTTCGCAGGTATTCACTTCACTGGTTCTACAGGCGTATTCCAGGACATCTGGAAAACAATTGGTACCAACATTCACAAATACAAAACCTACCCGCGCATTGTAGGTGAGACTGGCGGTAAAGACTTTATCCTGGTTCACGGATCTGCAGATGTGGAAGCATCAGCAACTGCAATCGTGAGAGGTGCTTTTGAGTATCAGGGACAGAAATGTTCTGCTGCTTCAAGGGTTTATGTTGCACAAAGCATCTGGCCGCAGATTAAAGATCTTATGGTTCGTGATATGGCAACCTTTAAAATGGGTGGAACAGAAGATTTCAGCAACTTCATCAATGCGGTGATTGACGAGAATTCATTCGACAAACTTGCCAAATACATCGACGCTGCGAAAGCAGATCCTGCAGTAGAGATTATCGCTGGTGGCGGTTACGACAAATCTAAAGGCTACTTCATTGAGCCAACGGTGATTGTTGTAAAAGATCCAAAATATGTAACGATGTGTGAAGAGCTATTTGGCCCGGTATTAACACTTTATGTATACGAGGATGCTGACTTTGATCAGGTAATTGAAATTATAGATACCACTTCTATATATGCGTTAACAGGTGCTGTCATTGCACAAGATCGCTATGCGATTGAGAAGGCTTCTGTTGGACTTCGCAATGCAGCAGGTAACTTCTACATCAATGATAAATGTACTGGTGCAGTTGTAGGTCAGCAGCCATTTGGCGGTGCCAGAGGTTCTGGTACGAACGATAAAGCGGGTTCTATGATCAACTTATTGCGTTGGGTATCTCCACGTGCGATCAAAGAAACTTTCGCACCTGCAAGAGATTACCGTTACCCATTCTTAGCAGAAGAAAACTAAGTCTTTGAGTCGCCTTGCGACTCCCTGCTGAGGTTATTAAATACAAGAAAAGCTCCCAAATTGTGGGAGCTTTTTCTTTTACTAAACTAAAAACGGCCTTTTACCAAAAGGAAGTTGTCCTATTTTGGCTCGTCAATTACACGGAACACGGATGACAAGTTATCCGCACCTGAAGAGCTTAACTCAAGATCTGTGATTAAGCCAGTTTCAATGCTATACACCCAACCATGAACACTTAACTTACTTCCATTTGCCCATTTGTTCTGGATGATGGATGTTTTGGTTAGGTTGAATACGCTCTCCATAACGTTAAGCTCCACCAGGCGGGCACAACGCTCTTTGTGGTCGGTGATACCGTCCATTTCATCCTGGTGTAGTCTGTAAGTATCTTTAATGGCACGCAACCAGTTGTCGATAATACCGAACTGTTTGTTTCCTAATGCAGCTTCAACACCTCCACAACCATAGTGACCGCAAACAATTACATGTTCTACGCCCAATACGTTTACGGCATAATCGAGCACGCTTAGCATGCTCATATCTGTGTGTACAACAACGTTCGCGATGTTTCTTAACACGAAGATATCACCTGGATTGGTGTTCGTGATCTGGTTTGCAGGTACACGGCTATCTGAACAGCCAATCCATAATACCGGTGGTTTCTGCCCTTTAGCAAGCTTGTTGAAGAAGTCAGGGTTTTCGTCCAGGGTTTTTGCTACCCATTCTTTGTTACCTGCTAATAAACTTTCGTATGTAATGTGTGTGTTGTTTGATTCTTGTACTGCGCACATAGCTTTTATATTTTAATTTATGGTTCTTAATTGTTGATTTCTTCCATTGTTTTGATGTCTATTTTAGGCACCGTATACGTGGTCTTGATGTTCTCAAGCTGCACAATAATACCTTTTGTATAGGCATTGTGCTTGAAGTTGTTGATGATTTCCAATACATCCGGATCAATATATCTGGCATTGGTACCATCAATGATCACATTGGTTTCTTGCGGAATTTTCGTCAGCATCACCTGAATTGCAGCTTTGTTTAGGAAAGATACTTCTTCCGCGAGCTTTATTCTGATGTTTTTCTTCTGGTCATCTTGTGTGATTCTGTAGAAGTACGAGTTTCGCATGTTTGTACGAAGCAGGTAGAAAATGGATACCACCATACCCAGGGCCACACCTTTTAACAAGTCGGTAAAGATTACTGCAAGTACCGTTACAACAAAAGGTATAAACTGATCCCACCCTTTTTTGTACATGTTTTTAAACAAGTCCACCTTCGCTAACTTGTAACCAGTTACAATCAGCACCGCTGCAAGACAGGCAAGTGGAATGAGGTTAATCACAAATGGGATAAAGAGCAGGGAAAGTAATAACCAGGTACCGTGGAAAATAGCGGACATTTTGGTTCGTCCACCTGCGCCAACGTTCGCCGAGCTTCTTACAATTACTGAAGTCATCGGTAAACCACCTAAAAATCCACTTACCATGTTACCTGCACCTTGCGCCATAAGCTCGCGGTTGGTTGGTGAAACACGTTTAATCGGGTCGATTTTATCAATTGCTTCGATACTTAACAAGGTTTCAAGACTCGCTACAATAGCGATTGTACCTGCAACGATCCACACATCCTTGTTAGCAATCTGTGAAAAGTCGGGCATGATAAACAAGCCTGTAAATTCATTCCAGCCATTCACAACCGGAATGGATACCATCTGGTCTGGGCGTAGTGCAAAACCTGTACTGCTGAAAACCAGTGTTAAACCGATACCGATAAATACAACCACAAGTGGTGCTGGTACCAGTGCAAGTTTCTTGAACTTCGGCCAGATTAATAGCACGGCAATGGATAGGGCACTGATAACGATTGCTGCAACGCTAAATTGGTTCATTGCATTTTCGAGTGCAGAAAAGGTATTTTGCTGGTCACTTTGTACAAACGCTTCATCTCCAGGGAAGTCTGAATCGACACCCAAGGCATGTGGCAGTTGTTTCAAGATCAGGATGACACCAATTGCGGCGAGCATCCCCTGAATTACGCTGGATGGAAAGTAGTTCCCGATGGTACCTGCTTTGGCAAGGCCAAGGGCGAATTGCATAACACCAGCAAGCATTACAGCAAGAATAAAGGTTTGGTAACTGCCCAGAGAGGCAATTGCACCAAGGACAATCACGGTTAAACCGGCTGCTGGTCCACTAACGCTAAGCTGGGAACCACTTAGGGCGCCGACAACAATACCACCAACAATACCCGTGATTAAACCGGCGAAAAGTGGCGCACCTGACGCCATAGCAATACCTAAACATAGTGGTAAGGCTACTAAGAAAACAACGATACTCGCCGGCAAATCTTGTTTCAAATTCTTTTTAAGAAAATACTTCTTAAGACCCAACCCTGATAGGGTTGATTTTTCATTTTTCATAAACATTATTATTTAAAGAAGTCAAGGGGCCCGATTTTACAGGCATGATCAAAATCTTTAATGAAAATTAAATTGGATGTTCACACTGCTGCGCAGTGGATAATTTAATGTTTATGAAAAGTTCGGTGGCGGCGTTGGTACCGAAGGGTGATATGGATTTACATATCGCTTGGAGTGTTTCTGGAAGGTGTTGGTGAGCATGAAATCATAAACAACCGGTATGTAGGAACTGTAAGTATGGTTGATGATTTTAAAATCTACATACTTAATGGTTTTCCCCGACTCATTATCCGACCCATGTTCCAATTCAACCTGCATGATGACAGAGTTCATCAATTCTTTATCCAATTTTTCAAGAAATACAGGTGCAGCGGAAATCAACATCTTAGCGCAAAAAACGCTAAGAAAAATGATGGCTGCAAAAAACTGATATTTCTTTCTGGACATTTAAGGTTAAATATTTCTTTTCCTGGGTCAAAAATAGTACCCCGATGATAAATCTCAGCATGGATCATGTAAAAAATTTGTAATTAACCTTTATTGAACTTGTGAATTTCACAAAATAGTGCCCAAAAACACTTGGAGTATCTTATTAAATAAAGGTTAAAATGTATTTTAGCCTGAATAGTAATTTCGGAATGGAAAACAAACTACAGCTCTTAAAAGATAAAGCACAACAAGCCATGGCGGCAGGCGGTGAAGCCCGTATCGCCAGTCAGCATAAAAAAGGAAAACTTACTGCACGTGAAAGACTTCACTTTCTATTGGATGAAAACTCCTTTGAAGAGATCGGGATGCTGGTCACACACCGGAGCACAGATTTCGGAATGGAGAAGGAAAAGTATTATGGTGATGGCGTGGTAACGGGCTACGGCACCATCTCCGGCAGGTTAGTATATGTATTCTCGCAGGATTTCACCGTTTTCGGCGGCTCCTTATCGGAAACACATGCAGAGAAGATCTGTAAGGTTATGGATATGGCCATGAAGAACGGTGCACCCCTCATCGGTCTGAATGACAGTGGTGGTGCCCGGATTCAGGAGGGTGTAGTATCCCTTGGTGGTTACGCAGACATCTTCTACAAGAATGTACAGGCATCTGGCGTGGTGCCGCAGTTATCTGCAATCATGGGCCCATGTGCCGGTGGTGCAGTTTACTCCCCAGCCATTACAGATTTCGTGTTGATGGTTGAAAACACATCTTATATGTTCGTTACCGGTCCTAACGTGGTTAAGACGGTAACACATGAGCAGGTAACCTCTGAGGAACTTGGTGGTGCTTCTACGCATGCCACTAAGTCTGGTGTTACGCACTTCTCTTGTGTAAATGAACTTGACGCCATCAGCCACATCAAAAAGCTGTTGAGCTATATGCCGCAGAACTGCGAAGAAATACCAGCACACCTACCCTATACGGCAGCTGAGGAAGCGCGTCCTTCGCTTAACACCCTCCTGCCGGAAAGCTCCAGTCAACCTTACGACATGCGCGAAGTGATTGCCGCTATCGCAGATTCGGATAGCTTTCTGGAGGTTCATAAGGATTTTGCAGAGAACATCGTGGTTGGCTTTGCGCGACTTGCAGGAAGAAGTATCGGCATTGTGGGCAACCAGCCAGCTTACCTGGCCGGTGTGCTCGACAACAATGCGTCGGTTAAGGCAGCTCGCTTTGTGCGGTTCTGCGACTGCTTCAACATCCCGCTCCTGGTTTTAGAAGATGTTCCGGGCTTTTTGCCGGGTACCGATCAGGAATGGAATGGCATCATTAGCAATGGCGCGAAGCTATTGTATGCATTCAGTGAAGCGACTGTGCCACGTATTACGGTGATCACAAGGAAAGCCTACGGTGGTGCATATGACGTGATGAACTCCAAACACATCGGCGCCGACATGAACTATGCCTGGCCAAGCGCTGAGATCGCGGTTATGGGTGCTAAAGGTGCTGCAGAAATCATATTCAAGAAGGAGATCAGTGCCGCGGAAAACCCGGAACAGAAATTGCAGGAAAAGGAGCAGCTGTACGCCGAGATTTTTGCTAACCCTTACCGGGCTGCAGAACGCGGCTTCGTTGATGAAGTGATTGAACCTTCGCAAACGCGCAGCAAACTGATTAAAGCCTTCAAAATGCTGGAGAACAAAGTGGTTAATAACCCTAAAAAGAAACACGGAAATATACCCCTATAGATGAAGTTGAGTCGTGCAGATGTACTGCTGATGGCCTTTTGCACAGGTCTGATTGTCGCGAATATTTACTATTGCCAGCCGCTGATCATCTTGATCGCAAGGGAGTTCAACATCACTGAAAGTGTTGCCGGCCGCGCCACTTACCTGACGCAGGCAGGTTATGCCATAGGCTTATTGCTGCTTGTACCACTAGGCGATATGTTTGAGCGCAAGAAACAGATCCTGGTCATTACCGGATTGGCGATATTGTCCTTGCTGATTGCCGGGTTCTCCCAATCCTTCCTGGTTCTGCAGATCGCCTGTGTGCTGATCGGCGCCAGTTCCATTGTACCCCAGTTGATTTTACCCATGGCGGCTAACTTGTCTTCGGACGAGAACCGCGGGCAAACCGTAGGCATCATCATGAGCGGTTTACTTATTGGTATTCTTGGTTCCCGGTCTGTGAGTGGGACAATTGGTTATCTGTGGGGTTGGCGCTCCATGTTCTTGATTGCCGCAGGCATTTGTTTGCTGTTGGTGCTGCTAATGGCGAGGCGTTTTCCTTCAAGTCTGCCAAGTTTCAAGGGCAACTACAAACAGTTGATGGGCTCCATGTTCGGGTACATTAAGACACAGCCGGTGCTCCGGGAAACTTCCCTGATTAACTTTCTGGCTTTTGCGACACTGAGTGCATTCTGGACAACCATGGTGCTTTATCTGGCGAGTCCGCCATTCAATTATCAATCCCTGCAAATTGGATTGTTCGGCATTGCCGGTGCTGCTGGTGCACTTGCGGCGCCATTGGTGGGTAAACTGAGCGACGGTAAAGATCCACGACGGAATCTCTTGATCGGCTTATTGCTGCAGTTAATCAGTATTGTTGCATTTTACTTTACGCAGCACCATATCTTTTTGTTCGTTGCAGGTATTATACTGCTGGACATTGGCCAGCAGGCCATTCACGTGACCAATCAGACCCGCATTTATGCTTTGATTCCGGAAGCCCGGAACCGATTGAACACAGTTTTTATGTCCGTGAGTTTCGTGGGTGCTTCTGTTGGTTCTGCCGCCGGATTATGGCTTTGGGATAAAGGGCAGTGGCCGTTGTTTTGTCTGGGCTCGGGCTTGCTTATCAGCACGAATATTTTGCTTTATTATTTTTACAAGCAAAGAAAGCAGCCGGAGCTGGCTTAATCCGTGGTTAGTTGTAGATATAAACTTGTGGATGAGTCAGGTATATAAGTAAAGCAGAAAGCGCGTTTAGATTACAAACGTTCTCATTAGAAATACAACCATTGAAGCAAAGGATTACGCTTCAAGACATATAAAAACAAAAACACTGAAGTATGAATACACATCAGCATTCTTACTTAGAGTACAACCATTGAAGCAAATAATTACGCTTCAAGACATATAAAAACAAAAAATAAAATAATCATGTCAGAACAAGAAGAAGAAAAAAAACATGTTCCTGTAGTTACGGAGCAATCTGTACGTTTCTTTGAAACATATATCAACAATCCCTCTCCGACCGGATTCGAATACCCTGGACAGAAATTATGGCTGGATTATCTAAAGCCTTACATCGATGAAAGCTTTATTGACAACTACGGAACTGCAGTGGGCGTAATTAACCCGGATGCAGCATTCAAGGTTGTTATTGAGGCGCATGCCGATGAAATCTCCTGGTTTGTGAATTACATCACTTCTGACGGCCTTATTTACGTAATCCGTAATGGTGGTTCAGATCATCAGATCGCGCCTTCTAAACGCGTTAATATTCATACGGAAAAAGGTATGGTAAAAGCAGTTTTTGGCTGGCCTGCTATTCACACCCGTAACGGTGAAAAAGAAGAAGCTCCAGCACTAAAAAACATTTTCCTGGATTGCGGCTGTACCACTAAAGAAGAGGTAGAAGCTTTAGGCATCCATGTAGGCTGTGTAATCACGTATGAAGACGAGTTCATGGTGCTTAACGACCGCTACTATGTTGGTCGTGCCCTGGATAACCGTGCCGGTGGTTTCATGATCGCAGAAGTTGCCCGTTTACTTCATGAGAACAAGAAAGAACTGCCTTTCGGACTGTACATCGTGAATTCCGTACAAGAGGAAATCGGCCTGCGTGGTGCGGAAATGATTGCTCATCGCATTAAGCCAAATGTGGCGATTATTACCGATGTGACCCACGACACCTCTACCCCAATGATCAACAAAATCACCCAGGGGGATCTGGCCTGTGGTAAAGGACCAGTGGTATCTTACGCGCCAGCGGTACAAACCAACCTGAATAAATTACTGATTGAAACTGCACAGCAGCACAACATTCCATTCCAACGTCAGGCCTCTTCACGCTCTACCGGAACGGATACGGATGCATTTGCATACTCAAACGGCGGCGTGCCTTCAGCGCTCATCTCCTTGCCTTTACGCTACATGCACACAACGGTGGAAATGATTCACAAGGAGGATGTTGACAATGTAATCAGCCTGATCTATAACGCGCTGTTGAACATCAAGAATAATCACGACTTTAAATATTCAAACCAGGCAAACAATTAAGCCGCATTTTACATTATTGTTGACAAGGGAAATTACAACCTGATTCAACAAGATAATTATACCAAAAGTTTATATAAATTATTATGAAACCTACTTTACTGATTTTAGCTGCCGGGATGGCAAGCCGCTATGGAAGCATGAAACAAATTGACGGATTCGGGCCTAATGGCGAAACCATCATTGACTATTCAATTTATGATGCAATTAAAGCCGGATTTGGCAAGGTTGTTTTCATCATCAAAGAAGAATTTGTTGACAACTTCAAATCTATTTTTGAGCCTAAATTGAACGGTAAAATCGAAACGGATTACGTGTTTCAAAACTTTGACATCAAACAGTACGGTGTAGATCTTGAAATTGAAAGAGCTAAGCCATGGGGTACTGCACACGCTGTGCTTGCTGCAAGAAACGTTGTTAAAGAACCATTCGCGGTAATTAACGCGGATGATTTCTACGGATTGGATGCTTTCCAGAAGATGTATACTTTCCTTACAACGGAAGCTAACGGTACTACATATTCCATGATCGGTTATGAAATTGGTAAAACACTTTCTGAGCACGGATCTGTATCCCGTGGTGTATGTAAAGTAGATGCTTCAGGAAACCTTGAAGAAATTGTGGAACGTACAAATGTTTACAAAGAATTTGATGTAATCGTTTACGAAGAAAATGATCACAAACACCCGCTGGAGTTTGATACCCGTGTATCTATGAACTTCTGGGGCTTTACACCGGACATCTTCAACATCAGTCAGGAGTTGTTCAAAGAATTCGCTCATGCGCACAAAGACAGCCCTAAGGCTGAATTCTTTATTCCATTGGTAGGTGATCACTTGATCAGAGCTAAAAAAGCAGATGTTAAAGTTATTCCAACAAGCAGCCAATGGTTCGGTGTTACTTACAAAGAAGATAAACCAATCGTTCAGGAAAGCATTGATCAATTGATCAAAGATGGTACCTACCCGGACAATCTTTGGAACTAAGATCAATTACGTAAAATAAATTTGCCATGTAAAAGCCTTTCAGTGTATGCTGAAAGGCTTTTCTTTTTAGAACCAGCGCACTAAAAAGTGTCTTGACTTAAGCCAACTAGATTGCTGCCGTATTATCGCTCGTTAACTTTCAGAAAAGCCTAAAACAGAAAAAGGCTGCCTTTACGGGCAGCCTTCTCCTTTATATTAGAACAAGCTTATTTCTTGTCGTCTTTAACTTCTTCGAAGTCTACATCAGTAACGTTGTCGCCACCTGGAGCTTGTTCGCCAGCCTGAGGACCGCCTTGTGGCTGTGATCCATCAGCACCTGCTTTGTACATCTCTTCAGATGCCTCGTTCCATGCAGCTTGAAGTGCAGCTTGAGCAGTATCGATGTCTGCAAAGTTTCTAGAAGCGTGTGCTTCTTTTAATTTTGTCAAACCTTCTTCGATAGGTGCTTTCTTTTCAGCAGAGATCTTATCACCGAATTCTTTCAGTTGTTTTTCTGTAGAGAAGATTAGTGCATCAGCAGCATTGATTTTCTCTGCTTCTTCTTTTGCAGCTTTATCTGCGTCAGCATTTGCTTCTGCTTCTTCTTTCATTCGTTTGATCTCTTCGTCAGTTAAGCCAGAAGATGCTTCAATACGAATTTTTTGCTCTTTACCAGTAGCTTTATCTTTAGCACTTACGTGTAAGATACCATTCGCGTCAATGTCGAAAGCAACTTCAACTTGAGGCACACCACGAGGTGCTGGTGGAATACCGTCTAAGATAAAACGACCAATTGTACGGTTTTGAGCAGCCATTGGACGCTCACCTTGTAAAATGTGGATCTCTACAGATGGTTGGTTGTCAGCAGCAGTAGAGAAAGTCTCCGCTTTTTTAGAAGGGATGGTTGTGTTGGCTTCAATTAATTTCGTCATTACACCACCCATAGTTTCAATACCTAATGAAAGTGGGGTAACATCTAATAATAGTACATCTTTAACTTCACCAGTTAATACACCACCTTGGATAGCAGCACCGATTGCTACAACCTCATCAGGGTTTACACCTTTAGAAGGCTCTTTACCAAAGAAAGCTTTAACAGCATCCTGAATTGCAGGGATGCGGGTTGAACCACCTACAAGGATAATTTCGTCGATATCAGAAGTCTTAAGACCAGCATTTCTCAATGCAGATTTACAAGGCTCAATGGTACGGTTAATCAGATCGCTTGCCAATTGCTCAAATTTAGCACGGCTTAAAGTTCTAACTAAGTGTTTCGGGCCAGTTGCATCAGCAGTGATGTAAGGCAAGTTGATTTCAGTTGAAGTTGTGCTTGAAAGCTCAATTTTAGCTTTCTCAGCAGCTTCTTTCAAACGTTGAAGAGCCATTGGATCCTGGTGAAGGTCCATGCCATATTCGTTTTTGAATTCACCAGCTAACCATTCGATAATAATGTGGTCAAAGTCATCACCACCTAAGTGTGTATCACCGTCAGTAGATTTTACTTCAAATACGCCATCACCTAATTCCAATACGGAAACGTCATGTGTACCACCACCACAGTCAAACACAACAATTTTCATGTCTTTGTGTGCTTTATCCAAACCATAAGCTAAAGCTGCAGCGGTTGGCTCGTTGATGATACGTTTAACAGTTAAACCAGCAATCTCGCCAGCTTCTTTCGTAGCCTGACGTTGTGCATCGTTAAAATATGCAGGAACAGTAATAACTGCTTCTGTAACTTCGTGACCTAAAAAGTCTTCTGCTGTTTTTTTCATTTTCTGCAATACCATTGCAGAAAGCTCTTGCGGCGTATATTTACGGTCATCAATTTCCACGCGTGGCGTGTTGTTGTCACCTTTTACAACGCTATAAGGTACACGACCAGCTTCCTTGCTCACTTCAGCAAAGCTGCTACCCATGAAACGTTTGATTGAAGAGATCGTTTTTGTAGGGTTAGTGATTGCCTGACGTTTTGCCGGCTCACCAACTTTGCGCTCACCATTCTCTGCAAATGCAACGATTGATGGTGTTGTACGCTTACCCTCACTGTTGGCTATAACTACAGGCTCGTTACCCTCCATTACGGCTACGCAAGAATTTGTTGTTCCTAAGTCTATACCAATAATTTTTCCCATTTTATTATTATTTTAATGTTTTACTAATTCGATATTTCCCTTTAAACAAGGGTTGTGCCAATCGTCATTTGGCAGTTATTGGCAAAAACTGAGGCACATAGCGACCGAAAATGAAGGCCGGCGCCGCTACCACAAATGCCAAATTGACATATTACCGATTCAAGCCGGTAAGTTTTTCCAGGTGGTGATAACCGATCCCAAAGAATTTCTTTGTTGTGCGAATTTTCTGCAGGATTTCAGCCCGCTCCCGCTCCCCCACCGCGCCTTTTGAACCAACAATCAGCACGTTCTTTGGCGTATGCTGATCTGAAATAAACTGCATCACCTTTGTCTGGTATCCAAAGTATTCCATAATCAATGCACGAAGGCCATCTGTAACCATCTCGGCTTGTCGCTCCAGGAAAATGCCATGCTTTGTGATGAAGTCCAGCTCGTTGGCTTTCTTCCCTTTAGTGATCTCGCGTCGGATTTGCTTATGGCAACATGGTGCAGTGACAATCAGTTGCGCACCAGCCTGAATGCCTTTGAAAATCGCATCGTCTGTAGCCGTATCACAGGCATGCAGTGCGATTAACATGTCCAGCCCGGCTGTGTCATAGCCCTCAATACTGCCCTGCAGGAAATCCAAACCGCTGAAGCCTGCGTTAGCTGCAATCTGATTACATAGAGTGACCAGGTCTTCCCGATACTCCACGCCTGTAACCTGTACCGACTGTTGTAAGGTATTAGACAAATAATCATACAAGGCAAAGGTCAAATAGCCCTTACCAGATCCCATATCCGCTACACGCTTAATGCTACCATTTGGTAGTGCGGTAATCATCGGACTTAAGATCTCTATGTATTGATTGATTTGTTTAAACTTATCCTGTGCATTTTTAAACACCTGACCTTCGGAATCTGTAAGTTCTAGATCAACCAGGTACTGCTTTCCGTTAGCATCAATCTTACGCGACTTCTGCTTATCGTGCGCGGCAATGGATACGCCAGCCATTGAAGCTGGCAGCGACTTCAAGGTCCAGCTGTGACCGCGCGCTTGCAGCACGTAATCTGCTTCTGCGCTGAACAACGTTGCTGCTTTAAAATCTTCCTGTACATGGGTACGCAGCATTGCGCGTCCTTCCACTACAGGGAAATTCTTCACAATGTCACGGGTTTTGTACCGGTAGGTGAACGACAGCATAGCTGTGCGTTTGATCTCCACCAGGCGGACGTAAATGTTCTTGAGTTCCGGCTCCGCACCGATGTAGTTAGAAAAAGTAATTTTCTTGAAAGTCCCTGTGTCGAGCGCGGCATCAACTTTAGCCAGGAAAACGCCAGGCTGTGAAAGCTCCGTCATATGCTAAATCTTAAAAGGAGTAATGAAAAAAGCCCTGCTGATCAAATCAACAGGGCTCTTAATTAAAGTTTCTGAAAGCTTATGCTTCTTTAGCTTCTTCACCTTCTGCAGGTGCAGCAGCTTCTTCAGCTGGCGCTTCAGTGGTTGCTTCTTCAGTAGTAGCGGTTGCTTCAGCAGCAGGTGCATCAGCTTTTTTGGTTCTGCTTCTACCACGACGGGTGGTTTTCTTTTCTGCAGCGTCAGTATCTTTACCGTACACTTCGTTGTAATCAACCAATTCGATTAATGCCATCTCAGCATTATCACCTAAACGATTGTTAAGTTTGATAATTCTGGTGTAACCACCCGGACGGTTAGCAACCTTAGCAGCTACGTCACGGAATAATTCAGTTACAGTTTCTTTATCTTGTAAGTAACTAAAAACGATACGGCGAGAGTGTGTAGTATCTGTTTTTGATTTGGTGATCATTGGCTCAACATACATACGCAATGCTTTAGCTTTTGCCAAAGTAGTGGTAATTCTTTTGTGCTTGATCAATGATGAAGCCATATTGGCTAACATCGCCTTACGATGGGAATCTGTTCTTCCTAAGTGGTTAATTTTTTTACCGTGTCTCATTTTTGATTTTATTCAGTGCATACCGTCTCTTTACGAGGGAATTATGCACGATTAACAATAGTTATATTTGTTATTATTCTTCGTCTAACTTGAATTTAGACAGGTTCATTCCAAAAGACAAGCTCTTAGATTTAACCAGCTCCTGGATTTCAGTTAGTGATTTTTTACCGAAGTTTCTGAATTTTAACATGTCAGCAACATCGTAAGACACTAGGTCAGCTAGGGTACGGATATCAGCTGCTTTCAAGCAGTTTAATGCACGTACAGAAAGATCAAGATCAACAAGTTCAGTTTTAAGGATCTTACGCATGTGTAGGATTTCCTCATCAACTTCCTTCGTTTCTTCTTTCGCCTGCGACTCCAATACCAGGTTCTCATCAGAGAACAACATAAAGTGCTGGATAAGGATTTTAGCAGACTCTTTCAAAGCTTCTTCCGGGTGGATAGATCCATCGGTAGAAATCTCAAGGATTAATTTTTCGTAATCTGTTTTTTGTTCAACACGGTAATTTTCAATCGTGTATTTTACATTTTTCATTGGCGTAAAGATCGAATCGATCGCGATTACGCCAACAACAGCATCACTAACTTTATTTTCTTCAGCAGGAACATAACCGCGGCCTTTATTGATGGTCAATTCCACCTCTAAAGTCACTGTTTTTTCCATATTGCAAATCACAAAATCCGGGTTTAAAACCTCAAAGT
>Ga0265798_10001659_pt1 | contig 34204 bp, 39 predicted proteins | sample P3T30metagenome_FD_192430 | JGI IMG/M metagenome (GOLD analysis project Ga0265798, IMG submission 192430) | Plant litter microbial communities from East Loma Ridge, Irvine, California - P3 T30 | ecosystem: Environmental > Terrestrial > Plant litter > Unclassified | place: USA: California... | reverse complement strand
TGAGCAATCGAAGAGTAATAAAACAACGGGTATCACTGTCGCTCAAATCCAAAGCACCGAATATGCAAGCCTCGGTGTGCTAGCTCTCACCAACACCGCCCTCGTAGCCCGTTTCATGCCCCTCATGCTACGCCAACGCCTCGACACCCTTCGTAAAACCATCTCAGAGCTCCGTAGTCGTCGCGTTATCATCATCAGGTATCCTTCCCGTACCTGACGCAAAGTTACCTGGCGTCAGTGGTGTGCCGGCCAGAAAATCTTCCATGTCAAAATCGGCCTCCTCAATACCCTGGAGACTTCCTCTTCGCTTCCTTGCAGAGCGCACCCCATTTCCATACTCCTCCTCGTTCTCTGAGACCGCAAAGCCGACCGTCGTATGCCGCCGGTTAGGGGACAACTGTCGCAGCGCCGATCGTTTGCTCGGTGATGACTTCTTAGACACTGATCTTGTGGATAGGACAGGCTTCTGCGTGAACGGAGTCTGCATGGAGGGTGCTTTGAAGGATGACCGAGCCCGCTTTGGCGTAGACCCATTCTGCGATGACTGTGAATCCGAGGATCCGAAAGATGCGTTGGCGATGGTCTCCATTGCCGTATTTGTAATGCCTTGGGTACTTCTTGTAGTCTTTGGTGTGCCCTGTAGGGTTTGGATTGCCGACTTGCGGCGTCGATGCTCGCGAGGAGCTCGTGGTGTTCGCTCAGCAGTATCTTGTTGGACTCGGGATGCTGAACGTATGGCTAGCGGATGCTGCGACGCAACACCTAAGCCAGCGAGCAGATTTCTCCGCATAGTTCGTAGTTCATCAAGCTCATCCTCCTGTTCTGTGCAAAAGTCGTTCAGTTCTTGCACCCGATCTTCAAGTGGTGGGATCGATGCCTGAAGCTGGCGTAAATGCTGCTGCGTCTTGTCGTGCGATTCTTCGGCCTTTTGCGCGCGCTGCGCTGCTTCGCGGACTTCTGTCCTTAGCGTCTCAGCTGCTTCCTCTGCTTTGGTAGCGGCCTCATCCATGTCATTGGTGTACTTGGCCTCGAGATCTTTGTACGCCTCTTCCGACGAGTGAATCAACTCCTGATGGCTGACCTGCAGATCGCTCAAACGTGATGCCACCGTATCAAGCTCTGCCTCAGTCCCTTGTAGCTGAAGTTCGAGCTCGATGCCGCGATCTTTCAGTGTAGCTATTTCTTGGGATCGTGCGCGATTGGTCTCTATTTCGCTGTTGAGCCTTTGCTTCGTATCGACCAGGCGGTATTGAAGTGTCTCGTGCTTTTCCATGAGCGCGATGTGCTGATTCTGGGCTTTTTCAAGTTCACCACGCAGACTGCACACAACCTCGCTCTGATCTTCGATCTGCCGCGCCTGGCCACGGAGATCGTCCTCGTGTGTGAGGATTGTCGACCGGAACTCCATCTCTTTCGCGTTGAAGTCTTCGTGAACTTTGCTCAACGTTTCTTCTGCTTGGCGATCTGCCTTTTCGGCTTCGTCTTGCAGCTCCCTGAGTCTTGCAGCGAGACTGTCCCTTTCGTCTGAGATATTCAGTTTCTCGTCCTCTAGACCTTCCAGGTGAAGTCGGTCGTCAGTGGCTTCGACTTCCAGTGACACTATACGAGCATTCAGGTCGGCTACTTGGCGTTCTAGCTCCTGCGTTCTCTTCCTCTCCTGGCGCAGAGGCTCCTCAACCGTACCACAGCGGGCCTCCAAGTCCTGGCAAATCTGTGCCACTGAGCGGACAATAGAGTCCCGTTGATAGTGATCTTGGCTTTCGAGCTCGGAGCTGAGGCGATCTCGCCAGTCGTGGAGATGTTGCCCGGTGTAAGGCGTACTAGTCTGTTGAAACAGTGAGACTCGGGTAGAGCGAGGAGCAGGGGATGTGTGGGAGCACTGTGCGGCAGTATGTGGCATGCTCGATTGCTTGTTGATCAAGGCAACAGCGATCGCACTGGAGAACGTGAGCATGTTCGACTGTGCTGCTAGCGCCACATTCAGCAACAATGCGATCGTAGCCTTGACGTGTTGTTGCTGTAGCGACATAGCGTATGCGCAGCAGACGTCGGGCCCTGTCTCGGGAGCATTGCGAATGATATTCCAGATCTTTTCTTGCAATTCTTGCGACGATGCAGCCGAAAGAATCGTGTACTGGAAGGGTGTGCAGCTGGGTAAGATCGCGGTCATTCGCTCCACAAGCGCGCTGTATTTCAGCAGCCGGTGTGTGTCAGGAGGCAAGATGCATACATCCAGGATGTCTGCAAGCAGTATTTGCACTGCGCTCTCATGCAATTGGGACTTGTCTCGTCAATAGTGTAAGCAGAGAAGAAATGAGTCCACTTACAGCAAACAGTTGCACGGACATCGAAAGCGCTTCGCCGTCGCCATCGCCACCGTTCATCCCGACGATACTTGTGAGGCACCGCTCGTACTGTGCGACTACATCGCGAGGGATGTTACCCTCTCCCGCAACTGTAGCACAGAAGGATAACGCCTCGATCTGTATTGCCGGTGTCATGTTCGTACGCAAGACTTTGTCCGCGAGTTTCGACACTGTGTTCCTCGCAATGGCGCTGGACTTTGGCCAGACCTCGAGGGCTGCTCGGTCGACCACCCGAAGAGTCCGCACAGCGATTCGAATGCCTTCAATTGCGTCTTCATTCGAAATGCCGACGTCGCCCTTGGTGGCCCATATGACGCTCATGTAGGTCATTTGAATCGTCTTGTTCACCTTGCTGGCGGATCCGAAGAGTCTACGATACGAAGATGTCTTCCACTGCTTGTCGGATGGCGCAGGTGGATCAAACTTTCCACCTGAGTACTCTGCAAGTAGAGCGATACCGAAACACCATAGTAGCAGCGTCTGGTTCTGGCCGGCGCTATTGGAGGAGAGGATAACGGACAGGTCCTCATCGAATTGGCGTTGCCTGTCTACAGGCAACACGTTGAGGAGAATCCGACATGCGCCATTCAACATAAAGTAGATTGGTCGCAGTGTACTCACATCTGGTGTGCGCACCGCATTCTCGAAGACGCGCAGGAAGAAAGCCTGCGCAGACGCTGGCAACGGGATCGAGGGCGGAAGCGGCCGCGAAAGCAGAAGCACACAGAGTTCCGCATACTGTGTTTGGTCAGCTTATGACATCAATCTATAACGAGGTTCATTCTCACATTATCGAAATCCCGTTGCTTCGATTCCGCCTTGCTCAGTAGAGCATCTAATAGTCCTGGACTCTGCTGCAACAACGTGTCTCTAAACTCTGGCGACTGACCTAGCCATGGAGTCAGCTGCCTGCTTCTTGATAGTACAGCAAAATACTCACACAAGCACGACAATATATCTAGACCGTAAGCCCACAGCGGCAACGCCTCGCAGACTATCGTAGCTAGTCTGCCCACCGCACATGGCGGCCGGTCGCGGATACACGCTCGTATGGTCAGAATATCAGTGCGTGCGAGGAGGTCTGCCAGGTGCTGTAGTTATCGTGTCAGCATTATGTCCTGCATATGCGCCGAGTCATGTGCCTTTCCGTGCAACACTGCTGCAGCAGACGGCTGGGCTTGTGTGGGGGACCTACGGATAGCGATGCCGGATACTGGCACTCGATGATCCTCGTTAGCTCGACCGACAATTGCGTCCCTGAATCTACCATTATGGCGGTAGGGTCCTTCTAGTAGATTCGGAGCAACGCCTCTGGTTGCGTGCAAAAGTTCGAATTCGTGGTGTCGCGCGCTGCCATGACAACCGATTACGCGCCGGGATGGCCCCTTCCTTTTTCGGACGGAAACGAACAACCACAGTCTCACCGGACTTCAGACACCATTCACTTGACGTCACGGCTTATGTTCTACATGCACGATGCTCGACAACTGCAGTACGTCACCTCCATCTAGGCGTTGCGGGGCCTGTCCAAATACTCATCTGCCTTCTCGTTGATTGGCTGTTTTTGCGCGCAAGCTTCGTTGCTTTTGGCAGCTGCTCGCGCTCCCCCGTGCGCGTCTTGGGCTTCAAAATCGTGCCGCAAGAGCGGTATAACAGCATTCAGGCCCCAACCCACGATGCTCGAGCCCTACGCCTGTTCAGCCTGACGACGATGTCACTGCGGCATTTACAGCGAGGCGCCGCATCTCGTGGACTGTCGAAGTCCAACGTCGCTTGGAGCAAAGCGAGTGGGATGGCAGGATCGCAAACACCCATGCACGAGCAGTAACCCCCACTTGCATCGTGTGAGCTAGCAGCCATTTGTGTGATGCACAGACAACGACTCCAGTTTTGTAAAGGTAATCGTATCGCATATGTCGAATAGTCGCCTGCAAGGCCACCTGATGTTCGCCCTTCAGCGTGGGCTTCAGTCATTTTTGCAAGTCTTTGCTTGAGCCTCAAAAAGTAATGGGTAACGGCAGGGCATCCGAGCCCAGATCTTTCCCCTGGCTAAGACCTCCGTCGTCCTGATCGAGCCCTAAAAAGGAAAGACAGCGTGCAGCAGCGGCACGCAAGAGTCCCCAGATCCGCAGCTTCGGTGCCTCGTTTGCGAACGTTGGGTCTTTGACGAGCGCCTTGTCACGCGAGCATCCCCCTCGGGATGTCATTCATCGCCACGTAGTCGATAGTCGCCATGCTGCAGATGAGGACCAATTGCCCTGCTCGTTCCCCGCAATCACTACGCTTTGGTCTCAAGCCCTTGCAGCTGATCATGCACGCCATCGTTTGCTGCGTGCGCCGAAAAATCTGACACAGCGTTGGGAATGTAGTCAGCCTCCCACGCTGCGACTGGCTCATCCCACAGACTTCCTGGAAGCTTTGTTGCTGGCTCTATCTGTGCGCTTGCCCGTTTGTAGGTCGAAGCGAAGCTGGGAAGAAAGTAGGGCGGCGCCAACTGCGTTTCGAGGCACGCAGCTCTCCCCGCGCTGACAACCTGTGGCATCCAGCTTTCCACAAAATCCGTACTGTACCCCTGCAGATGTGGTAACCTCTTTTTCAACATTTCCCTAGCTTACAATCGCAAACGTGACCCGTGGGCTCCAGAAGTGGGACGATATCTTAGTTTATCACTAGTCACCGCCGCCCGGTTGCCACGATCCTAACTTTCCCTTCTCACTTCTTCGGTATGTTTCGCCAACCAGTAGCCCTTTCGAGACGACTAGCCTCGCCTATACCCAAGTGGATTGGGTCTCGGTTTGCATCGACTGGAGGCAAGCAAGCGTTTAAGTCTAAGTATGACTATAAACCTTTCTGGAATTCCGGCAGAGTCTTGCTCTTCTCAGCGGTGACGGGCACGACTACGTACTTCTACGGTGCAAACGATGAGACGACCCGCTTTCAGATTCCATGGCGCAAGCCACCGGGCCCTCAGTATGCATCGAAAAGAGAAATGGAAAGCGTAAGTCGTGCGTGGCGACATGTAAATCGACGACATTGTTAAGACGAGCAAGGCAATCAACGAGCTGAAGGACATCCTGGGAGAAGATGCGATCAGTACCGACGATGAAGATTTGCATAGGCACGGCTACTCGGAATGGTCATCGATCAATATTGACCAACTGCCTGTTGCAGTAGCTTACCCAAAATCCACCCAAGAGGTCTCTGAGCTTGCGAAAGTGTGTTACAGGTACAAGATACCAATGAGTAAGTCGGTATCAGTACACATTGGGCTTGCGCTGAGAACTCTCAAGTTCCGTACTCAGGTGGCACGAGTCTTGAAGCCAACTTCTCAGCTCCGTTTGGTGGCATGAGCATCGATTTCTCTTTCATGGACGAGATCGTGGCTTTGCACGAGGATGAGTCAGTAAAATCGCCCTGTCTCAACCTGAGAGCTTTACTGACAGCATTCACACAGTATGGATGTTGTCGTCCAACCTTCTGTGCCGTGGATGAGTCTCAATGACAAGATCAAAGATTCAGGGCTCTTCTTCCCAGTAGACCCTGGTCCGTCCGTAAGTAGTCCTACGAGTCTCTCAACAGTTGCCCGTATGCCGGATTGGGCAGTCCTTGGTGATGCTAATCAACGTGTTAGGCTAGGATTGGAGGTATGGTGGGAACCAGCTGCAGGTGACTTGCATCCACGTTGACAAAAGACTCGAACTGCGGACTGACAAGATGATAGTGGCACGAATGCTGTTCGATACGGGACCATGAAAGACTGGGTCATCAATCTCACGGTAGTCCTAGCAGATGGCACAGTTATCAAGACTCGTCGTCGCCCACGGTACGTCGTCATCTAGCCATGCTCGCCGTTCACAAACCGCTGACCGCGACCCAGGAAATCATCGGCGGGCTACAACTTGACAGGTCTATTCGTTGGATCAGAAGGCACGCTGGGCATAGTCACCGAGATTACGCTCAAATTGGCGGTGGTTCCTCAAGAAACGAGTGTCGCGGTTGTAACATTTCCAACAATCCGAGATGCAGCAGCTGCGGCGTCTAAAGTTCTACGGACAGGGGTACCGGTAGCTGCAATGGAGATCATGGACGATGTGCAGATGTCTGTGATCAACCGGGCCGGCTCGACCACCAAACAGTGGAAAGAGGTACCGACCATGTTCTTCAAGTGAGTTGCCGATTGACACGCGCATCTGAACACGTGCTGATCGTCTCGAACAGGTTCTCGGGGACTAAAGCAGGGGTAGGCTAAGCCATGCAGGGCGATTGCCTAGAATGGAACTGACTGCATACAGGTGCAGGAGAATATCAAGCTCGTCCAGGATATATCAAGGGCGCATAAGAGTGGCGATTTCGAGTTCGCAATGGATGCCGAAGAGCAAAAGACGCTCTGGTCGGCACGCAAGGAGTCACTGTGGAGTATGATGGCCCTTCGACGCGAGGGTGATGAGGTCTGGTCTACCGACGTCGCAGTGCCCATCTCCAGGCTTCCTGATATCATAGAGGTCTCTAAGAAAGAGATGGACGACCTCGGCCTGTTCGCATCGATTCTGGGGCACATTGGTGACGGGAACTTCCACGAGTCGATTATGTACAACAGCAAGGACCTCAAGGAACGAGCAGCCGTTGAGAAGTGCGTCAACGATATGGTCGACCGAGCGTTGGAGATGGATGGAACATGCACCGGAGAGCACGGCATTGGGCTCGGGAAGAAGAAGTCACTTCAGAAAGAGCTCGGCCTCGACACGATCAACGTGATGCGGAGCATCAAAGGCGCTCTAGATCCTTATTGGCTGATGAACCCCGGAAAGATCATGGATGCCGTTGCGGAGGAGTAATGTCTTCAGCTTTCTTTGCCCGTGACATTCCTTCTTCATGTTCCTATGTTTCAACAGACTTGCATTGGGTGGATGTCTGTAACTTGAACAAGCATTAGTCGGAGCATTGATGGACTTGTCATACTCAAAATAGCAACTGGTAGGAATCAAAGAAATCGGGACTAAGGTTAACATTGGCGTTGTGGAAAGTGTGTGTGTATGAGCAAGCGTCGGACCTCCGTGATCGGCATCACTTTTCCACCCCACACGCGCGTCATAAAGCTCGAGATCAGCAATTGACTCAGAAACTGTACATTCGCAACCACGAAAATGGACGCTGAACACTTTACGTCGAAAACTCCGGAATTCCCCAGAAAGAAGTGCGGTATGGACGCTGCAGCTCTGGCATTGTAATCTGCTGACCTAATTGTAGGTGTACTCGGCGCAACGGGCTCGGTTGGCCAGCGCTTCATCCTCCTTCTCGCACTCCACCCACACTTTGAGCTTCACGCTGTTGGCGCGTCAGAGCGCTCAGCAGGCAAGAAGTACAAGGATGCTGTCCGGTGGAAGCAGGCGATACCGTTCACAGAGCGCATTGGCAACTTGGTCGTGAAGAAATGCACAGCAGAAGAGTTCAAGGACTGCGACCTTGTCTTCTCGGGCCTTGACAGCGATGTCGCAGGCGACGTTGGTATGTATGCTCTTCATATTGTATAGGCAGTACTAATCCCGCACAGAAATGTCCTTCCTCAAAGCCAACCTCGCCGTCTTCTCAAACGCAAAGAACTACCGCCGCGACCCTCTCGTCCCGCTCGTCGTACCCACCGTAAACCTCCCACATCTCGACGTGATCAAGCACCAAAGAAAACACCATGGTCTGGAGAAGGGCTTCCTCGTATGCAACTCGAATTGCGCCGTTATTGGCATAGTCATTCCTTTCGCGGCTCTGCAAGACAAGTTCGGTCCCGTGGACCAGGTCTCGGTCGTCACGATGCAAGCCGTGTCCGGCGCAGGCTACCCCGGCGTGAGCAGCATGGACATCATCGACAACGTGGTGCCCTTCATATCAGGCGAAGAAGACAAACTGGAGACCGAGGCGTCCAAGATCCTTGGTGGTGTCAACGGGGACGTGACTGGCTTCGTGGATCAGCCAATGAAGATCTCAGCGGCTTGCAACCGCGTACCAGTTCTGGACGGGCACACAGCCTGTGTCTCGCTGCGCTTCCAGAGGCGTCCTCCACCGAGTGCCGAGGAGGTCAAGCAGGCAATGCGCGAGTACGTGTCGGATGCGCAGAAACTGGGATGTCCATCCGCGCCGAAGAAAGCCATCGTTGTCATGGAGGAGCCGGATCGGCCGCAGCCTAGGCTAGACAGGGAGACGGATCGAGGGTATGCTGTGAGCGTGGGTCGTGTCAGGGAAGACGAGTCGGGCATCTTTGACCTCAAGTTTGTTGCTCTCAGTCATAATAGTAAGTACAGGAGTTCACTTGGACATGAAGAAATGCTAACGTCTTGCAGCTGTCATTGGAGCGGCTGGATCGTCGATACTGAACGCGGAGGCCGCGGTGCTGAAAGGCTATGCTTAGTGCGGATGTATATCATGACAATGACCAATTGAAAACGGGAAGCAATACCATGATGGAGAAACTTGACTGCATCGAACTTGTCGTGACTAAGGCTTGAGAGTTAGATTGCAAGCCACTGCATGATCCCAATTGCTGAGATGCAAGACGATACGAATGGGAGTTCTGCTCTACATCTAGTACTAATACCTCTCTGCCTATAATTCACTACTTTGCCTGCCGTAATATCTGTTTACTTGTGGAAAAGTCAATGTTACACTTCGCAGGACCTCGGGATCGAGCATCGTGACGCACGTGACGCGCTAATCGCTAGCGCCCACAAAGTTTAGCGAGCAAGCGACCACCGACTTTGCGGCGGTGCACACGACTTGAATTTCTCCCCAGGACTTTCAACACTAACAACCTCACATCAACAGCAAACATGGGTCGTGGTCCAAAGAAGCACCAAAAGCGCCTCAGCGCGCCCTCGCACTGGCTCCTCGACAAGCTGTCCGGTATGCTCGACACGCGCGCTGCCACCGCAATTGCAGCCGCAGCGATATTCCACCTCAGACAGCAGAACTGACAGCCCACAGGTGCCTATGCCCCCAAGGCTTCGCCGGGTCCTCACAAGCTCCGTGACTCGCTGCCCCTCGTCATCTTCCTCCGCAACCGCCTCAAGTATGCGCTCAACTCGCGCGAGGTCAACGCCATCCTCATGCAGCGTCTCGTCAAGGTCGACGGCAAGGTCCGCACCGACTCCACCTTTCCCTCGGGCTTGATGGACGTAATTTCCATCGAGAAGACGGGCGAGAACTTCCGCCTCGTCTACGACACCAAGGGCCGCTTCACCGTCCATCGCATAACCGACGAGGAGGCACAATACAAGCTCGGCAAGGTCAAGCGTGTCCAGCTCGGACGTGGTGGAATTCCCTACTTGGTTACGCATGATGCGCGAACGTAAGTTCCTGCCTCTATCAGCCGTTGATCCAAGTGTGGGCTAGGTGACTGAGGGCAACCTCTGTCACCAGGCATCAGACCAGGATCTGGCGATGTCATGCATGATGCTAAATTCTGTGTAGGATCCGCTACCCCGACCCCGCCATCAAGGTCAACGACACCGTCAAGATCGACCTGGCCACTGGCAAGGTCTCCGACTTCATCAAGTTCGACACCGGCGTTATCGTCATGGTCACTGGTGGTCGCAACATGGGTCGTGTCGGTGTCATCACTCACCGTGAGCGCCACGACGGCGGTTTCAATATTGTCCACTTGAAGGACGCCGTTGACAACGAGTTCACCACTCGTGAGTCCAACGTCATGTGAGTAGACTCTGTAATCTTTGGCCGGCGCATTACTGACTTTTGCCAGCGTCATCGGTAAGGAGAAGCCATGGATCTCGCTGCCCAAGGGTAAGGGCGTCAAGCTCTCCATTGCGGAGGAGCGTGACCGCCGCAGGGCTTACGCTCTTGCTGGTAACTAAACGTGAGCATGAGGATCGTAGTTTCTTAGCCATGAGATTCCCATGACCGTATGAAGAACGGTGCAAGTCTCGAATACCAAAATCAGGCGTTGGTCGCTCGTGGGGATGGTCACGAGTCTGGGGTACACTGCTTATCATACGAATACCAATGAGAATCAAGATACAAGCAAATGAGGCCTCCAAGTCGAGACGTGATAATTGACGTGCTATGGAGTGGTGGCGTGGTGCAGGGGATGAAAGGAGAGCGCTATCTCTGATCGAATCTTCCAAGCGAGCATGAAATGCATGAGGCTCACCAACCCAGCAACACGGCTTTAACACTACTAATGAGGCCAGCAAATTCACTGAAAACATCCTCGACATGCTGGACTCTGCCAATGCTGAGACTGCGACGTTTGACCTGAGTGGAGTTGCGGCAGAGATGTCGTTGCGGGAAGCGGGAGCGTGTTGAGTGTGGCCTGACAGGCAATCTGCAACCGGGATGAAAAGACTCCACAATAACGAGATTAGACAAAATGAGCATCGGATGCACGGTGGGATTCTCCTCGGACGACAAAGCGTGTGCTACGAGTGTTGCAGAGAGAGTCTTGTCTGGTAGACTAGGTATTGGGGTGGCTGGCCAACGGCGCATCCAGCATCAACACTACAAGCGTGCAAATACCTGAATATCGCCGTTGCATCACAAGCGATAGTGTTTCCTCGCGTGCCAACTTTATCTGCAATCGCCAACGTGCGTCGAGGCTTCGCTCGTATCCCCCACAGTGCTGATTGGCCGCCGCGTCTTCTCGAGCCGTTGCAGCTGCTTCCATCGCCAACGCCAACACGCCAACGCCCGACTTCGACGCCCGCCCACGCCGTTCCCCGCAGAGCGCTGCCAACCTCCCAGCTGTGCGCCCTCACCGCGTGCCCTTCCTCTGCGACGAGTGTGCGCCGTCCATCGCGGCCTCCATGCGACAGCAAGCATCGCCCGTGCAACCCTTCGTTTCACCTCTGGGGCGTCGCGCGTAGCCCGTTTCCGACTGCGCCCACGCATACGCATATTCCATCTTACGAGGCGTCTTCGGTGCTTCGTTCGCTCGCTCGCCCACCACCACCACCACGCAGAGTCTCGAGAGCCGGTCTCTGGCGGGCCGCACCCTCGAATCCCCAGACTCGCCGCCATGCTGCGCCCCGCAACCCCCCTATCGATTCTATTCTTCGTCGCATTCTGCCTGCTGCTGCTCTCGACGCTGTCGACGCCCGTGATCAAGAGCATCCCCCTCGCTACCTACCGCGGCATCAACTTCGGCGTGCTGGGCTACTGCGAAAATGGCGTGTGCAACGGCCCCATGATCGGGTACGACACCGGTACGTTGCGAGCAGAGACGGGACGGGCGCTGAGACAGATACGGACGTGGAACTGACAATTGCCCCCAGAATCGCTCTTTAGAGACGCCCCCAGCTCAGACTTCTCGCTGCCGGCCAATTCGCGTCACGCGCTGTCTTCAATTCTTATCGTGCACCCCGTCGCAGCCCTTATGACGCTGATCTGCTTTGGACTCGCCGTGGCTGCCCATTTCCACTCCCCGGCACACTCGCCGCGCTTCCTCCTTGCGCTCCTCATCTTCACGTTCCCGACACTCCTCGTCACGCTGCTCGCTTTCCTCGTCGACATCCTGCTATTCGTGCCGCACGTGGGGTGGGGAGGATGGATCGTACTCGGCGCCACTATCATCATCGTTGCTAGCGGCATCGTGACCTGTGCAATGAGGCGGACGCTCGTCAGCCGCAAGGCGAGGAAGAGGAGGATCGCCGAAAACGAGGACATGAACGGCCAGACCTACTATGCCAACCGCGCAAATGGCGGTGCCATTACCACCGAGTTCCCCAAAGCTGAATCGCCGCCCCCCATGTCCGGCGACACCATGTCTGGCCAGAAGAACAACGACTACGCGTCTTTCGACCTTCAGAAGCAGAACACCGCGGACGACTTGACCCCACTCAACCAACGCAATCCGTCGCTCAAGACCGTCAGCAGCGCCGGGGGCAATGGCTCCCCAGATGGCATGGGTCACATGGGTCAGCCACACCGTGGTCCTCCTGGTCGTCGCCAGCCCGTCGACCAGTACGGCAATCCTCTACCACCAATGCCAAACGATGCCTACATGATGAACGGCGCACCACGTGGTCGAGGCGGCCCGTATCGCGGAAGGGGAGGGCCACCGCGTGGAGGACCCTACGGGCCAAGAGGCGGAGGCTACGGACCAAGAGGAGGCATGCGAGGCCCACCACCGCCAGGATGGAACGGCAACGGAAGGGGCATGCGCCCTCCGCAAGGCGTGCCAATGAACGGTTCAGGTCCAGGTCGAGGAGCTCCGCCGCCTGGATACAACAATAACAACGTCTACGGCGGTCCCGGTGGTCCACCACCACGAGAAATGTCACCCTATGGCAACAGAGGCCCACCTCCACAAGGGGCTATGCCCATGCCAATTGGTCAAGCAATCGAAATGGACAACCGTACTGGCACACCACCAACAAACGCGAATCAAAACTACGGTCTACGAGAAAGTGACGGGGACGTGCAAGGCATGCTGGCACTGCAGCAAGGAGGGTTCCCAGCCGGAGCACCACAACGGCGCCCGTCTCCTGGGCCCATGAGCCCGACGAGCGATTATTCAGCCGAGTAAGTCATGCCGTGGTTGAGTCTTTCAAACCGACTAACATTAAGCAGTGACGCTCATCATGGCTTATACGTGCCTCCACGTGCAGGCTGGAACGCGCAAAAGTCGGACCAAACACTTACAACAATGAACAACAGCAACAGCAGTCGTGGTCTTTCACCAATATTAGATTCGCCCGTCGAGCTCCCAGCCCAATTATCTCATGCCGGTGCACCGACACCCGGTCACAGCAACGAGCGTACTTCAGATTACTACGAGGATGTGGATCCCAAGTTCGCTGAGCCTGCGAGATCGAATCCTCCGCCCATGCCAACGTCACTCATGCCCGGCGGCTACGCACAGCCCAACGTCTCCAATCCCAACTTCTTGTCCGCTCCACCGCCTCAACCGATGAACAACAGCGATCCCAGTCTTCCAAGAACATCCTCGTACGACGACTTGCCGGAAGGCTCACGTTCTCCTGCAGCGTCAGAAGCGTCGCACTTCACATCGGTCTCACAGCGGCCGGTCAATCCCAACTGGAGACCTGAGATGGGTGCTCCCGCTGGACAATTCGCTCCATACGGCCCAGCCCAAGGCCGGAGACCAATGAGGCAAGAAGACGTCATCCTCGAAGCGAACGCAGCGAACCCAGACTTTGCTATCCCAGGCATGCCTGGGCGAGGACGAGGCAGGGGACGAGGACGAGGAGGAAGAGGCGGCCCAATGGGTCTACCGCCACCAGCGACGATGCTTGGACCAGGCCCTGGACTCACCAACCAGTCTAGGTATCCTGGTGCTAACATATAGAATTCTGTCGCACCAAATGGGACGATCGCGACGTCGACCATTTCACGTGTCACATTCAACCCACAGACTACTCGAGCCGCATAATCGGACACTGGACACTATTCTACACTCGCCACTGGCACTTCACATCTTCTTGCTTGGATTCACGACGTTCATCCTTCATTGTACAAAGTTCCCTCTGTACGCTTCTTTCCAGATACACACTTCCAGCATCCCCTTAACGATTTGCTATAACCTTAATTTCTAGTCCAGCGACCGGAGTCTCGCTTCTTTTTTTGGCTGGAAAATGCTACGCTTTCTTGAAAGAGCTATTTGGGACACATTCGTCGGCCTGCCTTGGCTGCCATTTCTTTCTCCTTCTTCTTTCTTCTTTACGAACACGTAGCTACTACTTTTTTTGTTTTGTTGGGGTTTGGTTAGGGGGCGGATTTAGAGGGCGGGCGGGGCCTTATGCGAGCTGTGTGATGCGTGAAGGGCGGATGTACATAGCTTGGGTTGGTGGGGGGAGGATGGGAGGAAGGGGAGGGGAGGGGGTAGGGATGTGCACGCCTTGTTTTGTGAAACAGCGTGGGATGGGATAGGGACTATCGAATACAAAGGTTCAAATGAAGATTCGCTTTCTAGCACGTGACGACCTAAGACCTGACGAATCGATAGTACGCAGCACATCAGACAACGACGCTATCTCGATCTCTGTCGATTATGGATTCAGCGTTGAGCGCTTGCGAGATTCTAGGAAATGCGACGACCACGGCGTGATAGTTACGAGCGCGGCACCGTTTGTTTTCGACGCGGACTATACCAGGAGTGGGCAGAAGGGCTACGTATTGCTGCTGCTAGCTTTCATTTTGGCTGGAGAAGCGGATGCATCTAACAGACAGGTGGTATTTATCGACTTCACAGCACAGAAACCGTAAAAGAGAGGTTGATTGTAGGCGAATGGATGGATGTAGGAGGACTGTTAGACTGGGTGTAGGGGGTCTCACGATGCTCTGGCTTACGGTCTGGGAGCAACGACGTCGTAACATTCGACGTTAGGGGGATGGTACTCGGTAGCGTGACGAGAGGAGAACTGCTGGATGTAGTGCTCAATGAATGGTACGAGAATCTTCTCGTGCGTACATGCTCGATCAACCGGAAGCAACTTCTGTGGGTGTGAAATGAAGCTCAGTGTCTATCGCAAGGCTACTTTACTTTGCTATTTGGGACGTGGTGGACGTGTGTTGGAGTGGACGAGATCCCGGTGGATGTCAGTACTTGCGCGTGCAAGGCGTGTTTTGAATTTACCGGTGAGGGGGAGTAAATCGTTACTCTGGTATGCCTCAAAGGAGTTGGTGGGGTCAGAGATTTGAGGCTATGGAGGAGATCACCAGGGTGTTTCAGGTCCCTAGGATGGTTATCAACATATGAGGATGAGATTGAGGAAGTAGTTGGTTGATTTTCTACCTATGGACGTGTAAGGGTTTATATACATGGAGTGGAGTATCTAGAAGATTCCTGATCAGCAGGATCAGGAGATCATATGACGACATAGAACATTCTCGAGCATAGATGCTGACAATGGTGATTGCAAAGACCCTCGCTCTATCCATTTTGCGCCTTGTACTTGGGCCTGCCACTGATGCCCTTAATTCTTAGGACATAGCGCGTGCGAAACACCGTCGAGTTGGCCTGAGCGTGGCTGTAACCTAGATTGCTTTGCGTCCAGAAAATCAACTGCAGGTTTCTCGAGTGTGTTTCGATTTTGCCCTCATATGTGGATCGGAGCGTCATTGTGTAGCATGTCTCATGCAACACGTCAAGAATGGTGCACCGTCGCTAAAGCCTAACAACTGCTCCATAAAATGCAAATGTTCTAGACTGAACAGCTACAAACACGTACAGTTGACGATGTGTAAAATTTCGGGAAATCTGTTGTCGCCAAAGTGTCTCTAAGTGGTATACAGTCGTCCAACGAAGCTTTACGGTCCAACGCCCCGGTCCAAAGTGCTGGAACTACAGTCGGACAGCATTCCTGCAGGTGTCCGTCTCGTGGGCGTCACTCTGGCGCCCGAGTGGAGACTGGACATTGCAATGGTGGTGTACAAAAGGCGTTTGGCACAGTCGTTCTACGCCCGGACCCAGGTCGCTGGATTCGAAGTCGTGCAGAGATGCTGCACCTTTCCGTCTCGTGGGCGTCGGGTTTGCCGCGTGGTGAGGTCGTTGTGTTCACTCAAGGCTGTTGATTATGGGCTTGGGAACGGGCGTGACGTTGTAGCACTTGCGGCTCTGGATGTTGGGCTTCTGATGAGGGAGGGGTCGGGCTGCAAGGCCGTCATTCGTGTAGTGTTGCCGTGAAGGATTGCGCGGGGATGAATTAGATTCGCTGGAGGGCCTGATTGTTTTGCCGGGCAATGAGAGCACGATACGTCTTCGAAGTGTTTTTTTTCCAGAGTGTACTACGTCAATACGTCGGTTGCAAGTATTCTGAGACTTTACTACCAGCGCAGGCGCATGTCGCTGAGCCTGCCCCATTTGGCAATGGTCATACTCTAGTAGAGCAATGTTTCGAAATGTTTCACAGTCAACTCTCTCCTGCCTTTGATCGTTACTCGACACAGCCCCTGATCTTCAGTTTCGTACCGATCTGCGCCTACAAGCCAACATCTGGATGCAGATGGGCTGCCTGACGCCGACTGGCCCGGAACATTACCTCATGTGGCTGTAGCCCGGCACGTCTACGTGGCGTAGGTACAAGATCTGGACACTGTCGGTTGCACTGCAACACCAACTACATCAAGATATCGCCATGCCATCACGAATAGCTCTGACAGTGAAGATTGGGCTACCACTCCGATTGGCACCGGCGACGCCGTTGTACTACCATTGACACGGCAGGATCAATAGACTCATTTCTCACGCTCATGTCTCGCGTGGGATGTGCTGATCTCCACGATACTGTACGACACTCTAGCAGGCTCTCTCACGCACCTAGCGTGAGCCTATGACCAAACATCCTGCCCAAGCAACATGTTGGTAGATCCTTGTTTGCGCGGCTCCAACACGAGCGTTTTCCATTACTAGCGTAGGCAAGCCATAATCCAGTCTAAGTCGTCGCCGAGCATGTCCGGAAGATGAGGCAGAAAGTTATAGACCCAACGGTCAGGCAATAACTAATCAGCAGGAACGGGCTGAACTCCTCTTTCGGCAAGTGCACTGCTGTCCAGCGCTTATGCGCGTCGCTTTACTACACTGCATTCTCTTGGTCGCGATAAGCGCGTAGACGGATGGGTTTGAATTGCGAAGACCCGGTGGACATCGTAGGATGAGAAGAGGGCGATAGAGAACAGTGGGGATACGGGAGCACGATCGTAGCAATGTCAACTAGGTAGATTGTTGCATACAAAAAAGAAACTCGTGCATTTGCCTAAGCGCCGTGTGACCCGTCATAGTGGGTGAGTGGCTTAGATCCACGATTACCGAGAAGAATCAATCCCTGCTTGTGCGCCCCGTAACACAGACATCCGCCAGAACATTAGCCGGTCATGCGGACACCACCAAGTATCACAGAGGATACGTAAACCTCGCCACAGACGTGAATCAAGATCTGCTGGTCTCCACCAATCGTATGGTAAAGGAAGCATGGCTCTAGTACTTGTGAATGTCAGCATGGGTCTGGACGGAAGGATGGGTATATCGTACCCTGTACATGTCCGAACCAACTATCAGCGGCGGTCCCGCTTGCCCAATTGCCGTTGTCTCCTTATCCATGCGAACGCTTAGTGTCATGCCCATGTGCTTTACACCATGAAGGTAGCGAGCAGCGTGCTGGGCCTGTTCCTGCGTTCCGAAGACAGCAGTCGCTGCGCCTTTGAACACACCGGTGCGAGTGTCCTTGATGAGCTTCTGATCGACTGGCTGGCCGACCGTGAGGAGCAGCTGGTATAGGTCCGACGGCGTACATTTGAAGCTCAAGTTTTGGAGGAAAATACCGCGCGCTTCGGTCATCACAGCCCCATTACGGATGTTTACGGGCATACCGTATGAATTGACAGAGTACATGGGTTGTTGTACGGGCATTGCGTAGTTGCCATATACGGCTGGGGTAGCGTAGGCCGGTACGGTGGGGTACTCATATCCATAGGTTGCTCGTGGCGGCATGTACTGCGGAACTGGTGTTGGGTACGTTCCGCTGTCTCCGACTCTGAGCTGGCTGATCCTCCCAAGATCGATGCCGCATCGGCTTATGGAATGTGTGCCCTCAGCTACTTCTGGGAACAGCGACGAGCAATTGCACTTCAGCATCCGGAAACCCTCGTTACTGCGGCAGGTCTCCCAAACGTGCACGAGCATCCCTTTGTATCTGGAGTAGGTTTCTGAATAGCATGTTAGTCGTGGATGTCAGCTTAGCTACAGAAGCACACTTACTGTAAGTGGCATCTGCATCTACCCGCAGCTTGAGCCTAGCCCATCCCTGCATCTCTCCTCGCCGTTGGCTCTGGCTAGAGTAGACGTCGGCCCAGCCAGGTTGCTCTTTGACAACGTTGCGGATGTGGTCTTTGAATTGCTGCCATCCTGCGAGGAATGGTGCATGTCGCGTGGTTCCGGAAATGACTAAGAGAAAGTCACCATCTCCATCTTTCCAGGTGCTAGAGTTCGGCATTTCGGCTAGTACCGTAGCGTCCTAACGTTCGATTGGTATAGCAGGAAGGCGAAGGTCGTAATGGAGAGGATCCAGATGTTTGAAGTCACACGATGTGTGGAAGTAAAGTACAGAAAGTGATGAGGTTGTCTACCGTTTGAGGGCATCACGACCGGGCTCATACTTATAGCCGCTGTTCATGGCTCGGTATGGAACATGCATCATAGCAAAAGCGGAAGAGAAAGAAGAATACACACTAAGGTCAAACATCATAAGCTCACTTGTACGGGGAAGCACTGCCGCGTGCCAGGCGGGAGTAAAGGAACAGCCCGTCAAGGAACGAGGGCTAGCTCGGATCGTAGAACAGTGTGGAGTAAGTTTCTCGGGCGTCATGGCTCTAGTGCCCTGGTCGTGCTGTCAGATTGCACGACCCTGGTGCGTAATTTTTCGGGCCTAGCGTTTTTCATCATCTAACGCCACAAAAAAAAAGGAAAGGCAACCACACGAAGCCAAGAGACAAGGAAATATCGACCGAAAAAGGCATTTCGCGTGTCATAACGGAAACAGACTTACTAACACATATTCCATGGTAGACAGGCTTCTCGTCGCCCCGCTCTGCCCGCCACCATCTAAGACCTAGAATGTGACATGAACTGGCGTAAGATAGACCAAATCGCCACGAATGATTCGAGTATTGAGAATAACAGCGCCTGTGCATCACTATGCCGATGGCGTGTGACATAATGAATATACCGAAATGTTTCACCGCAACTATCTGCTGGTGCGAACGCCCGGGAGAGCAATTCATATATGCCAAATGATCAATCTCTGGTCAAATCCACCACTGATGAGGCACTCGTATGGCTCCGCGCCGGGGCTCCCTGGATTGGCGTCGAAGCGACCTGACCATAAGCAACGGAGCTTCGAGCCAGGTTCGTGCCCTTTCAGGGTCGCCATGAGTTTCCCAGTGACTGTCTCGATACCGCGGACTACACCATCATCGGAACTGACGTAAACACCAGAGCCATCAGGTCGCCAGACAAGCCGTGGGGTTGAGTACTGTGTCTGAGGCGCGAGTGTGGAGACATTGACCAGTATTGCTGCCTCTTCCCTATCTTGAATCACCAGCTCAGCGCGCGCCTGTGAAGCCTGCGTCGCCGGCTCAGTGTCTAGACCGGAAAGGAAAGAAGACTCCTCGGCTGGTATCAAAAGTTTCAATATAAGCAACTTCATGTGAGGCGTCGTTGAAGTTGCAACAGCAATTATAGAGGGGTCTACGGGTATGTCGCGCTTGCAGTTAGTGGCCGCCTCATATGAACTCCGTGTGAAGATGCTCACCTGTTGGACATATCTGCACGTCAGAAGGTGTGAAGGAGATCCATGCGTTCGAGTGCGGCGCCAAATTCTGTCTTCCTAGTAAGGACAAGGTGTCGGATCCTCGATCGGGCATGGAGTAATAGTGCAGGCATGTTGAGTCTCGTCGAGCCACTAGGAGTACTGGCTTCGTCCCGTCAGGCGAAGGCACGAATGCGAGCGTCTCGGGGATGCTTGGTAAGGTCAGGGTTGCAGCCGGCTGTCCGATTCGCACACCGCTGCCGCTCATCCTGTAGACGATCACCTTGGAATCCCATCCTGCACTCGCTACCCATAGACTATCCTCTTCGGAGCGGCTCACAATTTTGACAACATACTTGGAATGGTCTTTTCGTTCGTCGATGATCTTGTCATGGACAGTGTTATACAAAGTGAGCTTTCCGGACATAGATGCGACTAGAATGTGCTGTTGATCAATGGCCAGTATGTCTAAGATGGGAGAGTCTTGAAAAGTCGACAATGTATGAACTAGATCGCACGTCGGCGACGAAGGGTCCAGAAGGTGCAGCTTTCGGTCGGCTGTAGTAACTACGACATACTTCCTAGCCGAGTTTGCTGAAGCCACAGAAAGCTCTAGAATAGAGATGCTCAGGATGTTTGACCGACTCGGTATTGAAGCTAAAACAGTTGGCTTGTAGGGTGCGGGCGCCGACCATCCGCGGTCCTGGTCCTCCAAGCCAAGCTTTTCGAAGTTGAGACTGGTGTCAAAGGCTTGCTTCTCCTGGAGTATCGTCTCAATTGTGACAGTGCCTGTGGCGTCAGCGCCGATATCCGAAGGTAGGCCAGCCTCTGCAACAAAGCTGTTCAAAGTCTAACCCATTGTAAGTCGAATGTGATAGGCTGCTTCGAAACACTGTGGGTACCTCTGTATACCCGCTACTTCTCAAGAATCTCGCGACCAATTCTGCCGCAGTTGGAAGCATAGTGACCGCTTCAGAGATGACAACCTTTTTTTGCTTGTAGCAGATGAATTGATGTAGGAAAATCACCTAGGGACCCGCAACGTGATGGCAATGATGTACCGTAACTCGCGATATCTGGGCAGCCTAAATTAGCGGTGTGGCTGACAAAACAGGCGGAGGAAGTTGGCAGAATATTCAACGCGGCTTTGCGATTGGCTCAGAATTAGGAAGCCGCCAAAACTTTCTCACGTGTTGTGACACCACCTGCACCGGCACCACCTACTTGCAGGTGCTTCAGAATGGAGGTGAGAAGGTCCCAAAGCAGCTGCAGTTGAACTGGTGAAGCTAACGAAGGAAAGCAGCGTTACACGACGCACCAGCATCTTGTCCATGATCTTGTCGCCATACAAGAAGTTACTCCAGAACGACCATATAGTATCAAACACCGCCTCGTCCTTGCCGAAGCGTATAGGTTACTAGGGTACCCAGATCTCGCTGCTGGTGACGCATATAAAGCGCTACTGCTGATCGATGAGGTTGCAGAAGAGGGCGAGTATCACGAAGAAGCACTCGAAGCAGCGGAAGACGACTTCATTGCAGAAAAGCTTGTGGCATTGAATGTTGACGATGAAGATGAGTATGGATCTAGAGCAGTAGATGGCGCTCTGACATGGGCGAAGCTCGTTTGCTCAAATATCGCGTATGTAAGCAACGGTACTACCAAACCCCAGGAGGCTTCATAGCTGATTGTCTAAGACACAAACTTCTCATTCGTTCCCTGCTGGATTGCGACAACCTTCGCAGCGCTTTCGATTACATCATTCGCGCACGCAAAGCCTTTCCTGATGATCCAGTCTTCCAAGAATACGAGGGGAACTTGTCAACGAAGTTGAAGAGTCATTGCGAGGCTAAAGGTTTGCAGTCGGACGAGCTTGACATCGATGACTACCCAGACAAAGGATTTGTTCGTCGCGAGCAGTATCCATGGAACAGACACGAACCAGAACGCACTTCGGATGAATGCTTGCGATTTCTCAACGACGAACTCGCAAATGTTGCACCGAAACTTGAAGTCAGGGTGTCCAGGCTACCGCTCCTGTCGGCGGATGGAACAAAGGCACTGTCGCCGCATGAGAACAAGTATGTCGAACAACTCGGGGTGTTTGCAAAAGAAGACATATCTCCTGGTGAGCAGATTCTCCAAGAGAAGTCTTTGTTGACCGCGATATCACGAATGCACGACACGTACTGCGATGCCTGCAGTCTTGCACTGCCGAATGCGCAGAACGACAAGACGGGAGAGAATGGCAGTACGATCATTTCATGCGAAGAGTGTGACGAAGTGTTCTTCTGCAGCGAGGAGTGTCATGACCTAGCTCAAGACAATTACCACCCCTCGCTATGTGGTGTCACTGTTGATCAGGGCAAAGTCCCGGCCAGTGAGGCTGCAGATGCGCTTTACACGTCACTCTTGATCCGCGCGTTGGCGCTGGCTGAGAGGCGAGATCTCCATCCGTTGGATATGAGGGAATTTCGCTATATTTGGGGAGACTACCGTGGCCAGGACGTAGAGGAGTTATGGACTGGTGATGATCAAGATCCGGCCACCGATTCATTCGGTTCTGTTCCACGGACCCTACCGTTCAGCTTCAAGAGTAACATCCTCGCACCGCTGCATATGTTGGAGAAAATGGAAGTGAACATCTTCACGCAGAGCCCCCGATACGATACGTGGGTGTTCAACACCATATTCGCCAAACTCCGAGGCACCGCATCCGCGCAACAGGGACTCGACGGGAGGCCTGAGATAGGCGCAGTCCACCCTATATGGTGTCTTGCAAACCACAGCTGTGACCCCAACGTCTCTTGGGAATGGAAAGGCAGCATGAGGTTCTGGACTCGCGAGACCTTGGTGGAGTGGCAAGGGCGGGACCCTGAGGTAACGCCTGGCATCAAGCAAGGAGAAGAGGTGTTTTCACACTACTGCGATGTTCGACTGCCAGTCAAAGAACGACGCGAATGGGCTGTCGGAGCTCTAGGCGGAGAGTGTGTGTGCCCTCGATGCATGTGGGAGGAGGGGGAGGAACATCGCCAGGCTCAAGTCACACAGTAGCAAGAGGCTATCACTCGGAGCAGCCAACAGCAGTGCCAGTGATGCTGCAAGCACATTGTGCTTGCGGCAATTCAGCATGCACCTACTGCCGACCAACGAAACACTAGCTCGATATAACTGCGGACGTCTCGTATAACGACAAGATGCAGGGAAAGCTCAGAAGCTAATACCCATGTATCCTCGCATATGGTATGTCGCGATCGCACTCCTGCTTAGACAAAGTCTACTGCAATGTTGCCAAGCTTGACAGCGATACCACCTACCGCCATGGGAACCATGCCGATGACCTGCAGCCCGTCACACATTTCTCATTTCATCGTGTGACGATCGCGCTACGTGCCTCACAACCAGCGTTGCACCAGATCTCCGGGACATCAACCGCAAGATTGCCCCGCCACCAATAGTGCATTTGCCATGTTCCTTTTAACAAGGCAGGTCGGGGGTGGTATACACGCTAGAGACCAGAAGTTACAAGGATTCACTCAGATCCTGCAATATGCACCACATCCAATCAAGATTGCGTTACTCGAGAACCATGCAAGCCCGAGTGTCACATATCGGGTTACACTGCGCGATTCGCGAATCTAGCATTTCCTGCTTATTACACAAGCGCTTTCTCATAGATATATCATCGGTGAGCGAGCTGCATCTTTTTACCACTTCATAACCAGGCTGTCCCAACATACACCAAGCGTGCCGTCCCTCTGCCGCTCCCGCCACACTGAATCGCGCTCTCCCATGACCCCCGTCAGCCAAACCCCTGGATCTCCGATTCCTCCTCGCTAATCGGAAGCCACGCTCACCGGTGACCCATCCTCTTGGGGATCGCGCTCCGAATATCTGGGTCCTTCGTGCCACGCGGCTTGACGGCTGAATCTCGTGTTGTTGGTTTCGAGAGGGGCGCAAAAGCAATTGTATACCTGGACATTGGCCTTTCTGTCTCGGCACGCGGAACGGAGGCCGCAGAAGGAAGTACATGCCGCTATATATTGTAGCGGCAATGGCGTCTCTCGGGGACTCGCTTCACTCTATTATTGTGCCTTGTCATGTCTACCGGTCAGATCGGTGTGCGGTGCCGAATATATGAATTCCAAATCTCCTCTGAGGCTCGCGAGCCAACCAAGCTGATTGCTATGAACGATCAGTAATCGATTGCCCGCGTCAATGTGTCTTGTGCAGTCAGTACTTGCAGCGTCACGGTAAAAGAAACACTCGAGACATGCTCGAGGCCTGGACGACCGACCTTCACCGCCAGCTCGTCATCGGTGTTGGCGGGCGTCGATATAGCAGTACGTATCACATATACCTGCGAGAAGCCGGGATTCGAATCTCACTTGCATCGATTTACGTCCATCATGGCAAGAGCCGACCCGCTGTGACTGACTGCATGCGAGGCCGCTCCCGCTTCACACTTCTGTCCCTTGGAACTTTCGAATGCTGGGCTACCGTCCCGCCTTAGCACAGGCCGTGGACATGGAGATGTTCGGTAGATTCGTCATGCATGTCCTCGAATCGCCGGATGATTTCCGTGGCCGTACATGCTACTGCACGTACTCGCATGTTGCCGAAAGGTGCAAGGTTGGACGGCGCAAGACATGTCCCATCTAAACAACCAGATGAATGACACTAGATGCAATGTCTAGCTAATGACATGCTTGCCGTACTCCACCAAACAAACTTGGGGTCGAGCACGAGTAAAAGAGACAAAGAAAGTGCCTGCTCATTCCCTGCTCATGAGCAGCAGCCAGCCTTGAGACAGCCGCTATCAGAACCCTTGCCTTAGTGGAGTCTACTTCGTACCCTATCTTCAATGTCCTTCTTAATCAAGCAGGCTACAAGTCGTTGTGAGCGTGAACCTTTCTGGGTGCCATAAGATGCTGTGTAAGGCGTGGAATATGTCGCAACAACCACAGAGGACGTGAAATCGCACATGCCACGGAACTTGAGACACGGCAAGCAGCGTGGCACCATGTGAAGAGGTGATAGTATTCGAGTTCAAATGAAGATAAAGTCGAGATAGATCCCAATCCCAAATGCGCCGACGAGACTAATACCACAGTCCCGACATATAACAAGATAACGAAACAACGACAACAACAACAACGAAAACTGGGGTATATCTAATCCATCACACCTCTTCACCAAAAGCACACCAACCTCTTACTCCCCCAACCCACCCGTAACCCACGCCCCCCCCCCCCCCTGCGCCCCCAACCCCATCTCACCACCACACACCCTCACAATACCCACGACCACCGCACCCAACACACTCACACCGCCCAGCACCTTGACAAGCACAAAGCCCGTCTGCCTTACCCGATCGCTGAAATTGCACAAGCCGAGCGGATCACGCGAGTCCACACCAGCAGTCCCATACCGCTGCCCGCCCTTCTCGCCCATCTCATCTCCACGCCGCACAACCGCCCACTCCGCGCGCGGCGATCCCCCAGGCGACGCAACAATGCCACCGCGCGACACTTCTTCGCCGACGCGCTCGAGGAGCCATTTCGCGCGGTCGCTACGCTGCAGGTCTTCGAAGCGGTCGCGTTCGTTGCGCAGGCTGCGCTGGAGATCGGTGGCCCATTTCGCTATTCTAATCTCGGATAGGGGCTGCTCGGTCGGGCCGAAGCTGTTGTAGCGTGTGAGGGAGAAGTTGGTGGGGTTCTCGAGGTCCGAGTGTACGAGGGAGGAGGGGGAGCCTGCGAAGGGGGACTGCAGGTTGGGGGTGTAGAAGGGGGATGTCGAGCGTGGGACGAGGACGCCTGAGGGGGAGGCGGCGGAGAAGAGGGAGGAGTTTGTGGAGGCTGTAGTGTGGATTAGTGGATATCTCAAGAGCTGTTGAGGTGTCTTACTGTTCATTCCAGTGCCGTTCAGCCCTACGGAACCCATTGTGGGACTCCGTGGTTGCTGTAGGCTCTGCAGAATGAAGGAGTCACCCGGAAGCTTCGTCCTTCGCCGCCACGCCAGGAATTTCTTCGCTGCTGAGTGTCGCAGCCAGGCGATGGAGTCTGGATCGAACACCTGGTTGACTAGTGCGAGAAGTTCCGAGGGGAGGAGCGGCTGGACATAGTCTGGAGACATCAACAATGACGCATCCATGGTCTCGTTGTCCGGACCTGGTGTGGATGAGACAACATAGGGGTAAGTTGGAGAAGTAAAGGGATACTGCTCGAGTTCCGCCGTGAGTACCTGCGGGTGGATTACCGAGAGGCTCTGCACGGCCAACAGAGCATCCTCCAAAGCTTTGCCAAACAAGAACGGCTTGACAGGCGTCGTTTGCAATCGTGCAAGAATCGAGGTCTTCAGGGCTATTGCTTCCTGTGCCGACAGCGTGTCAGACTTGGCGATGATAGGCACCACGTTAGTCAAGGCAGAGAGTCGCTGCATGAAGGCGATGTCGTTTGTGATGTCAGAGGCTATAGCCATGTTAGTCAGGTCCATACGAAGATATGCTTTAATCTTACTTGGAGGCAGGAGATAGAGTATTACGTCTATCGAGACACCTCCACTACCACTGATGACACCGAGCACATCGTTGTCGTCCATGGTTGTTACAGATGACGTCTGATACATTAGAGACTCGACATAGTCGACCACCATGTCCATGTCATCCTTCTCCGTCGCTCCTCTTGTGAAGCCTGGAGTGTCCACGAAGCAGATATTCCTTTCCAGCACGGCATCAAGACTGCTCTTCCTTCTTCGCAGCGCGCGGCTATCTTCTACATCTGTCCACCAGTGTGGATATGGTTTGGTGCTGGCATGGATCTCTGTGACGCGGCTCGTCCCTGTATGCTCTGACTTCCGTCTGCGGGACTTGGACTTGGGTGGCGGCTGGGAGAACGAATTCGACGGCGACAGAGGATCGACGTGCACAATGTCTTCACAGACCTGCACGATAGAACGGATGAGGGAGGACTTGCCCATGCCTGGATGATGTCATTAGTCACGATGTCAGCATGTCTGAACATGCATACAACGCACCTGTCTCTCCAGCAATAAGCACCTTCAGCTTGCCCATGGCCTTGCCCTTGGTCGTAAACGGTCGTCTCGAAGGCATCTGGATGCTCGGCATGACGAGCTGCGGAAAGCTTTCTGACGCGCCATTCGCTGTGTTCGTGTCTCCCCCCTCTTCCTCTCCACTCGACGTGACGGCCTGGCTGCCGGACTCATCCATGGCCGACTCCTCGTCGGAAAGCTTCAGTGAATGCAGCGATATGGCACTCGGGGTACTCGGCACGCCTGACGTAATTCTGGGTGAGGGCGTATCCGTGTTGAGCGGCGTTAGGGGCGTAGAGCTGGCATGGCTAGAGAGTTTCCTTCTCGGCTTCAGTGACGCCGGCAACTTGAAGCGTTCTGCCGGCTTCGCGGAGCCTGTGGACGAGCCTTGCGATGCTGATCTCGACGCATCCTTGCCGGCGTGCTTCGCACTGCTATGGCTTCCTACGCGCTCCTTCTTGCGAGTCTCAGGACCAAACGCGGCTTCGAGTGTGTCTGCCAGACTCTTTACGCCAAATGTGCTGTCGCGTGACTTTGCTGCAGTGTGTGTGTTCGAACAGGAAGCCAGCGACTGCTCCATTTCCTCCTCGCTCCTCATGAAGAAGGCCGTGGGTACGTGGCTGGACGCGACGGCGGCATGGTCGACGCTCGACTTGCGGGACCGAGGCTTGACAGCGGGGGGGAGGGCGTCACCGCCAGGCAACGGTCGCATGCTCGCAGCGGTAGCATTCAGCAAGATACTGAACACTGGAGAGGGTGGTGAGGAGCCAGAGACGGGCGATGTACAGTAGTGGTGGATCAATACGGAGCGACTCCCCGCCTACTTAACCCCGCAGCCTCGCCCAGGGGTCGTGCTAGTCTAGTCGCGATAGTGGTTCTAGTGAGCACAACATGTAAAGAGCAAACGAAGTGTCGAGAAGTGGGCGTGAATGTGGGATTTGACGTATACAACTTCTTATTGTCTGACCTGATGGGCTGCAGCCATGTCACGCCTCGGACGAATCAGCACCTTGACCGGCCGGTAGCCCATCAGGTGACGTTATCGCCGACATGCAAGGCATCATCACGAGCCGTCGACAAGCAGCGGGAGAAAACGAGGCTATACATTGAACGCGTCGACATTGTCATTTTGCATATTGTACCATATCCGCCGTGCTATCTCCATCCCAGCATTCTGACCCTGTTGTACACGCCTCCCCGTCGCCCTATTACTCCCGGCCACCCTCTCCCCTAGAAAACCCAGATGGTCGTTCGCACATACCAGCGTCGCTAATATGCTTGTATGAAGAAGAAAACGTAGTTGCAATACATAGGGCATGAACCGTAGAAAGAGGGAATTCGAGAATAGAACCACTCGCTATGCAAGGGCTCAGATGCAAAAACGTGACAGCAGACGCCCACTTTTCCCCTTGGAATAGAAAGACTTTTTATACAAGCGCGGAAAGGCCGGGTACAGTACACATCGCGATAGCCGTCAGTCGTAATGGAAGAGTGTCAGATGCGGCGCAGTCGCGGAAGAGAAGTAAGGGTTGGAAGCTGGAAAGATGCGTGGCTCTCATGCTTCCTGGGGAGCACCACGGCCGCGAGCAGGTCCACCTCGGCCACGCGGCTGGAAACCGCCACGGGGTGGTCCGCCAGGGTTTCCGCGTCCTCGAGGAACGCCACGCGGGAAGCCGCCTCCGCGGAAAGACTGCTCAGGACGCTGGCGGCGCTCTTCGACCTTGAGCTCGATACCGTTGACGGTGTGGGGGTTGGCGGCAACGGCGGCTTGGTAGGCGGAAGGGGTCTTGAAGTCGACAAACGCGCAGTTCTGCGAGAAGAGTTAGTACAGTTGAAAGGATGATATGGGAGATCTGTCGTACCTTGCCTCGGCTGAGGTCCATGTACTCAATGTCACCGAACTTGGAGAGAGCGGCCTTCAAAGCAGCCTCGTCTACTTGGCTGTAGACGTTCTTGATGTAGGCGCGCTTCTGGTCGGCGTCGACTGGCTGGGGCTGGTTCTGGACGCGGGACTGCTCCTTCTTGTGGCCAGTCACACTCTGCCATCCAGGCTCACCCTGGCTGTTGGCGGGCGACTGGTCGCGAGCTGGGGCCGACGTCTGGGACGAAGGGGCAGCGGCGGCGGCAGGCTGTGTAGGCGCGGAGGACTTGGGCTGAGCGGGCACCTGCTGCGAGGCGGGTGCTGCGACGACGGGAGTGGCGACCTTGTGGGCAGACGCAGCGAGGCTAGCCCATGTTCGAGGGGCGGCGGGCTTGGGGGGACCGGACGGCATGGCGACAGGGGCGGCCTTGGAGGCAGATGGAGCGGGCGTAGGAGCAGGTTCCTTTGGCTTCTCGGGCTGAGCGACCGCCTGCTCAGCAGCAGCTTCCGGCTCCTTGGAAGCCTCTTCAACGGCAGCCGACGGGGCCTCCTCTTGCTGAGGTGCCTCAACCTCCTCTGGTACCTGTTCAACGGGGGCAGCAGGAGCGACTTGCTCAGCGGCAGTCTCCTCCAGCTTCTCGTCGACCTTGTCCAGATCTTCCTCGCTGGTAGTAACCTCGTTGCCCTGGTTGAGGGACGAGTTCTCGGGGAAGGTCGCAGTCTCTGAGTTGCCGTTGACGGGGAGCGCAGCATCGTTCTGTGCCTCGTCGTCCTCCTCGGGCTCCTCGGCAAGGTAGCGGAAGATGTCGTTGAGCACAAAGTAGCCGTTGGTCTGCTCGGCGAGGACGAAGGTCTGAGCGAAGCGCTTGTGGGGCTGGCCTTGGTTGGAGATCTCGCCGATGACTTGGATGACGATGTTGGCGTCGGAGCCCTGGGAGTCTACGTTGGTGACGCGGACCTTGGTGTCCTTGAAGTCGAGGCCCTTGATGCGCTCGTTGATGGCCTGGCCCATTAGTATGGACTTGACGTTATGCAAGCATGAGGGAGCATACCTTCTGGCCTACGCACACGCTGACCTTCTCCTCCTCGACGCCCGAGACATACTGGGAGCGCTTGTTGTAGAAAAGCTGCGCACGTGTTAGCCGTGTGACGCCCATCCATACCAATTGGCTGCAGGCGACTTACGTAGAGCCGGTCGGGGCTCTTGCTGAGGGTTGTGTAGTACTGCTCGACAAAGTACCAGCCGACTTCGTCCTTGGGGATCTCGTTGGCGGGCGCCTGCTGTGCGGGCTGGGCGGTGGGCTGCTGAGAGGGTGTGAAGTTGGAGGCGCCGGTCGCGTAGCTGTTCTCGTAGGCCTGCGAGGCGTAGTTGCCGTTGACAGCGCCAGAGGAGTCGGTGGTAGCCATGGTTATGTTATGGTTATAACAGTGTGATGAACGGCAACAAATGCTTCGGCGCAAGGGACTAAGACTGTGAGGGAGCGAGGATGCAGTAGCACGCCGAAGCAAGAACTGCGCAGCAAATTATCAGCCTCGCGTAGAATTATGACCGTGTTTGCGCGCACTCACTAGGCTGATGGGGGTGTCTGTAGGAAAACGGTCTAGGTCGGGCGCAAAGCAATGTGAGTAGCAAGATGGCGCAAGCGGGGTGGCGGTATGCACGTGAGCTCGCTGTGTGGGGAGGAGGAAAGTGAAGACGAAGATGGAATTAGACGGAAGAGTCGTGTGTGGTGGGTTTGCGCGCGTGCAGTTGTGTGTCGGAGAAGTGAGGAGCATCATGGGCCCGAAGGTTAGATTTGCCCGTCTGTGCGTCCAATCAGCCGAGACCCGTCTAACCACCTCACTCTCTACATGCATCAACTCGACACGCCAGAGTTGATCGCAGTCGTGACTACAATGTTGGCTTAAGAACACGTTGTACAGCAAATCCTGTCATTCCATTAGGTCATGGTGGAGGGATCATTGGCGATATTGGGTCAGCCAAGTAGTCGGTGATTTCCCCAAGTCCCATCATACGTCTTTACCTAGGTACTAAGCAATGCGGCTCTCTCTGTTTTCCCGAGAGCCTGTGTTAGAAGGAAATGCCTTTGAATTTATCCTACGCAAAGATCATCGAAGCACAGTAGCACAATATGCTTGTAGCTGAAGAGGATAGTCAAAGCCATACCAGTAACCATGTCAATTGAGTTTACCAGTTGGCCCACTAACCTGTCTCGAGTATGAAGAGTAAAGAGTGAGGTCAAGGGGCGCGGCTTCTCAATCCACTTTCACTTCACCTCGGCGCGACATAACCGAGGTATTGTATGGCTATGTTCGACGGTGCAGTTATCTGTTGCCTATTTGAGTAATTTGAGGTAAGCGATGAAACTAAATACGATTCCCTAGATACACATATCTTCCGTCGTGTTGGCACACGCTCATTCGTCGTGTCTCGTGGCGCAGATGCCTAACATACTGCTCCTAGTGCTCGAAGATCCATTATGCTTAATTTGGTCCAGCATGGCTTCTTCCTCATCAACTCCAGGACCATCAGCGTACTCACGTCTCTCAAAGACCCCACTCACACCGCCCCAGCCTCAACCAACAACCGCTCCACCTCCCTCCAACCCACCCTCATCCCCCCGACCGCCTCTCCCCCGGCCCCCCTCAACCTCTTCCCAAACTCCCACATCCAAATCGTCCCCGGCCCCTCCACCCCCGCACCAACCCCATCCTCAGTCCGGATCCCAAACTTCTCCACACTAACCGTCCTCTTCCCCTCCAACCCACACGCAACAATCCTATCAAAGAACCCCAAATCCGTGTAAAAATTAATCCCAACCCCATGACTCGTAACATTGCGCCGCATATGCACGCCAATCGACGCAATCTTGTGGTCCGCCGACGTCCACACGCCTGTGTTCTCGGTGCGTGTGCCTTTGATGTGGTAGTGCGCTAGCGTGGCTATTGTGACCTCTTCGAGCATGTTGACGTAGCATTTTGGCGTCAGGGCGTGGCGTTGGAGGTCGAGGATCGGGTATACGATTAGTTGGCCCGGGCCGTGGAATGTTGTTTGGCCGCCGCGCTGGGCTTCTACGAAGGCTGCGCGGCCGCCCCAGCGGAGGTAGTCTTGTTGCGATTGCGATACATGGCCGACTTCGCGGCGCCCGCAGGTGTAGACTGGGGCGAACTCGGCGGTTATGAGGTAGGGGGGTGGTGGAGGGAGTGCCCTGTTGGCGGGCTGCTTTGCGGTGAGGTGTTTCTTTACGAGGTAGTCTTGGAGGGTTGCGGCGCGTTGGTAGGGGACGATGCCAGGGAGGTGGATATGGTGGATGATAGGTTGGGGGAGGGCGGCGATGCGTTTGGCCGCCTGCGACATTGTCGTTCTGGAGGCATGTTGGTGAAGGTGAATAGTCCTAAACGCCGACGGTGAGTTAATGTCCGAGGCGCTTTCCTAATCGATAAGCCTGAACTTTTTGGGCGCGTCGACATCATCGGCAACGCGATATGTCAAAGCACATACTTCACAAAACCAACACCCTTTGCGAAGTCAACCTCCATGGTGGCAGCACAAAAACGCACGCGCAACGGCGAAGTCAAGCCCGCAGACTCAACAAAACCACCCGAAGACACCGAACCAACACCACCATGCGGCCAACCCCAGAAATCATCCAGCACATCCAAAGAGTCACAAGCAATACCACCACCTGCCAATACAACCCCTTCGATCCCACTTGGTCAAGTAGTTCCAAACCCAACACCCCATCCTCCCCCAAAACCAAAGTCCCAATCCCGCAAACAAAAACGTCAAGCCCGCCAAAAGCTCCCAGACAGTACGTTTCCACATCTTACAATCTCACTATACCCACTAACGATATCCCAGACGCAAAAGTCACCCGCCGCCCCCTCCTCCACCCCTCTCTCCCCACCCCCTTCTCATCCCCCACCTCCCCAAAAACCCTCTACATAACCGCCTCATCCCCCTTCATCCCCGCCCTAAAACGCATCCGCAAACTGCTCGCCGAGATCGCCAAGCGCGAGAAACAATCTGGTGGTGCGCAAGCGAACGGGCGATTGAAGAATGGGGATGTGGAGAGGGGTGTTGCGGATGAAGCTGCGAGGTTGAAGGGAAAGGATAGGGTGAGTGAAAGGGAGTGTGTGTATTTAAAAGCGGCGGGACGGGCGATTCCGCGGGCGTTGGAGCTGGGGGTGCAGTTTCGGGGGGAGTGTGTGGTCAAGGTTGAGATGGGGAGTGTGAGGGTTATTGATGATATTGAGGTGAAGAGTAAGATCGGCGGCATGGGAGGTGGAGGAGAGGACGCGGAAGAAAATGGGGAGGATGAGGAGGATGTGCCTGAGACGAGGATACGGACGCTTAGTTCCGTGACTGTGAGTATTAGGGCTAAGTAGATGGTTGAGAGAGTGCCAGGGCAGTTCAAGAGATACCCCACGTCGATTCAATCGACAGATCAAGACGAACAGACCCAAGCTCACGCAAATCAACATCACACTGTTTGCATCAATATTGACAAGACCCAGTCAAAGGTCAAATATGTATCATTCAGAAGTTGAGACCCCCATCTCCCAATCCCACTCCTAACAACCAACCCCTCTTCTTATCCCATCCAATCATCCAACGCCCCCCATCCAAACACAAAAAGTAAAAGAAGGTACGTAATATCTGATTTACAAAGGAAAAAAAAGGTCGGAAGTCGCTTGCGTTTGCTGGTACAGTGAATGTTATGGACAAATCGTCCTTGCCCGTCCTGGGCATTTCGAGTAAACGCCGAATGGAAAGTGCAAAAGTCAAACCTAGCTGAGGCGTCGCCTAAACTCCAGGAATATTGATGGTCTTGCGGTATGTACGCCAGGTGTGAAGCATGCATAAGGTTCGTGGCCTCCGAAGGCGAATCTGGAATGATGTTTGTTGATGTGGTGTACAAGCTGGTAGAGCTTGATGATTTAGTTGTCGTGATTTGGCATCCTCGTGTCGTACAACAATACTCCCCGGGTCGCGTGGAGTGTGGTATGGTGCGCAGGTAGGCTCTTCCACTGTTGGCCAAAACCCATCCGGTTCCTTTGACCTTTGTAGCAATGGCCCAAGTTCGATAGCGGATCAAAGCAACTCAAGTCGTCAAGATCCGCCTTCCGCCTTGACCCATCTTCAACGATGACTGCGCAGTGCAGCGCGAATTGTACTGAAGCTTCATAGAGCTTTCAGCGGTCGGCCTTTGGATACTGGTTCAGCATAGCCATCACGGCTACTCCTATAGCGACGACAGCAACAATGGCACCTGCAGGCCCTCCGTGATACATCAGATCGGCTCGACCAGGACGTTGGATGACAAGCGCATTTGAAGCTTTCGCAGAGGTCTTGTCGCCATTGTGATCCACGGTATGGCCATTAGGCATCTGGGCCCTCCGTAGAAGCTCGGCTGTTCCTTCATCGTCCTCCTTGATGATGGTAATCTCGCCGTCCTCTGCATCCTTCTCATCCTCGGAACCATCGTGCGCTGCGCTTGCGGCCTCGTTTGCTGAGCGGTTGGCACTTCGACCTCGCCGCCTGGCTTCCCTGCTGGACGTCCTCGCGTTGTCTCGTCGTATGCTCTCCACCATGTCTGCCAGGCTCTTGCGGTCTGCTTCGGCAGTCTCAGCTCGCTCACGGTAGCGCTCCATCTGTT
>Ga0265798_10001658_pt1 | contig 34211 bp, 32 predicted proteins | sample P3T30metagenome_FD_192430 | JGI IMG/M metagenome (GOLD analysis project Ga0265798, IMG submission 192430) | Plant litter microbial communities from East Loma Ridge, Irvine, California - P3 T30 | ecosystem: Environmental > Terrestrial > Plant litter > Unclassified | place: USA: California... | reverse complement strand
TATGGCATCCATCCGCCCGCGTGGCAGACCGCGCTCGGCAACATCCTCGACGAACTGCTCGGGGCCCCCAAGAAGGACATCTCCCAATGAAGGGCATCATTCTCGCCGGCGGATCGGGCACGCGGCTTCATCCGGCAACGCTCGCGGTGAACAAGCAGCTGCTGCCGGTTTATGACAAGCCGATGATCTACTATCCGCTGTCGGTGCTGATGCTCGCGGGCATCCGCGACATCCTTATCATCTCGAGCCCCGAATATGTAGCGAACTACCGGAACCTGTTCGGCGACGGTTCAGCGCTCGGTCTGACGATTGCCTATGTCGAGCAACCCCGCCCCGAAGGACTGCCACAGGCCTTCACGCTGGCGAGGGACTGGATCGCCGGCGAGAGCGTCGCGCTGATCTTGGGCGATAACATCTTCTACGGCAACGGACTGGTGGAGATGTGCCTGCGCGCCAAGGCGCAGTCGGGGGCAACGGTTTTCGGCTACCGGGTCGACGATCCGGAGCGGTACGGCGTGATTGGCTTCGATGCCGACGGTCGCGTCACCAGCCTGGAGGAAAAGCCCGCGGTCCCGCTGTCCAATTGCGCCATGACGGGCCTTTATTTTTTCGATGGGCGGGTCTGCGATCTGGCGGCAGGGTTGCGCCCGTCGGCGCGGGGGGAACTCGAGATCACCGATCTTGCGCGCTGTTATCTGGAGATGGGCGATCTACGCGTCGAGCAGATGGGGCGGGGCTTTGCCTGGCTCGATACGGGCACGCAGGACTCGCTGCTCGAGGCGGCCGAGTTCGTCCGCACGATCCAGCATCGGCAGGGTATCCAGATCGCCTGTCTGGAGGAGATCGCGTATCATCAGGGCCTGATTACAGCCGATCAGGCTCATGTCCTGGCAGCGGCGCTGGCAAAATCACCCTATGGTGCGGCCATTCTGCGGGCGATCGAAGGACGACGGGGGCAGCAATAGGCAGCCCATGATACACGTGAACATGTTTTCGTGTATGAATGTCGACAGAGGTGGCGCGGCGAGTCTGGACATGCTGCTAAGAGGAGTTTCCGCCTGAAGGCGGCCAGCATGGCTGCGGAACGAGATGAGTGACGAAGCGAACACGCTGGAACCACAGCCCGGCTTCAAGGCGAAGGTAGCGTTGGCTGCCGTGAAAGGCGAGAAGACGCTGACCGAGCAGTTCGACGTTCACCCGAACCAGATCACGATCTGGCGCGGCCAGTTGCTGGACGGGGCAGCGGCGGTTTTCGGGTCGGACGGCCATAGCGAATCGGCGTAGCCTGCGATCGACGTGAAGACGTTGCACGCTAAAACCGGTAAGCTGACGTTGGTGAACGATTTTTTGTCCGGGGCGCTCGGCAAAGCAGGACGGTTGCCGAGCGCAAAACGTTGATCGACGCGTTCGCACGCGTTGCCAGTCAAATGGCAGGTGTCGGAGTTGGGATCAGCCGCGGCAGCGTCTATTATCTGCCCCGGCCAACCTCGGCTGCCGACCTCGCGACCATGCAACGGATCGATGCGTTGCACACGGATTTTCCGTTTGCGAGCAGCCGGATGCTGCGCGATCTGCTTGCCGCCGAAGCTGCCAAAGTCGGCCGCCTATACGTCTCTACGCTGATGGAAGAGATGGAGGTCGAGGCGATCCATCGGCCGCCAAACACCTCGAAACCGGCACCGGGGCATAAGATTTACCTCTATCTGTTGCGTCGTCGAGCACGGCATCGGTCACCGCTCTAATGCAGGCCATGGCTATATTTCATCACGCGCGCAGGCGAGTCATTTCCCCTTCGCAAATGCCTTCTCTTCAGCGGGGGTTGCCAGGCGGGCATGAGTTTCGAGATCTGGTAGGCTTAGTCTCGAAGGCAGCGCCGGCGTCCGCCGCGAGTTTAGGTCCGATCGCAGCGCGTTGCCGGTAGGCTGGGAGCCGCTTGACCGCTCCCGTGGTGGAGGCGTATCCATGTCCAATACCGAGGGACTATCGGCCTTTAACTCGAGTGCCGTCACACGTTGCGTCAAAAGGTCGAGGTCTACCTTTTCCGGCGTGGCTTCTAATTCGCCAACTTTCCGTTCAAGATCCTCGATACGTTTGTTCGCGGCCGCGATACGCACGTCGGATTCCATACGGTCCAGTTCCCCTACTAGCTTCTCCTGCGACGAGCCCTTCTTTTCTGCCGACGGCGGCGACATTCTATCGCACGCACTCAGATAGCTAAGGCTTGCGAAGGACAGCAGGATTATCAGCAGGTGACGCATACGACGTCTCTACTGCGAGGCAGTCAGGCTGTCAGGCCAAATGCGCGAAATCTCTGCAATTACGCCGTCTCGCGGGCCCATGTTTACGAAAGGGGCGGGCGGGGCTTAGTCGCGTGGGGCAAGGCCTATATCTGCAATCCCACGCAAGGGCTAAGTAAACCAGCCCATTTTTAAAATGTCAGCGAGGCGCGCAGCCCTACGTGACTGACTTCGAGCGGATTTTTGTTTACGATGAAAAGCGGATATTCGCAAACGGTACTATTGTAGCGCTCCAGCTATTTATGCAACCAAAAACGGTTGAGTAAGAAAAATCGAATACTGTCTGGCGTTCCGGATTAAGCCCCTTCATGCGCAATATTGTCCCGTTTTCGGCCTGGGAGTATTGAATGAGCATAGACCCGTCTGGCGAAATATATGCACTCGAGCAAATTATCGAATGTACTGTCTTATTGTCGTCGAACGTTATTCCGGGTGTGGCTGTTTTTGCCACAGGATCGATAAAGAAACCTGTAACCGCGCTATATAACCTAGACGCGCCGATTGCCGCTCCTGCTGGCTGGTTCATGCTCGCGTAGCCATTGTTAAACATCAGAAGTTCGCCGTCGGGAGCAATGCTCAGCGAATGCTGACCGATCGGCGCGAGGCCCTCCCCGGTCAGGGTCAGCGCCTTCGCCCGTAGTGAAGCGAAAGAATGCCAATATTTCGTCGTATCTCCGAAGATCCACTTTATAGATCCGGTGTCGTAGTCAAGCTTTACGATGAAATTCTCCCTGCTCGATGCAATAATGCTATTGTCACGGGCGTCGTAAATTGCTGAGTTAACGTGAAACCAATCGACGCCACGCCTGACAAATAGCGCAGGATCGTCGCCCTGTGACCGCATATACTTCTCAAAAATCGATGCGAAGTCCCAAGATCTTATCTCAACACCATCTGGCGTAAGCTCGGCGAGGTAATCTTCGAGACGGCCGGTGAGGTTTGGCTGCGCCAGAATACCGACTTTGCCTTGAGTTAGCTCATGGTGAAACTGGACGAACGAGGGATTGCTGGGCGTCACCGTTTTCGTTGACCCATCAAGCTCCTCACGATTCAACGCCGATTTCGAGGAATCGGCTATGTCGATCCCATTGGCTCTGAAGAGTACAGCTTGGTCTACCAAGGAGGTACTGGCCCAACGTATATTTCCATCGCTATCGATAATTGTGGCTGGCGCCTGGACAGAGTTCGGCTTCATCAGAAAAAAGTCGAATCCCAGAGCCGCGCTAGTTCCACGCATTGCGGTTACGGAAGGTGTCTTGAACGGGGAGGCTATTGCATAATCAGGCGTGACGATCGTTGCTGTTGCGACCTTAACCGAGTTGTCGGTAAAACGCAGGTTTACTGTCACCGAGTTGGATAGGTTGGCGTATAGGCCGAAGACCGGGAGAGTGACTGTTGATCCGGAGACACGTCCTCGGTCTCGCAGACTCTCAATCGTGTATGTGACGCTGACGGGTCTGGATGCCGTGCCGGCTTTCGCAGCGATCGTATAACTGATCTCTACAAGAGCGGAAACGTTGGTTCCCGTTAGGTCAAGAAAACTGATAAACGCCGTAGGGCCCGGACGCTGTGCCAAGACTGCGATGTCACTCGTTATCGCGAAAGTCGGCGCGGGCGAGCCGCTTCCTGGTGCCACTACTTGATCTGAACCAGAGTCGCCGTCGCAGCTCACTAGTCCGAAAGCTAGTAGAATTAGCGCCGCCATCGAAGTCGTCCGTAATAATCCCGATTTAGACGCAACCATAAGCACCTACCCCCAAAGCCGACCGCAAAAGCTTCATTTGCGATTGGGAGAGCATCATCGATTCTACAAAGTGTGCAACAAGAAAAGATCATCGCCATCGATGATCCGACCGATGTTCGATCCTACCGAACATTCATTGAGCGTTTTGGGGCATCACGATGCTCGCACAACTACCGCGATTTTCGCCGATCGCGGCGACGCCTATGCCGGTTATGACGGGCTCTATCGAGGCGGCGTCACCGAAGTCGCGTGCTGGGCTCATCTCAGGCGCAAGGTGTTAGACCTGAACGAGCGGGTTGCCACGCCGTTGAGCACCGACATTTTTAAACGCATTGGTGCCTTGTAGAGCATAGAAGCCGAGGTCCGCGGCACGCCGCCTGACGTGCGGCTGGCGGCGCGGTAGAACCGGACGAAGCCGCTGGTCGATGCGCTGCGCGAGATACTCGACGCACTGCGCCGGGCTGTCGCCAAAGTCCGACATGGCCAAGGCTATCGCCTATGGCACGAAGCGATGGCATTGTGCCGCTATATCGATGGCGGGCGCCTGGAGATCGATAACAACATCGTCGAACGAGCGTTGTGCGGCGTTGCTGTCGGACCGGAACTGGCTGTTCGCCGGTTCGCCGGTTCGAAGACGGGTGGCGAGCGCAGAGCGGCGATCTACACCGTCATCCAGACCCGCAAGGCCAACGGCGTCGACCCGCAGACCCACATCACCGACGCCATCGGAAACATCGCAGCTGATTGGCCAGCGGCGCGATGGGACGAGCTCATGCCCTGGAACCGGGCTGCACAAACCGTAGAGCCAGTGGCGCAAGCCGCATAATCTGCGGTCTGCTCGCCACGCTTACACTATAACGAGAGTCGTCCTCACACATCGCTTGGCCGGATGACGCCGGTCGAATATGCTGCCGCAACGGCCGCCAAGGCGGCCGAATGAACGCCGGAAACTCCCCCTCAGGTTGGATAAGAAATTTGAGGGGGGCTTAAACATCTCTCTGCCTCTGGTCCCGGCCGGATGAAAATCGGGGACCACGTCAAGGCTTACTTAATGATTCGAATTATCAATCTGTTGATTGGCGATCCGTTTGAAATCGGAAACCGCGCCGCGTGCGGGTAACAGCATCAGGCCGCTTCGTAGAAGTCTGGTACCGATGCCGCCCATTGCTGCTTTGGCGGCAAGCATCGTGATCTGCCCTGGTCGTTCTTTGCTAAAAATTGTATAATGCCCAGCGAAATCAACCGTGTAGCCGAAGCGAGCGGCGATGATCGCCATCGCTTTACGTGTATAGAAAAAGACATGCTGCCCGGAATCAGGGGTGAGATACCACCAATTCGCATCTTGCCCTTCGTACAGTGCAGTAGTGACTACGACGGCGTCTGGTCTACTATCGAACAACATGCCCAGATCGTGTTTCGGATCGGCATAGTGCTCCAGCACTTCGAACGCCGTGTAAAGAACGGGTGAATATCGCTGGTCTGATTCAAACCCTTGCGCATAGGTATTGCTCGCATACCGGTCTTCCAGACGTGCATCGATGCGATAGTCCCGTAGCAAGCGGCACAGCAAACCGTCACCTCCACCGACATCGACTACTGTTCGGATGCCGGTAAGTCGGACCCATGCATACACCGCAGCCAGATTGCTCATGTTGCGTTGTGCTACACCGGTATCAAGCATCGCGAGATTCGAGTTCGAATACGCCTCATCAAGCCAGTAGGGTTGTTCGGTCTGAAGTGATCCACACCCTTCGCAGCGATAATACCGCACGTGATGTTTACCGATAAGATCTAGTGCAAAGGCAGCAGCCGCAGTTGCATCGCACAGCCGGCATTGAGTCGACGCCGCGGCGGCAGGAGTTTTGTCGTCCGGCGTGCCGGAAGATAGCGTATTGGTCATCGCGCCGTGACCGTTTCGTAGCCATGGTCGTGTAATAGGATCTGACGTCGTGCGACGCCGAGGTCATGCTCTACCATCTCGGAGCACATCTCGCGCGCGGTGATCTGCGGTTCCCAGCCGAGCTTAGTTTTTGCCTTTGTCGGGTCGCCAAGCAGGGTCTCGACTTCCGCAGGGCGGAAATAGCGCGGGTCGATCCGGACGATGACGTCGCCGGGTGATACAGCGTGCGCGCGATCACCAGTCACTCGTTCGACGATACCGAGTTCGTTCTCGTTTTTACCCTCGAAACGCAGCGTGATACCAAGATCTTCCGCTGCCCAGGTGATAAATTCGCGCACGGAATATTGCTTGCCTGTCGCAATGACAAAGTCGTCGGGATGCTCCTGCTGGAGCATCATCCACTGCATGCGGACGAAGTCTTTAGCATGCCCCCAGTCGCGAAGGGAGTCAATGTTACCCATGTACAGACATGGTTCGATTCCCTGAGCGATATTTGCCAAGCCGCGCGTGATCTTTCGCGTAACGAATGTCTCGCCGCGGCGGGGGCTTTCGTGATTGAACAGGATGCCGTTACAGGCATAAATCCCGTATGCTTCGCGATAATTCACTGCGATCCAGTAAGCATAGAGCTTTGCCACTGCATAGGGTGATCGCGGATAGAAAGGAGTCGTCTCGCGCTGGGGAGTTTCCTGAACCAATCCGTAGAGCTCGGATGTAGAGGCTTGGTAAAACCGGGTCTTGTCAGTCAACCCGAGCAGCCGAATGCCTTCTAGCAGTCGTAGCGTACCCATCGCATCAACGTCTGCGGTATATTCGGGAGCTTCGAAACTTACTGCGACGTGGCTTTGTGCGCCAAGATTATAGACTTCGTCGGGGCGAACCTGCTCAAGAATACGGACCAAATTCGATGAGTCAGTGAGATCGCCATAATGCAATATAGGACCAGCTGTAGTCTCATGCGGATCGCGATAGATATGATCGATCCGTTGGGTATTAAGCGACGATGATCGCCGCTTAATACCATGGACCTCATATCCCTTTTCTAGCAGAAGTTCTGCGAGGTATGATCCATCTTGTCCGGTAATACCCGTAATCAGCGCAACTTTACTCATATATCTCCACTCGCGATCGAACCTGATGCTGCCTTCCTGCTCGCCTCGCGAAACGCGCGGAACGATTGCAACGATGAGCACCGTGTGTGAGGCGTCCTCGCCGGGCTAGTATGGTTTCGGCGTCGCTGAAAGAAAAAATCACACGTCTATCGGCGTATCCAGTTGCGGGCACGGGTCAATATCGGACCGTGGAGACCCAGCATAGGAAATCGTTCCTCGATAGCATAGATAGCATTTCGTGCGATAATCCTTGTCACTGCTCCTGCCGATCCCCCTGATACGGCAGGCAACGCTGGCGAGCGCGGCGGTAAGGATGGCGATTCATCCGACTCGATCGCGGCCCTGATCTGACCCACGAACCGGTCCCAGTTGTAATGGGATGCAAGGCGTTCGTCGGCCTGCCTACGCTGTTCCAGAATGATGTCTTCGTCCATTTGCTGCAGTTGGTCGAGTAATGCGCATACGCCCTGAACATCGTCTCCAGGAACGTTAACGATAGCCGGCTCGTCAACATAGCCACTGGTCGGCGTACAGATCGGCGTCAGGCCCCAACTCATCGCCTCTAGGACAGTCGTCGGGTTGGCATCGGCCCTCCCCACGGTGATGAGGAAGTCATACTCGGAAACCAGCTGGCGCCCGGGCTCGGAAGAAAAATCCACAAATCCGAGCGATCGGACATTCGATAGCGGCTTGCCTCGTCCGGCCCAATCGATTGAGCCGCCACGCCATTCGCCGGCAATAGCATCCAGATAGGACAGGTTCTTTCCGGGATGATCATTGCCGATATAGATAAATCGCCGCTGCCCCTTTTGAGCCACCCGGTTTCTCAATCGCGGGAAGTACTCAGGGTCGACCGCCAAGTCAACATGGACCATCTTTGGCTTCCAACGGACGGTCGGACCAGATGCGTGGTGAAACCAATATCCGCCGGTAATAGCCAGGAAGAGGTCACAATGATCGATTACATCGTCAATGAAGCCCACCTGCCGCCAGTCGGCATTGAACGGTTCGAGAAGAATGCGACGGGCCCATCCCGACTGCTGTGCAGAGCGGCGGAACACAGTCAACGGCATAGGGTGCGCATGTCCGATCAGAATATCGCCGGGGGCCGGAACGATGCGATACATGCGATCAAAGTCATGCACTTGGACCTGATAGTCTCGCTCAAGTTGCGTGCGTAATGTGTGACCGATCACGTCCGGAGCGGAAATTCTCGGTCGGTGTGGGTAGATAAGATGGATCATGCCGGGCCCTAGCGGATGAGGATCACTGATAGCATTGCCGCAAGCGCGAAAAAGTCTGCGCCCACCCGAATAGGTCAACCCGAGTTAGGCCAGCCGCCACCAATCGCGTTCGAATATCATCATCGCCTAACTGTGCCAGCAATGCGGCATAGTTTTCGGCATGCTGTGCGTCCGCGAGCAATGCCGCATTGCCGGCCACTTCGGGAAATGACGACCGATTGGCAGCGATGGTCGGGCATCCGCATGCCATCGCTTCCAATATAGGTAAGCCGAACCCTTCATAGTCGGACGGAAACATAAACCCATGGGCGTTGCTATAAAGGCGTCGCAACGCATCGTTGTCGACGCCGCCATGTTCGATCCAGCGCCCCGGCAGCGCACGTTCGAGATATGTCTTTTCCTCGATCGTCAGCGGTGGACCGACGATAGCGAGCGTGAGACCGGCGGTGAGTGCAACGGCATCTACTGCCAGATCAAAACGCTTGTAGCCTGATCTTTGCCCAACGAACAAAATATAGGGCGGACCCGACTTATCGCCGTAATCAGGATAAAACCGCGATCGGTCGACCCCAAGCGGAATTACGCAAGTCTTCCCAGGATCCACTTTCGGAAAATAGTGCAGTAGGTCGGAACGGGTTGCTTCCGATATGCATACCGAAAGGTCGGCAGCCAAAATACTGGAACCCTTCTGGTGATGATGGACGAGCTTTGGCAGCCCGCTGAAATAACGCTCGTAAGTGAAGTCGTAGACCGAGGTGATGTAACGATCCACCGAACGAATCGGGCGTCGATAATAGGAGGTATGGAATATTGCTCCTCTCGATACCCCGCCGACCGGCAGATAGCGCGACAGCGAAGGCGGCAGGCGTTCGGCCCATACGGCCTTGTCTGACATATCAGGTAGGGCCTGAGTCCGAACGGAATGCGGCATCAACAGGCGTACGCTGTCGATCGAACCACTTTCTGCGGCTTCGACCAAGCGCGTCCAAAAATTCGATATGCCGCCGAACCGCTGCAATCCAAAAATTATGCAGTCAAGATCAAGCTGACTCAAGACCGTCCCTTTCATCGTGATGAGCCATCATGGTTGACGACGTGTTCGATATTTAAATCTGGTGAAAAGAAATGGAATCATCCAGACGAACGGCGAGGTCCAAGAAAACAAAATTCCGGTTATCAAAAGTAGATAAATATATCTTCGGCTTAGCATCTCATCTTGTGTAGCAAAACGGTATTGAAGATACTGAAAAGGAATAAATAAAGCGAACAAAATAGGGCCCAATACCCAGCCAGCAATCAACACGAATGGGTATAGAATGGTTCCAAATGCATTATATGCCCCCTGTAGAGGTTGGATGTACACAAATCTGGACAATTCTAATCCGACGTATCGGCCAGTAGAAAGTTCTCCTGCTCTTTGCCCGACATAATCGACTACAAATAATATAGAATCTATAGGTTTGAAAAACAAAGAGACATATTGAAGGGCCGTTACATCATATTCTTGAACCGTACCAATAAGTCGGCCAATCCCAACTAACGGGTAGGTTAAATAAAATACCGAAGAGTTTTCGCCCAAAAAGGCATCCAGGCCAAATCTGATATAAAGTATTAGAAATGATATAGATAAAGCGGTAAATCCCAAAAATATCTTTGACTTGATATTTATTGATTTTGACAATGTTATTGCAAAAAACAACAATATAAGAGGTAGTCTCGTAAAATAAGCAAATGACGAAAGTACTATGAGAAGATATACTAGTGGATTTGATCTGAAGGCTATAACTCTAACAATAAGATAATTTATCATAATCTCATTGTATACAAAGTCGATTATGTTGGGGCGAAGTTCACCTTCTCCGAAAAACTGTGTGCGATCAGCCCATCCTCCACCAATTGCAACAGTATAGAGCCGTATAGTTAGCGCTATTATGCAGAATGCGAGGAGGGTATTGTGAAACGTGAACCACCGGAACGGAACGCGCTTCGCCGGGACAGAAAAACCGGCGGTATCGAGGCTCATATCAGGCGATCCGTAAAGCCGTCTGATGCTGACGGAACCAGTCATAGGTTTCCCGCAACCCCTGTTCCAGCGTAGTACTGGAACGCCAACCCATTGACGCAAGCCGATCAACATCTAGCAGTTTGCGTGGTGTTCCGTCCGGCTTTGATCGATCGAACGTAATAGCCCCGCAAAAGCCGGTCACCTTAGCGATAAGCGTTGCCAACTCGGCGATGGAAATGTCCTTGCCGGTTCCAACGTTGATATGACTCAACATGGGTTGCGTATGCTGATCGTACAGATCCTTATCCAGTCCCATTACAAACAGGCAGGCATCGGCCATGTCATCAACGTGGAGAAATTCGCGCCGTGGTTCGCCCGTACCCCAAATTGCGACTTCGGACGCTCCATCTCGTACCGCTTCATGAAAACGGCGAAGTAGCGCCGGTAGGACATGTGAGTTTTCCGGATGGAAGTTATCGCCCGGCCCATAGAGATTGGTTGGCATGACGCTACGATAATCGACGCCATATTGACGGTTGTAACTCTCGCACATCTTGATCCCTGCGATCTTAGCAATGGCGTAGGGCTCATTAGTCTCTTCGAGCGTCCCGGTGAGCAGCGAGTTTTCGGAAATCGGCTGAGGCGCGTTTCGCGGGTAGATGCACGACGACCCCAAAAAAAGTAGCCGCGTCGTCCCGGCAAGGAACGCCTGATGAATGAAATTGCACTCCATCAGTAGATTGTCGTGGATAAAGGTAGCCGGATGCGTCGAATTGGCGTGGATTCCGCCAACCTTTGCGGCCGCGAGGATAACACTGTCTGGCCGCTCTTCCTGCATGAAGCGAGTGACGGCCGTCTGGTCCAACAGATCGAGTTCGGCGCGGCTGCGCCGGATTGGCTCTATCCCAGCCGCGACCAGTTTTCGGTCGATCGCCGATCCGACCAGACCATTGTGGCCAGCGAGAAAGATACGCTTGCCAAGGTTCTGCACCATATCCATTCCTATCGTTCGCATGAGGCGTTGCGCACGTCGCGTCGGGCCAAGACGAGATCGTGACGCACCATTTCTGCGCACATGTCGCGGGCGGAAACCTCGGGCGCCCAGCCCAACTCGCGGAGCGCTTTGCCGGCGTCGCCAACCAAGTCGACGACATCGGTCGGTCGGAAGAAGCGGGGGTCTACGCGCACGATCACGTCGCCGACGCGGACATGGTCCGCGGCTTCGCCATCAATGCGCATGACCACGCCGCGTTCATCGACTCCGGCGCCTTCGAAACCGATGCCTATGCCGATCTCGTCTGCGGCCCAAGTCACAAAATCGCGGACCGAATGCTGCTCGCCCGTCGCAATCACGTAATCCGCGGGTTCGTCGCGCTGAAGCATGAGCCACTGCATTCGCACATAGTCAGCCGCATGGCCCCAGTCGCGCTTGGCGTCGAGATTACCGAGCGAGAGACAGTCCTGCATGCCCAGTGCGATGCGTGTCATGCTAGAGGTAATCTTGCGCGTGACGAACTCCTTGCCACGGCGCGGGCTGTCGTGATTGAACAGGACGCCGTTGCACGCAAACAAGCCGTGCGCCTCGCGGTAGTTGACTGTTGTCCAGTACGAAAACAGCTTGGCTGCAGCATAGGGCGACCGGGGATAAAAGGGCGTTGTCTCACGCTGGGGCGATTGCGTCACCATGCCGAACAGTTCGGCGGTCGATGCTTGATAGAAACGCGTGCGGCCACCCAGGCCGGATAGCCGGATAGCCTCAAGCAGGCGCAGCGTGCCAAGACCATCGACATTGGCAGTATATTGCGGGGCATGGAAGCTCGCGGCGACGCGGCTCTGCGCGCCCAGATTGTAAATCTCGTCCGGTTCGACTTCCCGAATTAGGCGTGTGATATTCGCGGAATCGGTTAAGTCGCCAAAATGAAGATGTGCGTTCAACCGGCCCTTTCCTTGGCCGCTTTCGCCCATCGTTTCGTCGTCCAACGCGCGACGCGTTAATCCGTGTACCTCGTAACCTTTCTCGTTGAGCACCTGCGCCAGATACCAACCATCCTGTCCACCGATACCGGTGATGAAGGCACGCTTGGTCATTGGTCACTGGCGGGTGAGCACACCCCTGTGACATTGTACGCTTCCGGCACTGAGACCAAATTAATCACCCAGTTTTCTCCTTGTCACCAGCGCTGCTTTATAGGCCATGCGTATCAGGCCGTGTATGCGAAACTTGCGCGCAATCCGTGACGCCCTCGACATCGTCGTAGCGGGTCCGAGAATTTTTTTCGTTAGTTGGCGTCGATAATCGGCGTCGTCTTCTATCGTTTGGTTCTTGGGTTCGATCGGCCATCGAAGGGAGCCATAGGCTAGATTGTGGTTGCTTGTCTCGATGCTGGAATGCGTACCGATGACGCCAACATTGCGGATCAGGTTGGCCTCGGACATCACCGCTAGGCCGTCATTGGCCTGGATCGTATAGCTCCATTGTGTATCCCATGTGTCGACATCGTGTTTGCGGTGAAAGTCGAAGATGTGGCGTAGATACCGTGCGGTGGCACGCCCGTGGCGGCGGTCCAATTCGGTCGCAAATGCGTCGTTCCAGCCAGTCATGCCCTCATCGTAACGTTGCCATGCGTCGCGCCACGACGCCCAGCCCCAGATCGAGCCCAGGCTTGAGAGGAAGTAGCGGGAGGACGTCCTGCCGGTGCCGAGCTGGTTGGTGCCCGAGATCATCATGACACGCGGGTCGTCGCGGAAGCGATCGAGCATTTCCCCGCAAAAGCGGAAGAAATCGGGTGATGGAACGACGTCATCCTCCAGAATGATACCTTCCGGTTCATTGGCGAAGAACCAGTCGATCGCGGCGATCACTCCCCGTCGGCAACCGAGATTACGATCCTGAAAGAGCGTCTTGACCTCGCAAGGCCAGTCGACGGTCGCAAGGACCGCCGATCGGACCTCTTGGGTCTGACCCGCTTCCGTCTCGCGATTGGAACGCGGTCCATCGGCCGCTATGTAGAGCCGCGCCGGCCGCTGGATGGCGATTGCCTTCATCACCTCCAACGCTGTGTCGACGCGGTTAAATATAATGAACAGGATAGGTGGCGGATCATCTTGCATGGTTTGCTCCGCTGCTTGCTGAGAGATCATCAGTGGGTTGTTCCCGCGCTACGCGACACTCGCCGCCACAGCCATTCGAATGGCCAGAACAACGCATGGGCTTTCAGTAAGAATAAAGGACGTGTTCTTGAGCTGAAGGCATCGGCTAAGAACGTGGCAATAATTTGCGCGGCCAATGACGCTATAGCACCGCCTACCGCCCCCATAGAGGGTACCAATGCCAAATTGATGGCGAAGTTCGAAACAGCACCCAGAATCGTGCACAATAGGGTCCGGCTCTGCAGATTATGCGACAGATACCATTGGTTGCCGAGAATGCCCATGCTGACGAAGACCGACGTCCAGATGTGAATGGCCAAGACGGGTACCGCTCGATCGTAGCGCGCGTCGTACAGCAGATGCACGAAGGGCCCCGCTGCAACAGACATGATCAACGAAATCGCTATGCTCACCGCGATCATCGCGGTCATGGTGGACCGGACCGCCAATTGATGTTGGTCGCTCGATTCGGCCATCATGCTCTGCCAGCGAGGAAAAAACGACGTCGCTACGATCGTGGGCAGGACATAGAAAATTTCGCTGAGACGGACCGCGGCTGCGTAGATACCAGTCTCCGCTGCACCATGCGTCGCCATGATGACGAATTGATCGATCCGCATGTATATCACGACAGCCAATCCCGACAGGAAGAGCGGCCAGGTGTCTACGACCAGCCGCCAAAGCGTCGCTGGATCGATATGCCATCGGCCCGGCCGTGAATTATCCGTACGATAAGCAACATAAAGACAAATACCGCCAAACAACTGTTCGATGACAAGTGTCCATGCAAACGCCTCTACGCTACGGTAGAGGAACAGCACCGCGATTTTTATGGTTCCAGATATCAAGAACGATATATTGTCTGCGATAACCGCACGACGGGCGTTGACGTTAGCCTCGAACCAGTAACGAAATACTTCAGTTGGGCGAATCACGATACTGATCGTGAGGATAGCAATAAGCGCCGCATAGCTATCGTCTGATCTGGTAAGAAGCGCAACACCAAGGGCGACAACCATCGTCAGGCCAGTCGCTACGGCCTGTAGTGTAAAGGCTGTACCAAGCGTCGTTGTCGCCTCAAGCGGGTGATCGATCAGCCGCTTGACGACAACCTGGTTGAGGCCGAGCGAGGCGATCAGCGTCATTAGCGCGGTTAACGCCTGCGCATAGCTGATGCCACCATAGTCCGCCGGACCTAATAGCCGTGCTGCGGCAATCCCAATTAGGAAATTTCCGAGAACGCGCAGGAACCGATCGAAGAAGAGCCAACTCATGTTGGTAATCTCGCGTCGATAGCCGCCCAACAGTATGCGCATGAGACCCAAAACTGGATCTACTACCCTGCTCATCGGATGCACCGCACCCTGCTTTTTCGGACCGGGAAGACATCCATTTTTCGCATTGCAGGAAATGCGATCGGTTTGATGCTCTGCATCGCTTCAGCCATTATGAAAAAAATTCAGCGCGTCGTCAGTTCGACGTGGTCGATCACGGCTTTGGAGTCCGTGGAACTGGAAGTACCGGTAGCCTCGATGTCGATCTGTACGCCGGCGCACCCTGCCGGTACGTCGATCGCTGTCTCGATTGACGTCAATGCGGTGCTCGCTGGCAGATCGCGGACCCAAAACTGTTTGGGTGCACTTCCCTCATGCCGACAATACGCCTTCCAAGTGACAAGGGCCGCAGCGTTACGATCAGGGTAGGAGATACGCTGCCGCAGTATCATCCGGGCTGGCAGCAACTGCATGATCCGGGTGGCCGCGACAATCTTGGTCTCCGGGCGCACCGCAATTGTTAGCGCATTGGAGGCTGTTGACGACACCTCACCCTCGGGTCCCTCATAGAGCGACCAGGTCAGCGGTCTAAAATGTTCGGCGGTGGAATAGGGGGAGAAGCCCAACGTGTCGACTGCTTTGCCTGCGCCCACGGCTATGGCGAAGGATCGCGCTGCATCCACCTTATTAGCCTGGATCAAGCGTTTCAGTAATCCTGTCTCGAACCCTGCATGGCTGGGTACGGCCCGCGCGCCGCCATAACGTCGGAATAGCGTTGCTACCCCTACCGGATCAGGCGACTTGGCGACGAGAACGGATAGGAAAGAGGGCACCCAAGGGCGATTGGCACGAAGGTACGGCACCAGTGCCTTCTGAATAGCTGGCTCTGACGAGGCCGCGATCAGAACCGGGAACAACTGACCCGCTAAAACTGGCCGTACCGAAAGCGCCCTGTCATAATGCTTCAACGCGCCGGCGACGTCTCCCTTACCAACCGCATCCTCAATCAGCCAGATCTGAGCGAACATGTCGCGACGTGATGCGCGTTCGGATAATTGCATCAACTGCCGCGCACGGGGCAGGCCGTTTGGCGTCAGTTGGGTGGCATAGGCGAGCAGACGAACGCCGCTCGCATTCAGCGGATCGGCGCGTAAGGCTTGTTTCGACGCGGCGATCCACCCTTGGAAATTCTGCTCAAGTCCGCCTTGCGTAACCATGCTTTTGTCAAAGACACGAGTGATTGCAGTTGCATTGGCCGGCGCCAACTTGATGGCCAGTTCGGGATATTGATTTGCCAACACGAGAACAGCAGCATCGCGGGACGACATCGCGCCTGCAATAACCGCCCCCAATGCCATTAACGCAGCTCCCGGTGTTATCCGTTGCCAGCCGTGGCGTCCGCGCCGGACGGGATCAGGCATCTGTATTCCGGTTGTTGTCTCCATAGGTATATCCATACCCATATCCAAGTCCGTAACCATAGCTGTCGCGATACTGCACCTTGGTCAACACAGCACCGAAGATATTGCCATGCGCCATCCTCAGGCGCTCGATCGAACTCCTGATTGCACGTACCGCAACCCCCTTGGTTTCTACGATTAGCAGGCAGCCTTCGACCGCGCGTGCAAGCAGCGGCGCATCGGCGAGCCCAAGAATTGGAGGAGAGTCGATGATGACGTGATCATATTCGTTGGTGCATTCCTTCATCAGTCGTTCGAGGCTGTCGCCGCTGAGCAGCTCGGCAGCGTTTGGTGGCATCGGCCCGGTCGAGATCAATGAGACATTTTTATAAGGAGTGGGTTGTACCAGTGTCCGCCAATCGACTTGTCCGGCAAGAATGTTGCTAAGCCCGGCATCGTTGGACCCACCAACCATCGCGTGAATAGACGGCGAACGCATATCGGCATCGATCAGCAACACTCGACGATCTGTCCTGCCCACCACGGCAGAAAGTGCGATCGAGCTTGAACTCTTACCTTCTGCAGGTCGTGTGCTTGTGATCATGATCGATCGAGGAAAACCATTAGCGGTCGCAAAGCCAAGGTTCGAACGGATGGTGAAGAAAGCCTCGTAGAATGGCGATTTGGTATCAGCCAGCTCATCTTGCACCTCTCCTCGCAGTACCGGGGTATGGCCCATTAGTGGGATACCAAGCTGTGCCTTCATCTCACTGGGATCATGGATTCCCTCATCAATTTGGTCTAGAGCGAACACGGCCGCTGCTGCCACAGCCATGCCTATCAGAAGTGCGATCGTCAGGTTGATCAACAGGCTAGGTGCCGATGGTTTCACTGGCACCTCTGCTGGTTCTACAAGCGCTACGTTGCTTGCCGCGACCGTGCCGGCGACGCCAATCTCTTTGTAACGCTGCAACAGCGCATCATAGAGTTGACGATTGGTGTCTGCTTCGCGCTGAAAGATGGCGTACTGGATGCTTGCACGTTGCTGCACATCGAGTTGCTGTTTCAATTGCCCGACCCGCTCGCGCAATTCGTTCTCGCGGGTACGTGCCTCGCGAAATTCCTCATCCCGTGTTCCAGAGACGCGAGCAGTTTCGCGAGCGATCGCGGCATCAAGCGACTGTACTCGTCGCTGGGCCTCCCTAGCCAAAGGATATCCGGGCTCAAACTGCACGAGCAATCTAGCATAATCGCTGGCGGCTTCGGCTCGCTGTTGCCGAATCAGCGCGAGGCCCTGGTTGGACGACAATTCGGATGCGAGAGTAGAGTTTGAGCCCGTTCGGCTCTCTGCCAGGATACGTGCCTCAGTCGCGCGATTGAGCGCGGTATTGAGCGCATCAAGGTCAGAAGCGGCTAAGGTCCTGCCCACCTGCGACCTTCCGGATTCGTCGCGTACTTGGTCCAGCGTCACGATACCTTGATTGGTCGCGTAATTGACCACGCGCCTCTCGGACTGTTCTAGGCGCGAGCGCAGCGCACCCAGTCGATCTTCGAGGATCCGGCGCGCATCGGCAGTCGATGCAAACTGGCGATTCATATTGGTGGCGATGAACGCCTTTACCCAGTCATTGGCGATTGCGGACGACAATGCAGGGACGCGGCTAGTGAAACGCACGTTGACGATACGCGAGGTCCGTAACGGATCAATCGTCACGCTCCGGAGTAGCATATCGATCGCCTCCGCGGTTAGCCGCGCCGTGTCATTGTTTTCCTTCAGTTCGGCGTAGCGGCTAGCCTGTCCCTGAGACGCAAAGAAATCCGGGCTCGATATCAGCCGCAGGTCATTTACCACGCGTGCTGCAAGGGGCCGCGTATGCAGCAATGCATACTGGGTTGCGTAGAATTCTACGTCGCGGTCGGCCTCCTGTGAATCCAGTCCTTCGACCTTGGTGATTTGCTTCTGCTCGCGACTGATCTCGACCTGAGCTTGAGCGGTGTATCGCTTTGGCGTCAGCAATGTAACGATAACACTGGCAACCAGAAAGCCGCCAATAATCGCTAGAATGATCCAACGCCAGCGAAGTACTTTGTGCCAATATTGCAAAAGAGCCGGCGGGACAAGGCCCGACTGAGGCTCGGGCATAGCCCGCTCGGCGGGCAGGGCTAGTTTTTGGTCAACAAAGCTGTTCATACTATTATCGAACCTGTCAGCGCTTTATTAATTAAGAAGATTACTGTCGTCATTACGAAGTCAATTCTGCAATGCAACAATAATAGGCGTCGACAGGAGCGGTGCGATTTGTAGGAAATCCTTGAACAGGCGTCGTCCGCGGGACTCGCCAACCATTACCACGTCACCCGAATAAATTCGGGGATCCTGATAGCCGCCATTTCTAATCGAACGCAGATTGTAGAGAGCTGCATAGGATTTTCCGTTGACCGTCCTAAATACCACTACGTCATCCAATTTTGAAAATTCCGTCGTGCCTTTCGCGGAAGCGACGGCCTTCAACAGCGTCATGTTGGTAAAGACCGGGTAGATGCCCGGTTCCCTGACCTCGCCCTCAACGGTGACAATTTGACTGACGATCTTGGTTAGGTTGACCGTTACCTGCGGATTTCGGACATAAGCAACGCGCAGGCGCGACTGAAGGAGTTCCGCCACCTCCTTCGGCGTCTTGCCGGCCACCTCGACGGTTCCCGCAAGCGGGAAGGAGATTCGACCGCTCGTGTCGATCTGAACGCTCTGATTACTCAGCGCCGGTATACCGAACACGTCGATGCGAATTTCGTCATAGGCGCCGAGCAGATAGGATTCGGTACTCGATGCCAAATCTGCGCGGGTCGGGGGCGGCAGAATTCCGCTGCTCACTCGCGTGAGTCCCGGTGCGGCGGGCGGCAGCGTCGATGAGCAGGCCAGCAGAAGCTGGCCTGCTGACAGAACAAACAGGACCTTGATCGTCATTCGCATTGGAATACTCACGTACGCACCTGCCCCTTAAATACGTCTGGCCGATCCGGCACCATTTCTCCACGGTTCCAATTCGAACGCAGACTTGATGACACCCATACGCAGGATAGCGCAAAGAGTGCGGACAGGATGGGAGCACGCAGAGGATAATCGATGATGCTCCCTATCGCGGTCATAAAGATTATTACAAGCCCCATCCACCCAGCGGCACGTGCCGCTCCTGGCGGAGTACGTGAGCAAACACGCACGGCGGCTATCAAGAAACCGATTGCCGCCACTGCCAGCAGCAAAACCCCCGGTGCGCCCCCTGTCAGGACAACTTCGAGCCAATCGTTATGGGCGTGGTTTGAATAGGTCGGACGAAGGATGGCATCTGGTTCCATGATCCGGAACACGCGCTCGTACGTACCTATGCCGGTTCCGGCAGGCATGAACCCGGGAAGCGCATCCCTGATAGTTGGCCAGATCACATAGCGCAGTTCTCCTCGGTTATCGTTGTCAGCGAGACGTTGGATCGAGGTGGCACTGCCGACAGCAATCGCCCACGCTACGATTATCCCGATTACTACTGTCGCACCGACGCCGGCGATCACTTGAGCGCGAGATATTGGTCGTCGGTCGCGTCGGTTGTTCGATAGCGTGGAGATGAGGATGAACGATATCAAGCCGATCAAACCTGCGACGAGGCCGGCCCTTGAACCCACGACAACAAGGAACGCGATCGCTAAGAGCAGTCCAGCGAACGCCAGAAATCGCGTCGCATCTCCGCGGCGCGATGTTCGTATTCGAGTAGCTAACAGGAAGCCCAACAGCGGCAGAAGTGCGGCGATAAAGAGCGCCTCGTGATTACGATTTGCAAAAAGGCCGCTTGGTTCGCCGAACGAGGATGAGCGATACAGATAGAATATGGGATCCCCGCCGCCCGCGATCTGCAGCATCGCCAGCGCCATGCTGAGTGCTCCTCCGATAAGTATCGCCATCATCACGGTCCGGTGTTCTGCAGCTGACAGGCGTACACCGTTCACTAAGATCGCCAGCGGGATCGTTAGCGAGAACAACGCATTCCAAGTCAGCTCGGGCGCCATGCTAATCGGGCGCCAGATACCCACCAATCCGGCCGCGGTGTCTATACCTACGATGATGTCCCGGCCGGATAATGCGGTCCAGATAAAGGGTGGGAGCGGAATCAGATGCGCGACAATCAATGCCACGATGGCAGCCGCCATGCCGAACAAAAAGCGATGCCTCGCCACTTCTTCGAGAGAGAGGGACCACAGACCGTAAAAGAGGGAAAGAATTGCGATAGGGCGCAAAATCGGTAACGACCAGACGTCCGGGCGCGAACTGCCGCCCATGAAAAACACGAGTAGCATAAGGCCGACGACATTAATCAGAGCGGGCGACAATCTCACCGATCTGCGCGGTCGGCGTCCCGTTACAGGGTGTCGCGATCCGCCCGCCGACCAGTTGGAGGTCATCGAACTGCGCATTGTTTTTGCCTATCCGCTCTCGCCTGCATCGTGTGATTTGATCTCGCCGTCATCCTCGTACCTAGGGCGCTGACGCCTCGGCATACCCTGAGGGATGATTTAAGAAGGCATGTCATGGGGAGCAGCGTCTATCCAAACGTTGCAGATAAAGCGAGGCAAACTATGTCGCTAGCCACGGCGCGCTCATTGAACGTACAGCCGCTCGCCCAAGGCGGGATGTACGTCGTGCCGCCATACGGAGGAGGTAAACTGCTATGACCAAACCAACATTCACGCGACGTAGCTTGGCGGGAATTGTCGGCGCAGGGGCGGTTCCTTTGGTCGCTTGTGGCAGTGACGGTACCAGAGAGAGCGGCAATGTGCTATTCCGTCAGGATCGCCCTGGCGGAATCGATCGTCCCCTGTCGGACAAGCTGGGCGAGAGCGTTTCGATCGAGGATTTCGGCGCGCGCAGCGGCGAGGACGTCGTGACCGCGATGACCAAGGCCTTCCGTTCGTTTCGTCCGGATTCGCCTGGGGTTCTGGTGGTACCGCCCGGCGACTGGCCGGTTGGGGCATCGGTGGACTGGTCTGGGTTCAAGCACGTTACCTTGCGGATCGAACCCGGTGCGGTCTTTCGACATGGCTCGAACGCGATTGTTCTGCCCGCTAGAGTTGACACGGGCACAACACCCCACACCTGTTTCTATGGTGATGGCACGTTGGCGGTTCGCGACAAGGACGTCGTTGCCCACGTTCATCTACCCGCGGGTTGGACTGCCTATTCAAATTTCGCGATGGGTTTGCGGACGCTTGCCGCGAATGTGTCGGGGACAAATAATTTTGCTTGGGGCAGCAATGCTTTGTGCGCCAATGTCAGCGGCAGCGGCAACATCGCGATCGGCAACGATACGCTTACCAAGGTCAAGGGGGGCGCGCTTCCAGCGACCGGCACGCAGACTGGGTACGGTTGGAACAACGTGGCAATCGGCGACACGGCGCTGCGGGATTGCACGGAGGGATACGAGAACCTGGCGATCGGCGCCTTCTGTCTGCAACAGACGACAGCCGGAAAATGGAACATCGCCATCGGGCATGCTTCGCAGATTATTTCCAATAATGCGGACGGTAACATATCGCTGGGCGCTTATGCGCTAGTCACAAATTCGGGTTCCAACAATCTGGCGATCGGGTGGGCGGCTTTAGAGGGGCAATCCACCGGCAGCAACGTTGCTATCGGGCATATGGCCATGAACGCCAATCGAACAGGCCATCTCAATACGGCTGTCGGTATCGAGGCGATGATGCGGATCGGATCGGGAAACCTGAACGTCGCGATGGGAATTGGTACGCTGACCAATTTGACCACTGGAGTCGGAAATACCGGCATCGGAAGCTATGCGCTGAGCCAGGCGACCGGCGCGGCAACGAATAATACCGCTGTCGGCCGTGATGCACTAATCCATCTTGCCACGGGTAACGGCAACACCGCGTTGGGAGCGAGCGCCCTTTCCACCCTGCGCACCTTCAGTAACTGCACCGGGATCGGTGCGTCGAGCGCGGTGACGGGCGACAACCAAGTCCAACTCGGCAATTCCACCGCGGTGCCGTATGCCTTCGCAGCGATACAGACCCGGTCGGATGGGCGTGACAAAGCCGACATCCGCGATACGCTGCTCGGTCTCGACTTCATTAGGGCGTTGCGGCCGGTCGATTTCCGATGGAATTTGCGCCAGGATTATGATGACGCGATGCCCGATGAGGTGAGGAATCAGGCTATGAAACGCACCCGTTTCCACCACGGTCTCATCGCCCAGGACATCCGGTCCGCGATCCAGCAGACCGGACTCGACTTCGGTGGCTTCCAAGATCATGCGATAAAGGGTGGCGACGATGTTCTCTCGCTGGGTTACGAGGAGCTGATCGCGCCGCTGGTGAAGGCAATACAGCAACTGTCGTCGCAAGTGGACGATCTGCAACGACAGTTACACGCGCGTTCGTCGGCCTAGCGCTTGTCTGTTTGGACATACGCGGGATATTGGAAGGCATAAGCGGTCGATTTCAGTACCCTGTGCGCTACCCGGCGAATGCCCTCATGCAGCGACATCGCTTGGACATATGGCGCAACGCCGCCAATCTTCAAAACTTGAAAGCCCGCCTTGGCAAAGACGATCTTCAACGATCGGCGCGTGTGATAAAATACATGCTCCCAAGGGATTAGCCCCGCGCTTTGCTGCTTCAGCAGCTTCTGTACCTTCATGCGGGCAGGAATGGGGCCCCCACCTGGCACCGAGATGAAGAATATACCGTTCGGCGCCAAATATTTTTTGACGTCCGCCAGCAGGGGAAAGGGCTCGCGGATATGTTCAAATACGTCCCACATCGTGATGAAGTCGAACCTGACATCGTCCCCGATGTTCTCGGCATAGCCCTTGATCGAGATCGCGTTGCGAACATTGGGGTGGCGCTGTCGCGCAACATCCACCTGTGAACTCGAAGCATCGAAGCCGTATATCGTCAAGCCGCTGTCTGCCGCGAAGTCAAGAAACCCCCCAACGTCGCAGCCTATATCGAGAACGCTGTGCGGGTCGCCATTATTGAAATTCTTGTCGAAAGCTTTGATATTGTCCAGCCATTCTTTGAAAGCGGGATGTTTATGCGTTCGCTGCAGATACACGTGGTCCTCGGTCAGATCATCGGCGGTAAGGTCGACATAGTCAGGAGAAACCGGGGCGACCTCACCTAGCGTCTGATACACATTACAGGACGGGCAATGATAGGATGTGTAGGTCCGGCCTTGCGACACTTCGCTGAAGACAGGTTCAACGACGGTTGAACCACATAGCTTGCATGCTAGCCCATCGCTCATGGAATCTTCCTTTTCCACTATCCTGATCGATGAAATGGTAACCATTCGCCTGAATCTTACAACCTTCAGGGCAGCATTAGCGACAGTTCTTACGGTCGGGATGCTGGCTTCAGTCTTATACAGCAGGAACTCAATTATACGGAGCTTTCGAACTAGGTGACCGCAGAAGAGCGGCAAAGCGGTCGATGACGATATCGGCTGTGTAGCTCTGCGTCATGGCCTTTCGTCCTGCCGCTCCACGCCGTGTGGCTTCCGCCTTGCCCTCCTCGCTGTCGATAAATGCGAGAAGTGCACATAACCCGTCGACATCCCCGGTGCGCAAGGTCCAACCGCAACCTTCCTCGCAGACGACCTGCGCGAGTTCCGACCGTTCGTCGGCCAGTGCTACGATGGGTGCCCCAGCCGCCATCACATTGTACATGCGGCTGGGAACCGACACTCCCAACATGTCGTCGGTGAAGGCGATCAGCGTGGCATCCGAGCAACTAAGCATTGGCCCCAGCATGTCGCGTGGCTGGCGGGGCGCGAACAAAACGTTAGGAAGCGCGGTGCCGGCGGTCGAGATCAATCCGGTCTTGCCGCCATATCCAACGAACAGAAAGCGCAAACGCTCGCGATCCTTCATTCGCTGTGCAGCAGCAAGCGCAGTCTCGATATCATGAGTCCGGCCGAGATTTCCTGAAAATTGCACAACCGTCTTATCGGTCAAGCCGTGTGCGATCGCGAACGGATTAGCCGATCGTTCAATAGGGGCTACCTCAGCCGCATCGCCCCAGTTTGGAATAATCACGATGCCGTGATTATTCTGCATTTTGCGCCTGATCAGCTCGGCCATGTCGCGGCCCAAGACGACGATATCGCTATACGAACGGAATACCCATCCCATGACCCGTTGGATCGCCCGACTGGCCGGCCCGTCGGGGCGGACATGACCAGTCGCATGCAGCACTTCCGGATACACGTCGTGGACGAGTAGGAGACCGCGCATTCGCTTCAGCCGGATCACGATGCCAAGTAGTAGCGTTGCAAGCGGTGGATTTGTAACGACCAGCACGGCATCGGTCGAGCGGAACCGGAAAAGTGCAGTCATCGCGACCAAGACGCTGAACGTCACCATGTTCAGTACGCGGCCAGGCATCCAGTCTTTGGAAAAGGCCGTCGAACGCATGCGCCGGATGTCCACTCCCGCATGCATTTCGCGCCATGGCACGGACTGTCCATGCTCGCTGTAGGTCGGTCTGCTGCAAAGGGCGCGTACGTCGAGGTCGCCTGCTAGTCCTTCGGCGATACCCGTGACGAAATAACCGGTCGAGGTAGTTTCCGGATAGAAAAGCTCCGAGACGATCCACAAGGTCTGCTTCATCTGTTGGTTCCTCGTAGAATCGCATTAGCTAGTTCGCGCCGCAGCGAACTTTCTACGTCGCATCCGACGGCATAGTTGCACGCCGGATCGAGCAGGCTGTCAGACATCGTTGACCGATACAGCGAAGGCATCGTCCGTCGAAACAAGGCAACGCCGACGCGTGGAATCCGCAAGTGTGCGAATGCTCCGCCCACATCCTCACGCAGCCACTTTGCTGCGTCACAATAGCTGAAGGCGACGGGGTCGGCCGCCAGAACGCGGCCGGTGACTTCGTCAGCGGCCGCGCATGCGAGTACCTGTGCGGCTCCTTCCGCCCCGATCATGGAGCGTTCGATATCTCCCGGCGGGACAGGCCAGATGCCGATCCGCTGCCAAAGGTGCAGCATTCGTTCTACCTTGCCTATCCTTGTCGTGCCGATGATTGCCGGAAAGGCAACCGACACCGTGGCGAACCGATCAGTCTGTAGTCGCCGCAGTGCATGATCGCCATCGAGTTTGGAGTTGCCATAGGCATCCTCGGGTGCGGTCGGCGTGTTCGGATCGATCCGCTCGCATGCGCCGAAGATCGAAAAGGAACTGATGGCGACGTACCGCGCGACGCCCGCATCCCTCGCAGCGGCGGCAAGTGCGACCTGCAGGTCAACATTGACTGCCCGGAGCGCTGTCTCGGGACCGGTTACGATCCCCGCGCAGTTGATGACGGTTCCTATATCCGAAAAATGTCTTGAATGAAGGCGGCGATAGTCGTCGACGGCGGTGACGCGCGAACGGGCGCCCGTTCGCGCCACCGCACGGGCATCTGGTAAAAGCGTCAGAAGATGGCGCGCTATCGAACTGTTACCGCCGATGATCAGCACGCGGGGGGGGGGGGGGGTCATGTCGGTGCTATGTAAAGCCTGCGGGCGAAACGAAAGGGCTTTTCGTACCGGTTCCTTCGTCACGCTATCGCGGCTAAGGACGCATCAGGAAAAATGGTGCGCGTTCTATGCTTAAACGTCTAACTGATATCGTCCTCGTCATCGTCTCGGTGCCGCTGGCATTGCTACTAGGAATCTGTGTTGCGCTGGCGGTCCTTGTAACCGACGGCCGACCGATATTATACTGGTCGCAACGCGTGGGACGGCATAACCGCCTTTTCTGGATGCCGAAATTCCGAACGATGCGACGCGACACGCCTGCAGTGGCTACCCATCTCTTGGCAAATCCGAAAGCGACGCTGACGCCGATCGGCGGGCTTCTGCGATCCTCTAGCCTCGACGAAATACCGCAACTCATCAGTGTCCTCATGGGCGCCATGACGATAGTGGGGCCACGTCCAGCACTATTCAACCAAGACGATCTTATCAATCTTCGGACTGACTATGGCATAGATCGCTTATTGCCGGGTGTCACTGGCTGGGCTCAAGTAAATGGGAGAGACGATCTTTCTATAGATAAAAAGGTCGAACTCGACGTATATTACTTTAATAATCGTAGTTTTTCGTTAGATATAAAAATATTGTTATTAACAATAAAAAATGTTTTTGGCCGAAGAGGAGTGCATCACTAATGCGCTTAAATTTGGTATTTTTATATTCCATAATTAATGGAACTAATAAATTATGAAGAAAAGATCTTCTTCTTATTTTATTTCCCTGCCCAGAAACGCAAAACGTATTGTTGCTTTGTACTTCGATGCGTTACTAATTGCCATGGCAACGTGGTTTTCATTCTTTTTAAGAATTGGCGAGATGCCGCGCGGCGGCTACGAGCTGCTAGTGCCTACGTTGGTTGCTATCGCCTTGGCTTTACCGGTGTTCGTTCGGTTTGGTCTGTATCGCGCGATTTTTCGCTATAATGGTTGGCCAGCGATCATCAGTATTACAAAAGCGGTAGCGCTTTATGGTGTTGTCTATTTTTGTATTTTTACGCTGTATGGCGTCGCCCAGGTACCGCGAACGATCGGCATTCTTCAGCCTTTGATGGTGTTGCTGATGGTGGCATCCTCTCGGATTCTTGTACAGCAATGGCTCACTGAAACGCCGCGCTGGCTTAATAACGACGACAGTCAGCCGGGTGTCCTAATCTATGGTGCCGGATCGGCTGGTCGACAATTGGCGTCCGCAATCATGGACTCGCGAGGCATGCGGATCATCGGATTCCTGGACGATAACCGCAGCATCGTCCGCGGGACGGTCAACGGTCTGCCAGTTCATGCCGGAGCCGATATTGGTCGGTTAGTAGAGCGCTACACTATCTCTGATGTGCTGCTGGCAATGCCGTCCTGCTCGCGATCACGGCGAGCGGAAATCGTTGCCTTGCTGAAAACCTATGGTCTGCGTGTCCAGACGCTGCCGGCAGTGCTCGACATCGCGCGGGGCAAGGTTTCAATCAGCGAACTTCACGACGTGGAGATCGAGGATTTGCTGGGTCGGATTCCGATTGCACCTGACGAAGCGCTAATGCGTAAAAATATTGATGGTAAGGTGGTTCTTGTTACCGGAGCCGGGGGATCAATCGGCCAGGAAATATGCCGCCAGATCATACAGTATGACCCTCTGACCTTGTTGCTTTTGGATTCAAGCGAATTTGCATTGTATTCGATACATCAGGAATTGGAGCATCGCATCAGGCAAACTGATAGCTCGATAAACCTTGTTCCACTGATTGCTTCGGTTCGTGACCGTGGGCGGATTGACGACATCGTCAGTTATTATCAACCAGCCACTATATTTCACGCCGCGGCATACAAGCACGTCCCGTTGGTCGAGTTCAACATTGCCGAAGGTATTTTAAATAATACCTTTGGCACTCTGAACGTCGCGGAGGTGGCTCTGGAGCATGGCGTTAGCAATTTCGTCCTCATTAGCACCGATAAGGCCGTGCGCCCTACTAACGTTATGGGCGCAACCAAGCGCGCCGCGGAAAACATTCTTCAGGCATTGGCTGCACGGCACTCCAAAACCTGCTTCTCTATGGTCAGATTCGGCAATGTGCTTGGCTCAAGTGGTTCGGTAGTACCGCTGTTCCGATCTCAGATCGTCGCAGGTGGACCAATCACGCTGACGCATGAGGAGATGACGCGCTATTTCATGACTATCCCCGAAGCGGCGCAACTCGTCATCCAAGCTGGGGCGATGGCAACGGGCGGCGACGTATTCGTGTTAGATATGGGCGACCCTGTGCGGATTTATGATCTCGCCTGCAACATGATTTCTCTATCCGGTCTCACCTTATGTGACGAGAAAAACCTCGGCGGTGATATCCAAATTCATGTTACGGGCTTGCGCCCGGGCGAGAAGCTGTACGAGGAATTACTCATTGGGGGTAATCCGCAGCTCTCGTCACATCCGCGAATTATGCGCGCGAATGAAGGCTATATCGAGGAGCCGCAGTTGAGGTTGCTCCTGAACGAGCTCAAGGATCGGCTTCTGGCGGGAGAGTTGCAGGCAGCAAAGCAGATTCTGATGCAGATCGTGCCTGAGTTCACGTCAACCACCGAAATCACGGTCTACGAGCGGACTGCCCGCGTGCGCTAGGCCGGGTAACGGCCTTCCCATCTGGTTTCGTACCACGGCGATTTGGTAGCATGGTATCTTCATCAAGGCTGGGCTAGAGGCCCTGCATAATCGATTTTCATGTATTGGAAGCATTCAGCATATGGCACGTAAGGCATATGATCGTCGTCGCGTTCTGGTCACTGGAGGAGCAGGGTTCCTTGGTTCGCACCTTATCGACCGCCTGATCGAACGAGGTGACGAGGTGTTATGCGTCGACAATCTGTTTACAGGCGACAGGCGTAACCTTGATCACTTGCATGGCCACAAGCAGTTCGAATTCATTCGCCACGATGTCTCTTTCCCGCTCTATGTCGAAGTCGACGAGATATTCAATCTCGCATGCCCTGCTTCGCCGATTCATTACCAGCACGATCCTGTCCAGACGACCAAAACGAGCGTGCTTGGCGCGATCAATATGCTTGGCCTAGCCAAGCGATTGAAGTGCAAAATATTTCAGGCCTCCACTAGCGAGGTCTATGGGGATCCTACCGTTCATCCTCAGCGCGAGGAATATTGGGGCAATGTCAATCCAATCGGATTTCGGTCCTGCTATGACGAAGGGAAGCGTTGTGCCGAAACGTTGTTCTTCGACTATCATCGCCAGCACGGTCTACCGATTAGGGTCGCGCGGATCTTCAACACCTATGGTCCCCGTATGCATCCGGCGGATGGACGGGTGGTATCCAATTTTATCATCCAGGCCCTGAAGGGCGATCCGATTACCATCTATGGCGATGGATCCCAGACGCGGTCTTTTTGTTATTATGAAGATCTCATTGAGGGGTTCTTGCGTTTGATGGATATGCCCGACGACGTCACCGGGCCGATCAATCTTGGCAACCCCAATGAATTTTCTATTCTTGAGCTTGCTGAACAAATAATTTCACTTACCGGCTCTCGATCGACGATCGTGCGGCATCCGTTACCCCAGGACGATCCCACGCAGCGCCAGCCTGATATTACCATGGCGCGTGATAAGCTTGGATGGGAGCCGCGTATCCAGCTGGACGAAGGATTAAGCCGGACGATCGGATATTTTGAGGACTTGCTGGGCCGCACGAGTTAATCAAGATAATGATGTGGCGTCTGTCGCTGCATTTCATTCGATTAGACCGGGAGGGCTTGCTCTTTGCAGGCTTTCACCGCGGTTGTCCCGAAAACTTGGTGGTTGCTTCTATATAACGCTTGTACGCTGCCCGTGCGGTACGCCGGTACGCCGGTACGCCGGTACGCCGGTACGCCGGTACGCCGGTACGCAACCGTTCGCCGCGTGGTGATCTGCCGTAGCGACGCGCCATGTTCGTCGATGCCCAGGTCTTATCTATAAAGATGGGCTGCTCCGGATCGAGATCGAGCTCACCGTCGAACCATTCCTTGCGCCGTTTCACGATATCGGGGCGATCCTGCTCGGTCACATGCGCTGTTTTTTTGCGCGTGATCCCGCGGCGAGGGAAGAAACGCCATATCGTGCCGAGCGCGACTTCGGTGCCGTGATCGGCCAGAAGCGCCTGCAACTAAGCCAGCGTGGTGTCGGGGGTCACCTTGTAAGCGTCCAGGATCAACCCGGCAGGCGCCTCGATCCTCATCGAATGGCGCGCGCGGCGCTGACACCGAACCGTACCGCTGCCTGCCGACCCGACAGACCACCCGCGATCGCCGCTACAACTCTATCCTAAAGATATACCGACAATGCTCGCGCCAGCCACCTCTGTGTCCGATAAACTCAATTCTCGGACATAAAGGTAGCGCGTCGAAATCGAGCGTGGCACACGCTCTTATATGGTCGCTTCCCGCACTCTTGGATCGATGCCGTTCGATCCGGACCTCACATTGCCGCGAACAGCGCTTGTTTCCGTGGGCTCGGATGAACCGATGTTGCCCGCGGTCCTGCATGAAAAGATCGAGCGAGCGGCCGCGTACGCGAAAGCGGCCCGCGCCGGTGCGACGCGGCGCGCTTATGATTCCGACTGGGCGATCTTCACCGCCTGGTGCACGCAGCACGGATTGGTATCGCTGCCGGCAACGCCGGACATCGTCGCGGTCTTCGCTAGCGACCAGGCGACGGCCGGGCTCAACCCGTCGACTATCAACCGGCGGGTGGCGGCGATCGGGCATCATCACCGCGCTGGCGGCTATCCGGCGCCGACCGCGATGCCGACCGCGGGTCGTCTGGCTGAAGTACTCGCTGGCATTCGCACGGAACACGGTGGTGCCAAACGACAAAAGCGCCCCGCAGACGCGGCTGCGTTGCGCAACATGCTGGCCGCGATCGACGGCGACGGTCTGCGGGCGCTGCGTGACCGCGCAATTCTCGCGATCGGCATGGCCGCAGCGTTACGGCGTTCCGAGATCGTCGCGCTGCAGGTCGAGCATATCCAGATGGTACCCGAAGGGCTCAGGCTGACGATTGCCCATTCGAAAACCGATCAGGCCCGGCAAGGCATCGTCATCGCTATCCCCGAGGGCTCGCGCATTCGGCCGAAGGCGCTGCTTCTTGCCTGGATGGCTGCGGCCGGGCATGCCGAAGGACCGCTGTTTCGGCGCCTGTCGCGGCGCGATGTGCTGACCCCTGCTGGGATGTCAGACCGTGCGATCGCGCGCCTGGTCCAGCATCATGCGGCAGCAGCAGGCTATGATTCGACGCAGTTCGCGGGGCATTCTTTACGCGCGGGGTTCCTGACCGAGGGCGCATCGCAAGGCGCGACGATCTTCAAACTTCAGGAAGTCAGCCGGCATAAATCGGTGCAGGTGCTCGCCGACTATGTTCGCAATGCGGATCTATTCAAGGATCATGCGGGCCAACGCTTCCTGTAAGCTACTGTACTTAGATGATAATAATGATGCGGGACGATAGTCGTGTTCAGCCATGGTCGACATGTCGTCTAGTATGCGAGTCAACATGTCGACATGTTGGGTAGTAGGTCTGCAGGTCCGGTTTCGTGGACAATACGGGTTTGCGGAAATGCCTTAGCCGTGCCGAATGTCGGAAGGCGGGACGTTCAATCCTGTGATGGCGCTTCAGCATGCGCAGTGACGGCTTCACACAGCGCGTGGGTCGATAGAATGTCGGTGGCAAGGGTCGGACGTCGCTCGCGTACGGCCAACAGGAAGTCGGCACACATTGCTTCAAAGCCGCGCTGGCGTCCGACCGTCGTCCAGTCACCGCGCCGGTGTCGGCAGTCCGTGCCTGCGGAGCGGATCGTCTCCGCCATGTTCTGAACCGACTGCCGTACGCCGTTCCCGATCACATCCAGGCGCTCCTCATCTAGCCCGCTATCCCGGTGCATGGTGCCGATCGCTGTGTAACCCTCGCCGGCCAGCATCAGTGTTACGGTCTTGAGCAACCCCTGCTCGACATGTGTTTCGATGGTACGGCGCTGCACGGGAGAAGGCGCTAGGAACAGCAGCGTGTCGACGACGTGAATGAAATCGTCGAACACCACCCGCCGCGGGGTGTCAGGCTGTGTATGGCGATGTTTTTCCATCAGGATCAGACTGGCGCCAGTGTCGCGTAGAGCAGCATAGTCCGGGGCAAAGCGTCGGTTGAAGCCGACCATCAAGAGCGTCGCTTGACGTTCGGCAAGCGCGACAAGCTGCTGTGCTTGAGCAAGGTTGTCGGCGAGCGGCTTGTCGACAAAGGTAGGGATACGCTGCTCGAGCAGCAGCTGGACGGATGCCGGATGTGCACTGGTCGCCGAATGGACAAAGGCTGCATCGAACGTTGCTGCCTCCAACGCCTGTTCGATGCTCGCATGCAGATGCGGTACGCGGAACGCGCGTCCAGCATCATGCAGCACTTGCGGATCACGCGTCGCCAGGTGCACGTCCAAGTCTGGAAGAGCCGACAATATCGGTAGATAGGCCTTGCGAGCGATGTCGCCCAATCCCGTCACCAGCACTCGCATCGTGATCTCCAGACTGTCAGGTTATCGCTTGCCTATATCGAAACCCAGCATTGAGGTGTTTCTGAAGGTGACGCGAAAACGACCAATGCCACCCATGTCGACGTGTCGACAGGTCGATATAGGTAATGGCTAGATGCCGTCCATAACCCAAACGTCCGCCAGTAGGCCGCAATATCGTTCATCGGCGGACACAGGTAGCACCGACATTGTCGGCTCGAACGATCACAAACGGCTGGCGGCTTGGAGGCTGACAGGGTTTTCCGTGTAATAGCACGAAGTCTCCTGTCCCGGTCGCGCGGCTCATGCCACAGCCCAGCGTTTTCCTCGTGAAAGCACGCAGTGCCACACGGAATTCCAAGGTAGTGGACAGAAATTGCTGTGCTTTTCCGAGCATCGACCGTTCGAACGTGTCCAGCCGGGGAATAGCCAAGCTAATGTTCGTGCTATCACACGGAAAACCCCCTTTCCGTTGGACAAGCGTGAGGCACCGACACAGGTTGATCGCTGATAAAGGCGAGTTTGGGATCATGAGCGACGTTGCGGTTTTTCAGGGCGACCTGTTTTCGGTGCATAGCCCGCTGTACGGCGACGTGCAGGGCGAGCGGACCGTGGCTGAATTTCCGTTTTTCGCCCTGTCGAAAAAGGCCCATATGACGCCGATGGTCTTTGAATCGGGCGAAGCCCGGATCGAGATCAATCCGAGCAAGACCGGCGTCGCGACGATCTATGACAAGGAAATCCTGCTCTATATCGCCAGTCTGATGGCCGAGCGGGCAGAAAACGGCGAAAAAGCCGACCGGATCATGACGTTTACCGCCAATGATCTCTTCCGCGTTACCGGTACGAACTCTTCCGCGCGGTCCTACACGTCGCTCAAGGCCTCGTTGAACAGACTGCAGGGCACACAGATCGTCACCAATATCGAAACTGGTGGCGAAGGATCGGACAGCTCCTTTTCCTGGCTGCTCAAGGCTGACATCAAGTATATCAAGACATCGACCGGCGAGCGCCGTGTAAAATGGGTCGAGGTCATGGTATGTGACTGGTTGTATCGTGCGATCCTGACGGATCAGCGGATCGCCGCCTACCATCACGACTTCTTCAAGCTTGGTCCCATCGAACGGCGTCTGTACGAACTTGCCAAGTTCAACTGCAAGGACGACGGGTTCACACTCGATATTGGCGAGCTCGCGGCGCGCGTAGGCTGCGCTTCGGACCGACGTGGCCTCGAATATTTCAAGAAGCAGCTTCGCGACGTGTCCGAACAGGATAGTCTGCCAGAATATACCCTCGACGTGGTCGAAACGAAAATCCCGTCGGGACGCGGTGGTCGGCCGCGGTTGCACACGACCATCGGTTTCCGACCCAAAAGAGAGCTCGAAATCCTTGAGGACGACCCGGACGCGTAATCCGTTTGCAGGCTGGCACGAGGTTTTCCGTGGAATAGCACGAACGCAAATTCGATACTCGTCGACCTACCCGGCTGAGCTACCGGACCCCGGCGAGGGTTTTCCGTGTAATAGCACGAACATTTTTCGGGTTTTCCGTGTGAAAGCACGAACCTTGGCGCTTTGCCCTGTCCCCATAAACGGCAAGGATGGCTGAACGGCGGTCCTCGTTCGTCGAATCCGATTTGTTGCGGATCCGATGAGCGAGGACGTGGTCGTGACGATCATCGGCAAGGGAGGATAAGTGCCGGCGTTTCTGAGCCGCATCGCGCGCAGCGTCTACGCTGGCGCAGGATGCATACGCCGCTCAGATCGGCACCCTGCCCTATCTTGCCCATGGCATTGATGACGAAGGAATGGCTGTGAGCGGATAAAAGGAAACCCGGCACAAAGGCCGGGCATCCCGAAAGCACATACTAGGTTCGTGCCGGCAAGCACAAACGATCGTCCACAACGATCCCTAAATATGCGCTTTTCAGATTGAATTCAAGGATGCGCGTTTCGTGCCACGGCTGACTTTT
>Ga0265798_10001656_pt1 | contig 34260 bp, 27 predicted proteins | sample P3T30metagenome_FD_192430 | JGI IMG/M metagenome (GOLD analysis project Ga0265798, IMG submission 192430) | Plant litter microbial communities from East Loma Ridge, Irvine, California - P3 T30 | ecosystem: Environmental > Terrestrial > Plant litter > Unclassified | place: USA: California... | reverse complement strand
GCCGGACAGCAGCACGTTAAGCTCGGCGCAGTACAGGGAAGCGTGTTCGGGCGAATGGCCGAACCCCGTGATGACACGCCAGCCGCGTCCGCCAATGTCGACTACCTGACCGTCCTGCAGCCGGTGGTACGACTCCGGTACCGATGGCACCAGCGACGGGTAGTAATTTTTCCGGCTCCCGATCTTGTCCAGCATCTCCGCGTCCGTCAGGCCATGGCGCTGGAAGTGCGGCAGAGCCGCCGTGCCGTCCGCGCCGGGCAGCGCCGCCGCCATCATGCGCGCGAAGGCATATTCGCCGGCGGTCATCGCCAGCGGCACCTGCCAGCGTGTGCACAGCCAGTCCGCCAGGCCCACGTGATCGGGATGGCAGTGCGTCGCCAGGACCCGCTGCAACGGCTTGCCGTCGAAGCGCTGTGCCATGATGGCTTCCCAGCCGGCGCGCGAGGCGTCCGTGGCGGCGCCCGTGTCCACGACCGTATAACCCGCCACGCCATCGATCGCGTCATCGAGCAGCCACAGGTTGATATGGTCGAGTGCGAACGGCAACGGCAACCGCAGCCAGCGCACGCCCGGGGCAACGTCAAGAGCGTCACCCGGTGCGGGCACTTGCTCGCCCAGTGGATAATGAAGTTGGGATTCCAGCGGGTTCATTGGCGTTCTTTCCTCGTGCCCATCGAAAGGCTACAATGCAGTTGACGTTACGTAAACGGAAACTCCGAGATCTTATTGTAAGCCATGCCGACCTACACCATCACCGAACTGGCCCGCGAGTTCGACATCACCCCCCGCGCCATCCGATTTTATGAAGACCAGGGCCTGCTGAGCCCGTCGCGCGAGGGTGCCGGCGGGCGCAACCGCGTCTACCTGCCGCGCGACCGCACCCGCCTGAAGCTGACGTTGCGCGGCAAGCGGCTGGGATTGTCGCTGTCGGAAATCAAGAGTCTTGTCGACATGTACGAGTCGCCCAAGGACACCGAAGCGCAGATGCACCGTTTTCTGACCGTGCTGGCACAGCACCGCGAGACGCTGGAACAGCAGCGCGAGGATATCGAGATGTCGCTGTCCGAAATCGCGGCCCATGAGGAAGAGTGCAAGCGCCTGCTGGCCGAACGCCAGGCGGCGGCCAGCACGTAGGCGGGTCTGCTTTACGTTTACGTTAACGTCACATCGGCGTATGATTTGCGATCTATAACTATTCTCCAGAAGACGAGGAAGACATGCTCCATCTCCCAGGCCTGACCTTTGACCACGGCGAGGACATCGCCGCCCTGCGCGAAGCGGTCCAGCAGTTCGCGGCAGCGGAAATCGCACCGCGCGCGGCCGAAATCGACCGTTCCGACCAGTTCCCGATGGACCTGTGGCGCAAGATGGGCGAACTGGGCGTGCTGGGCATTACCGTCGGCGAGGAGTACGGCGGCGCGAACATGGGCTACCTGGCGCATATCGTCGCAATGGAGGAGATTTCGCGGGCGTCGGCATCCGTCGGCCTGTCGTATGGCGCCCATTCGAACCTGTGCGTCAACCAGATCAAGCGCAACGGCACGGAAGAACAGAAGCGCAAATACCTGCCGAAGCTGATCTCGGGCGAGCACGTGGGCGCGCTGGCAATGTCCGAGCCGAACGCCGGGTCCGACGTCGTCAGCATGAAGCTGCGCGCCGACTTCAAGGGCGACCGCTGGGTGCTGAACGGCACGAAAATGTGGATCACCAACGGCCCGGATGCGGACACGCTGGTCGTCTACGCCAAGAACGACCTGGAAGCGGGACCGCGCGGCATGACGGCGTTCCTGATCGAAAAAGGTTTCAAGGGGTTCTCGATCGCGCAGAAGCTCGACAAGCTGGGCATGCGCGGCTCGCACACGGGCGAACTGGTGTTCCAGGACTGCGAAGTGCCGGCCGAGAACGTGCTGGGCGGCCTGGGCAAGGGCGTCAACGTGCTGATGTCGGGCCTGGATTTTGAACGCACCGTGCTGTCCGGCGGTCCGCTGGGAATCATGCAGGCGTGCATGGATGCCGTCGTGCCGTACGTCCACGACCGCAAGCAGTTCGGCCAGCCGATCGGCGAATTCCAGCTGATGCAGGGCAAGCTGGCGGACATGTACTCGACGATGATGGCGTGCAAGGCCTACGTCTATGCCGTCGGCCAGGCCTGTGACCGCGCGACGTCCCCCGAGCAAGTGCGCGCACTGCGCAAGGATGCCGCCGGCGCCATCCTGTACAGCGCCGAGAAAGCCACGTGGATGGCAGGCGAAGCCATCCAGGCGCTGGGCGGCAACGGCTACATCAACGAATACCCGGTGGGCCGCCTGTGGCGCGATGCGAAACTGTACGAAATCGGCGCCGGCACCAGCGAAATCCGCCGCATGCTGATCGGCCGCGAACTGTTTGCGGAAACCAAGTAAGCTGAGGACCAGGCCGAGCTCGTGACAACATCGGGGTCAGGCACGAAAACTGTCACGAGCTCGGCTGTACCACTGTCGAGCTCGGTCCCACCTTGGGGCGAAGCAGGGGTTTCGCGGGGTACAACTCCGCGCCTGCGTAGCGGGCCCCGACAAGGATACGAACTGAGCCGGAATACTGTCGAGCCTGTGTCCGTGTCGGGGTGTGACCCCACGGTTGAAGAAGTGGACACGGGCTCGGCAGCCACCTTGCGAGAACGCCGATGAGCCAGGCTTTTCCCAAACTGCTGTCGTCCCAGATCGCGTTCGATATCGCGCTGACGATGCGTGACGGCTTCGACAAGCACTATCGCCTGTTCCGCCAGGCCAGCCAGGACGCCAAGCGCTACTTCGAGCGCGGCGAGTGGGCGGTGGCGCAGGCGGCGGCGCGCGAACGGATCGGCTTTTACGACCGCCGCGTGCAGGAATGCGTGCAGTTGCTGGAAGATGAATACGATCCGGCCGAATTGACGGACGAGGTCTGGCGCGAAGCGAAGCTGCACTACATCGGCATCCTGTCCGGCCACAAGCAGCCCGAGCTGGCGGAGACGTTCTTCAATTCCGTTTGCTGCAACATCCTGCACCGCAGCTATTTTCACAACGAGTTCATCTTCGTGCGCCCCGTCGTGTCGACGGAATATATCGAGACGGAGGAACTGGCGCCCACCTATCGGGTCTACTATCCTGCCGTGGACGGCATGCATTTCACGCTGAAGCGTATCGTCACCAACTTCCAGCTGGACGCAAGGTTCGCCAACCTGTCGCGCGACATCGGGCTGGTGGAAACGCGCGTCCGGAACTTCTTTGGTGACGAGCTGGAGCCGAACGCCCAGTTCCAGGTGCTGTCGAGCCTGTTCTTCCGCAACAAGGGCGCGTACATCGTCGGCAAGGCCATCAATGGCGACCGGGAGCTGCCGTTTGTCGTGCCGATTCTGCACAACCGCCAGGGACAGCTCGTGCTGGACACGGTGCTGCTGGAGCGCGAACAGATCGTCATCCTGTTCTCGTTTACCCGCGCTTACTTCCTCGTCGACATGGAAGTGCCGTCGGCGTACGTGCAGTTCCTGCGCACGCTGCTGCCGCGTAAGCCACGCAGCGAGATCTATACGATCCTGGGGCTGCAAAAGCAGGGCAAGACGCTGTTCTACCGCGACTTCCTGCAGCACTTGAAACACTCGTCCGACCTGTTCGAGACGGCGCCTGGCATCCGCGGGCTCGTCATGCTGGTGTTCGCGCTGCCGTCGTTCCCCTACGTCTTCAAGGTCATCAAGGATTTTTATCCGGCGCCGAAGGACACGACGCGGGCGCAGATCAAGGAAAAATACCTGCTCGTCAAGCATCACGACCGCGTTGGCCGCATGGCCGACACGCTTGAATATTCCGACGTCGCCTTTCCCCGCGCCCGCTTTTCGGAGGCGCTGGTGGCCGAGCTGAAGCACCACGCGCCGTCGCTGGTGGAAGAGGACGGCGACAAGCTGATCATCCGTCATCTGTATATCGAACGCCGCATGGTGCCGCTGAACCTGTGGCTGGCCCAGGCGGAACAGGCCGGCAACGATGCGGACATCGAACATGGCATCGTCGAGTACGGCAACGCCATCAAGGACCTCGTTGCCGCAAACATTTTTCCCGGCGATATGCTGTATAAAAACTTCGGCGTCACGCGGCACCGGCGCGTCGTGTTCTACGACTACGACGAGATCGAATACATCACCGATTGCGTGTTCCGCACGATTCCCGAGGCGAGAAACGAGGAGGACGAGATGGCGTCCGAACCGTGGTACCCCATCGGCAAGCATGACGTCTTCCCCGAGCAGTTCGGCAAATTCCTGCTGGGGAATCTCAAGATCCGCAAATATTTCATGAAGCACCATGCCGACCTGCTGACCGCCGAGTGGTGGCAGCAACGCAAGCAGCGCATTCTCGACGGTGTCGTCGAAGACGTTTTCCCGTATCCGCAAGCGATACGGTTCTGCAATCAACCCGCGGCCCCGGCAACGTCCGACGTGCCGCCCAATCTGGAGACTATTTCAACATGAACGATCCAATCGTTATCGTCGGTGCGGCCCGCACCCCCATGGGCGCCTTCCAGGGCGACTTTTCCAGCCTGTCCGCCAACGACCTGGGTGCCGTCGCGATCAAGGCCGCCGTCGAGCGCGCCGGCATCAAGCCGGAACTCGTCGAGCACGTTTATTTCGGCAACTGCCTGATGGCGGGACAGGGCCAGGCCCCGGCCCGCCAGGCGCTGCTGAAGGCAGGCCTGCCCACCTCGACGGGCGCCGTCACGCTGTCGAAAATGTGCGGCTCCGCCATGCAGGCGGCCATCTTCGCGCATGACCAGCTGGTGGCCGGCAGCGCCGACGTCGTCATCGCCGGCGGCATGGAGTCGATGACCAACGCGCCTTACCTGATCCCGAAAGCACGCGGCGGCTACCGCATCGGCCACGGCATGATGTTCGACCACATGATGCTGGACGGGCTGGAAGACGCCTACAGCAAGGACGAAAAAACGGGCGGCGGCCGCTCGATGGGCACCTTTGCGGAAGAATGCGCGACGAAGTTCAGCTTTACCCGCGAGGCGCAGGATGCGTTTGCGATCGAATCCGTCAAGCGCGCTCAGGCCGCCGCGACGGGTGGCAAGTTCGCCTGGGAAATCGCACCCGTGACCGTCTCCGGCCGCGGCGGCGACACCGTTGTCGACCGCGATGAAGGCCCGCTGAAAGCCAAGCTGGACAAGATTCCTTCCTTGAGGCCGGCATTCAAGAAGGACGGCACGATCACGGCGGCCTCGTCGTCGTCGATCAACGACGGCGCGGCCGCGCTGGTCATGATGCGCGAGTCGACGGCCAAACAGCTGGGCGCAACCGTCATAGCCCGGGTCGTCGGTCACGCCACCAATGCGCTGGCGCCCAACGAATTCACGACGGCACCCGTGGGCGCCATCCAGAAGCTGTTGAAAAAGAACGGCTGGAAGGTGGCCGATGTCGACCTGTTCGAGATCAACGAAGCCTTTGCCGCCGTACCGATGGCCGCGATGCACGAGCTGGACATCCCGCACAGCAAAGTGAACATCCACGGCGGCGCGTGCGCGCTGGGCCACCCGATCGGCGCCTCCGGCGCGCGCATCATCGTCACGTTGCTGGGCGCGCTGAAGGACCGCGGCGCCAGGCGCGGCGTGGCGTCGCTGTGCATCGGCGGCGGCGAGGCGACGGCCGTCGGCATCGAGCTGGTGTAATGGCGACCGCACTCGTCATCGGCGCATCGCGCGGCATCGGCCAGGCGCTGGCACGCCAGTACGTGGACGCGGGCTGGCGCGTCATCGCCACGGCCCGCAAGGCGGAAGACTGCGCGGCGCTTGTCGCGATGGGTGCGGAGGTGCACGCGCTGGACGTCACCAACGTGGAAGCCGTCGCCGGGCTGGGCTGGAAGCTGGACGGCGAGCACCTGGACGTCGCCATCCTGAACGCGGGCGTGTATGGCCCGCGCCATGACGGCTTCCCCGTCCAGGCCGACTTCGACAACGTCATGCACACCAACGTCCTGGCCGCGATGCGGCTGCTGCCGATCCTGGCACCGCTGGTGGCGACCACGCGCGGCAAGCTGGCCGTGATCTCGTCGAAGATGGGCTCGCTCAGCGAGCGCCACAGCGCCATCGGGTCGCTGTACCGCGCCAGCAAGGCGGCGCTGAACTCGGTGCTGATCGACACGGCCATCACGTTCGGCAACCAGGGCGTAACGTGCGTGGCGTTCCACCCGGGCTGGGTGCAAACGGATATGGGAGGCGCCGCGGCCGACATCACGCCGGAACAAAGCGCCGCCGGCATCCGCGCGACGCTGGCGAAGCTGCCCGCCTCGGACAAAGCCGCTTACGTCACGTACGACGGCCAGCCCATCGGCTGGTGACATCCCGCTACGGCTGACCCCGTGTCAACATCGGGGTCAGGCACGGATGCTGCCACGATCTCAGCCACGCTACAGTCGAGTTCGTGACAGTTTTTGTGCCTGACCCCGATGTTGACACAAGCTGAACAATAGAAGAATGGAAGAGACATGGTACTGAACGAAGAACATCAGATGATCCGCGATGCGCTGCGCAGCTTTTCACAGGAGCGTCTGGCGCCCCAGGCGGCGCGGTGGGACAAGGAGCATTACTTTCCGCAGGCCGAACTGAAAGAGCTGGCGGCGCTGGGTGCGTTTGGCGTGGCCGTGCCCGAGGAGTTGGGTGGCGCCGGTCTGGACTACGTGTCGCTGGCGCTGGTGCTGGAGGAAATCGCTGCGGGAGACGGCGGCACGTCGACGATCATCTCCGTCAACAACTGCCCCGTCTGCAGCATCGCCATGATGTATGCGAACGCGCGCCAGAAAGAGCAGTGGCTGCGTCCGCTGGCGCAAGGGCAAATGCTGGGGGCGTTCTGCCTGACGGAGCCGCACACGGGCAGCGACGCCGCGGCGCTGCGCACGACGGCCACGCGCGACGGCGACGACTACGTGCTGAACGGCGTCAAGCAATTCATCACGTCGGGCAAGTATGCGGACGTGGCCATCGTCATGGCCGTCACCGACAAGGCGGCCGGCAAGAAAGGCATCAGCGCGTTCTGGGTGCCGACGTCGACGCCCGGTTACATCGTTGCCGGGCTGGAGCAGAAGATGGGCCAGCACTCGTCCGACACGGCGCAGATCCTGTTTGAAAACTGCCGCATTCCCGCCGAGAACCTGATCGGCGAAGAAGGCATGGGTTACAAGATCGCGCTGTCCGGCCTGGAAGGCGGACGCATCGGCATCGCCTCGCAGTCCGTCGGCATGGCCCGCGCCGCCTTCGAAGCGGCACTGACATATGCGCGCGACCGTGAAACGTTCGGCCAGCCGATCTTCAACCACCAGTCGGTGCAATTCAGGCTGTCCGAGATGGCGACGCAGATCGAGGCCGCCCGCCAGCTGATCCTGCACGCGGCGTCGATGAAGGATGCGGGGCTGCCATGCCTGAAGGAAGCGGCGATGGCCAAGCTGTTCGCGTCGGAAATGGCCGAGCGCGTCTGCTCGGATGCCATCCAGGTGCATGGCGGCTACGGCTACGTGTCCGACTTCCCTGTCGAGCGCATTTATCGTGACGTGCGCGTCTGCCAGATCTACGAAGGTACCAGCGACATCCAGAAACTGCTGATCGCGCGGGCGCTTTAACCGGCAGCAATTCTCCCGAGCGGAAAATCGTCTCGATTGTGTAAGACATTGTCATAATAGGAGAAGGTTTTTCCGCTGAGGCGCAACGCTCACCTAAAATGTTGCACGAAGGAGAATTGCTATGTATCGAGTGATGCTGGTGGAGGACGATGCCCGCCTGGCCGATCTGGTCACAGAGTATCTGGCGGGCTACGAGTTCAAGGTGGACGTCGTGAGCCGGGGCGACGAAGCCGTTGCCCGCTTCAAGGCCGCGCCGCCCGATATCGTGGTACTGGACCTGATGCTGCCTGGCCTGGACGGCATGCTGGTCTGCCGCCAGTTGCGCGATCTGACCAAAATTCCCATCCTGATCATGACCGCGCGGGAAGACTCGTACGACGAAGTGTCGCTGCTGGAACAGGGCGCGGACGACTTCATCAACAAACCGGTACAACCGCGCGTGCTGCTGGCCCGCCTGCGCGCGTTGCTGCGCCGCACGCAGTCAAAGCAGGCCAGCGACATGCTGATCTTCGGTGCGCTGTCGATCGCCACCAGCGACCGCACCGTGACGTGGCGCGGCGAACCCTGCGTACTCAGCAATACCGAATACAAGCTGCTGCTGGTGCTGGCGGAGTCGGCCGGCACGGTGCTGTCGCGCGATGCGCTGCTGAAGAAGATGCGCGGCATCGAGTTTGACGGTCTCGACCGCAGTATCGACAACAGCATCTCGAAACTGCGCCGCAAGTTCGACGATGCCGATTCGGAAAAGATCAAGACAGTGTGGGGCGAAGGCTATCTGTTCTCGCCGTCGGCATGGACGTAGGACACGACGGCGCACTACTCGATCAAGGGCGCGATCGCCAGCGGCGCGTTCTGGCTGATGACCTGGCCCTGCTCCGGCCAGTCGGCAAAGCGGTAGACGATGACGCGGAAGTCGGTGATCGTGTCGCCATCGAACACGGCGCCCTCTTCCGGCGGCAGCGCGACTTCCCGTTCCACGTCGCGCACGCGCACCGCCGCATCGCTGCGCCGGGGAAACGCAAAGCGCACGCCCGCGCAGCGGCGGCCGTGGTAGCCGGCATCCGTGCTGCGTAAATACTGCAGCGCCTGGTCGCAGGCGCCGCGCAACTCCCGTCCCTCATAAATCCCGTCGATACGGGCGACGATCGACAGCCGCGGCTGGAACGTGAACGCGCTGGCCTTGCGGTTCAGCAGCAGCACGGCGTTCTCGTCGTACGCGGCTTTCAGCAGGGGCAACGTGGTGCGGCCCGTGGGGTCGAGCGGCAGGTCCAGCTGGGTCGTGCGGCCCGACAGCGTCAGGCGCAGGCCTTCCACGGACTGGCCGTCTTTCGGCACCACCTGGTAATGGTTCTGCAAAAAATTCTTCGCCTTGCCGTATTTGGCGAACGTCACCATGGCCCGGTAGGCCTCCCGATAGCTGACCGATGCGTCATCCGCCGGCTGCGCGGCGGCGCCTCCGCAGGCCAGCAGCAGCGCCAGCATCCACCGTGCCGCGCGCGTGACGGCGCCGCGCCGCGGGAGCGCCGGCACGACGGCAGTGCGGTGTCCGTCAACGCCGGCTGACGTGCCGCGAACACCAGGACCAATCGACATGGCGTGGCTCCCGCTCGGGGCTGCTGGCGGACGTCCGCGCCAACGCCGCGCAATCCTGCACATGTTTGCGTTCTGAACGATGGAAGAGCTCCGGTTCAGCAGGCCGAGTGCCATCCAGTCGGTTGCAGCGCTATCACGCTGCGGACGTTTTGCCGCTGGGGGCAGGTCGACGGTTTACGCGCACAAACACTCCATTTGGAAACAATAATTGCCATGTTACCCAGCGGCCACAATGCAGTCCTCCGTGCTTTGTCCCCTTTTTGTCGTAAAAATGTCGGCGTGGTTTTACAGGACTTGATTCTTATACAATGGAAAAATGAACCGCCTGTTCTTCCGCTTTTTCGTCCTGGTAATGCTGTCGATCAGCGTAGCGGCGTTCATTGTCTACTTCGCCATCAACCGCCTGTTCGGCGACCCGATCGGCAGCATCGCCCGCAACCAGGCGGCGGCGCAGATCTTCCTGCTGGAGCAATACGTGGACAAGGCGCCGGCGGATGGCTGGCTGGACCGCCTGAACAAGGTGCGCGAAGTGTCGGACGTGCGGTTCGACCTGATTCCCCTTGCCGTGGCGCGTCAGCAGGTCCCCGGCAACGAGCGCGCCGCGTTTGAACGGGGCGAAGCTGTTATCGATATCGGCCGCAAGGCGTTGTTCCGGCGCGTCGACCTGACGGGCGATAAATATATCGGCAGCAACGAAGAGGCGATCTACGCGCAGAACCTGCCCATCGATATCAAGGTCGCCCTGCAGATGGAGGCGGTGCGCTACGTTATCGTCGCCCTGGCCCTGTTGATTCCGATCGGCATCTGGTCGCGCTCCCACTGGCACGGGCTGCAAAATCTGATGCAGGTGGCCGACCGCTTCGGCTCCGGCCAGCTGAAAGTGCGCGCGCAAATGCAGCCGGGTGACAGCATCTATCCGCTGGCCGAGCGCATCAACCATATGGCCGACCGCATCCAGACGCTGCTGGAAGCGCAGCGCGGACTGCTGCATTCGGTCTCTCACGAAATCCGCACGCCGATCGCGCGGCTGGAATTCGCGCTGGAGCTGCTGCACGACACGGTCGGCGACACGGTGCTGGAAAAACGCATCGGCAGCATGCAGGACGACCTGACGGAACTGAAATCGCTTGTCAGCGAGTTGCTGGGCATGGCCCGCCTGGACAGCGAGCAGCCCCTGCGCTACGAAACCTTCGACGTGACCGCCGCGCTGCGCTCGTGCGCGAATGGGCTGCCGCCCTCGCCGGTATCGCTCGACGTCTCCGTGCCTGACGGCCTGGGGGATTATTACGGCGACTGCCGCCTGCTGATGCGGGCGACGGGCAACCTGCTGCGCAACGCCCAGAAATATGCCAATGCCCGGATGGCGCTGTCGGCCGCGCGCAAGCTGGGCGGCGTGACGATCGTCGTCGACGACGACGGTGCCGGCATCCCGGAAGAAGAGCGCGAAAAAGTGTTCGAGCCGTTCTACCGGCTCGACCGCAGCCGCGACCGCAACACGGGCGGCTTCGGGCTGGGCTTGTCGATTGCCAGCAAGGCCGTCTCGCTGCACGGCGGCGCGCTGCGGATCGAGACGTCGCCACTGGGCGGCGCCCGCTTTGTCATTACCTTGCCGCCCGCCTAAGCTGGCGTACGCAGCGGTGGCGTCGGTGCCACGTCGCCGCGCGCCACTTTTTCGTACTCGGCAATCACCTGGGCGCCGAACAGCAGCAGGGTGGCGCCGATCTCCAGGCTGAACATGACGACGATCGCCGTCGTCATCGAACCGTAGACCACGTTGACTTGCGACAGCGTCGAGAAATACCAGACCAGCACGTGCCGGGCGATTTCCCACAGCACGGTGGCCGTGACGCCGCCGATCAGCGCATGTTGCCACGACAGCCGGCCCACGGGCATCACCATGTAGATCGACGACAGCAGCAGCACTTCGCCCGACAGGCCCAGCAGGTACAGCAGCGCCCCCGACAGGCCGTGCAGCGACCACTCGTAGCCGAACAGGCGCACGCTTTCCGCGCCGATGACCTGCAGGCTGCCGGCGACCAGGGTGACGACCAGCGCCCCCACGCCCAGGCACAGGATGTAGCAGTACGGCAGAATCGCCGACGTCAGGTAATGCCGGCGCCGCACGGCCACACGGTGGATGAAGATGACGCACATGGCGTTCTCCAGCACCGTGAATGCCAGCGAGCTGAAAAACAGCATCGTCAGCACGAGGAACCAGCCGACCAGGTCGCGGTGATCGAGGAAATGCGCCACCTCGTCGACGATCGCGCGCGACTGCCCCGGCACCAGCCATTCCAGGTAGTGGCCGATCGTATCCAGCAGCTCCTTCGGGTCGATGACGTGCGACAGCGCCACCACCACCAGCATCAGCAATGGCACGATCGACAGCAGCGAGTAATAGGCGACAGCACCGGCCAGCAGCAGCCCCTGATTGGCCCGGAAACCGGTCAGGCACTGCAGCGCGAAACGCAGCGGATGGCCCAGCACGAAGGCGGTCGCCTGGCGGTTGAGTATTGTCATGTCGCTAATTCTACCGGGCCGGGCCGTCGAGCGACGCCCGGCACGCCACTGCTGAATCGGGCCAGTGTGCGTCAGCGAACGGACTGTAGCCTGCGTGAGGCTAGGCTCTGGTAACCAGCAATCAGCAATCAGCAATCAGCAATCAGCGATCGGGCGCATTTTATTTACCCGTCAGACATGTCCGATTTCCATCTCTATCAGCAGCTATTTGCCAGTATTCCAGTCGGGGCCGTCATCCTGACGCCCACCGACACGCCAACCATTCTCGATGTCAATGACGCGCTATTGCATAGTATCGGCGGCGCCCGCGAACAACTGCTGGGAAGGGCGCTGTTCGACGTCTTTCCCGATGCACCGGGCGAGCAGCACGACAGTGGCGTCGATGCGCTGCGGCGCTCCCTTGCCGAGGTCATCCGGACCGGCCGCCCGCAATCGCTGCCGACGCAGCGCTACCCCGTCCGCGTCACGGCGCACGATGGCAGCGAATCGTTTGTCGAACGACTCTGGAACGCCACCAATACCCCCATCTTCGACGCGGCCGGACAGCTGCGCTGCATCCTGCATATAACGGTCGAGGTCACGGCGCAGAAGCAGGCGGAGGAAGCCTTGCGCCTGAGCCGTGAGGAGGCCGTGGAATCGGCGCGCCGTGCCGAGGAAGGCCGCAGCCAGCTCGGGGCGATGGACCGGCGCAAGGACGAATTCCTGGCCATGCTGGCGCACGAGCTGCGCAACCCGCTGGCGCCGATCCAGTCCGCGGCCGAATTCGTCTCGCGCCAGACGCAGGAGGCACCATTGGCGCGCGCCAGCGCGATCATCCTGCGCCAGGTGCGCCACATGACCGGCATGGTCGACGAACTGCTGGACGCCTCGCGCGTCAACCACGGCCGCATCGCTCTGGACAAGGCCACACTGGACATCGCCACGGTGGTCGGCGCGGCGGCCGAGCAGGTGCGGCCCACGGCCGACGCGCGCGGCCACACGCTGGCGATCCAGGCTCCGACCGGACAGTTGCGCGTCTGCGGCGACTTCAAACGGCTCGTGCAAGTGGTCGCCAACGTGCTGCAGAACGCCGTCAAGTACACCCCGGATGGCGGCCGCATCGACGTCCGGGCCACCGCTGACGAAGCCAATATCGTCGTGCGGGTGCATGACAACGGCATCGGCATGTCGCCCGACCTGATCGACCACGCGTTCGAGCTGTTCACCCAGGCCGAGCGGCGCGCCGACCGTTCCCAGGGCGGGCTGGGGATCGGCCTGGCCGTCGTCAAGCGCATCGTCGAACTGCATGGCGGCCTGGTGCGCGCCACCAGTGCGGGGTTGGGCCAGGGCAGTTGCTTCGAGATCAGCCTGCCGCGCCAGACCTGCGCGGCGCCACGCGCACCAGCGCCCGCGGCGCCGGCTGTCGTCACCGACGGCGGCGGCCTGCGTGTGTTGATCGTCGACGACAATCCCGATATCGCCGAAACGCTGGCGATGATCGTACGCGCGGAGGGACATGAGGTCTTCGTGGAGCACGCGGCGCCTGCCGGGCTGGAAACCGCACGCCAGATCGAGCCGGACGTGTGCCTGCTCGACATCGGCCTGCCGGACATGAACGGCTACGAACTGGCGCAGCATCTGCGCGCCACACCGCACGGCCGGACCGCCACGCTGGTGGCCATCACGGGCTACGGCCGCGCCGAGGATCGCGCCGCCGCGCTGCATGCGGGGTTCGACCGCCACCTGGTCAAGCCGGTCGATATCGGCACGCTGGAGGCCATCCTGGCGGCCGTGCAGCGCTCAGCTGACGGCACTCTCCAGTAACGTCAACGTCTGAACCGCCGTGTCGAGCCGCGCCTGGACGCCCATCGGCAACGTAAACTGGTCGCGGATATGCCCGAACGACCAGCCGGTCACGGCGGGGATCGCCAAAGGACGCAGGTGCTGGTCGGTCGTTTCATCGAGCGTCAGCGCGCTTTCTCCCGGCGCCGGCCCGCAGCCTTCGAACACGCCCAGCATGACGCCGGCTGCCTGGCTGAACGGCTGGTTCATCTGCAGCTGCATCAGCATGCGGTCGATGCGGTACGGTTCCTCGTTGACGTCCTCCAGGAACAGCAGGCTGCCGCGGATGTCGGCCGCATACGGCGTGCCCGCCAGCGCGGCCACCAGCGACAGGTTGCCGCCGGTGAGCCGGCCCGTCGCCACGCCCGGCACGACGGTACGCAGCGTATATTGCGGCGCCGTCGGCGCCCTGGCCGCGTTCTCCGGCGCCATTCCGATGACGGTTTCCTGGCGCGGGTCCATCAGCACGTCGAGCAGGTGCCTGGTGGCGTAATCGGACGGTGTCGACATCGCCAGCGGCCCGTGAAACGTGACGAGCCCCGCGTGCCGGGCGATCGCCAGATGCAGCGCCGTCAGGTCGGAATAGCCGATCAGGATCTTCGGATGCGCGCGGATCATCTGGTAGTCGATGTGCGGCAGCAGCTGCAAGGCGCCGGAGCCGCCCCGTATCGCCCAGATGGCTTTTACTTCCGGGTCGCGGAACATCGCATTGAAGTCGATCATCCGCTGCGCCCACAGGCCGGCGTAACTGCCATGCACGGCGGTGAGATGGGCGCCCAGCTTCACCTTGAAGCCCAGCGCTTCGACGCGGGCGGCGGAGCGGTCGACAATGTCCTGCGAGATCACGCCGGCCGGGGCGATCAGGCCGATGGTGTCGCCCGGTGCCAGGCGCGGTGGTTTGATCAGTGGGGGAAAGGGCATGGCGTTCCCGCGCTGCGGCGCGGCATTGGAAGATGGTGCCGCCGCCACGCCGGCAAGGCCTAGCCCGGCCGCCATCAGACGGCCGAGCGCATGGCGGCGGGAGGTTCCGGTCAGAGGAATTTGTACTTCAGGTTGAGCGAGAACGCCCGGCCGCGCGGGTCGGCCACGCGCGGATCCCAGCCGGCACCCACCACTTCATCCACGTTGTGCGCCGTGAACGACGGGTCGGTGTCGAACAGGTTCTGGATGCCGAACGTCAGCGTCGTGTTCTTGAACCCCGTGTACGTCAGCGACACGTCGTGCTTCGTGTAATGCCGGACGCGCGGATCGAAGCCGGCGGGCAGCGCACCCTTGCCGTTGTTCGGCAGCTGGTCGTTGTAGCCGGACGCGTAGCGCTGCATCAGCAGTGCGCTCCAGTCGCCCTTGCCGACGGTGAGGCTGAGGGTGTGCTTCCAGCGCAGGTAGATGTCGCGCGTGCTGAACTGGCTGACCTGCTCCTTGTACGGCTGGCCCTCGAACTCGGCGAACTTGAAGCTGTCCAGGTACGTGCCGTCCAGGACCGCCGCGTAGGTGTAGCCGGCATACTTGCCGTCGTAACGCAGGCCGATGTCCACGCCGCGCGTCTTCAGGCCCGCGGCATTGATCCAGCCCGCCTCCACGTGATCGATGGCGCCGGCGCTATTGCGCACGATGTATTGCGGCAGGTACTGCCAGTTGTTCAGCACCGTCTGTGGCGTGCGGTTCAGGATGCGGTCCTTGATGTTGATCGCCCACCAGTCCACCGACGCGCTGAAGTTCTTGAACGGCTCGATGACGATGCCCAGCGTGCCCTGCTTCGACGTCTCCGGCTTCAGGCCGGGATTGCCGCCCGTGTTGTAGTCCAGGCGGTCGATCGCGCAGAAGGCCGGGTCGCCCGGGTGCGCGGCGCAGCCTTCCTGGTCGATGACCCCGTTCGGCAGTTCCTGCGACAGGCGGCCGGCATACAGCTGGTTGAAGCTCGGCGCCAGGAAGCCCTTGCCGGCCGAACCGCGCAGCAGGAACGTCTGCGTGGGCTGGTAGCGGAACGCGATCTTCGGATTGGTCGTGGCGCCCACCAGGCTGTAGTTGTCGCGCCGGATCGCCAGCTGCACTTCCAGGTCTTTCATGACCGGCACCAGCGCTTCGGCATAGACGGCGCGCACGTAGCGCGTGGCCTGGTCCAGGTTCGCATTGCCCGGCGAGAGCAGGATCGTTGTCGCATCGACGTCCTGGCCGAACGAATAGGTCTCCTTGCGCAGATCGAAGCCGACGGCCATCGACACGGCGCCGGTCGGCAGGTTGAACACCTCGCCGGAGATGGAGCCGTCGAGCTGCGTCATCGTCGTGCGGCCGTGCTGGAATGCGCCGCGATACTTGGTCGATTCGATCAGGTCCGTCGCTTCCTGCGTCTGCGTCTGGCCGGGCGCGACCCAAGGATTGACGATGCCGCTCGCGAGGGCCGCGTAGATCTTGTTGGTGTAGCCGTAGCCGTTGACGAGGTCTGTCTGTGTCGTGCTGATCGATTTCGACAGGCCGACCTTGTAGTCGTACTTGCCGGCCAGCGTGCCCTCGGCGGCCAGCAGGCCGCGGTAGCTTTCCGAGACGTTGTACTGCGTGCGGTTGCCCCACGGCGTGGCGCGCCACTTGTAGACGATCGGCTTCGTTCTATCGTACGACGGGATGTAGGCCGACAGGTCCTGGTAGTACGGCCCGTTGACGGGATACGCGTTGCCGTTGGCCAGGGTGGTCGAGATCTGCAGCGCCGTCAGTTCGGCCGTCGCTTCCGTGCGCGAGCCCGTGAACTCGGCATACACGCGGTGGTTCTCGTTGATTTTAAAGGTCCCCCGCGAGACGGCCGTGGTGCGCTCGACCGGATACGACATCACGTAGTCGCTGCCGTAGTCGTAGGCGCACGAATAGCGGGTGCGCGTGGGCGACGTGACGTCCTTCCACAGCTCCGTCGCGTATTGCGACATGCCGGGCACCGTGTCGCACTTGCCCTGCAGGCTGAGTAATCCGGCCTGCAAGTACGTGGTGGCGTCACCAGGCATCCTGAACCCCGTGCCCAGCGCCGTGCCGGCACCGGTGAGGATGTTCGCATACGGCGTGCCGGTCGTGTCGGGCGACAGGCCCCGTGCCGGCTGGTTGCCGCGGGCGAAATCGCGCTGGCGCGATTCCAGCTTGTCGTCCACGTCATGCGTCACGCTGGCCATCACGTTCCAGCCGTCGCTATTCAGGTCGCCCAGGCCGCCCAGCAGAGAATAGGTGCGCGTCATGCCGCCGCCCGCTTCGGTCGCGTTGAGCGTCGTCGACGCTTCCAGACCTTTGTAGTCGGTCCGTAAAATGAAATTGACCACGCCGCCGATGGCATCGGTGCCGTAGATCGCCGAGGCACCGTCCTTCAGGATTTCCACGCGCGAGATCGCGGCCAGCGGAATCGAGTTCAGGTCGACGGCCTTGCCACTGCCGCCGTGGTTGCCCATGCGGCGTCCGTTCAGCAGCACGAGCGTCGCGTTCGGGCCCAGGCCGCGCAGCGACGCGAACGACGCGCCGCCGGAGACGCGGTCGGCGTCGGCGCCGAATACGTTGTTCCCGGACGTCATATTGTCCGCACCCGTGCCGTTGGCGGAGATCAGCCGCATCAGCTGTTCGGTGTCCGTCACGCCGGCCTTGCGGATCGTGTCGAACGTGATCGTCTGCACCGGCAGCGCGCCCTCTTTCGCCACGCGCTTGATGCTGCTGCCCGTGATCTCGACCCGATGCATGGGCTGTTGTTCTTGTTGTGCCATCGCGGGGGCGACGACGCCCATCAGCGCAATCAGGTGCGCCAGCTGTTTCAGTTTCACGGTGTTCTCTCCCGATGATTATGGGCTCCACCGTGTCTGGAGCCCAGGTTGATGTGCCCGCGCGGCGGCGCCGGTGTCATGGCATCGGCGATCCTGCCGCGCGCGGCTTGTTCAGCGTAGCGCGAGCCGGAGCGCACGACCTAATGAAAATTGCTGACGCCTCCATAACTTTATGGAATGCATTCGTGGCAACGATCAACGCGCCATTTTAGCGGCGCGCTCGCGTGCGGTGACGTCGATATCCAGATATCGCCAATTGGTGAATTCGACGGGGTGGCGCTTGTAGTTTTTTAGCCACGGTTGCCGGATGTCGGCGGAGATCGGGTGCGTCAGCAGCACCCATGGGCTGTAGGCGTGGATCAGCTGCGCCATTTCGCCGTACAGCTTCTGGCGCTCCGGCCCGTCCGCCAGCTTGCGCGCCTGTTCATAGCGCTCGTTGTAGGCCGGCAGGTTGAAGCGCGCATAGTTGGCGCGGCCTGCATTCGGGCCATACAGCAGCTGGTAGAAATTGTCGCCATCGGGGAAGTCGGCCACCCAGTTCGTCTCGAACATCATCACCTTGCCCAGACGCGACGCCTTGATGATTTCCGTTTTTTTATCGGTGATGAATTCCACGCGCAGGCCCAGCGCATTCAGGTTCTTGCGCCACAGTTCATCGCGCAGCCGGCCCACCATCGACGGCTCGCTGTGCATGCGCAGGGTCAGGGGCCGGCCATCCGGCAGCGTGCGAAAACCGTCGGCGCCCTTGCGGTAGCCGTAGCGCTCCAGCAGCGCGCCTGCCATCGTCAGGTTGTACGCGATCGGGCTGCGGTAGGCCGGATCGTAGCCCAGCACATTGGGCGGCAGCGGCGACTGCGCCGGCAGTGCCAGTCCTTTCTTCAGCAGCGCGATGTCCTCGGCGCTGTTGTAGCCCAGCGCAATGGCGCGGCGCAGCGCGATCTTTTCTTTCGTGTAGCCACCGATGACGGGGTCCGTCATGTTCATCCACATGTAATACGTCTGCAGCACGGGGAACGGATCGAGCACCATGCCGCGGCGCGCCAGTTCCGGCTTCAGCACCGGCGTGGCCGATGCCGGGTCCAGCACCAGGTCGCGCATCGATTCGGGCACCTGTTCGATGAAGTCGAACTCGCCATTCAGGTAGCCCAGCACGCGCGACTGGTATTCCTCCATGATTTTCACGTCGACGCGGTCCACCAGCGGCAGAGGAAGGTGATAGGCGCGATTGGCCTGCAGCGTGATGCGGTCGCTGCGCTTCCATTCGCCCATGACAAAGGGGCCGCTGCCCACGGGATGGTTGCCCAGCTGGCTGCCGTAGCGCTCCGCCGCCTCGCGCGCCACGGCGCCCGTGGCCGGCAGTGCGAGATAAAACAGCAGGCTGGGATCGGGCTCCTTCAGGCGGATCTGCAGCGTGTAGCGGTCGATGGCGCGCAGGCCGGGAATCGCCGTGGCGTAGCTGAAATGCTCGCGCCATGCCTCGTCGCCCAGCAGTTTTCCTTCGAACAGGAACAGCCAGGGCGATTTCAATGCCGGGTCGTACAGGCGCTGCAGGCTGTAGACGTAATCCTGCGCCGTGACCTCGCGCCGCTGCCCGCCGAACGCCGCATCCGGCGTGAACGTCATGCCCTGCTTCAGGCGGAACGTCCACGTCGTGCCCGCGGCATCGACGGTCGGCATCGCCACCAGGGTATTGGCCTGCAGTTTGACGGGGCGCGCCAGGTAGTCGTAGCGCAGCATCGGGTCGAACAGGTTTTCCAGCAGCGACAGGCTGGCCAGGTCGGACGCGACGGCCGGATCGAGCCCCGTTTCGCCCGTCGACAGCAACGCATGCAATACCTTTGGCGCGGTCGCGCCGTGGGCGATCTGGGCACAGGCCAGCGCCAGCGCAACGGTGATATTCCGCAGAGTCTTCATCCCTGCGAGCATAAAGCAGCGGCGCGGCGCACGCCAGCCCAACACCGGGGTCAGGTCCGACATTCGGACACGGGCTCGGCCATCCGCCGCTGCCAATGTCCGAATGTCGGACCTGACCCCTTCGTCTAATGTCCGAATGTCGGACCTGACCCCATGTCTCCTCTATACTTGGGCTGCGCGGTGCCTCCTCCCCTGTTTGCTAGAATGCCTCTATGTCTTTGAATTACATCTGGTCCGGCTTCTTCCTCGTGGGCTTCGCGGCCGCCTTTGCCCAATGGCTGTTCCTGGGCGATACCGAGATCTTCAAGAAGGTCATCGACGGCACCTTCGACGCCGCGCGCATGGGCGTGATGGACATCGCGCTGCCGCTGGCCGGCGTGATGACCCTTTGGCTGGGCCTCATGAACATCGGCGAAAAGGCCGGCGCCATCGGCTGGCTGGCGAAAATCATCGCGCCGTTCTTCTCGCGCATCTTCCCCGAGGTCCCGAAAGACCACCCGGCCACGGGCCACATGGTGATGAATTTCTCGGCCAACCTGCTGGGCCTCGACAACGCCGCCACGCCGTTCGGCCTGAAAGCAATGGAAAGCCTGCAGTCGCTCAATCCGAACAAGGACGAAGCCAGCAACGCGCAGATCATGTTCCTCGTGCTGCACACGTCCGGCCTGACGCTGATTCCGCTGGCGATCATGGCGCAACGGGCGATTCTTGGCGCGGCCGACCCTTCCGACATCTTCATCCCCTGCATGATCGCGACCTACGCGGCCACGCTGGCGGGGATTATCGCCGTCTCGATCCGCCAGCGTATCAACCTGTTCGACCGTGTCGTGCTGCTGTGGCTGGGCGGGATGACGACGGCCATCGCGGCACTGATCTGGTATTTCACGCAATTCCTGTCGAAAGGTGAAATCGAAGTCGTCTCGAAGGTCGTCAGCAATCTGATTCTGATGAGCGTCATCGCCGTATTCCTGATCGGCGCGCTGCGCAAGGGCGTCAATGTGTACGAGGCGTTCATCGAGGGCGCAAAAGGCGGCATCCAGACGTCGCTGACCGTCATCCCGTATCTGGTCGGCATGCTGGTGGCGATCAGCGTATTCCGCAACGCGGGCGTGTTCGGCTTCATCGTCAGCGGCTTCGAATGGATTTTCTCGGCACTGGGCCTGCGCACCGACTTCGTGCCGGCGCTGCCGACGGCGCTGATGAAGCCCCTGTCCGGCAGCGGCTCGAAGGCGATGATGATCGATGCGATGACGACCTACGGTCCCGATTCGTTTGTCGGCCGCCTCGCCTGCATCTTCCAGGGCTCGGCCGACACGACCTTCTACATCGTCGCGCTGTACTTCGGCTCCGTCGGCATCCGCAAGACGCGTTACGCGATCTCCTGCGGCCTGATCGCCGACCTGGCCGGCGTGCTGACGGCGATCGGCGTCGCTTACCTGTTCTTCGGTTAAAGGAGTTTTAATGTCGTTACGCCGTTCCGCGCTGGCCCTGCTGCTGGCGTGCGTGTTTTCGTCCGCCCACGCCACATTGCCGGAGGCCGTGGCAAAACTGGCCGCCGCCGGCGGCATTCCGGAAGACGCCATCGGCGCTGTCGTGCTGCGCGGCGATACGATCCTCGTCTCGAACGAAGCGGACCGGCTGATGAATCCCGGCTCCACCATCAAGCTGGTGACCACGCTGGTGGGACTGGAGGAGCTGGGCCCCGTGTTCCGCGGCCGCACTGAACTGCGCAGCAATGGCGACATCGTGAACGGCGTGCTGCGCGGCGACCTGATACTGCGCGGCGGCGCCGATCTCGATCTGAATGCCGACGCGCTGACGCACCTGCTGGAACGCCTGCGCACGCTGGGCATCCGCAAGATCGCGGGCGACGTGGTGCTGGACCGCCAGCTGTTCCAGCCGGCCCGTCCGGATGCGGGCGCGCCGCCGTTCGACGAGGCACCGGAGGCGTACTACAACGTCGTGCCGGATGCGCTGCTGCTGAACATGAACATGCTGTCCGTCGAGATGGCGGCCGATGCGCGGGCGATGACGGTGTCGATGCTGCCGGAGCTGGACAAGGTGGACGTCAAGTCGGCCATGACGCTCGTCGACGGCGACTGCGCCAAATGGGACAGCGGCTGGCAGCCGCCCACCACGATAAAAAACGGCGAGCGGCTGACGGTGGTCCTGCACGGCACGTTCCCGCGCAACTGCCGCAAGAGCTACGGCATCAACGTGCTCGATCGCGACGCCTATGCAGACCGCCTCGTGCGCGCCACGTGGAAGCGCCTGGGCGGCACGATCGCGGGAAAAACGCGCACGCTCGACCTGGCGCATTACACCTCCTTTGTTACCGCCGCCGCGGTGGCGCAAGGCGCCGTTGGGACGGACGGTGCCGCGCCGCGCGCTCAGGCACCGGGTGTCGAGCCGGATGGCACGCGCCTGCTGGCAGAACACGTCTCGCGCGCGTTGCCGGAACTGGTGCGCGACACGCTGAAAACGTCCGATAACGCCTTTGCCCGCATGCTGTTCCTCAGTCTCGGCAGCCTGCAGTCCGACCCGGTGCTGGGCAGCCACCCGCTGCCGGCCGGCGAACGGCTGGCGATGCTGATGGCGGCCAATGGCGAAGCGAAAGCCGGCAGCGTGCCCGCCACCACGGCGGCCAAAGCCAACCAGGTGATCCGCGGCTGGCTGAAACAGCAGGCCATCGACGGCGACGGCATCGTCATTGAAAATGGCTCCGGCCTGTCGCGCACGGAGCGCATCAAGCCGGTGCAACTGGCCGCCGTGCTGCGCGCCGGCCAGTCGTCGTGGTGGCTGCCCGAATTCCAGGCCAGCCTGCCCATCGTCGGCATGGACGGCACCATGCGCCGCAGACTGAAAGACAGCACGGCCGCCTCGCGCGCCCGCATCAAGACCGGCACGCTGAAAGGCGTGATCGCCGTCGCCGGCTACGTGCCCGATGCGAACGGCGAAGAGTGCATCGTCGTCGCCATCGTCAACCATGAACGGGCCGGCAATGGCGTCGGGCGGGGGATTGTCGATGCGTTGATCGACTGGACTGCGAACAGTAGTGCCGGGAGCGCGATGTAGGGAAGAACGTCAGGGCCAGGCTCGTTACAAGACGCGAATGAACCCCGCGCGCACCGCATCGCGGTCGCCGCAATCGAAATGCCACCACTCGCTGTTGATGCCGGCGAACCCCGCCTGGAACATGGCGTCGCGCAGCAGTTGACGGTTGGCGACCTGCTGCGCCGTCAGTTCGCCGCTCGCCAGCAGCTCCGTCTCCAGCGCCGGGTGCGAGCGTTCGCTCATGTCGTCGAATCCGGTTCCCATATCCAGTTCGCGGGCAGCGGCGTCGAGGATCGTCACGTCCACCGCCATGCCGTACGAGTGGATCGAGCCGCGGATCGGGTCGGCCAGGTACATGCGCAGCGGCGTGCCCGCGAGCGCGTCCCACAGCTGTTCCTGGACGCGGTGCGGGCGCAGCGCGTCCAGGATCAGCAGCGTGTGCCCGGGCCGTTGCGCCGCCAGCCACGTGACGACCTGTTCGATCGCGGCCGCGGCGTCGCGATGCAGCCAGGCGCAATCCAGCGGCGAGTACAGGTCGCGGCCGACGAAGTTGTCGCGGCTGGCGTAGCGCAGGTCGACCTGGATGCCGGCGATCGTCGACAGGTGGCGGAACTCGGCGTGGCCCGGCACTTCCTCGCTGGTGATGGTTCGGGTCAGCGCGGTCATGACGACGGGTCCAGGCAGGCCAGCGCCGCGGCGCCGATGGCGTCGGCAAGCTGGCGCGCGCCGTGCGACAGCGGCGCGTGGCCGGCCGTCAGCAGATACAGGTGAATCGGAATGGCCGGCGCCAGCGGGCGGCGCTGCACGCGGCCGGGCGACGCGCAGGCGGCCGTGAACGGGTCGACGACGGCCATGCCGCCGCCCGCCTCCACCAGCGAACGGGCGATCTGGTACGTCTGCACCACCGTGCGGAAGACGGGGTGGATATCCTGCGCTTCGCAGGCGGCCACCACCAGTTCGCCCAGCGGGTCGTTGTCCGCATAGCCCACCAGTTCGCCCTGCAGGCCTGCCGGCGACAGCGGCGTTGCCAGTTCGGCGTCACGCCACGTGCCGGCAGGCGCGATGACGGTCATGACGCCCTGCGCCAGCGCTTCGGCGACGATGCCGGGATGGCGCGGGTCCTGCAGTGACAGCGCGAGGTCCGCTTCGCCCAGGCGCAGCATGTTGACGATTTCGCCTGTATGGTGCGTCGCCAGCTCGCAGCGCGTGACGGGAAAGTCCCGGCGCCAGCGGCTCATTGCCGACGGCAGCACGGCACTGGCCAGCGTCGGTGTCGAGACCAGGCGGATGGTTTCGGCGGCGCGGTTTTTCAGGCCGGCCGCCACGCGCCGGATGCCCTGCAGGTCGCGATGCAACTTTTCCGTTTCCGCGAACAGCCGGTGCGCTTCCGGCGTGGGATACAGCTTGCCGCGCACGCGCTCGAACAACGGCATCCCCAGTTGCAGCTCGCAGTGCTGCAACACCTTGGTGACCGCCGGCTGCGAGATGTGCAGCACCTGGGCGGCGCCGCTGATGGTGCCGACCTGCATAATCGCGTGGAACACTTCGATATGACGCAGGCGCATGGCGGTATCCCTGTTACTGCGGCGTGGCGACGGCGGGAGCTGGCTGGACAATCTTCGGCTTCGGCGCCGTCAGCACGTCCAGGATCGCGGCGCTTTCGGCGTCCGGCACGCCATCGTAGTTCGCTTGCCGGTACTTGGTCTGGAACGCCACGATGACGTTATGCGTGGCTTCGTCGAACACACCGGTCTGCGGCACCGCATAGCCATGCTGCGCGAGGCGCTGCTGGAACCAGACCGCGTCCGGCACGTTGTTCTCGTATTTGGTGCGCATCGCCGCCACCTGCAGTGCATCCGGCCATGCGACGATGCCGGCGTCCGCCAGTTGCTTCCATGGGAACAGCGGACCCGGGTCCTGCTTGCGCTGCGGCGCGATATCGGAGTGCGCCAGGATGTTTTCCGGCGCCACCTGGTGGCGCGCGACGATGTCCTTCAACAGGGGCACCAGCAGATCGATCTGCGCCTGCGGGAACGGATAGTAGGTGCGCTTGCCGTCGGGCGTTTCCGTGAAGCCGGGGTTGACGATCTCGATGCCGATCGAGCTGTTGTTCAGGTTGGTGTAGCTCTTCCAGCTCGACAGCCCCGCATGCCATGCGGAGTTCTTCTCATCGACCAGTGCATACACCTTCGGTGCCGCGCCGTCCGTCAGCAGGTAATGCGCCGAGACTTCCTTCTCCGTCAGCAGCATGATGGAGCGCTGCAGGTCCGACACCGTGTAGTGCAGCACGACAAATCGCACGCGGCTGTTCTGGCCCTTCGCCGTCAGCGAGCGGTCGACATTGGCGCCGCCCGGCGGTGGCGTCGAGGGCGTCGTTGCGCAGCCGGCCAGCAGTGCCAGGACGGTCAGGGTGGAAGCAAAGGGAAGTCGTTTCATGGGGTCGTCAGTAGGTCAGTCGGGCGGCGATGCGGGCCGCGGCAAAATGCGGTTGGGCGTCTTTCTGTTGCAGGGACAGCGTAGCGGGCAGCGCGGCGCGCATGGCCTCGAAGATGGCGGGATGCAGCGCCGCGGCGCGGCCGGCCAGCACGACGGGGCGCACGCCAAAGCGCCCCGCCAGCGCGGCGGCCAGGCGGGCCAGTTCGCGCCCCGCCGCCTACAGGATCGCCAAAGCGTCCGGGTCGGCATCGGCGGTGGCGGCAACGGCCAGCGCCAGCTGCCCGATTTCTCCCCGTTCGCGCGTGTAGATGAACTGGCGCGAGAACGACCAGTCGCTGCCGCCCACGTGGTCGAACACGGCGCGTGCCATCGGCGCATCGCGCCAGGCGCCGGGCGTTTCGTCCTCGCGGCGCCAGATGCGGCGCATCGCTTCGCGAGCAATCCAGAAGCCGCCGCCGCCATCGTCGAGCATGACGCCGTGACCACCGGCGCGGTGGAACGTGCCGTCCGCATCGATGAAGGCGGCAATCGAGCCGGTGCCGGCGTAGACGAGATAGCCCGCGCCAGGTGCAAAACTGTCCAGGTAGGCGATCTCGATGTCATTACGCACGCTGATGGCGCCGGACGCCACGCCCAGCAACCCCTCCAGCCAGCCGGTCAGCACGGCGCTGTCGCCGCCAAAGCCCGTCAGGCCGGCGCAGATGCTGGCCGGGCGGCCGTGGGCCAGCACGTCTTGTGCGAGGCTGGCGAAGACGGCGCGCAGCCGCTCACGCCCGTCACTGCTGGCCATCTGCAGCGCCGACGATCCGGCGACGTGGCCGGACGCGACGACGGTGCCGTCCGGCCGCGCCAGCGCCCAGCGGGTCTGCGTGCCGCCGGCATCGATGCCCAACCCAAGCTTCGCATGTTCCATCATCACTGAGTGGCTCAGCACTCCTCCGGAAATTAAAGCTTCGCGCGTGCCCGTGCGCTCTCGTTGCCCAGCCGGTCCACGGCCGTGACGACGACCGTGTGCGCCGGTACGCCGTCGTAATCGGCCAGCACCACCTCGTTGCGCGCCGCCGACGCTACCGTGAAGCGCCACTCCTCGCCATAGCGCGCCCAGATCGCATACTGCGTGGCGTTCTTTGGTGCGCCCAGCCCGACGGTCAGCCCATTGGCACCGCGCCGCAGCGCCACAGACGGCGCCGCCGGCGCCTGGTCGCCCAGCCACGGCGAAGCCGGTACCAGTGCCGCGCTCTGGTAGCTGTTGGCTTTCAATTTGTCGAAGAGACCGGCGCGGTTCTGCATCAGCGGAGCGATGCTGAAGTGGACATGGCCGTTCACGGTCGGGCGCATGCGCGTCACGTCGATTTGCTGGACGATTTCGTCGGGGCTGAACGGCTTGCTGCTGCCGTCCGCCGTCTTGCTGGTGAAGATGCCGGGCCAGACGTGGCGCGCATGCGTGTTCTGCGCCAGCCAGTAGTCGAGCAGCACGGGGAACGACTGCGGTGCCTGCGCGATCGGCCAGTACAGCTGCGGTGCCAGGTAATCGAGCCAGCCCTTCTGCAGCCACAGTTCGGCATCCGCATACAGCTTGTCGTATTGCGAGAAGCCGGCGATGCCGCGCGGCCTGCGGTCCGGCCGGCCGATGCCGAACGGGCTGATGCCGAATTTTACCCACGCCTTTTCACGGTGGACGCCCGTGTAGATTGCCTCGATCAGGCGATCGACGTTCTGGCGCCGCCAGCCGGCGCGGTCCAGCGTGCCGCCGCCCTGCACATATCTCTGCCACGAAGCCTGGTCGGGGAACTCCACTTCCGGCTTCTGCCACGCCGGTACGTCCAGCGCGGCCGCTTCCGCGCCGTTGGCGCCCGTCGCCTCGATCGGGTACGGATAAAAATAATCGTCGATGTGCACGCCGTCGATATCGTAGCGGCGCACCACATCGAGGATCACGTCCAGCGTGTGGCGCGACGCGCTTTCCTCACCCGGGTCCATCCACAGATATTTACCGTATTTCTTGACGGCCTGCGGATTGGTGTTGGCGATGTGCTCCTTCGCCAGCGGCGAACGGGCCGCCGAGTGGCGCGCACGGTAAGGATTGAACCACGCGTGCAGCTCCAGGCCGCGCGCATGCGCCTGGGCGACCCAGAACTGCAGCGGGTCCCACGCCGGTTGCGGTTCCTTGCCCTGCTTGCCAGTCAGGTATTCCGACCATGGTTCCAGTGGGGACGGATAGATTGCATCGGCGCTCGGGCGCACCTGCAGCACGATGGCGTTCAGGTTCAGCGCGCGGGCGCGATCGAGGATCGCCAGGGCCTCGGCCTGCTGTTTCGCCGGCGGCAGGTTGCTGCGGCTGGGCCAGTCGATATTGGCAACGGTGGACACCCACGCGGCGCGGAACTCGCGCGGCGCAGGCGGCGGCTGCTCGCCCGTGTAATGGGGCAGTTCGTGACTGAGCACCGGCACGCCGGGCGCATCGGGCCGTTTCGGTCCGCTGGTACATGCCGCCAGAAACGCGGCCATGGCACCGGCCGCCCCTGCGGCGAGCGTGCGCCGCTTTTTTGCATTGAAAGCCAAAACCATACCTCGTCGTATCAAATCTGTGCCCGCTGGCGCAGCGGCGTATTGTAAACGCTGAATCTTCCCTGCTCGCGTCCTACTCGCGTCCGAATGCCGGATCGACCTTGACGAGCGCGGTCATGATGAACGCCGGGATCGTTGCCAGGCATACCCAGACGAAGAAATGCTGGTACCCCAGCATCTGCTGCAGGTAGCCGCTGGCCATCTGCGGCACCATCATTCCCAGCGCCATCAGGCCCGTGCACATCGCGTAATGGGCTGTCTTGTGTTCGCCGTCGGCCACCATGATCATGAACATCATGTATGACGTGAAGCCCAGGCCATAACCGAACTGCTCGACGGCGAGCGCCGAGCCGATCACCACGATGTTCTGCGGCAGCGCCGTGGACAGATACACGAACACCAGGTCCGGCAGGTGGATGATCAGCGCCATCGGCCACAGGCAGCGCTTCAGGCCATAGCGGGCGATCAGGAAGCCGCCCAGCAGCCCGCCCAGCGTCAGCGCGACGACGCCCACGGTGCCGTAGACCACCCCGACCTGCGTGTTGTCCAGCCCCAGCCCGCCCTGGTCGACGGGATCGAGCAGGAACGGCACCACCATTTTCAGCAGCTGCGATTCGCCCAGCCGGAACAGCAGCAGGAAGCCGAGGATCGTCAGGATGCCGTCCTTGCGGAAGAACGACACGAACGCGGCAAAGAATTCGCCTGTGCCGGAACCGGCCGTGCGGACCGCATGGTCCTGCACCGGGTGCGGCAGCATGAAGAAGTGATACACGGCGAGAATGGCAAACACGGCGCCGAGCAGCGCAAAGATGACGGCCCAGGCGACGTGGGCATCGCCCGTCTGCCGGATCAGGAGGCCGGACAGCGCCACCAGCACGCCCTGCCCCGTGATATTGGCCAGCCGGTAGAACGTGCTGCGCACGCCAACGAAGGCGGCCTGCTGCTTCTGCGAGAGGCCCAGCATGTAAAAGCCGTCGGCGGCGATATCGTGGGTGGCGGAACTGAACGCCATCAGCCACAGGACGGCAAGGCTGACCTGGAAGAACGCCGGCAGGTGCGTGGTGAACGCCACCAGCGCCAGCGCCACGGCGATCGCCGCCTGCAGCGCGACAACCCAGCGCCGCTTGGTGCCGAACATGTCGACGACGGGCGCCCACAGCGGCTTGATCACCCACGGCAGATACAGCCAGGACGTATAGAAAGCGATCTCGGAATTGGAGAAGCCGGTGTTCTTGTACATCACCAGCGCCAGCGTCATCGCGGTGAAGTAGGGAATGCCCTGGCCGAAATACAGGGTCGGTACCCAGGCCCAGGGGTTACGCTTTACTGCTGATTTCATCACATCCTTGTCTCTTGCTTGTTAGCCGCGGGATGGACGCGGCATGCCGCGCTTACCCGTCCAGGGCCGCGCGCAGGCTGCCGCCCGCCTCCGCCAGCAGCCTTTCCGCCTGCGCCACCGGCACCTGCCGCCGCAGCGCGACGATCGCCACCTTGACGTGGAAGCCGCACTGTTCGAGGGTGACGCGCGCCTGCTCGTCGCTGGCGCCGGTGGCGTGCGTCGTCAGCCGCAGCGCCCGCGCGAACAGCTTGGCGTTGGTGGGTTTCAAGTCTACCATCAAGTTTCCATAGACTTTGTGCAGCCGGACCATGATGGCGCTGGAGATCGTGTTCAGCACGATCTTCTGCGACGTGCCGGCCTTGAGCCGGGTACTGCCGGAGATGATCTCGGAGCCCGTGTCGAGCGTGATGCCGATGTCGGCCTGCCCCGCCAGGGTGGAGCCGGCGTTGTTGGCGATGCCGATGGTCAGCGCGCCCGCGTCACGGGCGGCCTGCAGGGCGCCCAGCACGTACGGCGTGGCGCCGGAAGCGGCCAGCAGCAGCACGACGTCGTTGCCGGCCGGCCGGGCCGCCGCCATGTCGCGCATGCCCTGGTCATGGTCGTCCTCCGCGCCCTCGACGGCGAGGAACATCGCCGATTCACCGCCGGCCAGCAGCGCGACCGCGCGCTCGTGCGGCCACGAGAACGTGGGATACAGTTCGACGCTGTCCAGCACTCCCAGGCGTCCGGACGTGCCGGCCCCCACGTACAGCAGCCGCCCGCCCGCTTCGATGCGCGGCACCGCCGCCTCGACGGCACGGGCAATGCGCGGCACGGCGTTGCGCACAGCCTGCACGGCGTTGAACTGATCGTCCACGAACGACGCCACCAGCTCCGGTATCGGGTACTGATCGAGCAAGGGGTGCTGCGGACTGGGAGTTTCGGTTTTCAGCATCGCCATCTTCATCCGTGGACACGGAATCAGTGTAATACCAGAGCGATTACGTTTGCATATGAAAGGTACAGTGCGGGGTATTCCTGTCAGTTATGACGGGGCGGCGCCCTTATCCGCGCCGCATTTCCGCCACAAAGTCATAGTGATCGCTGCGGCAGTACGAGTGCGTCAGCTCGACCGCCTCGCCCGTGGCCAGGTAGGCAATGCGGGTGATGAACAGCACTGCCTGCCCTTCCGGCACGTCCAGCTGGCGCGCCAGTTCGGCCGACGCGTTCATCGCGCGGATATGCTGCAGCGCGCGCGCCGGCGCCTTGCCCGTCGCTTCCAGGTACTGGTACAGCGAATCGCCGACGGCTTCCGGCTGCGGCACCACGGCCACCGGCAGCACGCTCACTTCGTACGCCATCGCCACGTCGTCCGCCAGCCGCAGGCGCTCGAGCCGCGCCACTTTGCTGTTGGGCGACAGGCCAAGGCTCATCTGCTCGTCGGCGCTGGCCGTGACGACTTCGCGTTTCAGCCAGCGCGAGCCGGGCCGGTAGCCGCGCTGCTGCAGCTGCTCGGAAAAGCTCGACAAATTCGACAGCGGCTGCTCGATGCGCGGCGCGATGTAGTTGCCGGAGCCGCGCTTGCGCACGACGAGGCCCTGCTCGACCAGCTGGTCGATGGCCTTGCGCGCCGTCACGCGCGAGACATTGAGCAGCTCCGACAGCGTGCGTTCAGACGGCAGCGCCTGGTCGACCTGATAGCGGCCCGCGCGCACGTCGTCGGTCAGCTTGCGGGCAATCTGCATGTACAGCGGCGAATTGTCGGTGGTCTCTACTGGGTCTTGCACGGTCATTACCATTCTCCTCAAGCCAGTAGTGTACCGGCGATGGCGGGAGGCCGCCGCGATTTGCTGATAAGAAAAACTTGGTGCACGGGGTAACGCTGGCTCAGGCATGACCCTGTCAGCGGCGCAGGCGCGTGCGGCGCAGCAGGCGATAGCCGTGGCCGGGCGAATAGGCCAGCCGGCAGACCAGCACGTCGTTCGCGTCGATGCGCACCACCAGCGTGACCGATGCCGCCGTCGCCCGCAGTTGCGCCGTGCCCGCCGGCGGCGATGCCAGCGTCACGGCCGTGCCCATCGACGTGGTCAGCTCGCCCGGCACAGGCGCCGTGTCCACGTGCACGCGGCCCAGCACGTTGCCGTGCGCGTCGAGTCGCAGCACGCAGACGACAGGTCCTTCCATCGACGCCACCGTGCGTTCTCCATCGGCGTGCGTGATGGCCGTGTCAGGCTGGCGGGTTGGGCCGACGGGATCAGTAAACATGCGGTACTCGGCCAATTGAGGGGGTGTGTCATTGTAGAAACATCCAGTGCCGCGAATTGCAGCAATTCGTAAGCAATTGTCATGAAATTGTCGCCGTCGCATCCGCATCACCGCAGGTTATGACCGGCGCATGAGCTTTCATTGGCCGCAGGCCGACGGTGGCGTATAAGCTTTCCTTCCGCGGATTGGGGCGCACGACGTATGCAGCAGACATCGCAACAGGGGAACGGCCGGCACGTCATCGTGATCGGCGGCGGCGTGGTCGGGCTGACGAGCGCCTGGTGGCTGCTGGAGGCGGGCTTTCGCGTCCGGCTGCTGGAGCGCGCGCCGGCCGTGGGCCGCGGCGCCAGCTACCGCAACGGCGGGCAACTGAGCTACCGTTACGTGGCGCCGCTGGCCGATGCCGGCGTGCCGCTGAAGGCCCTGCGCTGGCTGTTCCAGGCCGACGGGCCGCTGCGCTTCCGCCCCGAGGCCGACTGGCGCCAGTGGCGCTGGCTGGCCGCCTTCCTCGCCAACTGCAATGGGGACAGCAACCGGCGTACGACCGCCAAGCTGCTGGAGCTGGGCGAACTCAGTCGCCAGAAGATGGCGCAGCTGGCCGTGCACGTGCCACTGTCCGACTTCGACTGGCGCGACGCCGGCAAGCTGGTTGTCTACCGTACCCCTGCCCTGTTCGACGCCGCCGCCGCGCGAGCGGGCACCGGACAGGTCGTCACCGGTGCCGAGGCAGCCGTGCTGGAGCCGGCGCTGGCCGGCATGGCGCCGCAACTGGCGGGCGGCATTTTCAACCGGGGCGAAGCCGTCGCCGATTGCGGCGCCTTCTGCGTGGCGCTGGCGCATCGGTTGCAGGAGCATCCACGCTTCGAAGGCTTCGTCCAGGGACGCGCGACAGCGCTGTTCACGGATGCCGGCCGCGTGGTCGGTGTCGAGACGGCGGACGGCTGGCTCCAGGCCGACGACTATGTGCTGGCGGCCGGGATCCAGAGCCGCGACCTGGCCGCCACTGCCGGCATTCACCTGCCGCTGTATCCACTGAAAGGCTACAGCCTGACGGCGCCGATCCGACCGCACGACCTGGCCCCGGACATCAGCGTGACCGACTTCGAACACAAGATTTTATATGCGCGCATCGGCACCAGCCTGCGCGTGGCCGCCATGGTCGACATGGTGGGCGACAATCCGGCGCTGGACGCCCGCCGCGTCGCCGGCCTGACGCGCCGCGCCCGCGAATCGATGCCGGCGGCGGCCGATTACACAAGGCTGGAAGCCTGGGCCGGCCTGCGCCCTGCTACCCCGAACAGCGCCCCGCTCCTGGGCCGCACCCGCCACGCCAACCTGTGGCTGAACGTGGGCCATGGCCCGCTCGGCTTCACGTTCGCCTGCGGCACGGCCGCCATCCTCGCCGACCTGATGCGCGGCAACCCGTCGCCGATCGCGCTGGACTTCCTGGCGTGGCGCCCCTGAAATCCGGAGCCTGGCACTGGTTTTCAGGAAACATTGCCGAGAAAATGGGGTCTGTCCCCATTTTCTCGGCAACTTGTGCTCAGACCTGCTTAAGCCGTTATGGCGGATAATGTCGCCTTTCCAAGCCTTTTATTGTTTGACTTGCAAATGTCCAAATCGAAGGCCCCGGCCGGCTGCCCTTGCGGCGGCGCGGCGCTGGCTACCTGCTGCGGGCCGTTTATCGACGGTTATCTTGATCCGGCCAGGCTGCCGCCCACGGCCGAGCAGCTGATGCGCTCGCGCTATACGGCGTTCACGTTGCGCAACGAGCCGTATCTGCTGGCGACGTGGCACCCGAGCACGCGGCCGGCCGAACGCATCGTCGACCCCGATGAGGCGTTGCAGTGGCTGGGACTTGAGGTAAAATCTACTTTACGTTTACGTCAACGTAAAGTAGAACCGGCGAATCCGGACGAGGATTTCGTCGAGTTCGTCGCCCGCTTCCGCGTGGCCGGCAAGGCGCAGCGCCTGCATGAAGTGAGCCGCTTCCTGCGCGAGCCCGATCCGGCCCTGGGCGGCGTGCCGCGCTGGTTCTATGTGGACGGAGAATTTCCAGACAAGTCATAACGACAAGGGGACCGAATGCCGCACATCGAAAGCAAACTGAATTCGCGCAGCGAAGACTTCAAGGCCAACGCGGCCGCCATGCACGCCCTGGTCGACGACCTGCGCAGCAAGGTGGCAAAAGTCGCGCAAGGCGGCGGCGAAGCCGCCAGCGCCAAACACGTCGCCCGCGGCAAGCTGCTGCCGCGCGACCGCGTCCAGATGCTGCTCGATCCCGGCACCCCGTTCCTCGAATTTTCCCAGCTGGCCGCGTACGAGATGTACCAGGAGGCCAACGGCAACGACGCGGCGCCATCGGCCGGCATCATCACCGGCATCGGCCGCGTGGCCGGCCAGGAATGCGTGGTCGTCTGCAACGACGCCACGGTCAAAGGCGGCACGTACTACCCGATGACGGTAAAAAAACACCTGCGCGCGCAGGAGATCGCGCAGCAGAACAACCTGCCCTGCATTTATCTCGTCGACTCGGGCGGCGCCAACCTGCCGAACCAGGACGACGTGTTCCCCGACCGCGACCACTTCGGCCGCATTTTTTATAACCAGGCGAACCTGTCGGCCCAGGGCATTCCGCAGATCGCCGTCGTGATGGGCTCTTGCACCGCCGGCGGCGCCTATGTTCCGGCGATGAGCGACGAGTCGATCATCGTCAAGGAGCAGGGCACGATCTTCCTGGGCGGCCCGCCACTGGTGAAAGCCGCCACGGGCGAAGTGGTCAGCGCGGAAGACCTGGGCGGCGGCGACGTGCACACGCGTCTCTCGGGTGTCGTGGATCATCTGGCGCAGAACGACACGCATGCACTGTCGCTGGCACGCACCATCGTCTCGAACCTGAACCGCCGCAAGCCCGAGCAGGCGCCCGTGCGCGAAGTGGTGGAACCGAAGTACGCGCCGGAAGAACTGTATGGCGTCATCCCCGTCGACACCCGCAAGCCATTCGACATCCGCGAAGTCATCGCCCGTATCGTCGACGGCAGCGACTTCGACGAATTCAAGGCCCGCTACGGCACCACCCTGGTGTGCGGCTTCGCCCACATCTACGGCATGAAGGTCGGCATCGTCGCCAACAACGGCATCCTGTTCTCCGAGTCCGCGCTGAAGGGCACGCACTTCATCGAGCTGTGCTGCCAGCGCAAGATCCCGCTCGTCTTCCTGCAAAACATCACGGGCTTCATGGTGGGCCGCAAGTACGAGAACGAAGGCATCGCCCGCAACGGCGCCAAGATGGTGACGGCTGTCGCCACCGCTGCCGTGCCGAAGTTCACCGTCATCATCGGCGGCAGTTTCGGCGCCGGCAATTACGGCA
>Ga0265798_10001655_pt1 | contig 34262 bp, 29 predicted proteins | sample P3T30metagenome_FD_192430 | JGI IMG/M metagenome (GOLD analysis project Ga0265798, IMG submission 192430) | Plant litter microbial communities from East Loma Ridge, Irvine, California - P3 T30 | ecosystem: Environmental > Terrestrial > Plant litter > Unclassified | place: USA: California... | reverse complement strand
GACAGGCAGCAGATGAAAGACTCCTGTCTTGTGGACGGAAGCATAATTTCAGAACAAAGGTTACTTGCATTGATGGTTAATCCAAGATCTTTATACACCTGAGGTTTGTTCCTGTTCACATTATCGGTAAAGAAAATGTAAGGAAGGCCCTTTTGCTGGCGGCTTTCCAGAACCCTTGCCCAGATTTTACGTTTGTCGGCATCACCGTCAATCATATCCTGCATCCAGTAATCCGGCACACAGATTCCGGTAAACAGGTTCTGAATCGGGCTTCCGATATCTTTAATGGATAAAAATTCTTCAATATCACCGTGGTCAACATCCAGATAGGCGGCAAAAGCACCTCTTCTTACGCCACCCTGGGAAACAACATCCATGGAAGTGTCAAACAGTTTCATAAAAGAAACCGCGCCTGAAGATTTTCCGTTATCGGTTACGGCAGTCCCTCTGTTACGAAGCTCCCCGAAATATCCTGAAGTTCCGCCCCCGATTTTCGTCTGCATGATCACCTCACCCATTTTGTGGGTAATGCCTTCAATGCTGTCCGGAATATGGACGTTGAAACAAGAAATCGGAAGACCTCTCTGCGTTCCCATATTCGCCCAGACCGGAGAAGAAAAACTGATCCATCCTTTCATGATCATTTCCTTGAAAGCCGGCTGAAGCTCAGGTTTGTATAATTTTTTTGCCGCTGCAGTGGTGATTCTGTCAATGGCGCCGTCTACAGTTTCCCCTTTCAGCAGGTACCCTCTGTTCAGCATTTGCTCAGATTCTTCGTTGAGCCACCATATGTTGTTATTCTGTTCGTCCATAGATTTTATATTGTAAAATGTACCGGGTACATCGTTTTATTATTTTTTAGGAGCAGAAATTTTGTCTTTCTCCTCACTGGTCTGCCTGCTTTCCGCTATATCTTTTTTTGATGCCTTTGGTTTTGTCAGTCACTCAAAAAAAGGATGCCGCTGCAATCAGGGCTAAGATGACATTTTGTTTTTCTTACCAAACCTGACGGGTTTCAAAAACCCGTTAGGTTTTTCTATTGCCCAATTATTTTGTGAGGCACAAAGCAATCTCAACTTAATACTTCGAAAGGCTTAGTATGACCTGTCTAATACTGACTGTTTTGTCCGCTCGCTTCGCTCGCGCCCCGACTTGAGTGGAGCTCTTTTTGTTATTGCGATTCACAAAGAATTCAATTGATGCTTCACTGTATTCGCAATATCAAAAAAGCGGGAACGGAAGGCGGAAAAAGGCGCCCAATAAATAATGATGCAGTTAACTTAAAACAGATCGTTCGCTGTAATACTCTTGTCATGCTTCGTATAGTCCACCGGTCTTTTGGCAAAGAAATCATCCATAGAGTTGGCAAAAACCTCCTCTTCGAACCATTTCATCGGGCTGTACTGTTCTGCTGTGATGTTATAGCGTTTTTCCATGTTGATCTTATCAAGACTTTCATCCACACGGTATTTCATAAAGTTGATCAGATCCTGTTTAGAGAATTTATCCAGTTCGCCAAGCTCAAAAATCCAGTCAAGAATTTCACCTTCCAGTTCGATAGACTGATCTACCAGGGTGTAAATGTCCTCAATATCAGAATCAGTGAGAAGATCCGGCTGCTCTTCACGGATTTTATTGATTAAATAAATCCCGCCATTGGCGTGAATCTGCTCATCAATAGAAGTCCAGGCGATAATATTGGAAACATTTTTCATGAAACCTTTAAATCGGGTGAATGATAAAATAATGGCAAACTGCGAAAACAGTGACACGTTTTCAATCAGGATACTGAAGAGAAGCAAAGACGAAACATATTCTTTCGGGGTGGCAGAATTGGCATGTTTCAGTACATTGGATAGAAACTGAATTCTCTTTTTCAGGGCAGGAACTTCCACCACGTGCAGAAATTCTTCATTGTAACCCAACACTTCAAGCAGCCTTGAATAAGCCTCCGAATGACGGAATTCACATTCTGCAAAAGTGGCTCCCAAACCGTTCAGTTCAGGTTTCGGAAGATGATTGTAAAGATTTCCCCAAAATGACTTTACCGAAACTTCAATCTGGGCAATGGCCAAAAGCGCATTTTTTACCGCGTTTTTTTCGTGCGGCTCCAGCTGCGACTGAAAATCCTGAACATCGGCAGTAAAATCCACTTCCGAATGTACCCAGAATGATTTGTTGATGGCTTCTGTAAACTGAAGAACTTCAGGATACTCGAATGGCTTATAACTTACTCTTTTGTCAAAAATTCCCATATTTAGAAGGTCTTAAATTAAATTACTGCATCAGATTGAATATGCTAATCAATATCCAACAGATTGATTTTTTGTTAATTAAGGGTAAGGATCACTACCCTGAAATGCTCTGTATCTTTCCATAAGATACAGGTACAAAGTTAGTCAACAGGAACTGTATTTGAAAGGGGGAAACACTAAATGACTGAATTTTAACCTTAAAAGTTTTCCACATTTACATGAAAACCGCTTAGGTATTGACTTACACAGGATTGTTGTGAAAAAATATACATTATCAGCACATCGGAATTAAACAATTTTTCGTAATCTCCTGTTAATAAGCGGAAATAGCGTTAAACATTAATTCCGCTAAAGAAAATTTTATTGTTGTAACAAATCCGGAATATCTTCTACTTATTAGGCATAAACATCATACATCCATCATTAATGCTAATAATTCAGGATCTACATAAATCGTACGACACGGGAAAAAGCAAGCTTCATGTGCTGAAGGGAATTAATCTGAATATTTCCGAAGGCGAGTTTGTTTCGATCATGGGGAGTTCCGGTTCCGGAAAATCTACCCTGCTTAATATTATTGGGATTCTTGATGAGAAAGATACCGGTACCTATGAACTGGATAACGTTCCGATTGAACACTTATCCGAAGTAAAAGCAGCAGAGTACAGAAGTAAGTTTTTAGGCTTTATCTTCCAGTCTTTTAATCTCATCGGGTATAAAACGGCACTGGATAATGTGGCGCTTCCATTATATTACCAGAATGTACCCAGAAAGGAACGTGAAAGGAAAGCAATGGAGTACCTTGAAAAAGTAGGCCTGGCACAGTGGGCGACCCATTTGCCGAATGAACTTTCGGGCGGGCAGAAACAGAGGGTAGCCATTGCAAGGGCACTGATCACAGATCCGAAGGTGGTGCTTGCCGATGAGCCTACCGGAGCCCTGGATTCCAAGACGACCCATGATATCATGAAGCTTCTTCAGGATATCAACAATGAAGGGAAAACCATTATCGTGGTTACCCATGAACCCGACGTTGCTGCACAGACCAAAAGAAATGTGATCCTCCGCGACGGGGTTATTGAAAGTGATGCGTTTATCAAACAGATTGTGTTGTAGCAGTAAGCTTGAGGTTTCAGAACTTGATTAAAGAACTTTATGGTTAAATTCTGTTCTTTACTGTTCTTCCGAAACCAAAATACATTGTAATAAATTAAATTAAAAAAATAGCGGCAGGACTGGAGATACTCATTACCATTATTCCGCTTCAAAATTAAAAAATATGTTCGACCTAGATCGTTGGCAGGAAATATTCAGTTCCATCCGCAGCAATGTATTGCGGACGGTGCTTTCCGGTTTTACCGTAGCGTTGGGATTATTTATCTTCATCGTGCTTTTCGGGATCGGTACTGGATTGCAGAATGCGTTTACGCAGGGGTTTGCCCGGGATGCCCAGAACCTGATTTCCATTTTTACCGGTAAGACAACGGTAGCCTACAACGGCCTGCAGTCTGACCGTGTGGTTACCATGAATAACGACGATTATGATTTCCTGGTTAATGTAGATAAAGAAAAAGTAGGAAATTCCACGGCAAGATATACCTCTAACCTGTTAGTTAAATACGGCAAGGAAAGCGGAAATTACCAGATCAACGGGGCCAATATGGATGAGCAGTATATCGAGAACCGTAAAATTCTTGAAGGCCGATACCTTTCGCCGAACGATATGGCGAACAAACAGAATGTTGCCGTTATCGGGAGGATGGTGCAGAGGGATTTAATCAAGAACGGAAGCCCGGTAGGAAAAGAACTGAATATCAACGGAACCATGTTCAAAGTAATCGGGGTGTTCTCTGATGACGGCGGAGACTGGGACGAAAGGCACATCACGGTTCCTATTTCTACACTGCAGCAGATGAAAAAAGGATCTGATACGGTGAGCACGGTATACATTGCCTATGATGAAAAGCTGGATCCGCAGCAGGCCATCAAGTACGGGGATGAACTGAAGGAAAGACTGAAATCAAGAAAAAATGTGTCTCCTGATGATGAAAACGGCGTAAGGATCTGGAATAATGCCCAGAATATGAACGAGACTTTTATGTTTATGGCAGTTCTTACGGCTATTGTAGGGTTTATCGGGATGGGGACTTTGTTGGCAGGAATTATCGGGATCAGCAATATCATGGTGTATATCGTAAAGGAGCGGACCAAAGAAATAGGCGTAAGAAAAGCAATCGGGGCCAAACCACGGAGTATTGTCGCGCTGATTGTCCAGGAAAGTGTAGTGATTACCGTTGTCTCAGGATTTATAGGCGTAGGATTGGGCGTGCTGGCTTTACATTTAATCGGCGACAGCCTTGAAGAATATTTCATTAAAAGCCCGAGTGTAGGCTGGGGAACCATCTTCACGGCATTTATCGCACTGGTACTTTCCGGGTTAATTGCCGGATTCGTCCCGGCGTACAGAGCATCAAAAATTAAACCGATTGAAGCATTGAGAACAGAATAATTTTGATCTTAAAATCATTCATCATTTATAATTAAATAAAAGTGAACATATTACTGAAAAAAGATACCTGGCAGGAAATTTATTATTCTCTTAAAAATAATAAGCTCCGGACATTCCTCACCATGATCGGTGTGGGCTGGGGTATGTTTTTATATGTTGTTCTGCTGGGTTCTGCAAAAGGAATGGAAAACGGTTTCGATAAACTGTTTTCAGGCTTTGCCACCAACTCCATTTTCCTTTGGGCACAGAATACCTCCATTCCGTACGAAGGTTTCCCCAAAGGCAGGCAGGTGCATCTTCATCTTTCCGATATTGATATGCTGAAGAGGAAAATCCCGAGCATCGACTATATTTCCCCTCAGAACTCAAGAGGGAGCTTTACGGGGACACCGGGGGAAGCCATGTCCAGAAACGGTAAAAACGGGACGTATTCATTAACCGGGGATTATCCGGTAGGCAATAAAATTTCAGAGAAAAAACTTATTTTCGGGCGGTACATCAACGATGCGGATGTTTCAGGAAACAAAAATGTAGCGGTCATAGGCGAAGAGATTTATAAAAACTTTTTCGATGCCAAAAAAAATGAAAATCCGTTGGGCAAACCGGTCAATATCAAAGGGATCTTCTTCAATGTAGTCGGGGTATTCAGGGTAAAAAAAGGCGGGGGTTTTGAAAATGACCAGACGGTATTCATTCCGCTTTCCACCTATACCAAAATGTACAATGCCGCAGACCAGATTGATATGTTTGCGATTGTGAGCAAGCCCAATGCCAGCGTCAATTCGGTGGAAGAAAGTGTAAAGCTTGAGTTAAAAGCCAAAAATAAAGTGTCTCCTGAAGATACCAATGCCTTCGGGAGTTTCAACCTGGGGAAAGAGTTTAAAAAACTGACGGGATTTTTAACCGGCATGCAGCTTCTTACGATTATCGTGGGAACCCTGACTATTCTTGCGGGAGTAATCGCTATTTCCAATATCCTGCTGATTACCGTAAAAGAACGGACAAAAGAAATCGGGATCAGAAGGGCTCTGGGTGCAAAACCTTCGGAAGTACGGAACCAGATCCTGCTGGAGAGTGTGGTGATCACGCTTTCATCCGGGCTGCTCGGGTTTATGTTCGGGATCTTTGTGCTGATGATTTTAAATATGGTGACGCAGGGACAGGATTCCTTTCCGTTTTACAATCCTACCGTCAACTATGGGAACGTTTTCGCAGCCATGGCGGTGATGGTGGTCTTAGGACTGATTATCGGGATGATCCCTGCGCAGAGGGCCGTGAAGATAAGGCCGATTGAGGCGTTGAGAACGGAGTAATTTACGAGTTATGAGTTATGAGTTATGAGTTATGAGTTATGAGTTGCCGATGATAGGTTTTGTAATGCATCATTTTAAATAATTAAATTTTTATATCACTTAAATAAAAAATAAACTATACATATGAAAAAGAAATTCACTTGGAAAAAAGCCGTTTATATTGTCTTAGGGCTTTTATTTGCGGTGGCCTTATTCTCCGGGATCGGATATCTTGTAAAATCCAATTCCAAAGAGAGCGAAGCTTTCCTTACGCGTAACCCGACCATCCAGAATATGGAAGACAAGGTAATGGCAACAGGGAAGATTGTTCCGAAAGAAGAAATTGAAATCAAACCGAACATAGCAGGGATCATTGATAAAATCCTGGTGGAAGAAGGAGACCGCGTAGATGCGGGGCAGCTCATTGCCACCGTAAGGATTGTCCCGAACCTTGCCGATGTAAACAATTCCCAGCAAAACGTTCAGAATGCCCAGCTGCAGATCAGCAATGCCAAAATGAATGTTGAAAACATGCGCAAGCAGTTTGAAATGCAGGACAGGCTGTTCAAGCAGGGCGTTATTTCCAGACAGGAATACCTGAACGCCCAGCAGCAGTTATTTGCCCAGCAGCAGGCACTCAGGAATGCAAACCAACAGCTGATAACGGCACGGAAAGCATTACAGATCGCCAAAACCGGGGCCATCCCTGAACTGCAGGGCCTTGCTACTACGCAGATCCGTTCCAAAGCATCCGGAACCGTGCTGGAAGTGCCTGTAAAAGTAGGAAGCCAGGTAATTGAAGCCAATTCCTTCAATGCCGGAACCACCATCTGTTCTATTGCAGACCTTAATTCACTGATTTTCCAGGGGGAGATTGATGAGGCACAGGCAGGAAAACTGAAGCAGGGGATGGATATGAATATTGTGATCGGAGCCCTTCAGAACAAAACATTTCCGGGAAGGCTGACCATGATTGCGCCGAAAGGAAAAGACAACAACGGAACAATCAAATTCCCGGTGGAAGGCGATGTGCACAACCCGAACAATGAATACATCAGAGCGGGCTTCTCTGCCAACGGTGAAATTGTGTTAAGCTCAAAGAAAAATGCATTGCTGCTGGATGAATCCCTGGTTCAGTACGAAAAGAAAAACGGCAAAGATGTTCCGTTTGTAGAAGTAAAACAGAAAGACGGCAAGTTTAAAAAACAATATATAAAACTGGGAGCCAGCGACGGCATTAACGTTCAGGTACTTCCGGGATCGCCGATCAATAAAAATTCCGAGATCAAAGTCTGGAACCCTTCAGATAAAGATAAAGAAGAGCTGAAAGACAAATCCAAGAAATAATAAACTGTATTATACGCTGTAAGCGGAAGCCCCGGGAGTTTTTCTCAGGGCTTTTTTCTTATCCATACATTTTATTTTTAATGGGAGCTGTTTCCCGCTTTCCGCTGCAATCTTTTTTTTCAAAAAAGGATTTTCACTGCAATCGGGGCTAGGGTTTTTGCCATAATTTTACAGTCTGGCAATAAAAACATAATTTTAGATCTCAATAAAATGAAGCTATGTGCAGGTATGCAAGAAAAATATATAAATCACATTACGCCTGTTTCAGATGCAGGAAGTCATTTAAACAGACTGATGTAGATGATATTCTGTTAAGAATCAGAAAGGATAAGATGTATCATGAACTTAACGGGAAATCCATTAAAAGAGCCGGACAGGTTTTTACAAAAACCGAAAGACACATATTAAATGAATTAAGGGAAGAAATAGAAAACCGTCCTATAAAATGTCCTGAATGCGGAAATTTGATGGCAGATCTGGGAAGAGAATTTAAGCCTCCAAAGAAAACAGCAGTGAAGGAATGGAAGATTGTAGAAGGCCTCTACAGAACCGGGAAAATTTTTCATACCTGTGGCTGCGACGGTATCGGCTATATCCCGAAAAATTCCAAAGACTACGAAATATATCTGAAAAACATTTTAGACGAATATCAAAATTATTTAACTTCCTGTCAGAATGTAACCGAAGCCGAATTTCCTGATAAAATGGAAAGGGTACAGTACTGGGCAGTAAAGATTTCAAAAATAAAAACAGAAATAGCGCATCAGAAATTCCATATGCTGTAAATTTCAGGTTACTGATCTGAACATCTCTTGAAATAAACTGACTGATAGCCGGCCGGTAAATGAATTTCCGTTTCATCCGTAAGCATTCTGTTTTTCTGCAGGTCATACATTTAAAATGGTAATGCCTGTGTTTTTTTTTCTGACCAATTCATGCAGGAAGCAAAATAGAATTTCCGGTCATCACCCAATATCCTGTGAACAATTCCGTCTTTGCAGAAACTGTTTAAAATCCTGTAAATCGTGGCCCGGCCTACCGCTTTACCTAATTCATTCTGCCGCATTTTCTGGCTTACCGTCGATTGGGATTTCTTTAAAATTCCGGAATCATCTGTTTGGAAACCGTATTTCTTTTACGATGCTGTAAATATAGAGATTGTTATTGCGATCATATTACATTGGTGTTGTTTGATTTAATTTTGTATTAAAACAGGGTTATACCTCAATCATACACACCTATTCAAACAGTAAGAAACAGCTATTATGAAAAATAAAGTTGATGTCATTATCATAGGAGGAAGCTATGCAGGATTGTCTGCAGCCATGTCTTTAGGAAGGTCATTAAGGAATGTTTTAGTGATAGACGGCGGAAAATCTTGTAACCGGCAGACTCCGCATTCACATAATTTTATCACCCATGACGGCAGGGCGCCGGGAGAAATTTCCAGCCTTGCCAGAGAACAGGTCCTGAAATACAATACTGTAAAGTTTATTGAAGGAACGCTGATAAAAACTTCTGAAATTGCCGGAGGCTTTGAAATTATAACTGAAAACAATGAAAAGTTCTACGCCAAAAAGCTGATTCTGGCTTCTGGTGTAAAAGATATTATGCCCGATATTGAAGGGTTTTCAGAATGCTGGGGAATATCTGTTATTCATTGTCCATACTGCCATGGCTACGAAGTGAAAAATAAAACAACCGGAATTCTTTCCAATGGAGACCCGGCCTTTGAATTCTCAAAGATTGTTTTCAATTTAGCCAAAGACCTTACTTTATTTACCCATGGAGCATCAACTTTAACCCAGAAACAGTCCGACCGGTTCAGCCGGAATAACATCCGTATAACAGAAGATGAAATAGAAAAAATCATCCATGAAAAAGGACAGATTCACAAATTGGTATTCAAAAATGGAAAAGAAGTTCCTTTGGATGCCCTGTATGCAAAAATATCTTTTGAACAGAATATCAACACTGAAGACCTGGGCCTTGAGCTTACGGAACATGGCTTTATTAAGATCGATCATTTCCATAAAACAAGTGTTGACGGGGTTTTTGCCTGCGGGGACAACGTCACGTTAATGCGGTCCGTTGCCAATGCCGTTTCGCAGGGAAATGTGACAGGAGCACTCGTAAACAGGGAACTTTGTGAAGAAGATTTTAATTGAGGTAAATATTCTTAGGGTAAACTTTTCATTAGGATTTTCAAGATCCTGGCAGGGCTTCCGGCGCGGTTGAGGAAATTAACCGGCAATTCTGAATTGCCGGAGATCAGATTTAAATTATGGTGAACCGTTCATCAATGAATACGTATTATTAAAGAATCCTGAAGAAACGGACCAGCTTTAAATTCAAAAATCATATTTGGCAATGCCGGAATCTCGGTGAAAATTTCGTACTTTTGGAGTGAAAAATTTCAAAAACTAAAAGTAAAATGGATATTATTTTCGACCTGATTGAAAAAGAAAGACAAAGACAAACCCATGGAATTGAAATGATTGCATCAGAAAATTTTGTTTCTGAAAATGTAATGAAAGCTGTGGGAAGTGTACTGACCAATAAATATGCGGAAGGATATCCCGGAAAAAGATATTACGGAGGATGTGAGGTAGTAGATGAGGTTGAAACTTTGGCCATTAACAGGGCAAAAGAACTTTTCGGAGTGGATTATGCCAATGTGCAGCCCCATTCCGGTTCTCAGGCGAATGCAGCCATTTATCTGGCGGTTTTGAAGCCGGGGGACAAAATCATGGGAATGGATCTTTCCATGGGAGGCCACCTTACCCACGGTTCGGCTGTAAACTTCTCCGGGATTCAGTATGATGTGGTATCTTACGGGGTTCAGCAGGAATCAGGCCTTATCGATTATGACCAGATGAGAGAAGTGGCACTGAGAGAAAGACCGAAAATGCTGATTGCAGGATTCTCAGCCTATTCAAGAGATCTGGATTATGCAAAGTTCAGAGAAGTTGCCGATGAGATAGGCGCAACGCTTTGGGCAGATATTGCACATCCTGCCGGCCTGGTAGCAAAAGGACTCCTTAATAACCCGTTTGAGCATTGTCATCTGGTAACCACCACCACTCATAAGACTTTAAGAGGCCCGAGAGGAGGAATGATCATGATGGGGAAAGATTTCGAAAATACATACGGACATAAAACACCGAAAGGAGAGACTAAAATGATGAGCCAGGTTCTGGACAGCGCTGTTTTCCCTGGAATTCAGGGTGGCCCGCTGGAGCATGTAATCGCCGGTAAAGCAGTAGCCTTCGGTGAAGCGCTGGATGTTCAGTTTGAAACCTATGCGAAGCAGGTTCAGTCTAATGCCAAGGCACTGGCAAAAGCAATGACCGACAGAGGGTTTGATATCGTAAGCGGCGGAACAGATAACCACCTGATGCTTGTTGACCTTAGAAATAAAGGCGTAAATGGTAAAGAAACCGAAAAAGCACTGGTGCTTGCCGATATTACGTGTAACAAAAACATGGTTCCTTTTGATGACAAGTCGCCGTTCACTACTTCGGGGATCAGATTGGGGACTGCAGCCATTACAACGAGAGGACTTAAAGAGAATGATATGGATACCATTGCAGAATTAATTTCTGAAGTGGTAGACAACATTAAAAATGAAGAAGCCATAACTTCTGTACGGAAGAAAGTAAACGAACTGATGGAAGGGAAGGCCTTATTCAACTATTAACATTTGTCTGAATCAGAAAATATAGAGAATGGGCATTTTTGCTCATTCTTTTTTTATCAATATGGAAAAGAAATCCTATACTTTTGATGAAATAAAGCTTAAGCTGGTGAACTACTGTGTCTATCAGGACCGGTGCCATGCGGAAGTGGAGCAGAAGATGAGAGAATTCCTGCTGATTGATGAAGCGAAAGAAGAGATTATGCTTTATCTTTTAAGGGAAAATTACTTAAATGAAGAACGGTTCACCCGAAGCTATATAAGAGGTAAATTCTATATCAAGCACTGGGGGAAAACCAAGATTAAACTGAATCTTAAGCAAAAGCAGGTTCCCGAAAAACTGATTAACAAATGCTTCGATGAAATTGATGAAGACGATTATGAAAAAACCATCCGGAAAATCTACGAAGACTATTATTCAAAACAAAACGGACTGAAAGAATACCAGCGGAAATCAAAGACCATAAAATATCTGATGAGCCGCGGTTTTGAATATGAGAAAATAAATGACATTTTAGAATAAATACCTATCTCAGGTTAAACTCTTAACCCAACAAATATTTTACTGTAATTTATTTTGTGGTATGTTTTTGATTATCTGTATCTCTTTTCTTTAATCAGGTTTCGAAATGCAGCATTGGAACAAATTTATTTTTTAAATTCAGGCTATAGATGAAATTTTATTTTAATTTTGCATAGATACCCGGGACTATATTCAGATATGATATTCCGGTTTATACCTCAATTTATATGAACACAAATAAAGACAATGTACGGTTCTCTTAGAAAAAGACTTTTTGGAGGAGATAATGTTGTCAGTCTCTCAGATGTAAGATATCTTCCCAGATGGATAATACTCGTAATTGATATTATTATTCTGGTAGTATCCCTGTTTCTATCCACGTACATCATTGAGAAAATTACCCAGCAGGAATTTATCTATCATGAAGATAAAACCAACGTTTTTGTCTGCATCATTGCAATGAATGTTGTATTCATGTATATTTTTAAGACGTACGCAGGGATTATACGGCATTCTACCTTCATAGATCTTTTTAAATTACTGGTTTGCTGTTTCTGTACCATGTTCATGGTAGGAACTATCAATATGATTTACTTTTGGATGACGGGTGGTAAGTTTATTCTTACCCCTTACTTAATCCTTTATTTTATCATTTCATTTATGGGATTATTTCTTTTCAGATTATATGTAAAGGAGTTTTTCCATATCGTAAGAGAATACAGAAGAAGTACATTGAAGAAAAGAATTCTGGTATTGGGTATTGATGAGCAGTCTATTGCCATTGCAAGAGCCATTTTAGATAACCCAAGCCTTCCATATCATGTTGTAGGCTTTCTTACCCAGAGAACCGATTCCAAAAGGGCATCATTACTGGGAAAACCCATATTTTCTAAAGACAAAATAGAAAGGAATACGAAAGAAGAAATTCTCGTAGACGGCGTAATCATCGTAAAGGAGATGATGTCTAAAGACGAAATGAACTCATGGGTAAACCTGTTTTTAGAAAAAGACCTTAATATCTTCAAAGCTCCTTCGGTACAGAAACTGCGTGACAGTGATCTCGGGGGATCCATCAGAAATCTTCAGATTGAAGACCTCCTTAACAGGAAGCCTATTAAAATTGAAAACGAAGAGGTCAGAAGCCGGCATTTTAATAAATCGGTTTTGGTGACAGGCGGTGCAGGCTCTATAGGCAGTGAAATTGTAAGACAGGTCGCACAGTTTAATCCTTCTTTAATTGTTGTACTGGACCAGGCAGAGACTCCGTTATATGATATTGAGCTTGAAATGAAGGAAAAGTTTCCGCACATCAGGTTTAAATTTGTTCTGGCTGATGTTTCCAATAAACACAGGATAGAGCCGCTGTTTCAGGCGTATAACTTTTCAATGGTCTATCATGCGGCAGCTTACAAACATGTTCCTCTGGTAGAAGAAAACCCGCATGAAGGTATTTTAGTCAATGTTTTAGGGTCTAAAATCATTGCTACCCTTTCCAGCAAATATAATGTGAACCGTTTTGTAATGGTGTCCACTGATAAAGCTGTAAACCCAACGAACGTAATGGGGGCTTCAAAAAGGACGGCAGAGTTGTTTGTACAGGCATTACAGGATGTTGAGGGAAACACAACGAAATTTATTACCACCAGGTTCGGAAATGTTTTAGGATCAAACGGATCTGTTATTCCTCATTTTAAAAAACAGATAGAAGCCGGCGGACCCGTTACCATTACCCATCCTGATATCGTACGGTATTTTATGACGATTCCCGAGGCCTGCGAGCTGGTACTGCATGCCGGAACAATGGGACATGGCGGTGAAATCTTTGTCTTTGACATGGGCGAGCCGGTGAAAATATTAGATCTGGCCAGAAGAATGATAAAATTATCAGGATTTGAGCCGAATATTGATATCAAGATCATTTACACAGGCTTACGCCCCGGGGAGAAGTTATATGAGGAACTTTTAAGTGATGATGCCAAAACGCTTCCCACGCATAATGAGAAAATAATGATTTCAAAAGATCCAACCATGAATTTCACAGAGATTGAAACCCTGGTTAATTCCATTACCAAAGCATCTTTGCGAAAAGACAAAGTGGAAGTGGTTAAACTTTTGAAAATTATTGTGCCTGAATTCAGGAGTAATAATTCAATCTATGAAGTACTGGATAAATAGAAAATATAAAAATGTATATTTGCACAATTTAAAAAATATGATGAAAGGCAAAATAGTAGCTGTCTTATTAATAATTACAGTAGTTTCTTGTAAGATTAATCCAACTGCTCAGAATGATCTGAATTATATGCAGAATATTGAACAGGTAGCAACTGAGGCATCTGTTGCAAACTCTAATTCTACTATCCAATCTGGTGATCAACTGACTATTTTAATAACGGCAAAAGATATGGATGTTGTAAAACCATTCAACCAAAATTATTCATCTTCTGAAGTTATACAAAGCAATTCTAATGCATCAACCAATACTCCTGGTCAGGGTTCTGTAACCATTTCCGGTCCTACTTATATTGTAGACGCGGCTGGTAACATAGATTTCCCGGTTGTAGGTCAGTTAAATACAGTAGGTAAAACACTCGTTGAGTTTAAAGAAGAATTAAGAGAGAAAATAAAAAAATTCGTTATTAATCCAACTATAAATATTCGGTTGGCTAATTTTAAAGTTACTGTTTTGGGAGAAGTAAACAGGCAGGGGGATTATACTATTTCTAACGGACAGGCTACAATTCTAAATGCTTTAGGTCTGGCAGGAGATTTAACCATGTATGGAAAAAGAGATGACATATTGGTTATAAGAACTGAAAATGGTAAAATCACCCATGGGAAAGTTAATCTAAAAGATGCTAATTTAATTAACTCACCTTACTATAACTTAAAGCAAGGTGATGCCATTATTGTTTCTTCAAATAATACCAAAGATATTACTGCTAAACAAAACCCGAATACAGGAATTTATTTGACTGCAGCTTCAATTGCAATTACGGCAGTTGCTGTAGTAATAAGTTTATTTAAGAAATAAAAAAATTAATGAACACTCAGAATTCTCAATCTCCAGAAACGAAAAACAGCTTTAGTAATATAGATATTAATGAGATCATAAAACCCTACATAAGAAAATGGCCGTGGTTTATTGTAAGTGCTTTTTTGTGCTTGGTTATATCTTATATAGCCTTAAAGTTTGTTGCACCGGTTTTTAATGTACAGAGTACGGTTCTTATTAAAGATTCTAAAGGAGCCTCACCGGTATCCTCTTCAGAATTAGGAGTTTTGCCGGATTTGTCAGGGTTTGGTGGTTTAAGTACTAACAGTATTGCTAATGAAATAGAAATTTTTAAGTCCAAAAGGCTTATGAATGAAGTTGTAAATAATCAAAATTTACAAACAAATATTATTGCAAAAGGAAGATTTACAAAGGTTGAGCTTTACAAAGATACATCTCCAATAGAGGTAAGGGTTATTAATGAAAAACCTGATTTAGGGCTTGGGGTAACTGTAAATCTAAAAATAAAAGGAGAGCAGTTAATCATAACTTCTGAAAGACTGAAAAAAGAAATAAAAGGGAATTTCGGACAAACAATAGGCCTTCCTTTCGCTAATATAATAATTATTAAAAATAAGGATTATAACCATAAGATTAATGCAGGAATTGATACGGATAATTTAGAGTTAAATATAGCTTCTACAAAAGCACGGATCAATAATCTGCAGGGATTACTTAGTGTGGGCTTAATTAATAAGGAGTCTACCGTGCTTAAGCTGAGTATGAATTACCCACTTACTAAAAAAGCTGAAGATGTTATTAATGCTCTTGTAGTAGCTTATAATAATGATGCTATTTCAGATAAAACCCTGGAGTCTAAAAGAACATTGGATTTCATTGAAGACAGAGTAAAAAAGCTTTCAGTTGAATTAGGCCAGGTAGAAAATGAAAAAGAAGATTTTAAATCAAGAAATAACTTAACCGATTTAGAAACTGAAGCTAAGATTAATTTACAGAGTTCTTCTGAAGCAAGAGGGAAGCAATTAGAAATAGATGCACAACTGGATCTTACCAATACATTAATAAACTATGTATCTAATCAGGGGCAGTATCAGGTTTTACCATCAAACGTTGGGTTAAGTAACTCAGATGCAATATCTGCTATTACAGTATATAATCAGTTGGTTTTACAAAGAAACAGATTATTGGAATCTGCTACTACAGAAAACCCTGCGGTAGTTGATGTAAGTAAGCAGATTAACTCTTTGCGTTCTTCAATTATACAGAGTTTACAAAGAAATAAAATAGGATTAGAAATTGCCCGGAATGAGTATGTGGGAGAGCAGAATAAAGTTACCAGTAAAATATCTAAGCTTCCAACAATTGAAAAAATATTCAGAGGTATCGAAAGGCAACAGCAGATAAAGGAGAATTTATATCTTTTATTACTTCAGAAAAGAGAAGAAACGGCAATAGCACAGTCGGTTACAGCACCGAAAGCCCGAGTTATTGATGTAGCCTACTCATCTACCGGACCTGTATCTCCGGATAAGAGCATGATTTATCTAATAGCCCTTTCAATAGGAATGCTTATCCCTGTCATAATTATTTATATTAAAGAACTGTTCAATAATAAACTCGTGACTAAGCATGATCTGGAAAAGTTAGTTCATGCCCCTGTTATTGCAGAACTTCCCAGCCTCGAAAAAGGGGATTCTGAAATTGTTAAAATGAATGACATCACCCCGATGGCCGAAGCTTTTAGAATTCTTATTACTAATATGAATTTTATGCTTCCTAAGAATATAGAAAAAGGGAAAGTTGTTTTTGTTACTTCTACAGTAAAAGGTGAAGGAAAAACATTTGCTTCAGTTAATTTAGCCCTAACATTAGCTAGCCCGAAGAAAAAGGCAATTATTATTGGTGCTGATATCAGGAACCCTCAACTTCAAAGATATAATCCGGCTAGAAAAGGATTAATGGGACTTACGGAATATCTTTACTCAGATCAGACACGATTAGAAGAAGTTATACATGTATCCAGTTTTAATCCGTATCTCGATGTTATCTATTCTGGGATGATTCCTCCAAATCCTACAGAATTATTGTCAAACGGTCGTTATGAAACACTGATTAATGAATTAAAGGAAAATTATGATTACATTATTTTAGATACGGCTCCCTTGTTATTAGTTACTGATACATTCCTGATTGCAGAAATGGCTGATATTACTATTTATGTTTCACGATCTCAGTATACAGAAAAATCTCTGATAGAGTTTGCTAATAATAATATAGATCAGAAAAAAATTAAAAATGTAGGATTTGTTCTGAATGATGTAAGTAGGGAAAATCTTGGATACAGTAACAAATATGGGTATGGCTATAATCATGTAGAAGAAAGTACAATACTTGAAAAAATTAAAAAAATATTCAGAAAATGATGAAATCTTACAAAATCGCTATTATCGGACAAGGATACGTAGGATTACCTTTAGCTCTTGAGTTTTGTAGTCATTATCCGGTTTTGGGATTTGATATCAATGCGGAAAGAGTGGGCCAGCTTAATAATGGAAACGATATTACACTGGAAGCAGAAGTGAATAAACTTAAAAACGGCCTGAAAGAATATTCTGAGTCAAATGGAAATTTAGGATATAAAGCTACAGATCAGTTATCTGATATATCAGGCTGTAATATCTTTATCGTAACAGTTCCCACACCGATTGATAAGTATAATGCTCCGGATTTAAAGCCTCTTATTTCGGCTTCAAAAATGCTTGGCGAAATTATTAAAAAGGAAGATATTGTTATCTATGAATCAACTGTTTTCCCAGGGTGTACAGAGGAAGAATGTGTACCTATTCTGGAGCAGTATTCCGGATTAAAGTTTAATGAAGACTTTTATGTAGGCTATTCGCCGGAAAGAATTAACCCGGGTGATAAAGTAAACACCTTAACCAGTGTTAAAAAAGTAACATCAGGTTCTACAGAGGAAATTGCGGACGAAGTTGACGAGTTGTATAAAAAGATTATTACAGCAGGAACCCATAAATCTCCAAGTATTAAAGTAGCGGAAGCATCAAAGGCAATTGAAAATGCCCAACGTGATGTTAATATATCTTTTGTTAACGAACTTGCATTAATATTTGATAGAATTGGAATTGATACCCATGACGTATTGGAGGCTGCCGGAACTAAATATAATTTCCTTAAATATAAACCTGGTCTTGTAGGAGGACATTGTATTTCAGTTGATCCTTATTATTTGGCTCATAAAGCTGAACAGTTAGGATATCATCCGGATGTAATCCTTTCAGGGCGTAGAGTAAATGATTCCATAGCTAAATTTATAGCCTCTAAAGTAGTTAAACTGCTTATTGATAAAGGAGGGGTAATTAAGGGGTCAAAAGCACTGATTTTAGGGGTGACTTTTAAAGAAAACTGTCCGGATGTCAGAAATACAAAAGTAGTAGATATCTATAATGAACTTATTGATTACGGTATTAACGTAGATATATATGACCCCTGGGCAAATAAACAAGAAGTAAACCATGAATATGGGGTAGATATTCTTGATAAACTGGAAGCAGGCAAAAAATATGACTCTATTATTATTGCTGTTTCTCATACTGAATTTCTTACAATGGATATCCAACAGCTGAAAAACGAGAATGCTGTGGTTTTTGATGCAAAAGCATGTATAGACAGGAAGCTGGTAGATGCCAGGCTTTAAGGATGAGATTAAAAATAATCACTGGCAGTAGTATATTTTTTAATATGTTGATGACCATTAATGCTTAGAATATGCGAAGAACTGCGGCAGTGCTGTTTATTTTAAAATTCAGTAAAATACCATTAAACCTTTTTTTGTTATCATTAACAGCAAAATATTTTGGAGTAAGCCCTGAAAAAGATATCTGGCTTTTATGTTTTTCCGCAATGACTTTCATTGATGCTGCATTATGGGGCCCCATAAATGAAACGTTCAGAACAAAATTTATTTTTATAAAGGAACAGGAGAATGATCGTTTCGCGATTAAATATACCCAGTCTTTACTGACGTATTTTATAATCTTTACGCTTCTGCTTATCTTTTTAATTATCCAGTTTCCTAATGCATTTATTTATATTATGGGCTCGTCGTTCTCGGGTTCATCAATTTTAGTAATGAAAAAAATGCTGCTTTTAGTGGCGCCGGTTTTACTTTTTAATCAGCTAATGCAAATTGGAACAAGTATTCTTAATGCTTATGATGTTTTCTATATTCCAGAAATTTCCAGTTTTTTATCAACAGTTCTGAATATTCTTCTTCTGTATCTTTTAGTGCATGATTTTGGAATTTACTCTTTGGTATTATCATATTATGTTTCTACTTTTATCCTTATCGGATTCATAATATTTTATATATATAAAAGAAAAATTCATTTATTTACCGGAAAATGGAATTTTAGATTTGAGGGTTTTAAAATATTTTTTGTTTTTGCAATTCCTTTTTTTCTTCCATATTTTTTTGGACAGATCAACCTTATTGTAGAAAAAATATTTGCCGGAAAGCTGGGCATTGGCGTTATATCCAGTTTAGACTTTGCCAATAAAGTTCCTTCTTTAATGAATGGGTTAATTGTAAGTGTCATGAGCTCAGTTTTAGTTCCGCAGCTTGCCAAACATTTTATAAGAAATGAAAAGGAGCAGTATAATGAGGAATTCAGAAAAATGTTTCAGATAGGAATTCTTATGATAGGGCTTCTTATCGCATTTATTTTTGGATGCTCAACCTCTATAACAGATTTTTTATTTAATAAAGGAACAATTTCACATGAAGTTTTAACTGAAATTGCAAGGCTTACCATTTTATATTCTGTTTCCTTACTTGGAATATATTGTTATGTGATTTTCGGGATGGCGCTTCTTTCATCACAGCAGCAAAAAATTTATGCTGTATTGGGTATGCTGGCTCAAATTTTAGTTATCGGTATTAATATGTTTTCTTTACAGATCAAAACAGTATATATATTTCCAATTTCAATATTTGTTTCGCATTCAATAGTTGCACTGATTATGTATAAAAGGTTTCCCTTTATAGATACCTTAAAACTAAATTTTATAAAATATGGGCTATTGGTTATTTTTTTACCATTAATAATGTTTTTTTTCGGGCAGAACATTAATTTTAACAATGATGTAATTAATATCCTATTTTCAGGATCTATATTATCAGTATTAACAATAGCTATTTTATTTATTTTTAAATTTGAAGAGTTTGTTATATTAAAACAGCAAATTGTAAAGCTGTTGCAAAAAAAGCACCTATAAAATTATGAAATTTGTAACACTATTTCCATATTCAATGGGATTCAACCTTAGAAAAGATGTTGGAATGATCCCTTATTTACTGGGTGAGGAATTTTCTTACCAAGCGAGTTTGGTTTCTTATAAAAATGAAGAGTTTTATGATAAAAAAGGTGTTGAATCTTTGAACTTAGAATTCATGGATAAAAAGTATGGTGAGATGGCCGATGTCTTGCTTTATCTGTGGAGGAATTATAAAAATATTGATGTTTTAAATTGCTATCATTATACATATAAGACATTATTATATCTTAGTTTTTTTAAAATTTTAAAAGGTAAAAAGGGTATATCATATCTTAAGTTAGATGCGGACGATAAAATAATGGGGCATCCGAAAGGATTCTTAAAAAAACTAGTATATGAATGGTTTTTCAGGAAAATTGATCTCATAACGATAGAAACCAAATTATTATATAATTATTTAAAGGACAAATCTCCTAATTTAGTTTATTTGCCTAACGGCTTTTATAACTTCGATAAATCGGAAAGAGAAAATATTGAAAAGCAAAATTTTTTTTTAACAGTGTCTGTTTTGGATGAAGCACGTAAATCAACATTTACAATTATTCATGCATTTTCATTATTTACTTTTTCGCATCCTGATCATAATTGGAAATTAAGGCTTATTGGCCCTCATGGGGAAGAGTTTAAGATTCAGCTGGAGGAATTTATAAAAATGAATTCACACGTTGAAAATAAAATAGAACTTTTAGGACCGATATATGATCCTGTCAAATTGGAGAAACAGTATAGGGAAGCAAGTATATTTATTTTAGCTTCTCTATCAGAATCTTTTGGCCTTGTCTATGTTGAGGCTTTGCAATATGGTTGTTATATACTTTCTACACCTCTTACGCCAGCGATTGAAATTACCAATAATGGTGAATTCGGTGATTTTTTTGAGAAAAAGAATTCTGAAGAACTTGCCCTAAAAATGGCTGAAGTTTATAATAAAGATCTTAAAAAAACAAGTATTGATGCTGCAAAGTTTGCTTTTGAAAATTTTTACTGGGTAAGAATAATTGAAAAATTAGATAAGGAACTGAGAAAATTGCATAATTAAATCAGAGCATAAATTTTTATCTAAAAAGATTAATATAAAAATGGATACTTCAATTATCATAGTTAATTACAATACGACACAATTATTAATTAATTGTATTGAAACTATTTATAAACATACTTCAGATGTAATTTTTGAAATAATTGTAGTAGACAATAGTTCCCCTGACAGAAGTATCGAAAATCTCACAGAACAATTTCCTGAAGTAAAACTTATTTTACATGCTGAAAATATTGGCTTTGGGGGAGCAAATAATCTAGGTGCTGAAATGGCAAAAGGAGACTTTTTATTTTTTCTGAATCCAGATACACTACTTCTGAACAACACCGTTAAATATTTTACAGAATTTCATAAATCAAAAGAAAAAGAATTGCGAATTGGAGCTTTAGGATCTGTGCTTTTGGATAGTGAACAGCAGATAAATGGATCTTACAGTGAAGAATATTCTTCTTTTTTTAAAGAAATTACTGATTCTGTCAAATTAAATTTTAAACAAAATAAAAGAAAGGAAAAATTTTTAAATGAAGACTTTAAAAAAGTCGCATGGGTTTCAGGTGCAAATTTGTTTATGAGAAAAGATGTATTTTTTGAAGTTAATAAATTTGATGAGAATATATTTATGTATTACGAAGAGGTAGATCTTCAAAAAAGATTAAATAAAAAAGGTTTATATAATTATATTATTAAAAATCCACGGATTATCCATTTAGAAGGGGGCTCTTTTAGTGGTAAGATGACGATTAATAAAAAAAAGATCATTGATAAAAGTAGATTATACTTTTATAAAAAATATTCGAAAAACTCTTTTCTGTTTGTTGTAAACAGAGAACTTTTTAAGGCATTGTCTTGGATTAAAATCAATAAAGATTATGGTAAAAAGGAAGCGTCTGAATATATTAAATTTTTAAACTCTCTTTAAGCAATGCTGCCATATATACTTCTTTACTCTGTATCGTTTCTCCTATCAATGGCCAATTATTTAAAAGAAAAGATTGATGGGAAGTTCCTTTTTTTTCTATTGATGCTGTTCATCGGAATTTTTGGTGGATCCAGATACGGAATAGGGGGATATGATTATAATGTTTATGAGCTGATGTATAATAATACAAGCGGAAATTTATCAGAAGCACTATCATCAGAATATTTTCTTTTAATGACAACAGAAAAAGGATATATTATTATTATGTCCATTTTTAATTTTTTAGGATTTGGATTTAACGATTTTTTGCTGTGTATAGGAATACTGTGTAGTGTAGGATTGTTTTTTGTTTTTACCAGGCATTCAAAATTACCATATATATTATTGACAATTTTTTTGGCGAAGGGATATTTATATTTCTTTTTCACGGCACAAAGGCAAGTTATAGCAATGGTAATATGTTGGTTGGCAATTAGGTATATTGTCAAAAGAAAATTTTTAATTTTCTTTTTGTTGATAATTTTAGCTTCCTTTTTTCATACAAGTGCTATTATGTTTGCCATTATGTATCCTATTGCTAATGTTAAACTGGATAATAGAAAAACAATTTTTTTACTGATAGCATCTATATTGATTGGTGTATTGAAAATTGGACTGGCACTGAGTCTCTTAATTTCTAGCTATCTACCTTTTGGAACAGATAAGCTAAGTTCTTATTTAGAAGGAGGAATGGGAATCAATATTCTGAATTTTATAGAAATGATTCCGATTTTATTCCTAGTACTAAATTTCAGGAAAAAAATAGAAAGTAAAATAGAGAATTTTAATTTATTTTTTAATATGTATTTGGTATTCGTTATGATTACTTTTGCATTTTATGATTTTGTTTTTATAGCACGTCTGAAAGGATATTTTATTTTAGGATATTTTGTTATTTTGTCATCGTTAGGCTATATACCTCAGAAAAAAAATGTAGGTTCAGGAATTATCTTCTTACTTTTATTATATTGTCTTGCGGTATATTGTAGAGAACTGCTGACATTTGATAACGGAGAGGGATATATGCCGTATAAATCATATTTATTTAATAATTTTTAAAGCGTATGACTTTTAAAAAAATTATTTCGGTTATTATTATTCATTTTTGTTTGATTTTATTTGCTCAGCAAAAAGAAATAAATATAAAAGAATTTGGAGTAAGTGGTAATGACAGATTAGACGATACTAAAAATTTTGATTTTGCTATAGACTTTATTTCTAAAAATGGAGGGATTCTATATGTCCCGAAAGGAGATTACTTTCTTGATAATAAAAATAGAAATAGAGAAGGCATATACAATAACAGTTACATTTTCCTTATTAAAACAAGTTTCAAGATAAGAATGGATAAGGAAGCAGTTTTGCATTATAAGAACGGTTTTAAGGGCTTTAGATTCAGAACAACACAAGATCCTACAGATAAAACAATAAACAAATATGAAGTTGAAATACAAGGCGGTATTGTAGATGGTTCTCAGAATAATATTACCAAAGTAAAAGATAATCCAAACATCTGGGCTTTTGTAGGAGAAACATTGAAAAAATTTAAAGTTTCGAATATGATAATCAAAAACCTGTATGGAAGTGCCGGCATTACTTCATTTTCTAATGACTATGCTGAGATTTCAGGAAATTCATTAGAAAATGTTACGGGTAATCCTGATGACTATATTGATAATCATGGCAATGGTGTTTATATTGGTGATACAAAGGCTTATGAAGTAAACAACAATAAGATAATCAATAATTTAAAAATATCTGAAAGGATAGGAACTGTAGGGATATGTATTGAAGGTGGAAAATCAGGAAATGGAATGATCTCTAACAATTTTGTGTCAGGATATGATCGCGGAATTCATGTTGAACTTATCAACGGGACTTCTAATATTATAAAAAATCAGCTCATTGGAAATGTTTCAGGAGTAGTATTGTGGAATAATAATGGGCATAAGCAGGTTTTAGAATCAAATATAATAAATAATAAAGGACTTAATAAAAATATTAAACCAATACTTTATACATCCGCACCGATACTGATATTAGGCTATAATGCCAATTCAGGGACAATTATAAAGAATAATACGATTACAATAGAAAAAGATTTTTTTATCCAGAATAATATAATGCAGATAACGAGTGACAGAATTACTGTTATAAATAATGTTTTTTCTGATAACAGTAAAACTTTATCTCTTTCAATATCTCAAGGTGAAGGAGACAAAAAACGTATAAATGGAGTTGTTTTTTCTGGAAATAAGATAGTCGGAGCTAAAATATATGTCTATGACGGAACCAATATAAATATATCAAATAATGAGTTTGATATTAATGAAGCGGTTATATCTTTTGATACTTCTAAAAATGTTTACAAAAATAATACTTTTTTGAAAGGAAGAATTCCACATAAAATTCAATTATTAGGAAAATACACAAATTAATTAATATGAATACAAAGGAGGTTATAAAATATATAAAATCTGATTTGTACAGATACACTGAAAATTATACTTTTAAATCTTTTTTAATTCAGTATCTCATTAATAGAGGCTTTAATTATATGGTTTGGCTCAGGCTTTGTCAGCACCAAAATCCTTTGTTAAGAAAAATATGTTTTATTATTTTGAATATAAAAAGAATAAGATATAGAATTGATATCAGTCATAAAACACAAATTGGATATGGCTTTTATTTGGGGCATTCCGGCCCTCTTGTTATCAATCCTACAGCAATAATTGGTAATAATGTTAATTTATCACAATATGTAAGTATTGGAGCAAACGAGGGATTGTCTGCTGTAATCGGAGACAATGTATACATAGGTCCTAATGTTTGTATCATTGAAAACGTTAAGATTGGAAACAATTCAACAATCGGTGCCGGCAGCGTTGTTACAAAAGATATTCCTGAAAATGCAACTGCAGTTGGAAATTATGCAAAAGTTTTAAATTTCAATAATCCCGGGAAATATATTAAAAACAGATTTACTCATAATTAAAATGCTTATAACAATCTTCACTCCCGCATACAACAGGGGAAATTTACTGAAACGGTTATACAAAAGCCTATGTATTCAGGAACTGCAAAACTTCGAGTGGGTAATTGTAGATGACGGATCTGTTGATGATACCGAAGTTATTGTTGAAGAGTTTAAACAAGAAAATAAAATTCCGATTTATTATCACAAACAGCAGAATTCCGGAAAACACATTGCTATAAATAAAGGTGCCGAAATGGCAAACGGAAAGTTGTTTTTTATTGTAGACAGTGATGATTATTTAACGAGAACTGCTACGAAAACAATTGAAGAAAAATATAAGCTGATAGCGGATAATGATGAATATGCAGGAATATCTGGTCGGAAAGGATATTCAGAAACTGAATATATTGGTTCAAAAATGTCTTATGAAGATATTCATGCCAATGCTTTGGATTTCAGATATCATTACGCAGTGCAAGGCGATATGGCTGAGGTAATAAGAACAGATATTATCAGGCAATATCCTTTTCCTATTATTGAAAATGAGAAATTTTGTACAGAAGGAATCCTTTGGTATAGAGTGGCTTTAAAATATAAATTTTTATGGTTTAAGGATATTATTTACGTTGCAGAATATCTTGAAGGCGGACTAAGTAACAGTATTGTGAGAATACGGAAGCAATCTCCCAATTACAGTATATTATTTTATTCCAGCCTTGCAAAAATGCCGATTCCTTTTAAAGAAAAAGTGAAAGCATCAATTAATTTCTGGAGGTTTGCAAAACATTCCAATAAGAAATTTACCGAGAAATTGAAAATGACAAATATTTTACTGTCAGTAATTACTTTACCTCTGGGGTATTTATTTGCAATTAAAGATAATGAATGATGAAAATATTACATGTAATAGATAGTCTTGCAGTAGGGGGTGCAGAAAAATTGGTTCTGGATACGTTACCTCTGTATAATTCTGTAGATGGAGTAACGGCAGATGTTGCCCTTTTAGATGCCAGTGAATCTATTTTCCTGAAAAAATTAAAGACACAGAATTGCTGCAGAATATATGAACTTTCATCAGGAAACCTGTATAATCCGATGCTGATTTTTAAATTAGTTCCCATCATTCGAAAATATGATATCATACACGTTCATCTTTTTCCGGCGCAGTATTTTGCTGTTATTGCAAATTTATTTTCATGGAAAAAGATAATCTTTACAGAGCATAATAGTTTTAACAGAAGGATGGACAATCCTTTTTTTAAATTATTAGAAAAGATGATTTACAAATTATATAACAAAATCATATGTATTTCCCCTGAAGTTAAAGAGGTAATGAAAAACGGATTAAAAATCAATGAAAATAAGCTTATTACGATTGAAAATGGCATTAATATAAATGACGTGAAGAACGCAGGAGTTTCATTTAGAAAGGAATTTGGATATACGGAAGAGGATGTTATCATTATTATGGTTGCAAAATTCCGTCAGCAAAAAGATCATGAAACACTTGTGAAATCAATTGCGCAATTACCGGATAAATATAAGCTTCTGTTAGTTGGTGACGGTAAAAAAGAAAGATATGATGAAATTATAAATCTTGTAGAGAAATTAAAAATTAAAGACCGTACTATTTTTACCGGAGAAAGAGGAGATGTCTTTTCCCTATACAAAATGGCAAATATTGCGGTATTAAGTTCAAATTGGGAGGGCTTTGGTCTTGTTGCAGCAGAAGCTATGGCTTCTGGAACTCCTTTGATTGCTTCAAATGTACCAGGATTGTCTGAAGTTGTTTCCGGTGGTGGGATACTTTTTGAAAAAGGAAACGTTGATGATTTAACCCAAAAAATATCAGAACTTACCGATGATAATGTATTATATAACGAGACTTCCAGAAAAGGACAAAAAAAAGCTCAAAAATATGATATCAGTAGGCTGGTAGAACAAACATTACTACTTTATAGAAGTTTAAAATAACTTAACCAAATATAATCTTAGTGCTCAAAAAGGCGAAATCACAGGTTACTGAATACCACTTATTATATATTATCCCAATGCTTTTCGCATTGGCTTCACTGCTGATCACAAACCCACCTTTAGAATATGATGATTTAGTTCGTTTTCACATATATTTTGATCGATTCAAGGATATGTCAATTGATCAGTTTATTGATTATATCTCAGACCTTCCGGATTATATAATACCGGTTTATATATATGTCTGTGCAAAAATAGGTATACCTGTAAATATTTTATTGAGTATAATAAATTTCATTACGGTATATATTCTGCTTAAAACCAGCTTACTTATTTTGAGTGATGAAAAAAGAAACTTTTTTTCATGTTTATTTATTGCTTCTGCCATTAATAGTGCTCCCTTACTATCGGGGGTTCGTAATATGCATTCTATTGCACTCTTATATCTCGGGTTATATTTTTATGTAAATAGAGAATATTTTAAATCTGGATTTTTATATTTTTTTTCAATAGGTGTACATTTTAGTTCTTTACTTTACAGTATATTGCCAGGGCTGTTAATCATCAGTATACGAAAATTAAAGATTTTATGGTATTGCTCATTTATAGGGTTTCTTATGCCTGTATTATTTCTGTCTTTTACAAAAGAATCTTTTGATGCCTATAGCTCTATAAGTATTATCAGGAAAATACAACATTATCTTTTTATTAAAGATTATTATTTCAGGCTTACATATAAAGAGATTAAAATAATTATTGTTTCCATATATAAATTTAGCTGGTATGTATTTGTATTATTGTTTTTATTTTATCAGAGTAAAAATAGTAATGATAAATGGCTGAAAATACTATTTATTATTTCTATTTTAATGAATATTTCATTTTTATTTCTAACTGTATTTGAAAGAATTTCATTCCTTTGTAAAATCATTTTCGTAGTATGTCTCCTTCAGGAAACTTCTATAAAAATAGGATTAAAGAAAAGAATATTTGTTTACTTTATAATTTTATTCCTGTTTCAGGCAGCACTCTTTATAGAGGGTATTTTTGATTTTGTATAATATGAGGATAATAAATAGAACGAAGATATATAAAGTAGTTAGGACTTCTACAGTTCCAATTTCGTTGAATATTTTATTGAAAGGACAGTTGAAATTTTTAAATCAGTTTTTTGAAATAAAAGCTGTATCAAGCAGAGGAAATGATCTTGAGGAGATTAGAATAAGAGAGGGTGTAGAGGTTGAAGTTTTAGAAATGGAACGTAAAATCTCCCTTTTTAAGGATTTGGCCTCATTAATAAATATGTATATATATTTAAAACGAGAAAAACCTCAGATAATTCATTCTATAACGCCTAAGGCGGGACTTATTTCTATGCTTGCCGGAAAGATGGCTGGTGTGCCAATCAGGATGCATACTTTTACGGGCCTTATATTTCCTACAAAAAAAGGAACTATGCAGAAAATACTGATCAAAATGGATCAATTATTATGCTGGGCAGCAACAAATGTATATCCTGAAGGAAAAGGTGTCAAGAGTGATTTGGAGAAATATAAGATTACATCTAAACCTTTAAAAGTTATAGCCAATGGAAATGTAAGTGGAATAAATTTAAGTCACTATAATCCAGATACTATTGATGAGGTCTTAAAAATTAATTTGAAGAAAAGTTTGAAAATAAGTGATTCAGATTTTGTTTTCATTTTTGTAGGTAGATTAGTAGGAGATAAAGGCATTAACGAATTGGTTGAAGCCTATGTTAAAATAAGAGATCAGAATACAAAGTTACTTCTTGTTGGGCCTTATGAGAATGATGACCCTCTAAAAAAGGAAACATTAAAGAAAATTCAGGAATATGAAGATATCATTCCCACAGGATTTCAAAAAGATGTAAGACCCTATTTTTCAATATCCAATGTATTGGTATTTCCAAGTTATCGGGAGGGTTTTCCAAATGTAGTAATACAGGCAGGAGCTATGGATTTACCTAGCATTGTATCTGATATTAATGGATGTAATGAGATTATCTTACATGGAAAAAATGGTATTGTAATTCCTTCAAAAAATATAGAAAAGCTTGCAGAAGCGATGAAGGAAGTGAAAAAAAATACAAAGCAATATACAGAAATGAAGCGTAATGCCAGGAATATAATTTCGAGCAGATATGAACAAAGTATAATTTGGAATGCTACTTTGTATGAATATAATATGCTCTTAGAAAAAATAAATTGATATGTACAAATTCTTCTTTAAAAGGCTTATCGATTTTTTTGTTGCATTAGTAGGTTTCTTACTCTTAAGCCCTGTTTTTATTATTGTAACCATCGGATTATATTTTGCCAATCAAGGAAAACCTTTTTTCTTCCAGAAACGACCGGGCAAAAATGGGAGAATCTTCAGCATCATAAAATTTAAAACAATGAATGATAAAAAAGATGCTGATGGAAACCTTTTGTCTGATGCCCAGAGACTGACATCAGTAGGGGCTTTTGTGAGAAAAACTTCACTGGATGAAATTCCGCAGCTGATTAATGTGCTGAAAGGAGACATGTCACTTATCGGACCGCGCCCTTTATTGCCGGAATATTTATCTTTGTATACTGAATTTCAGGCAAGGCGCCATGAAGTGAAGCCCGGAATTACAGGATGGGCACAGGTAAACGGCAGAAATTCAATTTCATGGCAGAAAAAATTTGAATATGATGTCTGGTATGGTGACCATCTTTCATTAGTATTGGATCTGAAGATCTTTTTTCTGACCATTAAAAAAGTATTTATAAGAGAAGGCATTTATCAGGAAGGGCAGGCTACCATGGAACCTTTTAACGGAAGTAATTAAATATGAAAAAAATAGCAATTATTGGAGCAGGAGGCTTTGGGCGGGAAGTTAAAATGCTGATCGACCAGATAAACGAAATAACCCCGGGTTATGAAATAATAGGTTTCTATGATGACAAAGAGCACGCAGAAATAATTAACGGAGTGCCTTATTTAGGGCAGGTAGAAAATGTCAATACAATAAATGATCCTTTATGTCTGGCTATAGCAATCGGGGATCCTATTACCAAGAAAAAGGTCATCGGTAAAATAACCAATCAGAATATTGAATATCCAAATCTTATCCATCCTTCCGTAATCATAGGAAAAGATAATGTATCTTTCGGAAAAGGAAATATCATTTGTGCAGGCGTAATCATAACGGTGGATATTCAAATTGAAGACTTTGTCATTCTGAATTTATCATGTACATTAGGACATGATACAAAAATTAAAAGTTTCAGCTCATTTATGCCTACGGTAAATATTTCCGGGGAAGTGGTTATCAATGAAAGCGTATACGTTGGAACAGGCGCTAAAATTATCAATCTTTTGGAAATAGGAGAAAATACCGTTGTCGGAGCCGGAGCTGTAGTTGCAAAAAGTCTTCCTGCGAATTGTACAGCTGTGGGGATCCCGGCAAAACCTATAAAATTTCACGAATAATATGAACTCAAAAATCTGGCTCTCCTCACCGCATATGGGAGGTAACGAGCAAAAATATATCAATGAAGCTTTTGCTGAAAACTGGGTGGCGCCTTTAGGGCCTAATGTAGATGGTTTTGAAGAAGACCTGGAAAAATTTTTAGGAGAAGATGTTAAGGTGGCCGCCTTATCTGCCGGAACCGCAGCGCTTCATCTCGCTTTGATCCAGTGTGGAGTAGGACCGGGTGACGAGGTGATCTGCCAGTCGATGACTTTTTCAGCATCTGCCAACCCGATTGCCTATTGCGGGGCAACACCCGTTTTTGTAGACAGCGAGCCGGAAACATGGAATATGTGTCCTGCAGGATTAAGGCAGGCGATCGGAGATCGGATCAAAAAAGGAAAAAAGCCTAAAGCAATTATTGTGGTTCACTTGTATGGCATGCCTGCAAAAATGGACGGAATAATGTCTATCGCCAGGGAATTTGATATTGAAGTAATTGAAGACGCAGCAGAAGCATTGGGATCAGTCTACAAGGGCCAGATGTGCGGAACTTTCGGACGGTTCGGGATTTTAAGTTTCAACGGCAATAAAATCATCACCACTTCAGGCGGCGGAGCCATGGTATGCAATACCTCTGAAGACAAAATCCAGACGGTTTTTCTTTCTACCCAGGCGAGAGATCAGGCACCGCATTACCAGCATTCCCAGATTGGCTTCAATTACAGGATGAGTAATATCGTTGCAGGAATCGGAAGAGGGCAGATGGAAGTTTTAAAAAATCGTGTGGAAGCAAGAAGGAGCATGCATCAACTGTATGTGGATCTTTTTAAAGATATTAATGGAGTAACTGTATTTTCAGAACCTTCAGAAGATTTTTATTCCAATCACTGGCTATCTGCAATTGTGGTTGATCCTCAGGTTACCGGAAAAACAAGGGAAGAGCTGAGAATGGCATTTCTTGAAGATAACATAGAATCAAGGCCGTTGTGGAAGCCGATGCACATGCAGCCGGTTTTTGAAAATGCACCATTCTACGGAGGGGGCACTTCAGAAAAACTATTTAATGATGGCTTATGTCTCCCTTCCGGATCCAATCTCAGAGAAGATGAAAAGGAAAGGATTGCAAATGTAATTAAAATGTTTTTTGGAAAATAATTCTACTAAATGAATCATTACAGGTATTGGAAGGTGGTTTTAGACTGTATTCTGTCAGTAGTACTGATTGTACTTTTTTTACCGTTAATGATTTTATTATTCATCATTGTAAGCATTGATACCAGGTCTAATGGTATTTTCTGCCAGAGAAGGGTGGGGCAGTTTGGAAAGACCTTTATCATTTATAAATTTAAAACCCTTAAAGAACCGGAAAAAGAAAGTTCAGCAACCGGTTTGCTACTCAGAAAGCTGAAACTTGACGAGTTGCCGCAGCTGTTTAATATTCTGAAGGGAGAAATGAGTTTTGTAGGTCCGCGTCCTGATATTGAAGGCTACTATGACAGGTTAACCGGAGCAGAAAGAAAGGTTTTGGATTTAAAACCCGGAATCACATCAAAAGCCAGTATCAAATACAGCAATGAAGAAGCATTATTAAAAGCACAGGAAAATCCTTTACAGTATAATGATGAAGTTCTTTTTCCGGATAAAGTGCAGATGAGCATCCGGTATCTGGAAAATATGTCGTTTTCTGAAGATGTAAAAATTTTAGCAAAAACGGTCCTTAAAATTTTTATACAATAAAAAGTATTTACAAGAGTCAATAATTCACTATGAAAATAAAAGAAACCCCTTTAAAAGACTGTTACATCATCGAGCCTACAATTTTCGAGGATGACAGAGGTTATTTTTTTGAGAAATTCAATGAAAAAAAGTTTGAGGAATTAACGGGAATGAACGGACATTTCGTTCAGGATAATATTTCCAAATCTTCTTATGGCGTTCTTCGGGGCCTTCACCTGCAGAAAGGGGAGCATGCCCAGGCAAAGCTGGTTTCCTGTCTGGAAGGAAGAGTATGGGACGTTGCCGTAGACTTAAGGGAAGATTCCCCCACGTTCGGAAAATGGTTCGGTGTTGAGCTTACCGCAGAAAATAAAGTCCAGCTCTACATTCCAAGAGGTTTCGGACATGGTTTTTCCGTGCTGAGTGAAACTGCTGTGTTTGCTTATAAGTGTGATAACTTTTATAATAAAGAATCGGAAGGAAGCGTTAAATACAACGACGAAGATCTGAATATCGACTGGAAAATCGGAAATGATGAGGCAATATTGTCTGAAAAAGATGAAAATGCCCCGGGCTTTAAAGACAGGAATTTTTAACAGCATACGTAAAACCACTTTTAAAGTGGTTTTATTTTTTGATCCAGACTCTTCAATATTTTGTATCTTTGCAAACTCAAAATCAAAAAGATGCGAACAAAATCTGTAGGTAAAAAAAAAATCAATGTAGTAACTCTTGGATGCTCCAAGAATGTCTATGATTCCGAAGTCCTCATGAGCCAGCTTAAAGCCAACGGTAAAGAAGTGGTACATGAAGACCGGGGGGATATTGTTGTGATCAATACCTGCGGATTTATTGATAATGCCAAAGAAGAATCCATTAACACAATCTTGGATTATGTGGAAGCAAAAAACAGGGGCGAAGTAGAAAAAGTATTCGTAACGGGATGTCTTTCAGAACGGTATAAGCCGGATCTGATCAGGGAAATTCCGGATGTAGACCAGTATTTCGGAACCCGGGACCTGCCGATTTTGTTAAAGCACCTGGGTGCAGATTACAAGCATGAGCTGGTAGGCGAAAGGATGACCACAACACCTAAACATTACGCGTACCTTAAAATTTCTGAAGGCTGCGACAGGCCGTGTTCATTCTGTGCCATTCCGCTGATGAGAGGAGGACACGTTTCCACCCCTATTGAAAAACTGGTACTTGAGGCTCAGAAATTAGCCAAAAAAGGAACCAAGGAACTGATTTTAATTGCCCAGGATCTTACCTATTACGGTCTTGATATTTATAAAAGAAGAGCATTGGGAGATCTTCTAAAAGAACTCGTTAAGATTGACGGAATTGAATGGATCCGACTTCACTATGCTTTCCCAAGCGGCTTTCCGGAAGATGTTCTGGATATTATCCGTGAGGAACCTAAAGTCTGTAATTACATAGATATTCCGCTTCAGCACATCAATTCAGATCTGCTTAAATCAATGAAGAGAGGGACCACCCATGAAAAAACAAATGCCCTGCTCAGCAAATTCAGGGAGAAAGTTCCTGATATGGCGGTACGGACTACGCTGATTGTAGGCTATCCCGGAGAAACCGAAGAGATTTTCCAGGAGCTGAAAGATTGGGTGAGGGAGCAGAAGTTTGACAGGCTCGGATGCTTTACCTACTCTCATGAAGAAAATACCGGAGCCTATGTGCTGGAAGATAATATCCCTCAGGAAGTCAAAGAAGCAAGAGTAGAAGAGATCATGGAAATCCAGTCACAGATTTCGTGGGAAAAGAACCATGAAAAAATAGGAAATATCTACAGATGTATATTTGACAGGAAAGAAGGGAGTTATTTTATCGGAAGAACGGAATATGATTCTCCGGATGTTGATAATACCGTTTTGGTTTCCGCAGAAGATACTTACATTTCAATCGGTGAATTTGCCCAGGTAAAAATTACTTCCGCAGAGGAATTTGACCTTTATGGAGAACTGGTTTAACCGTTCAGGATCCCAGTTTTTTATTTGATGCTGCTGCTTGCCATAGTCTGATATGAACAGGCAACTGAGTACTAAAGGTTTCAGTAATCTATTAATACATATTCGAAAAGTCTACATTAAATAGATTTTTACATAACATAAACCGATGAG
>Ga0265798_10001654_pt1 | contig 34269 bp, 31 predicted proteins | sample P3T30metagenome_FD_192430 | JGI IMG/M metagenome (GOLD analysis project Ga0265798, IMG submission 192430) | Plant litter microbial communities from East Loma Ridge, Irvine, California - P3 T30 | ecosystem: Environmental > Terrestrial > Plant litter > Unclassified | place: USA: California... | reverse complement strand
GAAGCCGCCGCCGCGCGCGGCCGCAGCCGTTCCGGCCGGGAAGTGCCCGATCCGGTGCTGCCGGAAAAGAAACGGGCCCGGCGCCGCCTCGTCGGCGCCATCGCGCTGGCGCTGGCTGTCGCCATCGGGCTGCCGATGGTGCTCGACTCGGAACCGAAGCCGCTGGCCAACGATATCGCCATCCAGATCCCCGCACGGGAAAAAACCGCCGCCGACGATAACGCGGCAGCCGTGACGCCTGCGCCGAAAGCGGAGCAGAAGGTCGCGCAGAACGACGCGCTCGACCAGAGCGAGGAAATCGTCGAGCCGGCCGACCCGGCACCGAAAGTGGCGCTCGCCAAGCCGGCGCCGAAGGAACCCGTCGTCTGGACGGAGCCGAAGGTGACGACGCCGGAACCGAAAAAGCCGGAACCTAAGCCGGAACCCAAGCCCGACCCTAAGCCTGAGCCCAAGCACGAAGCAAAGCCTGAATCGAAGCCCGAACGCAAGGCCGACGCGAAGCCCGAGCCGAAGCGTGAAGCGAAAGCCGAGTCCAAGCCCGAGTCCAAGCCCGACCTGAAGCGCGACGCAAAACCCGAGCCGAAGCACGAGCAGAAGCCCGACGATGCCGCCCGCGCGCTGGCGATCCTGGAAGGCAAGCCTGCCGCGAAGCCGGCCGAGTCCGAAGGCTCGAGCCGCTACGTGATCCAGGTCGCGGCGCTGTCGGCCAAGGACAAGGTCGATGAGCTGCAGGGCAAGCTGCAGGCCGCCGGCATCAAGTCGTTTACGCAGAAGTCGCCGTCGGGCGAACTGACCCGCGTGAAGGTGGGGCCGTTCGGCAGCCGCGAAGAGGCGGAAAAGGCGAAGGCGCGGCTGCAGAAGATCGGCCTGTCCGGCAGCCTCGTGCCCGTTTAAGCGCAGCTGAAGAGACGCGTGACGATATTCGACTACCTGGTGCTGTTCGTGCTGGTCGCATCCATCGTCGTCAGCATGCTGCGCGGCCTGGTGAAGGAAATGCTGTCGCTGCTGGGCTGGATCGTTGCTTTCGTGGTTGCCAATACGTATAGCGCGCCGCTGGCGGCGCTGCTCCCAAGCGCGATTCCCGGCGAAGTGGTGCGCCTGATCGTCGCGTTCATTGCCCTGTTCATCGGCGTGCGCATATTGATGGGCTTGCTGTCGATGGCCGTGTCCGCGCTGGTCGAAGCGGGCGGCCTGACATTGGCCGATCGCGGCCTCGGCGGCCTGTTCGGGCTGGGGCGCGGCCTTGTAATCGTGCTGGCCGGCGTCATACTGTGCGGGATGACGTCGATTCCGCAGCAGGACTTCTGGCGCCATGCGCTGCTCAGCCCGCTGGCCGAGAGCGGCGTGCGCACCGTGAAACCCTTTCTTCCCGCTGCCGTGGCGCAGCACGTGCAATTTTAGAATTTCTTAAATCCGTAGCACCCATTCAGGAGCACAGTATGTGTGGCATCGTTGGCGTCGTCTCCCATCAACCCGTCAATCAGCTGCTGTATGACGCGCTGCTGCTGTTGCAGCATCGCGGCCAGGACGCGGCCGGTATCGCGACCAATTACAGCAGCATGTTCACGATGCACAAGGCCAACGGCCTCGTGCGCGACGTTTTCCGTACCCGCAATATGCGCTCGCTGCTGGGCAACACCGGCATCGGCCACTGCCGCTACCCGACCGCCGGCTCGTCGTCGGAAGAGGAAGCGCAGCCGTTCTACGTCAACGCACCGTTCGGCATCACGCTGGCACACAACGGCAACCTGACGAACTGGGAACAGCTCAAGTCCGAGATGTTCAAGAACGACCGCCGCCACATCAATACGGATTCCGATTCGGAAGTGCTGCTGAACGTGCTGGCGCACGAAATCCAGAAGGCGACGACGGGCTACTCGATCGACCCGGACACGATCTTCCAGGCCGTCAGGGCCGTCATCAGCCGCGTGCAGGGTGGTTACGCCGCCGTGGCGCAGATCGCCGGCGTCGGCATGCTGGGCTTCCGCGACCCGCACGGCATCCGTCCGCTGTGCGTGGGCGTCAACGAAACGGAGCAGGGCAACGAGTACCTGATCGCCTCCGAGTCGGTGGCGCTGGAAGGCATCGGCTTCCGCTTCCTGCGCGACGTGGCGCCGGGCGAAGCGATCTTCATCGACAACGACCACCAGATGCACAGCCGCATGTGCTCGGACACGGCATCGCTGAACCCGTGCGTGTTCGAATACGTCTACCTCGCGCGGCCGGATTCCGTCATCGACGGCGCCTCCGTTTACAACACCCGCCTGAAGATGGGCGAGTACCTGGCCGAGAAGATCAAGCGCGAAGGCCTGGCCGACGATATCGACGTCGTCATGCCGATTCCCGATTCGTCCCGCCCGGCCGCGATTCAGCTGGCGCTACGCCTGGGTAAGGAATACCGCGAAGGCTTCATCAAGAACCGCTACATCGGCCGCACCTTCATCATGCCGGGCCAGGCGCTGCGCAAGAAATCCGTACGCCAGAAACTGAACGCCATCGGCGACGAGTTCAAGGGCAAGAACGTGCTGCTGGTGGACGACTCCATCGTGCGCGGCACCACCAGCCGCGAGATCGTCCAGATGGCGCGCGAATCCGGCGCGAAGAAAGTCATCTTCGCCTCCGCCGCGCCGCCGGTGCTGTACCCGAACGTCTACGGTATCGACATGCCGACGCGCGACGAACTGATCGCCCACGGCCGCACGGTCGAGGAAGTGTGCCGCGAGATCACGGCCGATGCGCTGGTGTACCAGGACCTGGACGACCTGAAACGCGCGATCTCCGACGTCAACCCCGCGCTGACGAGCTTTGAAGCGTCGTGCTTCGACGGCGTCTATGTCACGGGCGGCATCACGCCGGAATACCTGAACCGCATCGAGCAGGCGCGCCACAACCCGAAGGTGCCGGGCATCGAAGGCGCCGCGATCAACCAGCTGAACCTGCACCCGGCAACCCCGGAAGTGTGATGTCGCCGGGGACTGGCACCGGGGTTTGGTGCCTGTCCCCGACCTTTGCCACGGACGACGTTTAACCACGCACATGAGCGAAAAAAAATCCTACGGCTTCACGACAACGGTCCTGCACGGCGACCGCCAAAAACCCATCGAGCAGGGCTCGCTGCATAAACCGATCCACACATCCGTGGCCTTCGGCTACACGGATGCGCGCCAGCTGGCCTCCGTCTTCCAGGGGCGCGAGCCGGGCTTCCGCTACGGCCGCCAGGGCAACCCGACGGTGTCCGCGCTGGAGGAGAAGGTCAGCAAGATGGAAGGCGGCATCGCCACCTTGTGCTTCGCCACCGGCATGGCCGCCATCGGCGCCGTGTTCCAGGCGCTGCTGCGCTCTGGCGACCATATCGTGTCGTCGTCGTTCCTGTTCGGGAACACGAACTCGCTGTGGCAGACGGTGGCGGGGCAGGGTGTCGGCGTCGATTTCGTCGACGCGACGATTGTCGCCAACGTCGCGGCCGCATTGAAAGAAAACACGCGCGTCGTGTTCGTCGAGACGATCGCCAATCCGCGCACGCAGATCGCCGACCTGCAACGCATAGGCCAGCTGTGCGCCGAGCGGGGCATCCTGTACATCGTCGACAACACGATGACGACGCCGTACCTGTTCCAGCCGAAGGCGGTGGGCGCAGGCCTCGTCGTCAATTCGCTGACGAAGTCGATCGGCGGCCACGGCAACGCGCTGGGCGGTGCGCTGACGGACACCGGCGTCTACGACTGGAGCCGCTTCCCGAACATCTTCGAGAACTATAAAAAGGCGGCCCAGCCGATGTGGGGCATCACGCAGATCCGCGCCAAGGGCCTGCGCGACTTCGGCGCTTCGCTGGGGCCGGAAGCGGCGCACCATATCGCCGTGGGCGCGGAAACGCTGGCGCTGCGCATGGAGCGCACCTGTGCCAACGCAAAGGCGCTGGCGGAGATGCTGGCGGCCGATCCGCGCGTAGCGGCCGTCTACTATCCGGGCCTGCCGTCGCATCCCCAGCACGGCATCGCCACCGAACTGTTCCGGGCGTATGGCTCGCTGTTCAGTTTTGAACTGAAGGAGGGCATCGACCTGTTCGACTTCCTGAACCGGATGAAGATCGCCGTGCCGGCGTCGAACCTGGGCGACACGCGCACGCTGGTGATTCCGGTGGCGCACACGATCTTCTACGAGATGGGCGCCGAGCGGCGCGCGTCGATGGGGATTGCCGAGTCGCTGATCCGCGTGTCGGTCGGGATCGAGGACACGGCCGACCTGCTGGACGATTTCAAGGCCGCGCTGGACGCGTAATGCGTCGGCTGCTCGTTATCGGCGCGCTGGTGTTGTCCGCCGCCGGCGCGCGGGGGGAGGTGTCGGTGCCGCTGGCGCTGGCGAAAGGCATACCCGTCGCGACGCTGACGATCAACGGGACGTCGTTCCCGTTCACGTTCGATATCGGCTCCGGCCGCACGATTCACCTGACGCCGGAAGTGATGGCGAAGATCCCCCGGCTGAAACTTACGGGCCGCAAGGTGAAAAGCAGCGACCTGGCGGGCAAGGTGCGGGAGGAAGAGGAATTCGTCATTCCCGACCTCGTCATCGACGGCGTGTCGTTCGGCGAGGTGAAAGGCGTTTCCTACGTTCCGTGGGGCCTGAACGTCGGCGACGGGGCCGGGCCGCCGCCGCATTCCGTCATCGGCCTGGCGCTGTTCGAGAAGCAGCCGTTTGTCTACGACCAGGCCAACCTGAAGCTGCGGTTTGGCGCGCCGTTGATGCCGGGAGGGTCGGGAGAAGGCTGGCGCGAGATGTCGCATGAGCGCATCCAGGAGGGGATCGCGATGAAGCTGTCGAACCCGCGCGCGTCTTACCGTCTCGTGTTCGATTCGGCCGCCAACCTGTCGATCGTCAAGCCGGGGCCGGTGGCGGCGCAACAGGATCCCACAACGAAGTGCGAGCTGTTCGGGCCGTCTCGGCCTTGCGAATACGTGACAGCAACGTTGCCGGACGGGCCGGTGGCGCCGGGCGGGAAGGTCCCCGCCATCAAGTCCTACCTGATGCCGCTGCCGGATCGGTTCAAGGCGGACGGTATCCTGGGCGCGGATTTCTTCCAGGCTTATGCCGTGTACATGGACCTGGCGCACCGGACGGTGGCGCTGCGGGCTACCGGCAAGTAGACAGCAAGCGCTAAAAAACCTGGACAGCAAGGGCATAAAACCTGACGGCGCGTGCATACAGCCCGGATAGCGGGCGCATACGCGCCGCGGGCGCTGCCGGTTGCGAAACTCAGAAGCCGACCCGTCTCGAAACCGCTAGCGCGTATCAGTGCCAGCTGCGCAACAACCCAACCGCCAGCCCCTCCAGCGCAAACTCGTCGCTCTCAGGATCGACGGTGATCACGTTGAAGTCCGGATTCTCGGGCAGCAGCTCCACGGTGGAGCCCGTACGGCGGTAGCGCTTGACGGTGACTTCGTTGCCGATGCGCGCCACGACGATCTGGCCGTTCTTGGCGCTGTCCACCTTCTTCACGGCCAGCAGGTCGCCATCCATGATGCCGATGTCGCGCATCGATTCGCCGCGCACTTTCAGCAGGAAGTCGGGCTTGGCGGAGAACAGGGCCGGGTCGACGCTGTAGCTCGTTTCCAGGTTTTCCTGCGCCAGGATCGGCGAGCCGGCGGCCACGCGGCCGATCAGCGGCAGCGACATCAGCAGCGCCGCCGGCACTTGCGGCATCGGGCCCAGGTCCGCCGGTTTCGGTCCCTGCGACGGGGCAGGGCGCTCGCCCAGCAGGCGAATGCCGCGCGACGTGCCGGCCGTCATTTCGATCGCGCCCTTGCGCGCCAGCGCTTTCAGGTGCTCCTCGGCCGCATTGGCGGATTTAAAGCCCAGTTCGGCCGCGATTTCCGCGCGGGTCGGCGGGAAGCCGGTGTTCTCGATGGCATCCCTGATCAGATTGAGAATTTGTTCCTGTCTTGCGGTGAGCTTGATCATGGTGCGATGGCTGTTTATATAGACAGTCTGTATTTTTGTACAGTACTCGGGGGATTGCAAGGGAAATTGTTGGTTTGGGCGAAATATTTGTGATGAGTTCGTCTCGGCTAGCGCAGATGACCCGCCAGAAACCGGTGACAGACACCGTTTTCCTGGCGTCGCGGGCGCAACGATGGGGAGCGCTGCCGTTCTGCGCTTCATGAGGCGGGCAAGAAAAATGGTGTCTGTCACCGGTTTAAAAAAGGTGTCTGTCACCGGTTTTGCCTGTGGGGCGGGGCTGGCGCATGGCAGGCTGCGGCACGGACGATGCGCCAGGGGTGCTGGATTTTCCGGCAAAACCCTGATATAGTCGCGGGCTTACCTCTTCCCACACCCGTCTTGACGCCGGGGTGGGCTATCAACAGTCCTTAAGGGAGTTTGCATGCGTCACTATGAAATCGTATTTATCGTCCATCCGGACCAGAGCGAGCAAGTGCCCGCGATGATCGAACGTTACAAAGCCAGCGTGACCTCGCGCGGCGGTAACGTGCACCGCGTGGAAGATTGGGGCCGCCGTCAGATGGCGTACTCGATCCAGAAACTGGCTAAAGCACACTACATCTGCATGAACATCGAGTGCGACAACGAGACCCTGGTCGAACTGGAAACCGCATTCAAATTCAATGATGCCGTGCTGCGTCACCTGACCGTCAAGATGAAGAAAGCGGAAACCGCTCCTTCGCCAATGATGAAGTCGGTCCAGCGTGAAGATGCGGCCAAGAGCCACCGCTCGGAAGCACCAGCAGCAGCCGCTCCAGCAGCCGCAGCAGCTTAAGTTTGTCGGCGTGAGTATTGCAGGGAGTCCTTGAACCACCTTCAGTTTGTCGGCCTCATCACCGAGCGGGAAGTATTGCGATACACCCCGGCCGGTCTGCCACTCGTGAATGCAGTATTGCAGCACAGTTCGCAGCAGATGGAGGCAGGCATCGCCCGTCTGGCCGAGTTTGAAATCTCCGCGGTTGCCGCGGGCGAGATCTCGAACCGCTTCAGCGGCGCCGCACTGGGAGGGACGTACGAGTTCACGGGATTCCTGGCCAAGAAAAACCGCCACAGCAAAAGCCTGGTATTTCACATCATTGATTTCCGTGCTGTCGAGACAGCACCACATTTAGATACAGGAGCCTAAAATGGCATTCGGTAAAAAGTTCGACAAAAACAAAGCAAAGCTGAAAGAGAAGCGCAAACAGCAAAATCCTCTGTTCAAGCGCAAGAAGTTCTGCCGCTTCACCGCCGCTGGCGTTGAGCAAGTGGACTACAAAGACGTAGACACGCTGAAAGACTTCATCCAGGAAAACGGCAAGATCATGCCAGCACGCCTGACCGGCACGAAGGCGCACTACCAGCGTCAAGTCGACACCGCGATCAAGCGCGCCCGCTACCTGGCCCTGCTGCCTTACACCGATCTGCACCACGCTTAATAGCGGCAGATAGATCCTGGAGAGAACTATGCAAATCATTCTGTTGGAAAAAGTCATCAACGTCGGCAACCTGGGCGACGTCGTGAAGGTCAAGGACGGCTACGCACGTAACTTCCTGATCCCGCAAAAACTGGCACGTCGTGCTACGACCTCGGCTGTTGCCGAGTTCGAAGCCAAGCGCGCCGAGCTGGAAAAAGCCGCTGCTGAAAAGCTGGCCGCTTCGCAAGCTCAGGGCGAAAAGCTGAACGGCATGACCGTGACCGTGTCGCAGAAAGCCGGCGTTGACGGCCGCCTGTTCGGTTCCGTGACCAACTACGACATCGCTGAAGCGCTGACGAAAGCTGGTTTCGCAGTCGAGAAAGCTGCCGTGCGCATGCCTACCGGCCCACTGAAGACGACGGGCGAGCATCCTGTCTCCGTGGCGCTGCACACCGACGTCGTGGTCGAAGTGACCGTGGCCGTCGTGGGCGAAGCTGCCTGATATCCGGGAATTTTTTCACGGGTAGACTGTCGTACATATAAAGAAGCCGGGTTCGCCCGGCTTTTTTATTGCAGCCTCGGACTGTGGCGGCGCCAGCGCGGAAATGCAACGTCGGCGCGGCCTCCCAGCCTTTCTTTAGTGAACTTCGCCTACCCGAAGCAGGTATAATTCGCGCCATGAACGCCGCCCCATCCGACCCGCAAGTCGACTCCCTTCGCATCCCGCCGCATTCCATCGAGGCAGAACAGTCCGTCATCGGCGGCCTGCTGCGCGATAACGCCGCGTGGGACCGCATCGCCGACTTCATGCACGCGGAGGACTTCTATCGCTACGATCACCGCATCATCTTCGAACAGATGGTCCGCCTGATCAACAGCGGCAAGCCGGCCGACGTCATCACCGTCTTCGAGGCGTTGACGATGCTGGGCAAGGCCGATGAAGTGGGCGGCCTGCAGTACCTGAACGCGATGGCGCAGAACACGCCGTCCGCGGCGAATATCCGCCGTTACGCGGAGATCGTGCGCGACCGCGGCGTCCTGCGCAAGCTGATCACCGTGGCCGACGAAATCTCCGGCAACGCGTTCAGCCCGCAGGGCAAGGAAGTCAAGCAGATGCTCGACGAGGCCGAATCGAAGATCTTCGCGATCGCCGAGGCGGGCTCGCGCGGTTCGTCCGGCTGGACGGCCGTGCAGCCGCTGCTGACGCAGGTCGTCGAGCGTATCGACGAGCTGTACAGCCGCGACAGCGGCAGCGAAATCACCGGCGTGCCGACGGGCTTCATCGATCTCGACCGCATGACGTCCGGCCTGCAGCCGGGCGACCTGGTCATCGTCGCGGGCCGTCCGTCGATGGGCAAGACGGCATTCTCCGTCAACATTGGCGAAAACGTCGCCATCGAAGCGGGCCTGCCCGTGGCCGTGTTCTCGATGGAGATGGGCGGCGCCCAGCTGGCGATGCGTATGCTGGGTTCGGTCGGCCAGCTCGACCAGCACAGGCTGCGTACCGGCAAACTGAACGACGAAGACTGGCCGCGCCTGACGCACGCGATCCAGAAGATGAACGAGGCGCAGCTGTATATCGACGAGACGCCGGCGCTGAACCCGATCGAGATGCGGGCACGGGCGCGCCGCCTGGCCCGCCAGTGTGGCAAGCTCGGCCTGATCATCGTCGACTACCTGCAGCTGATGCAGGGTTCGCAGCCGGGCGACAACCGCGCCGCCGAGATTTCCGAAATCTCGCGCTCGCTCAAGGGCCTGGCGAAGGAACTGCACTGCCCCGTGATCGCACTGTCCCAGCTGAACCGCTCGCTGGAACAGCGCCCGAACAAACGTCCCGTGATGTCCGACCTGCGCGAATCCGGCGCTATCGAACAGGATGCGGACGTCATTATCTTCCTGTACCGCGACGAGGTGTATAACCCCGATTCGCCGGACAAGGGTACCGCCGAAATCATTATCGGCAAGCAGCGTAACGGTCCCATCGGCGCAATCCGCCTGACGTGGATGGGCATGTACACGAAATTCGGCAACTACACCGGTAATCTGTCGGTCTATCAGGGCGACTGATCCGGTCGCCTGAAACCCGCAGACTACCAACGGGTCGTCCTCGCGCGACGGCCCAGCACCACCAACCAACGGAGAACAATATGTTTGGACGCTTGATGCCCACCGAGGGCAAATTCTTTGACCTGTTCAACCAGCATGCGGAGCTGTGCGTCAAAGGCGCGAAAGAAATGCTGGGCCTGATGACCAATTTCGACGACCTGGAAAATCGCGTGCACGCGATCGAAAGCATCGAAAAACAGGCCGACAAGATCACGTACACCACCGTCGACCTGCTGCACAAGACGTTCATCACGCCGATCGACCGCGACGACATCCACAAGCTGATCACCAAGATGGACGACATCCTGGACATGATGGAAGACGCGGCCCAGACGGTCTCGCTGTACGACCTGCACGCCGTGACCCCGGAAGCGAAGCGCCTGGCCGAACTGGTGCTGGCCTGCTGCGAGAAGGTCAAGGATGCCGTGGCGCTGCTGGCGAACATGGACAACGCCCGCGACATCGTCGCCATCTGCGAAGAGATCGACCGCCTGGAATCGGATGCCGACCACGTGATGCGCGCCGCGATGTCGAAGCTGTTCCGCGACGAGCCGGACGTGCGCAACCTGATCAAGATGAAGGCCATCTACGAGATCCTGGAAACGGTGACGGACCGCTGCGAAGACGTGGCCAACATCATCGAAGGCATCATCGTCGAGAACGCGTAAGCGCTCCCCGATAGAACAAGTCCAAATAATATGCAGACCCTACAAATCAGCATCTATGCGCTGGCTGTACTGATCTTCCTGGCTCTCGTCTTCGACTTCATGAACGGCTTCCACGACGCGGCGAACGCGATCGCGACGGTCGTGTCGACGGGCGTGCTGAAGCCGCAAACGGCGGTGGCGATGGCCGCCTTCTTCAACTTCATCGCGATCTTCATCGTCGGGCTGAAGGTGGCCCTGACGATCGGCAAGGGGACCATCGACCCCGCCGTCGTCGACCATTACGTCATCTTCGGGGCGCTCGTGGGCGCCATCGTCTGGAACCTGATCACGTGGTACTACGGCATTCCGTCGTCGTCGTCGCATGCGCTGATCGGCGGCCTCGTTGGCGCCGCCGTCGCCAAGGCCGGCACGGGCGCGCTGATTTCCGGTGGCCTGATCAAGACGGTGGTATTCATCGTCGTGGCACCGCTGCTGGGCTTCGTGCTGGGTTCCATCATCATGCTGATCGTCTCGTGGGTGTTCGTCAAATCGACGCCGCGCAAGGTGGACGGCTGGTTCCGCAAGCTGCAGCTGGTCTCCGCGGCCGGCTACAGCCTGGGCCACGGCGGCAACGACGCGCAGAAGACGATGGGCATCATCTGGATGCTGCTGATCGCCGCCGGCAAGGTGAACCCCGCCGACACGACGCCGCCGCTGTGGGTCATCATTTCCTGCTACGCCGCCATCTCGTTCGGCACGCTGTTCGGCGGCTGGCGCATCGTCAAGACGATGGGCCAGAAGATCACGAAACTGAAACCCGTCGGCGGCTTCTGCGCCGAAACCGGCGGCGCGATCACGCTGCTGATGGCATCGTTCTGGGGCGTGCCCGTGTCGACGACGCACACGATCACCGGCGCCATCGTCGGCGTGGGCTCGTCGCAGCGCCTGTCGGCCGTGCGCTGGGGGATTGCCGGTAACATCGTCTGGGCGTGGATCTTCACGATTCCCGCTTCCGCGTTCGTTGCGGCGATCGCCTGGTGGGTGGGTCGCCACATCATGTAAGCGGCTTCGGTCTGCTTGCCGGGAACTCGTGCTAGAAGTCGGGGACTGAGGCTTCGGTCTGCTTGCCGGGAGCTCGTGCTAAAGGTCGGGGACAGGCACCTTTCAGGTGCCAGTCCCCGATGCTTCCAGCGCCGCGGGCTGTGCTGGGCTAGAATAGCCCGATGTCTTCGAAGTCCTCCTTCCTCTCCCGCCTCAAGCCGGACAGTTTCACGCTTGCCCTCCTGATCACCGTCGCCATCGCCTCCGTGCTGCCCTGTACCGGGCAAGCGGCCGTGGTGTTCGGCGACGTTACCGCCATTGCCATCGGCCTGCTGTTCTTCCTGCACGGCGCCAAGCTGTCGCGCGAAGCGGTCGTTGCCGGCCTGACGCACTGGCGCCTGCACCTGCTGGTTTTGTGCTGTACCTTCGTGCTGTTCCCCATCCTGGGTCTCGCACTGAAGCCTGTCGCATTGACGTTGCTGACGCCCGACCTGTACGTCGGCCTGCTGTTCCTGTGCATGCTGCCGTCCACGGTGCAGTCGTCGATCGCGATGACGGCCATGGGACGCGGCAACGTGCCCGCCGCCATCTGCAGCGCTTCCGCATCGAACTTCCTCGGTATTCTCATCACGCCGCTGCTGGTCAGCGCCTTTGTCGTGCAGGGCCACGCCGGCCGCTCGTCGCTCGATGCCGTGCTGGCGATCGTGCTGCAGTTGCTCGTGCCGTTCCTGGCCGGGCAGGTGCTGCGGCGTTGGATCGGCCGCTGGGTGGACCGCCACAAGCCGATGCTGAAATACGTCGACCAGGGTTCGATCCTGCTGGTCGTCTACACCGCGTTCAGCGAAGCGGTGGCCGAAGGGCTGTGGCACAAGCTGTCGCCGCAGCTGCTCGTTACCCTGGGCGTGGTCTGCTGCGTGCTGCTGGCCGTCGTCCTGGGACTGTCGTTCTGGGCCAGCCGCCGGCTCGGCTTCTCGCGCGAGGACGAGGTGACGATCGTCTTTTGCGGTTCGAAGAAGAGCCTCGCTTCCGGCGTGCCGATGGCGAAGGTGCTGTTCGCCACGTCGTCGCTGGGGATGATCATCCTGCCGCTGATGCTGTTCCATCAGATCCAGCTGATGGTCTGCGCCGTGCTGGCGCAGCGGTTTGCCGAACGCGCGGACTGATGCTTGCCAGGTTCTCATAACTGAGATAATCTCTCAAACATGAGAGAGGACGCGAGAGAAGAAGACTTCGAACCCAAACTGGTCCGTCGCCTGGCTGCGCTGCGCGAGGAGCGCGGCCTGTCGCTGGACGCACTGGCCACCGCCAGCGGTATCAGCCGCGCCACGCTGTCGCGCCTCGAGCGGGGCGAGAGCAGCCCGACGGCGGCGCTGCTGGGCAAGCTGTGCACTGTGTACGGCCTGCCGATGTCGCGCCTGATCGCCGAAGTGGAGGAGCAGGGCGCGCAATTGATCCGCGCCGGCCAGCAGTCCGTCTGGACCGATCCGGCCAGCGGCTTCACGCGCCGCATGGTGTCGCCGCCGGCGCAGGGCCTGCGCGCGGAACTGGTCGAAGGCCGGCTGCCCGCCGGCGCCGTCATCGACTACGACCAGCCGGCCGTGCGCGGCCTGGAGCAGCACATCTGGATGCTGGACGGCGCCCTCGATTACACCCTCGAAGGCGTCACGTATCACCTGGAGCGGGGCGACTGCCTGCGCTTCCGCCTGTTCGGTCCCACCCGTTTCGTCTGCCCCGGCCCCACGCCGGCCCACTACCTGATCGCGGTATGCGAACCATGACCCCTGTCCTCTCCATCGAAGAACTGCATGGCGACGCCGTGCGCGCCCATGCCGCGGCGCTGGCCGACGTACTGCACGACTGCCTGCTGCACGGCGCCAGCGTCGGCTTCGTGCCGCCGTTCGACATCGGCGACGCCCGCCGTTACTGGCTGCTTGTGGCGCAGCAGGTCGATGCCGGCGCGCGCACGGTATTCGTCGCCAGCGACGACGACGGCGTGTGCGGCACCGTGCAACTGGCGCTGGCGATGCCGGCCAACGGCGCGCACCGGGCCGAGATCAACAAGATGCTGGTGCACACCCGCGCACGGCGGCGCGGCATCGCCTTGCGGCTGATGGCGGCCGCCGAGGAGCGGGCGCGGGAGTTGGGCCGCACCTTGCTCGTCCTCGATACATGGACGGGCAGCGGCGCGCAGGCCCTCTATGCAGGCCTCGGCTTCCAGGTGAGCGGCACGATCCCGGACTACGCGCGGCTGGACGATGGCTCGCTCGGGGCCACGACCGTCATGTACAAGCGGCTGTAGATATCCTCGTCTCTGGATTACTCCGCCTCATGGCAGCACACACAAAGCTTGTTGCCATCCGGGTCGCGGAAGTAGGCGCCATAGTAGTTCGCATGGTATTCCGGCCGCAGTCCCGGTGCGCCTTCGCTGCTGCCGCCGTGCGCCAGCGCCGCCGCATACGCCGCATCGACGCTGGCGCGGTCGCGGGCCAGCAGGGCAGTCATCGCGCCGTTGCCGACGGTTGCGGGTGCGCCGTCGTGCGGGGCGCCGATCAGCAGGAGGGGGCGGGGCGCGTCGGACGGCATCCAGCCGGCCCACGGCCGCGTGTCGTCGCGAAAGCGCAGCGGCTGGCCCAGTGCCGCCATCAGCGGCGCATAGAAGCCGAAGGCCTGCTCGAAATTCGTTACGCCGATAAATACGTGGGACAGCACGTCAGCCCCCGCAACGGATGGTGACGACGTCGCCCGGGAACAGCCGGCCGTCGAACACGGGCGTGCCGGGGTCGCGGCGCAGGATGCGTTCGCGGTTCGTTGTCAGGGCGCGGATGCGGGCGTATTCGGGTTCCCAGTCCAGCGTCCACATGACGAGGCACTGGAACTGCTCGTCGCCCGGGCCGCTGCGCACGTCGCAGCGGGTGCCGCGCGACGTTGCCAGCGCAAAGGAGAAGCCGGGGCGCACGCGGGCGTGGCCGCGCGATGCCGCCACGTCGCGCGCCGTGGGCGAGCCCGCGTTGCCAAGGGTCGCCACCGATTCCGGCGATAGTCCCGTATGCGGCACCAACGGTGCCTGCGCGGGCGTGACGGGCACGCGGTCGTCGTCGTCCATCCGTATCGTCACCACCTGGCCGTCGCGCAGCTGCAGTTCCGGCAGCCAGATGCGGTAGCCGTCCGCGTGGCCCGCCGTCAGCGTGCCGTCGCAGGACAGTACCGCCGCGTGCTCCTCCGTCACGCTGGCGCGCAGGTGCACTGACAGCATCGCCAGGTCGCCGTTGTCGACGGCTGCCACCACGTCGCCATCCACCGCTATGCTCATCACTGCCATGTCTTCTCCTTCAGTCGCCGCAGTCGAACGTGACGCTGTCGCCCACGTTCAGCATGCCGTTGTACAGTTTTGTGCCGCCTGCGCGGCGGATCACGTTCTCGACGTTCGTTGTCGACGCGTTGACGCGCGCCTGTGTCGGACGGTCCTGCGTCCACAGCACCGAGAAGGCGAAGGAATCGTCGTCGGCGCCATTGCGGCCCGACAGGTCGATTCCCGTCGACGTGCGCAGCGCCCACGAGAAGCCTTCGCGCACGCGCGGGCGATTGCGCAGTTCGTCTTCCTCGGCCGGCGTCGGCGTGAAATCCGTGCGCTCGCAGGGCGGCTGGTCCGGGAACATCTCCGCGATCGTTTTCCCCTGCGTGAGCTGCGCGGCGGGAGCGCTGTCGGCCAGCGTCACCGTCACCAAGGGCGCGTGCTCCAGCAGCCCCTTTTCGACCCAGAGGCGGAAGGTCGACGGGCCGTCCTCCGGATACGTGCCGCCATGGCAGGACAGCGCCGCGACATGGTCGCTGGTCAGGTCGCCGTAGAGGTGCACCGCGAACATGTCCACCTGTGCCAGATCGACCGCCGCCACCGTTGCACCATCGACTGTTACGTGCATTACCGCCATCCGATCTCCTTTGTCGTCAACCGCGCACGTCGGGGACAGGCACCGATCTGCCGGTCTGCGACCCGCAGATCGGTGCCTGTCCCCAGACCTTTACTTTTTTTTCTTCTTCCCTGGCGCCGGCCGCAACGCCACGATCGACAGGATCACCTGCACGGAGCGCCACGACATCATGACGCCGGACCCCAGCAGCGCGGCGCACAGCACCAGCGCGTAGCCGCCGCCCAGCAGCTCGGTGCTGAGCCAGATGCCGGCGGCGACCAGCACCACCGTCAGCGCCAGGCGCGTGGCCCAGCCTTCGTGGCCCTCGGCGCGGCGCGTGACGTTGCGGTGCGCCAGCGCGATGAACAGCTTGTCGTTGCGGTGCGCGCCGGACAGGATCATCTCGTCGCCATCGTTGATGACGATGGGGTGATTGGCGACGATCTTGCATTGTTGCTCGCCCAGCCGGAACACGGCCGCGTGCAACGTACTGGTGCCGGTTTCTTTCTTGTACATGACGGTCTTGCCGTGCCGCAGATCGCTGACGATCCCTCGAATCTGTTCCATGCCGTTCCCTACAACGTCACTTCCAGGCCTTCATGGGCCAGGAACACCTGCAAGCCGTCCAGCATCCCCGCGTGCCGTGCCATGACGTCGGCAAACACCGCTTCCAGCTCGTCGTCGCTGCGTGTCGGCTCGTGGTGGGTGCAATACAGCCGTTTCGCGCCCGCGCGCAGCGCCATCGCCAGTGCGCTGTCGAACGTGCCGTGGCCCCAGCCCGTCTTGGCCGGATACTCTTCCCGTGTGTACGAGCAGTCGGCGATCAGCACGTCGACACCCCGCAGCATCGCGTCGATGGCGGCGGTGCGTTCGGCCACGTGCGCGGCGCAGGCGCGATGTTGCGGATGCTCCTCGGGGTACAGGTTGTACAGCGGCTCATGGTCGCCCGTGAAGAACAGCGACTTGCCATTGCAGTCGATGCGGTAGCCCAGGTCAGTGACGGGGTGGCCCATGACGACGTTGCGCACGACGGCGTCGCCGACGGCGAACGGCTCGCCGATGGCCAGTGTGCGGTACTCGATGAGGGCCGCCATCTGGGCCTCGCTGACGGGGAAGTAGCTGTTCTGCAGCTGCACGTTCATCACGTGCTCGATGCCGCGGCCCGTGTCCGGGTCCGTCACGCCGTGCAGGCGCACGCGGCTGCCCTTGATGAACAGCGGCGTGAAGAAGGGCAGGCCGTGGATGTGGTCCCAGTGACTGTGCGTGATGAAGATGTGCGCCTCGATGGGGCGCTGGGCGGAGGCGACAAGCGACTGGGCCAGGCAGAACACGCCCGTGCCGCCGTCGAGGACGATCAGCGTGTCGTCGTCGCTGCGCACTTCGATGCAGGTGGTATTGCCACCGTAGCGCACCGTGCGTGGCCCGGGCGACGGAATCGACCCGCGTACGCCCCAGAATTTACATTTCATCGTCGGAAGTCCTGATCGCTGTTGTTGCCGCCACGTTTGCGGCGCCGTTTGCGCCGCGGCGTTATTCTTAGGTTTTCACGATGATAACGGGTTTTGGGCGCAACCGGTCCGCCATCGCGCCGCCCGTGGAATTGAACGGATGGGGCGCCCGTAACTGTATACAGTATGCATGTTGCTAGCTACGCTGTTAAGCTCCTCATTTCCGCGAGGTAATTAACACCCCGAGAATATGCACGAACTGAATCACGACCAAATCGCGCAGCGGCTGGATCAGCTGACGGAACTGTCCGTGGCGCTGGGCGCGGGCCACGACATCGATCTGCTGCTCGAACGCATATTGCTGGTGGCCAAGCGCATGACGGACGCGGACGGCGGCACGTTGTACCGGCCCAGCAGCGACCGGCGCACGCTGTGTTTTCACCTGTCCGTCAACGACACGCTGGGCCTGCACCTGGGCGGATCGAGCGGCAATCCGGGCGATATCGCGCCCGTGGCGCTGACGGGCGAACACGGCGAACCGAACCTGGAATCGGTGGCGGCGTATGCGGCCAACCAGCGCCAGTCCGTGAATATCGCGGACGTCTACCAGGCCGAAGGCTTCAATTTCTCCGGCATGCGGGCATTCGACCAGCGCTTCGGCTACCGCTCGCAATCGTTCCTGACCGTGCCGATGTGCGACCAGACGGGCGAGCTGCTGGGCGTTCTGCAACTGATCAATGCGCGCGACCCGCAGGGCGCCGTCGGCACGTTTTCCGCCACCGACCAGCGCTTCATCGAGGCGCTGGCGGCGCAGGCTGCGGTAGCGCTAACAAACCAGCAGCTGGTGGGCCAGCTGGAAAAGCTGCTGGAGGGGATCGTCAACCTGATCAACATCGGCATCGACGAGAAGTCGCCCTACACGGGCCGCCACTGCCAGTTCGTGCCCGTGCTGACGATGATGCTGGCGGAAGCGGCCAGCGATGCCGGGCAGGGGCCGCTGGCGAACTTCCGCATGACGGACGCCGACCGCAAGGAGCTGTGGCTGGCCGGCCTGCTGCACGACTGCGGCAAGATCACGACGCCCGTCCACGTCGTCGACAAGGCCACCAAGCTGCAGACGATCTACGACCGCATCGGCCTCGTGGACACCCGCTTCGAGGTGCTGCTGCGCGACGCGGAACTGCGTGCGCTGAAGGAGCAGCTCGCGGGCGGCGACCCGGACGCGCTTCGCGCCAGGCTGCGCCAGGAACAGGGCACGCTGCGCGCCGAACGGGCCTTCCTGCGCCACGCCAACGTGGGCAGCGAAGGCATGTCGCCCGACGACGAGGAGCGCGTGCGCCGGATCGCCGCGCGCCGCTGGACCGATGCGGACGGCGTCGAGCGCCCCTTCCTCAGCGCGGACGAGGTGCACAACCTGACGATCCGCTACGGCACGCTGACGGCCGAGGAGCGCGCCGTCATCAACAACCACATCGTCATGACGGTGCGCATGCTGGAGTCGCTGCCATGGCCGAAGCACCTGCGCCACGTGCCGGAATTCGCCGGCGGCCACCATGAACGCATGGACGGCAAGGGCTATCCGAAAGGGCTGCGCGGCGACCAGATGTCGATTCCCGCCCGCGTGATGGCGATCGCCGATATCTTCGAGGCGCTGACGGCCAGCGACCGGCCGTACAAGAAACCCAAGCCGCTGTCCGAAGCGCTGGAGATCCTGGGCCGCTTCAGCCAGAACGGCCATATCGACCCGGCCCTGTTCGACATCTTCGTGCGCCGCAAGGTGTACCTGGAGTTCGCCCGCGGCCACCTCGACCCGGCCCAGATCGACGCCGTCGACGAGTCGGCCATCCCCGGCTACACGCCGTGACGGGGCTGGCGCGCCTCGTCCGCCGGCACCGGGCGCGCTGGCTCCCCGGCCTGCTGTTGACGGTCGTGGCGGCGCTGCATGTCACGGGCTGGCTGCGCATCGATGCCGTCGACCGGCTCGACACCTTCATCGCCGACCTGCGCATGCGCGTCGAGCGTCCCGAGCTCGATCCCCGTGTCGTCATCGTCGATATCGACGAGCGCAGCCTGACGGCCGTCGGCCGCTTCCCGTGGAGCCGCGACGTGATGGCGCGCCTCGTCACGCAGCTGACGCACCGCTACGGCGCCGCGGCGGTGGGCTTCGACGTCTCGTTCCCGGAGCCGGACAACAGCTCGGGCTACGACGTGCTGCGGCGCCTGGCCGGGCGCGAGCTGAAGGACGTGCCGGGGCTGGCCGCGCAACTGGATGGCCTGCGCGAGCGGATGGACTACGACGGCCTGCTGGCGGCGGCCATGCGCGGCCAGCCCGTCGTGCTGGGCTACGCCACCTCCGGCAACCAGGCCAAGGGCGTGCTGCCGCGGCCCGCGTTCACGCAGGAGGCGCTGAACGGGCGCACGCTGTACGCCTACCAGTCGCGCGGCTACGAAGCCAATATCGCCCGGCTGCAGGCGGCCGCGCAAGGCGCCGGCATCTTCAGCGTGCTGCCGGATCCGGACGGCGTGGTGCGTTCGACGCCGCTGCTGCAGAAGATCGGCACCGGCTACTATCCCACGCTGTCGCTGGCCACGGTGGCGGTGGCGCTGCAGGCGCGCGCCATCGCGCCGCTGTGGACGGACACCGTCGATACCTTGTCCAGCGCGCAGCGCGCCGGCGGCGGGCTCGATGCGATCGCGCTGTTTCATCCGGAGGGCGCCATCCGCATCCCGGTCGGAGAGGGCCTGACGACGACGGTGCAGTTCCGCGGCAGCGGCGGGCCGCACGGGGGCGCGTTCCGTTACGTCTCCGCCGTGGACGTGCTGCGCGGCACCGTGCCGCCGGCGCTGCTGAAGGACGTCATCGTCCTGGTGGGCACGACGGCGGCGGGCCTGAACGATTTGCGGGCCACGCCCGTCAGCGCCGTCTACCCCGGCGTGGAGGTGCATGCGAACCTGATCAAGTCGATCCTCGACGCCAGCTTCAAATCGCGGCCGGACTACGCCGTGGCCGCGGAACTGCTGCAGGTGCTGGCGTTCGGCATCGTGCTGACGTTCGCGCTGGCCGTGCTGGCGCCGCTGCCGTCCATCGCCGTATCGGTCGCCACGCTGGCGCTGGCGGGGCTGGTGAACTTTTACCTGTACAGCGCGCTGGACGCCGTGCTGAGCGTCGCCGCCATCGTGCTGCTGATCCTGGCGCTGTTCGTCTTCAACGTCGCGTGGGGCTACTTCTTCGAAGTGCGGCGCGGGCGCGCGCTGGTGTCGCGCTTCGGCGAATACGTGGCGCCCGAGCTGGTCGCGGAGATGGCGGAAAACCCGGAGCGCTACACGATGGACGGCGAAAGCCGCGAGCTGACGGTGCTGTTCGTGGACGTGCGCGGCTTCACGACAATCTCCGAAGGCCTGCCGCCGAAGGAACTGCGCGAGTACATCAACCGCTACCTGACGGCGATGTCGCAGGACATCCGCGACAGCCACCGGGGCACGCTGGACAAGTACATCGGCGACGCCGTGATGGCGTTCTGGGGCGCCCCCGTGGCGTTCGCGGACCACGCCAGCCGCGCTGTGGCGACGGCACTGCTGATGCAGGCAAGCGCGGCGCGCCTGGACCGCGAGTTCCGCCGCCGCGGCTGGCCCGCGCTGCGCATCGGCATCGGCATCAACACTGGCCCCATGCACGTGGGCGACATGGGCTCGTCGATCCGGCGCGCGTACACCGTGATGGGCGACGCCGTCAACCTGGCGGCCCGGCTGGAAGGGATCACGAAGGTGTACGGCGCCGGCATCGCCGTCGGCGCGGCCACGCGGGCGCAGGCGCCGGAGTTCGCGTACCGCGAGCTCGATCTGGTGCGCGTGAAAGGCAAGAACGAACCCGTGGCGATCTTCGAGCCGGTCGGGCTGGAAGCCGACATCGATGCGGCGACCCGCGCGGAGCTCAATGCGTGGCATGCCGCACTGGCGCTGCTGCGCGCGCGGCGCTGGGATGACGCGGCTTGCGCGCTGGCCGCGCTGCGCAAGGCCGCGCCGGAGCGCGCGCTGTACGCGCTGTACGAGCGCCGCGTGGCCGTCTACCGCGCCGAGCCGCCGGGTCCCGACTGGGACGGCGTGACGACATTCGAGACCAAATGACATGAAAACCTGTGGCGTTTCAGCCTTAATTACTTGTAGGCATTGCCAAAAGCAATGTCCGGGAGGGTAAATGCGGGATAATCCAGTGAGCGTCATTGCAGCAACCGGCTGTGCCGGCGCCGTGATCAGGAACATCGAGCCGACACCATGACACTGCGTCTTCCGGGTCCTTTGAGTTTTCTGCGCCTGCTGGCAGGCGCCGCCCTCGTTACCGCTGCCGCCACGGCGCGCCCCGCTGCGCCCGCGGCGCCGGACGTCATCCGCTTCGACATCAGCCGCTTCGACGTGAGCGGCAACACCCTGCTGGCACCAAGCACCGTCAGCGCGGCGGTGGCGCCGTTCGCCGGCAGCGCGCGCGACTTCGGCCATGTGCAGCGGGCGCTGGAAGCGCTGGAGGCGGCCTACCGGGCGGCCGGCTACACGGTCGTCACCGTCGAACTGCCGGAGCAGGAGCTGGACCGGGGCGTGGTGCGGCTGCGCGTGGTCGAAACAAAAGTCGGGCGCGTGACGGTGCGCGGCAACCGCCACTTCGACGAAGCCAACATCCGTCGCAGCGTGCCGGGCCTGCAGGGCGGGCGTCCACCGAACGTGGCGGCGATCTCCGACAGTCTGCGCCTGGCCAACGACAACCCGTCGAAAAAGGTGGCGCTGAAGCTGCAGGGCAGCGTTGATGCCGAAGGCGAAGTCGATGCGGTGCTGGAGGTGACGGACGAGCGGCCGTGGAAGGCCATCGTCAATGTCGACAACACGGGTACCGACCAGACGGGGCGCACCCGCACGGGCATCGTGCTGCAGCATGCGAACCTGTGGAACCTGGATCACGTGATGACGCTGCAGTACACGACGACAGTCGAACATCCCGGCCGCGTGCGGGTATACGGCGCCGGCTATCACATCCCGCTGTACGCACTGGGCGACGCGCTCGACTTCTACGCCAGCTATTCCAACGTCGATTCCGGTACCGTGGCGGCGGGCGTGTTCAACCTGGCCGTCAGCGGGCAGGGCGCCGTGTACGGCGCGCGCTACACGCAGAACCTGCGGCGGCGCGGCGACCTGGAAGCGCGGCTGCAGTATGGCGTCGAGCACAAGGCCTTCAGGAACAGCATCGTCCTGCTGGGGCAGGAGCTGGGCAACAACGTGACGGTACATCCCGTCAGCGTCGCGTGGTTGGGCAGCGTGGCAAAGCCGGGCTCCGAGCTTGCCGGCTCGGTCGCGCTGGTGCGCAACGTACCGGGCGGCTCGCGCGGCAGCCAGGCGGATTTCACGCGCGCCCGCCTGGGTGCCCGCGACGATTACACACTGCTGCGGATCGGCGGCAGCTGGAGCCGCGTGCTGCCGGGCGACTGGCAGGCGCGCGCCATCGTCAACGGGCAGTACACGCGCGATGCGCTGGTGCCGGGCGAACAGTTCGGTGCCGGCGGCGCGGGCTCCGTGCGCGGCTTTGCCGAGCGTGAGATCGCCAACGACCGCGGCCTGGGCGCCAACCTGGAACTGTACACGCCGAACCTGTGCGGTGCGTTCGCCAGCCAGTGCCGGGCACTGGCGTTTTACGACAGCGCCTGGGTCAGGCGCAACCACGCGCTGGCGGGGGAACTCACCAGCACGGCGATCGGCAGCGCGGGCCTCGGCCTGCGCCTGCTCGTGTCCACCTATGCGAACCTGCAGCTCGATTACGGGCACGTCGTGCGGGCCGGCGCCACCGGCCGCGCGGACGCGAACCGCCTGCACGTCAGGCTCGGCCTTTCCTATTGAGGCGTCATCATGACTTCCGCTCCTCGCCGTTATCAGCCCTGCTCCGATCGCCGCTGCTCTGGTCTCCCTTTCAAACCCGCTGCGCCACGCAAGCTGCTGTCCGCGCTCATCGCCGCCTGCTGCGGTGCCGCGGTACCGCTGGCGTCGGCCAATCCCACGCTGCCGCAGGTGGCCGCAGGGCAGGCCGCGTTCAGCCAGCAGGGCAATGTGTTCTCGGTCACGAACACGCCGAACACGATCATCAACTGGGCCAGTTTCTCGATCGGGCGCGACGAGATCACGCGCTTCATCCAGCAGAACGGCGACAGCCGGGTGCTGAACCGCATCACCGGGCAGGACCCCAGCGCTATACTCGGCACGCTGCAGTCGAACGGCAAGGTGTACCTGATCAATCCGAACGGCGTGCTGTTCGGCCGCGACTCGCGCGTCGACGTGGGCGGCCTGGTGGCATCCACGCTGAACCTGTCGAATGCCGACTTCCTGGCCGGTAATCACCACTTTTCCGGCGCCGGCACGGGGGCTGTGGCAAACCACGGCAGCATCGCGACACCGCAGGGCGGTCAGGTCTACCTGATCGCGCCGGACGTGACGAACACGGGCATCATCCAGGCGCCGGGCGGTGAGGTACTGCTGGCGGCGGGGCACAGCGTGCAGCTGGTGGATTCGGCCAACCCGGCCGTCCACGTCGTGGTGTCGGCACCCGAGGACCGGGCGCTGAACCTGGGCAGCATCGTCGCCAGCGGCGGCGGCATCGGCATCTACGGCGCGCTGGTGAACCAGCGCGGCAGCGTCAATGCGGACAGCGCCGTTGTCGGCGCCAACGGCCGCGTCGTGCTCAAGGCCAGCCGCACGGCATTGCTGGAGGAGGGCAGCGTCACCACCGCGCGCGGTGCCGGGACCGGCGGCACGGTCCAGGTGCTGGGCGAGCGGGTAGGGCTGACCGGGAATGCCCGCGTGGATGCCGGCGGCGCGCGCGGCGGCGGCACGGTGCAGGTGGGTGGCGGGTGGCAGGGCCGCGATGCCTCGGTGCCGAACGCGGCGCGCACGTATGTCGGCAAGGATACCGTCATCGCCGCCGATGCGCTGGAATCGGGGCAGGGCGGCACGGTCGTCGCATGGGGTGACGAGGTGGCGCGCGTGCACGGCACACTCTCCGCCCGCGGCGCCGGCGCCGGCAAGGGCGGGCGCATCGAAACCTCCGGCCACCAGCTCGACGTGGCGGGCATCCGCGTCGCGGCGCGCGGCCCGGCAGGCAACGGCACATGGCTGCTCGATCCTTACGATATCGACGTGAAGAAGACCACGACGGGCAGCGCCACACTGGACGACGTGGCCCGCTTCGATGCCGGCCCTGAAAGCGGCGCGACGGAAATCGCCACGGCCCTGATCGACGGTTCCGCGGCCGACGTCGTGCTGCAGGCCAGGCATGACATCACGTTCAGCGATGCCGTGAACATTGCCGGCGCGGGTATCGGGCTGACGGCGCAGGCGGGCCACGACATCGGCATCAAGGCCGGCATCACGACCAATGGCGGCAACGTCACCCTGAGTGCCGCCGATCCGGCCGCGGGCGGAGGATTCACTGGCGGCGCGGTCAACCTGGGCGCTGCGCTGCGCACCGGTGGCGGGAGCGTGGCGCTGAGCGGTGGCGACGTGACCGTCGCTGGCGCAGTCGACGCCGGCGCCGGTGGCGTCATGCTGGCCGCACTGCGCGACGGCGGCATGCTGCAGCTGGCGGGCGGGGCGAGCGTCAGGGGCGGCGCCGTCTCGCTGCGGGCCGACAGCATGGACCTGCAGTACGGCAGCGCCGTGCGCGGCGACGAAGTGTTCTTCGATACCTATGCAACAGACCAGGCCATTACGCTGGGCGCGGCCGGCGCGTGGCTGGGCAAGGCGGAACTGGCGGCGGTGGCCGCGCCGCGTGTCGTCATCGGCGCACGCGATGGGTACACGGGCACCGTCACGGTGACGGGCGCGCTGGACCTGACGGGGACGCTTGCCGGCGCCGGCGGCCGCGTCGGCAAGGGCACCGGGTTCCTGCAGGTGCAGGGCGGCGCCATTGCGGTGAACGGGGCGCTGTCCGTACGCGAAGGCCTGACGCTGACGGCCGTGAACGGTGCGGTCACGCAAACCGCGCCCGTGCACGCCGGCGTGCTTGCCGCCAGCGGCGATGCCGTCGCGCTGGAGCACGCCGGCAACCGCGTCAGCGCACTGGCCGGCATCGCGCGTGACGGCACGTTCCGCTATCGCGACGCCAACAACGTCTACATCGCCAGCACCAGCGGCGCGGCGGGCATCGTCGCGACCGAAGGGGTAACGCTGACTGCCGCCGGCGGCATCGCGCAAAGCGCGGACAGCACCATCGTGACCCCGGCGCTGGCCCTTGTGGCGGCAGGCGACAAGGTGTATCTCGACCAGCAGGCGAACCGCATTGCCGCCCTGCGGGTCGCAGCCGCCGGCGACGTGCTGGTGAACACGGCGGACGACATCGCCGTCGATGGCGTGACGCTGGCGGCGCACACTGGCCGCAGCGTGGCGATCGGGGCCGGCGGCACGCTGACCGTCAACGGTTTTGACGTGGGCGCGAACACGGTGACGCTGGCAGCAAACCGCATCGATATTGCGCAGACGATCAAGGCGGATACGGTGTCGCTGAAGTCCTCCGGCGGCGGCATCACGCAGCACGCGGCGCCGGACGGCGGCATTGCCGTGGGCACGCTTGACGTGGCGGTGGCGGGGCCGAACGCCGGCGCCGTCCTGCTGGACAATCCGGACAACCGCATCGGCACCGTGGACATCAGGACCGGTGGCGCGGTGAATCTGGCGAACGGGCGGGACCTGGCCGGCAGCATCGCCGCCGACACGCTGGCGTTGCGGGTGGACGGCAGCATCGGCACGAAGTCGGCGCCGCTGCAAACGACCGTCGGCACGCTGGCCGCGACCAGCATCGCCGATCATGGCAAGGCGTCGATCGATATCGTCAACAACGCGCCCGGACAGGGACGCGCGCTGACGGTACAGCGCCTCGCGCTCGTGGAAGGCAATCACGGCGACGTCACGCTGAACAACTACGGTGCGACCGTTATCGGCGAGGGTGCCGAAGTGCTGGCGAACGATGGCGATATCGCCGTCAGGGCGCACAGTCCGCTGATGGTTCAGGGGACCGTGGCGACGGGCGGCAATATCGTGCTGGAGGCGGGCGCCAGCGGCTCGTCCGAGGATGCGCTGAATATCGGTCCCCAGGCACAGGTGCGCGCTGGCGGTGACCTGTTTCTCATCGCGGGGGCCAATATTTATGTCGCCCAGCTGGAGAATGTCTCGGCCACAAAAATCACGTGGCTGAGGAATATGAATAATGGGCCCGGTGAAGGCGATCCCGATACAAGCAACCCTGATACCGGAAATCCCGATACAGGCAATCCTGGCACGGGAAATCCTGATACAGGCAATCCTGGCACGGGAAATCCAGATACCGGCAATCCGGGCACGGGAAATCCTGACACGGGCAACCCGGGCACGGGAAATCCCGATACAGGCAATCCTGGTACGGGTAATCCGGATACGGGAGGTCCGGGTACCGGCAACCCTGACCCGGACACTCCGATCAAGCCGCCACCGCTGACCGATGCCGACCAGTGTCGCCTGACCCCGGCACTGCCCGGCTGCGCCGCCATCGCGCCGCCGTCGCAACAGGACCCCGTCAAGCCGGTGCAGCTGGCCACCAACGAAGCCATCGCCGCCATCAACCGCCCGGCACGGGAGCTGGGCGGCGGGCACGAGCCGGACGACAGCGGACCGCCGCAGCAGGAAGATAACAAGGACAGCGAAGGGGGCGACAACCGCGCCGCCGCGCCACCAGGAACACGAGATGACAAGCCAGCCATCAAGAACTACTGCAACTGAACCGGCGCACGCGGCATTGCGCTTCCTGACTGCCTTGCTGCTGTGCGCTCTGCTGGGCGCCCTGCTGGGCGCCCCGGCGTGGGCTGCCACGGTGGCAGGTACCGTCGTCCAGCTGAGCGGTCCGCTGCTGGCGAAGAAGGCCAGCGGCGCCGTCAAGATCCTGTCCGTCAGGTCGGAAGTGGAGAACGGCGACACGCTGGTCACGGAGAAGAACACCTATGCGCTGGTGCGCTTTATCGACAACAGCGAGATCACGCTGCGGCCCGCGTCCACGCTGACAATCGAGAACTTCAGCTTCGACAATGCGAAGCCGGAGGGCGACCAGGCCCGCTTCAGCCTCGTCAAGGGCGGCCTGCGCTCCGTTACGGGCCTGCTGGGGAAACGCAGCAAGGAGAAGTTCGAGCTGAAAGCGCCGACGGCCACCATCGGCATCCGCGGCACCACCTTCATCGCCGAGTACGTGGCCGATGGCGCCGCCGAGCGGCCCGCCGGCCTGTATCTGCAGGTGCTGGACGGGATCATCCACGTCGCCAATGCCGGCGGCGCCGCCAGTTTCGCCGCCGGGCAGTTCGGCCACGTGCCCGGACCGGCGCTGGCGCCCGTCGCCGTGCCGGCCGATCCGGGCATGCAGTTCGCACCGCCGCCCGCGTTCAACGCGCCCGCCGGGCCGGAAACGCCGGGCCGCAGTGGCGTCGCGCCACCGTCGGCGGTCGATTGCGAGGTCCGCTGAACGTTGCCGGGAGTCTGGGCGACCCCGTCTGGGCGACCCCGTCTGGGCGACCCCGTCTGTCCCCATGTTTCGGACCACGCCGGCACGGGACGAAAGCGCTTGACCTTCCCATCATGGGATACTTGATGATGTCGGTCATGATCAGACCGTGCATCGGGAGTCGCCATGAATGAAACCACCATCCAACCAACGTCCACCGACCTGCGTGTCGGCGGCATGAGCTGCGCGTCGTGCTCGGGTCGCGTCGAAAGGGCGCTGGCCGCGCTGCCCGGCGTGACGTCGGCCAGCGTCAACCTGGCCACGGAAACGGCGCGCGTCGAAACGGCCGGGCCGGTCGACGTGGCGCTGCTGGTGGCCGCCGTCGAGCGGGCCGGCTACGAAGCGCACGTGCCGCAGCCCGACATGAGCGCGCAGCCGGAGACCACTGCGCCGCCACCGGTGGCGCCCCTGGCATGGCTGCGCGGCGAGAACGCCGGCCTGCCGGTGCTGCTGTCGGCCGCGCTGTCGCTGCCGCTGATGTTGCCAATGTTCTTGCCCATGCTCCTGCCGATGCTGGCACCGCACGCGATGCTGCCCGCCTGGCTGCAATGGTTGCTGGCGACGCCCGTCCAGTTCCTGTTCGGCGCGCGCTTCTACCGCGCCGGCTGGAAGGCGCTGCGCGCCCGTGCCGGGAATATGGACCTGCTGGTGGCGCTGGGCACCAGCGCGGCGTATGGCCTGTCTGTGTACCTGCTGCTGGCGCGGAACGCGGCGCACCTGTACTTCGAAGCATCGTCCGTCGTCATCACGCTGGTCCTGCTGGGCAAGTGGCTGGAGGCGCGCGCCAAGCGCCAGACGGCATCGGCGATCCGCGCGCTGCAGGCCTTGCGCCCGGAATCGGCGCGCGTGCGCCGCGGCGGCGTGGAGACGGACGTGCCGATTGCCGCGGTGCGGGTGGACGACCTGGTGGTCGTGCGGCCCGGCGAACGCATCGCCGTGGACGGTGTCGTCGTCGAAGGACAGAGCCAGGTGGACGAGGCGCTGATTACGGGCGAAAGCCTGCCTGTCGCCCGTCACGCCGGGGAAGCGGTAACCGGTGGCGCCATCAATGGCGACGGCCTGCTGCTGGTACGCACGACGGCCATCGGCGCCGAGAGCACGCTGGCGCGCATCATCCGCCTGGTCGAGGATGCCCAGGCGGCCAAGGCGCCCGTGCAGCACCTGGTGGACAAGGTCAGCGCGATCTTCGTCCCGGTCGTCGTCGTGCTGGCCGCGCTGACGTTCGTCGGCTGGATGCTGGCAGGTGCCGGTGCGGAGAGCGCGATCATCAATGCGGTGGCGGTGCTCGTCATTGCCTGTCCGTGCGCGCTGGGCCTGGCCACGCCTGCCGCGATCATGGCCGGCACCGGCGTCGCGGCGCGCCACGGCATCCTGATCAAGGACGCGCAGGCGCTGGAACTGGCGCACGGCATCACGACCGTCGTCTTCGACAAGACCGGCACGCTGACGCAGGGCCGTCCCGTGCTGGCGGTGCTGCAGGCGCCGCCGGGCGGGGACGAGGCGCGCCTGCTGGCGCTTGCCGCGGCGATCCAGCGCGGCAGCGAGCATGCGCTGGCCCGTGCCGTCGTCGATGCGGCCGAGTCGCGCGGCGCCGACCGGCTGGCGGCGCAAGCCGTGACGGCATTGCCCGGCCGTGGCCTGGCCGCCATCGTCGATGGCCATGAGCTGATCCTCGGCAGCTCGCGGCTGCTGCGCGAGCGTGGCATCGGCATGGACGTGCTGGCGGACGTGGCCGAGCGGCTGGAGGCTGCCGGGCACACGGTCTCCTGGCTGGCCGATGCCGGCACCCGCACCTTGCTTGGCCTGCTGGCCTTCACCGACCCGCCCAAGGCCGGTGCCGCCGCCGCGGTGGCGCGGCTGCAGGCCCGCGGCATCGCGACCGTCATGCTGACCGGGGACAACGCCGGCAGCGCGGCCGCCGTGGCGCAGGCGGTAGGGATCGACAGCGTGCAGGCCAACCTGCTGCCGGCCGATAAAACGGCCGCCATTGCCGCACTGCGCGGCGCCGGCAAGCGTGTCGCCATGGTGGGCGACGGTATCAATGACGCCCCGGCGCTGGCCGCGGCGGACGTGGGCATCGCGATGTCGACAGGGACGGATGTGGCGATGCACGCGGCCGGCATCACGCTGATGCGCGGCGACCCGGCGCTGGTGGCCGATGCCATCGACGTCTCGCGCCGCACGTTCCGCAAGATCCGCCAGAACCTGTTCTGGGCTTTTGTCTACAACCTGGCCGGCATTCCGCTGGCCGCGTTCGGGTTGCTGAATCCTGTCGTGGCGGGCGGCGCGATGGCGCTCAGTTCCGTCAGCGTGATCGGCAACGCGCTGCTGCTGCGGCGCTGGAAGCCGGCGGGTGACACCGGGAGCCGCACATGAACATCGGGCAAGCCGCGCTGGCGTCCGGCGTGACCGCCAAGATGATCCGCTATTACGAGAGTATCGGGCTGCTGCCCGCTGCGGCGCGCACGGACAGCGGCTACCGCGTCTACGGCGAGAAGGAGCTGCACGTGCTGCGCTTCATCCGCCGCGCGCGCAAGCTGGGTTTTTCGCTGGAACGCATCGCCGACCTGCTGTCGCTGTGGCGCGACGACGGCCGCGCGAGCAGCGACGTCAAGCGCATCGCCCTGGCGCACGTGGCGGAACTCGACGAGCGCATTCGTGAACTGACGGAGATGCGCGACACGCTGGCGTCGCTCGCCGACTGCTGCCACGGCGACGACCGGCCGGATTGCCCGATCTTGCAAACGCTCGCCGTCGACGTATAATCGCCCCCGTTTGGTGCCCGCGCGCATGGTCATGCGCGCAGTTAAACGGGAAACACATGGCGCTACGCCAGGGTGTGCTGCCCCCGCAACGGTAAGCAAGCGTCGTCGATGACGGCAGTGTCGCTTTCACAGCCACTGTTCCCGCAAGGGGATGGGAAGGCAAGGGGCCCGGACTTGCCAGCCCGGATACCGGCCAGACAGGTGGAGCGCCGCGGTGCTCCGTTCAATCGTGCCCACGGGGAGGTGGGCGCCGATTGCCTCTTCTCTTTGGAACGTCCATGTTCAATCCGTCTGTCGGCTGCACGCACCGTGCCGCCACGAGTCTGCCGCATCCTTGTTGTTCGCATGCCCTGCTGCGCCGTTCCGTCGCTGCCATCGCGGCGGCGCTGCCCTGCCTGCTGCAGTCCGCGCTGGCCGGGGAGGCCCCTCCGGTCGTCAAGGTGCCGGGCCACTACGACAACAGCGTCGGCACGTCCGACGCGGCCAGCCAGGGCACCGTCACGGCCGACCTGATCGCCAACCGGCCGGCGTTGCGGCCGGGCGAGCTGCTGGAGTTCGTGCCTGGCGTGATCGTCACGCAGCACAGCGGCGACGGCAAGGCCAATCAGTACTTTCTACGCGGCTTCAACCTCGATCACGGCACCGACTTCGCCACCTGGGTTGACAACATGCCCGTCAACATGCGCACGCATGCGCATGGCCAGGGCTATACGGACCTGAATTTCCTGATTCCGGAACTGGTCGGACGCATCAGCTACAAGAAGGGACCGTATTACGCGGACGAAGGCGACTTTGCCTCCGCCGGTGCGGCCCGTCTGGGACTCGTCGACAAGCTCGATGCCGACGTCGCCAGTATCACCGCGGGCGAACACCGGTACCGGCGCGTGCTGGTGGCTGGCGCCACTACGGTTGGCGCGGGCAATCTGCTGTACGGCGTGGAGACGGCGCACAACGACGGGCCGTGGCAAACCCCGGAAGCGTTTCACAAGTGGGCGGGTGTGCTGCGCTACAGCGCGGGCGGCACCGATGATCACGTGTCCGTCACGGCAATGGGCTACCGCGGTGGCTGGCACGCCACCAGCCAGATCCCGCTGCGCGCCGTGCAGAGCGGCCTGCTGGACGCGTTCGGCACGACCGACCCGAGCGATGCCGGCCACACGTCGCGTTACAGCCTGTCGGCCGAGTGGAAGCGGCGCGATGCCGCGACGGCCTGGCAGGCCAGCGCCTATGTCGTGCGTTCCGACCTGGCGCTGTACAACAACTTTACGTACTTCCTCGACGATCCTGTCGACGGCGACCAGTTCGTCCAGGCGGAACAACGCACGATGACTGGCTTCGATGTGGCGCACACGTGGTTCGGACGCTTCGGCGACCGTGCCACCAGCACTGTCGTCGGCATGCAGGGACGTTTCGACCATATCTCGCCCGTAGTACTGGGCACCACGCGGGACCAGCAGCCGCTGGCCACCACCGCGCGCTCGCGCGTGGATGAAGCCAGCGCCGCGCTGTGGCTGCAGAACACGGTGCAGTGGAACGCATGGCTGCGCACGATCGCGGGCCTGCGCTACGACAGCTACCGCTTCGATGTGGACAGCTCGATTGCCGGCAATGGCGGCAAGGCCAGCGACCATATCGCTTCGCCCAAGCTGTCGATGGTGCTGGGGCCCTGGCGCGACACCGAGTTCTTCGTCAATTACGGCACCGGCTTCCATAGCAACGATGCGCGCGGTACGACGGCGCACGTGGCGCCGCGCGAGCGGACACCGGTCGATCCCGTCACGCCACTGGTAAAGACGCGCGGCGCGGAACTGGGCGCGCGCAGCGAGATCGTGCGCGGGTTGCAAAGCTCGCTGGCGCTGTGGCGCCTGCGCTCGGCCTCCGAGCTCGTGTTCTCCGGCGATGCGGGCGACACGTCGCCGAGTCGGGCCAGCAAGCGTCACGGCATCGAATGGAACAACCACTATGTTGCCGCGTCCTGGCTGCTGTTCGACCTGGACCTGGCGTACTCGCGGGCCCGCTACACGGGGCAGGACGAAGCAGGCGATCACGTGCCCGGGGCAGTGGAAAAAGTGGCGTCGCTCGGCGCGACGATCAACGACATTGGGCCGTGGTCGGCCGCTTTCCAGCTGCGCTACTTCGGACCGCGCCCGCTGATCGAGGACAACAGCGTGCGTTCGTCGTCGTCGGCGCTGGCCTACCTGCGCGCGGGCTACCGGCTGAACCGCAACTGGCAGCTGTCGGTGGATGTCTTCAATCTCTTCGACCGCAAGGTCAACGACATCGAGTACTACTATGCGTCGCGTCTGGCGGGAGAGCCCGCCGAGGGCGTGCAGGACATCCACTTCCATCCCGGCGAGCCGCGCACGGCGCGCTTGACGTTGCGCGCGACGTTCTGATCGCTCCGGCGCATGCCGTCAGCGCCAGAACATGTAGATCGTCAGCACCGCCCCGACGCAGACGACGAAGATGCGCATCGCCCGCGGCGGCAGCCGGTAGATCAGCCAAGAACCCAGCAGGCCGCCGCCGATGCCGCCGGCGCACAGCGCCAGCGCGGCCGGCCAGCTGATCAGATCCGAGAACGCAAAGATCAATGTGGCCGCTGCATTCATCGCCATCGCCAGCATGTTCTTGGTCGCCGTGGCGGCGCGGATCTGCTGGCCGGCGATCGTCAGCGCGGCCAGCATCAGGAAGCCGATGCCGCCGCCGAAGTAGCCGCCGTAGAGCGAGATGGCGCCTTGCGTCAGCACGAGCGCCCAGCGCGGCATCGAACCGGCGGCATGCAGCGGCTGCTTGCGGAAGGCGCCCCAGGCGAACATCGACGTGGCAAACAGCACCAGCCATGGCACCAGCCGCTCGAAGAACGTGGGCGGCGTGATGCGCAGCAGGATGGCACCAAGGATGCCGCCGACGACGCTGATGGCGAACATCTGCCGGAACGTCAGCGGTCCCACGTCCTCGACCAGCTTGCGGCCGGCGATGGCGGACGTCGCCTGGGACGGGAACATGGCGATCGTCGACGTCATGTTCGCGGCCAGCGGATTCAGGCCGACCAGCAGCAGGGCGGGGAAGGTGATGAAGGAGCCGCCGCCGGCAAGCGCGTTTTGCGTGCCGGCGAACAGCCCGGCGGCGGCGATCAGGATAACGGTGTGCAGGTCAAGCGGCGGGACGGGGGACATGAGGCGTCTCGATGGTATGGTGCGGACGATTATAGCGTCCGGCACCGTTGCCGCCGCCGGGCTAGAATCGGACACCGACATAGCCTGGAGGAGCAAAGGTGGAACCGTATATCCTGTATTACTGGCCGACGATCCAGGGCCGGGGCGAGTTTGTCCGGCTGGCGCTGGAGGAAGCGGCCGTGCCGTACGAAGACGTGGCGCGCGGCCGGCAGGGCATGCCGCAGATCCAGGCGGCGCTGGACGCGGACAAGGAAATTTTCGTGCCGTTCGCGCCCCCCGTACTGCGCGCCGGCGATCAGCTGATCGGCCAGACGACGAATATCCTGCAGTTCCTCGGCGCCCGCCACGGCCTGGCCCCGCGCGCGCAGGACGGCCGCCTGTGGTGCAACCAGCTGCAGCTGACGATCGCGGACATCGTGGCGGAGGCGCACGACAGCCATCACCCGGTGTCTATGAACCTGTATTACGAGGACCAGAAAAAGGAAGCGAAAGCGCGCGCGAAGGATTTTCGGAACGAGCGCATCCCGAAGTTCCTCGGCTATTTCGAACGGGTGCTGGAGAACAATCCGCGCCCGGGCGGGTTCGCCGTGGGCGCGCGGCTGACGTACGTCGACCTGTCGCTGTTCCAGCTGATCGCCGGCCTGCGCTATGCGTTCCCGAAGACGATGGCGCGGCTGGAACCGCAATGGCCACGGCTGATCGCCCTGCACGACACGGTGGCCGCGCGGCCGAACATCGCGGCCTACCTGAAGTCGAAGCGGCGCATCCCGTTCAATGAGGACGGGATCTTCCGGCGCTACCCGGAGCTGGACGGCTAGCGCCGACGTCGCTCAATGGCCGCCGGTGACCGGATAGCCGGCATCCATGATGGCGGCCTTGATGACGTCAAGGTCGGCGGAGGACTCGACCTTGACCTGCTTGCCGGCCAGGTCGACGTCGACCCGCGCGGCGCCGTCGACGCCCTTGACCGCTTTCGTCACGCTGGCCACGCAATGGCCGCAGGTCATGTTTTCCACTATCAGTTCGTACATTTGCTTCTCCTGTTGATGATCGATGGGCGTACTGTAAGCCTTCCCACCGGGGCAAGGTCAAGCGTGCGTTGGGCCGATCGCGCTGGGGACAGGCACCTTGGTGCCTCGTATGATGATCACGTCGACTTTTGGCAAAATATAGCTGAGTGTACGGCCAGGCAGAGTGACATCGGTGGTGCCTGAGGCGCATGAGCCTGTGGGACAGAG
>Ga0265798_10001653_pt1 | contig 34273 bp, 36 predicted proteins | sample P3T30metagenome_FD_192430 | JGI IMG/M metagenome (GOLD analysis project Ga0265798, IMG submission 192430) | Plant litter microbial communities from East Loma Ridge, Irvine, California - P3 T30 | ecosystem: Environmental > Terrestrial > Plant litter > Unclassified | place: USA: California... | reverse complement strand
AATCTATGAGCCGCTCAGTGTGCAACGGCTGACTCTATGATCTCTTCAGACTAGCCCGGATACGCTTTCGTGAGCGAATACAGACCGTTGGGACGGTCCTTTGTAGTGTCTGCCGATCAAACGCAATTACGAGGCGGCCATCAGAGTTGTGTCGAACAACGCGCAGGAGGTAAAGGGTATGGGTCGGTTGCAAGTGCAGACTCAGAGTATGATTGGAGCTTGGCGGTGTATTACTTTCCACGGCCTCTCCCTCTGCTACCTGGCAATATTACCATTTCGATTTCCAATCCTCGCCGTCGAGATGGAACATCATACTCGCTCTACATGTACGACTCGGAGGCCTCTTGGTTTTGGCCCCTGGGCTAACAATAGTACCATCCCGTCCGTTTTGTTCGACGTAACTCGCAGCAGAAGTTTCGATAGCAATGCGCCTAGGAGTGTGCCCAGTCGCAAGACTGACAGGTAGAAATAATACGATTTTTTCCCATGGTAGTCACTAAAAGGGTATCAACAATCGATGTCTATCGCTCTCACGTACCTTCGGCCATGCAGACGTGTTCGTTGCCGATCCTGAGAACCAATGTTGGATGCTGTTATCCGATATGCCAACTTAAGGACTAGAGGGGGAAGGACTAGTGTTTTATATAGTGAAGGAGTTCGCTCCTAAGGACAAGCATTCTGGTTGGTTTGTAGAAGACGCAGTCGATCAACAGACCGAGTAGGAATTTCCGCAGGCAAAACGTTTCGGATGACTAGAGGTTTGCAAAAAGAAGTCGTGGTGACTTCAAACTGACGAAAATACAAAAACATACAACAGGCGGGATTCCCAGATGGTCACCCACTCTAGTACTAGTCGCCCGGTTCAGTGCTTATGTATGGCAGAGCGGACGGGATGCCCAGTTCTCACTGACCTGTGGTCGTATGTGTCAACAATTTCTGCAAATTGATATATATTCCTATGCCAATTGCTCCCGGCCACAGCAACAATATGGAAGGCTCTGCGCTTTGGCCATCAGATTAATTAATATGCGAACTCGCAGGGATCTCAAGCGTGGCAGGATCATCAACTATCGGTCTCGAACGCAACAGATCGAAGCCTAGTGCAAACGAAAACGCCTTATGGAACATTCCACCGTTGTTTGGCTTCGACAGCCATCAGGCCATCGACAAAGTGCCGCTTATTCGATCACACGTCTGGAGGTTGCTATATCATGCATTTCTGACCACGCTAGTCGCAAGACCCTAAAGAGCCTGAAGATTCGAAGAGGTTTCAAACCTGGACGACGCACGTTGACACCCAGCGACCGTGAACGGCCACAATATATCATGTAATAATGGAACCATTATAGTCGTCGAATAGACGACTCTTCTACCCAACAAGGCTTTGACTACATTATTGTAATTGTGTAATGCTGATGCTAATCGAGTCTTACCACTCGCGGCGCAAACTACCTAAATCGATCTCGGCTATCCCCGTAGCTGCATGAAAGTTTATTGTCCAATATAATTGATACCGCTCGTCCCAAGCCTCAAACCTACTATCTCTGCAAGCGAACAAGATGCAAACAAGAAAGCTCGTATCGTTGAGCCATTAGCTCCGATGTCTGCAATCAAAGATGATCTGGCTTCCGTCCAGCTTTCGCGCTTTTCTTAAACCTTTGCAGCGCAGCGTTTGCGCTGATTATTCCAATCCCTTTTTCCGACCCGTCTCTTCTTAGTCTGGCCTGCCCTTACTTTCTTTTTTATATTCCACGGCCCACGTTATTTCCCAGGACTACCGCGACTAAGCAGGAGTAGCAATGTGATGGGTATTTCGGCAAGGAACCCGGATCTTGACTATGTTCGCCCGGACCGAGAGGTTTACACTGGCTTGTGGTGTCTGCAAGCCGGTGCTACAGTGTTCCTCGCCGCTCGCCTGTGGACAAAACTCACCCGTCGACACGGCGTGTGGTGGGATGATTACATCCTAATAGTAACCTGGGTGCGAGAATACAACTCCGTGCTAGCAAGCGGATCACACGCTGACTTGTATCGTGTAGCTGGTCCTTACGATTAACGACATTATCATCACCATAGAGTTCGCGACAGGCTACGTGAGTCCCGTCTGGGATTCCCGAATGCATATCCTCATCGATACGACGTCCTGCCTCACTCTGCTGGGCCAGAGTCTCTCGAAGACAGCGTTTGCAGTCACGCTGCTGAAGTTGACTAAAGGCGTCCCGTGGCAGCAATGGATCTTATGGTTCTGCATCATAACCATGAACGGGTACAACATGGTAAAGGTACGGAAAAGTCCAGGGAAACCATGTTTCTGGTCTTGATGGAATTGCGCTCATCATAGCTCGACTTTTAGATGTTGTTCGAGTGGAGCCATGTCTGCGGCGATCAGGTCGATCGATTCTCGTACCGACTGGACATCTGTCTTCCCAAAGGCCCCTTGGACGACTTCAAGAAAGGCGGAAATGGTAGGTGACAAGCTTACGGTCAGCGCATTCGCTTCCACATTCACTGACCAGCGATTCAGCATACAACATCCTGATGGATTTCATCTTTGCCATATACCCATGGCTGATCATGTGGAAGCTGGACATGAAGAAGTCGGAAAAACTGGGGCTTTGTGTTGTCATGTCTTTGGTATGCTCCGCCGTTCCTCAATCACTGAGTGCACTGAACACTTCTCATTAACATTTGCAAAATCAGGGTATGGTCATCGCGATCTCAACGGCGATCCGAACTCACTGGAAATACCAAGGCAACGCCAAAGACGAGTTGTACTTCTGGCGCCTCGGCATGTCGGCCATCTGGTACTCCTCCGAGGTTGCAGGGACTATTATCGTACAGTGCGTTCCAGTGCTGCGGGCGCTGGTCAGCGATGTCCGTTCGACGCTCCGCTCGAGCGATCCGTCAAGGCGGCTGGCGTCTACGGAGGACTTCGAGCTGGATGGAAGGGTAGAACAACAATGGTACCATGCGAAGTAACGGCCCCTGGAAAGTGGTTTATTAGCAGTTACGGAAACGGCGTTTCGGCAGGTGTACACTAAAATTTGTTAAATAGCAGTCATTCTTTTAGGATACGAATTTTGTATAGTATGTTGACGAACATGGTCGAGTCTCTTACTCAGCATCGTAGGACAATCCTCCCAGCTTCTCTCGAAGAACGCCCATTGTGAGCCTCCAACATCGTTCCTGCAGTTCCTCGTCTTTGGCTTTCTTGCTAATGTCAGTCACCTTGCGATCAGGCACAATGTATTGCCCATCGATCTTTTCTTTGACTACATCCCCACTCGCAGCGGCAAACAAGGCGGACCGACACCCCTGATCCACTGGCTCCTTCATGAAAGGCCGGACAGCTTTGACGCCCAGTTTACCCATCATGCCGTAAGCGTCGACCGCCTGCTCCGGTTGATCAGTGGACACGGCGCCCGGGTGCGTGGCGTTGATGAGTGGCGCCCCACCGGCCTGCAGACCCAGCTTGTCTTGCGCTTTCCTGCGCGACATGGCTTGCACGAGGAGGATCTGGGCGAGTTTGGTGCGACAGTACAGGTTTGTGGCGCCAATGTCGCGGTTGATTTCCGCGAGATCGAGGAATTTCTCGTCTTCGTTTCCGAGGCGGTGCATTTCGCTGCTTTGGAGGACTAGGCGGGAGCCGGGAGTTTTTGCCAGGATTGGTAGCAAGGTCATGGCTAGGTGGTGTTGCGAGAAGACGTTGATCTGCATGTGCGAGTCGATGCCGTCGGCCGTTTCCGAGTATTCGCCTACTCCTATGCCGGCGTTGCAGACGAGTCCGTCGAGCTGAGTGAGGCGGCTTACGAGGTCTTTGGCGACGCGGTCTGTCTGGTGAAGGTCTTGCAGGTCGACTTGGATTGTCTCTATTTTGCTGGTGTCCCCGAACTTTGCCAGGCCTTTCTGGGCTTCAGCAAGGTGTTGTTCTTTGTTGCCGAGTAGGTAGAGCTTCGCCGGGTTGTGCTGGAGTAGATGAGCGCAGATACCATAGCCGATGCCTGCACTACCGCCAGTCACGATGTAGATTTTGCCGCTGAGATCGGGAATGTCCTTGTTTGGATCGAAAGTGTTGTGTCCGAACATGGTTGCGTTGATGGATGAGCTGCCCGGGATTGTTTTCTGAGGAAATTGTGAAAAGAAAGAAAGGTATGGAAGCAGCAAAACTATACTTTAGAGCAGCAAGAGTATGGGCACCTGATATGTACATGCATGAGCATGCTCTGAATGCAATGTAGTCGTTCTGACGTCAAGAAAGACGACATCGGGTTCGATGAGTGGCGATTATATGCCTGCTGTTCCTTCGGTAAGCTTTCTTGTCTTAGCCATACTAGCCGTGCAAACCCTCGAAGTGAGTGTTCACAGTACCCGTAGCTCGTCGACACGTTCACTTACGGGTCAAACGTGTTGTTGAGAAGATGTCCCCTTGGTCGTACGATTGGGTTCAAAGTGTGGTGCATTTGTTTGGTGGAGCTTCGGAGTGAGACCCTGATGTTCACTCCCCAAATTTGGAGAATCATCTCTCCGATCGCAAACAGACAACCAACACAACCAACACAAGACAACAACACAAAAATGGCGGCTGGTTCTTGGGACGACAGCTGGATAGCTTGGTCTTTCTCGCCGAGTATCTCTGCCATTTTGGTGACCTTGCTCATCAGCTTGATCTCGCCCATCCTCTTCCACTACTTCCTCTACCGAAAACCTGCTGCTAAACAACTCCCTACTATTTTACTCCTTGGACCCAGCGGCGGAGGAAAGACGACGCTGTTGACTTCTGTAAGGCCACATCTATCATACACTGCACGCGAAAACATCTGCTAACAAACACCCGCGCGCAGTTCTCCAACGGCCAACCCTCCGTAACGCACACCAGCCAAGCGCCCCAAACCGCTCTCTGCCAGCTTCCTACCGACTACAAATCCTACGAAGACCGCTTCCGCTCCGAAAACGACACCAGCTCTCGCACCCAGCCCAAGTTCCTGATTCTTGACACTCCCGGCCACGGCAAGCTGCGACACCATGCGATCTCCTCCCTCAAGACTTCCACGGCGCTGAAGGGTCTCATATTCGTGGTGGACAGCGCGGCGGTCAGCTCTGCGGCTGGCTTGACAGAAGCCGCCGAGTACTTGCACGAAGTTCTACTCCTGTTGCAGAAGAAGCACACCCAGGGCAAGACGTCCAAGACAGAAGCTATGCCGGTGCTGCTTGCCGCGAACAAGCAGGATGTCTTCACTTCGCTTCCTGTTGGCCTGGTGAGAGCGAAGCTTGAAGATGAGATTACCAAGGTGCGCTTGACGAGGAGCAAGGGCCTTATGGACAGTGGAGTGGGGATGGAGGATGATGTTGGCGGTGTGGATGAAGAGCAGAACTGGCTTGGAGAGTACGGCTCGGTGAAGTTCAAGTTCACGCAGATGGAAGAGCATGGTGTTGAGGTCAATGCGGCGGGTGGTAATGTTAAGGGTGACGGCGGTGATGCTGGTAGGGTGGGCGAATGGTGGGCATGGGTGGGAGATATCCTGTGATTTGGCGCGCATCATCACGTTCCGTGTAGCGACTTCTAACCTCAAGGAATGACTTCTTCAGCCTTTTACATGCATTCTTTTACGGCACATTCGGAAGTTTCTGACGTAAGTGATGCACAGAATACAGCGAATATCTTTGCTTATACAATCTCAATATCATCAAAGGGCAGCCGGGCTATGGCTACCAACGAACGAACGACTTAACTTCGCATTCAAACCTCTCAGGCGTGCACGCTCTGGATGTGCGCAACGGCCTCAAGCACTACACCAAAAGTTAGCAATGACACCTTACAATACTCATCAGACGATGTATATTCACAGTATCCAACGAAGACTTTTGGATTCTCCGTCGCCGGGAAATGGCCTACGCCTTTCATCGCCTGGTGCTTGCCGCCAGTGATCTTCTCGCAAGTCGCCTGGCCCATCTCCGGCGTGTTGCTCCAGTCGTACTCGCCCGTCAGCATGTACACAGGACACTTCTTCGTGTCGATGCTGGACATACGGCTGCGGCCGTCCCATCCACCTGCGAAGAATTGTCAGTGCGGGCTCCTTGAACATCTCCATCGATATCGCTTCGTCCGAGCAGGAAGCTGCGTCGAGAATGGTGTTAGGGCATACTGCGCAAATGTTAGCTGAGTGTTCACCGTCGATGGCCTAATACCGAGTTACTCACCCGAAGTACATGTCCAGGTCACCGTGGAAGATGCCATATGCTTGTGCGGAATACAAGTGCCAGATGAGCTGTCGGTTTGCGAGCGGCGCAGTTGGTGACATCATCTAGGACTGTCAGCAAACTCACTGTTGAAAATAAGAATCCGAACGGAAATTATGGCATGCTTACGCCGTAGATCCACTCAGGGTTGAAAAGGCTTTGGTTGTGGAATGGCGTCTGGTCGAACCACTGCCTCTTCATGTCCAGGAAGTCGCTACCCTGCAGCGGGATAGTGCCAATACAGCCAACTTCATCGGCTCTGATCGCACAGGCAAGCGAGATCTGTCCGGCCATGGAAGCACCGCAGATGATTGGCGACTTCAAGTTGAGCTTCTTCACCATGGCTGCGATACACCCGACGTAGGCATCCTCGTTGTTTGTGTGGCTGCCAGGATTGTAGCCCTCGTACTGCGAGCGATCAAAGTCAGAGATGGCCCGGAAGAATGCTGTCATGCTGAAATTACCGGGAAAGATCTGCCATGAGCTGGGAGATCGAAGGCGGTCATACGGAGCTTCTCGCGGGCTCGAGGGTCGTTCATCACACTGTGTGAGGTCAGCGAACGGTCCGACTATCCTGGCATGGAGAGCGACGCACCCATGATATTGCCGGCTGTCACTGCCCGCGGTATGCAAGAACACGATGTCTTGCGTTCCTTCTCCGGACTGCTCGTAGAAGATCTTACACTTGCCCCACAAGGGTGACGTGACATAGGTATAACGCCCAACAATGCAGTCTTCATCGGGCTCATCCTGCTCGTCCGCGGGCGTCGGGCCTGCAAACGAGTCGTGAAGGAGTTCCAAAGTACGACGCCAGACGTGAGTCCAGCGTGCGAAAGCATCCTGTTCGCTTGGGTCAACTTGCTTGACTTGGAATACGTCGAATTCAACTGACTCACCTGATCTCCTAGGACTTCGATGCCCTCTTGCTTAATATTCATTCCAAACATCTGTTCAACGTTACCATCAGCAACCGCTTTCTCCCAGTTTCGGACGTTCAGCCTTCTTACTCCCCTGATCAAATCGATTAGCAATGAACAAGTTCCCCAGAAGCCAGACAAGGAAAACTCACCAATAGCTCTGATACGGCATTACAGGCGTCTGCTTGAAGAACTCCTGCCACTGCTCCGGCAGAGCAGAGAGGGTGAATTCAGCATCAGACGGATTGCCAGAGCGGATATCGAACTTCCCATCTTTGGAGACAGTGGCCAAGATAGCGTTGTTGCTGCCGGCGCCTTTGATACCAAAGGTACTCGATGCAGTGATCGCATCAGTCCGGAGGAAAGACGAGAGCTGGCCGTCGGTTTGGGCTGCTTTGTTCGCTTTCTCAATGGCGCCTGAGAGCTGGGACGGTAGATCCGCCCACGGATGGCTGCTTGAAGAGTCTGACATGGCTGTTTCGGAGGTCTTTTGACGTTTGGGACGAGGCATTTTCGCGGGAAGATGATGCGGGTGAGGAGGAGCTATAATAATACTGATGTTTTCCTAAGGGCCTCCTCGAGTAGCTCTCCGAAAGCTATTTCGGCAAATGCTTGGGAGATGAGGGGAAGTCGCCGCGCCTTTGTGATTATTTTTATGTCACGTTGGCTCCGTTATGGTTTGGATCCTACATGTGCTCTCGCCAATGAATGGTTCAGCCGTGGTAGCGAGTCTGTCTCCATCTCCGCATGAAGCTCACCTCAGCTCATCCACTTCTCCACGAGGCCGAGCGAGCGACGTTGGTCGCAGGTGGTATAGAGTTTAGCTATGCCATTGGAAGCAATGATGGTTGTAACGTATCACGGTAGAGCGGAGAGGAAGCCTGGGACTAGACTTTTGATCGGCCAGCTCCCAGGAATGGAGAGCTGCTATTCCCGGAAGCCATCGAGGTGCTGTCAGTCTCATACCCGTCGACCTATCAGTATGCAATACCTGATGTCGGTATTAATAATGTCCTGGTAGTCGTCGCAGACGTCATGTGGGGTCGATTGAGTATGTGAAGTGCCCCGCACGACATAGTCTCCAGCTCGGCTACACGTAACGCTAATCTAGATGGCTATCTTCGGTTGTTAGAGAGTAAAGACAGGAGACTTGCATTATTGGTTTCTCGACGAATCGTCTTACCTGACAAGGACTAACATCTAATTAGCTAATTTGACAAGAGCAACAAATCGAAGAAACACAACTGTCAGTGCGAGTAAAGACACAGCTACCCAAGACACAGCGATTCAAGATGGCACCCAATCTACCCTTCAAGGTCAATCGTGATTTCTCTCATCACCACTAACTCTTAGCTAACATTCCTCACAGCTCAACAACCCAGATCTGTTCAAAGACCAGTCCCTAGTCAACGGAGAATGGGTCGAAGCAAAGTCCGGCAAGCGTTTCGACGTTGTTGGTGAGAACCCTCCCAAGTAATTCACCACCAAACACAACCAACTCACAACCACCGCCCCAAACAGACCCAGGCAACGGCAAAGTATGGGCCACAGCCCCCGATAACGTAGCCGAAGACACCGACGCAGCCGTCGCCGCCGCCCACGAAGCCTTCGAGACCTTCCGCAAAGTCAGCCCCCGGACTCGCGCCCAATGCTTGCTCAAGTGGGACTCTCTGATCCGCGAGAACCGCGACGACTTGGCCAACATTGTCACTTACGAGACTGGCAAGCCGCTGGCGGAGTCTCAGGGCGAGCTCGACTATGCTCTGGGTTTCACTTGGTGGTTCGCTGGCGAGGCCGAGCGGGTGCAGGGGACGGTGCAGGTGCCTGCTGCTCCTGGCAGACGGGTTTTTACTATTAAGCAGCCGATCGGCGTTGCTGTTGCGCTTGTTCCTTGGAACTTTCCTGGTATGTGAGATGAGAAAGTGTTAGGAGGGGGAAATTACTAACTCAATCTGCAGTATGTCTCTATTCTATCCATCCTGCGAGTAATGATATATTGGACAACATCATCCATCGATGGTTTCGACTACTCAGGGTTTGCACAGTACTTGGAGTGGCGATATAACTAACCTTTATCTCGCAGATTGCGATGTACGTTCCTCAGTTGGCTTGACACCAGCGAAATAAACAACCAGAGCCCCCATCCCAAAGACATCATAAACGAACAGAACACTAACACCACCCCTCTCCACAGGATCCTCCGCAAAGCCGGCGCCGCCCTCGCCGCAGGCTGCACCATGATCGTCAAACCCTCCCCCGAGACCCCCTTCTCAGTCCTCGCCCTCGCCCACCTAGCCCAACAAGCCGGCTTCGCCAAAGGCGTCTTCAGCGTCCTGACCACCAGCCTCGACAACACGCCCGCCCTCAGCGAAGCCCTGTGCCGGCACGCGCTGGTGAAGAAAGTGACCTTCACCGGCAGCACGCGCGTCGGCAAGCTGGTGGCGAAAATCTGCTCGGATGGCCTGAAGAAGTGCACGCTCGAGCTGGGCGGCAACTGTCCGTTCTTGGTGTTTGACGACGCAGATCTCGAGCAGGCTGCAGCGCAGCTGATGGCGCTCAAGTGGAGGCATGCGGGCCAGGCTTGCATCACTGCCAACCGCGTGTACGTGCAGAAGGGCGTGTACGACGAGTTTGCGGCGATTCTGGCCAAGAAGACGGGGGAGCTGGTGGTGGGGCATGGCGGGGATGAGAAGACTACCATGGGCCCTGTGACAACGGAGCGCAGTTTGGACAAGGCTTTGGCGCAGGTGGAGGATGCGAAGAAGCTGGGTGGCAAGTTGGTGATGGGGGGGAAGAAGTTGCAGGGCGGCGAGGGGTATGATCAGGGGTACTTTTTCGAGCCTACGATCATTACTGGGGCGAGCAAGGATATGTTGATTGCGAGGGAGGAGACGTTTGCGCCTGTTTTGGCTCTGTTCTCTTTCGATACTGAGGAGGAGGCTGTGAAGCAGGCGAACAACACTAGCATGGGTCTTGCTAGCTGTAAGTTTTTTTTTTGGAGTAGTCCTTGGATTGGGGCGGTGCTGACATGGCGACAGACTATTTCACCAAGAACATCGACCGCACATGGCGGCTCTTCGAGAACCTCGAGGCCGGCATGATTGGTATGAACACTGGCAACTCGAGCGCTGCGGAAACGCCGTTCGGAGGCATCAAGGAGTCTGGCTACGGCAAGGAGTCCGGCAAAGACGTCGCCATCGCAGAGTACATGGTGAGTATCTCGTGCAATTCTGTGGTTGTTTTAACAAATCAGCCATACTAACCAACCTCCAATAGATCACCAAGACTGGTACTCTGACCTTGTCGGACCACTACTGAGTGTTCATCGATATGGCGGAGGACAAGACGTGATCGAGCAAACTCATTGGAAATTGAGTGTATGGCGTAGCGATTGGCGTTCAAATGTCGTCTCAAGTAATTCCCAATCCCATCCCATGCATCCTCAAACTTCCATCAAACTTGAATAGTGCCATTGCAAACACCCTCAATGTCTTCCAGCTTGCTGCTCACAGTGGTCAAGTTCTCGCATCCATGCTCCTTGACCACAACATCGTCTTCAATCCTGACGCCGCCAACGCTCCAGTAACGGTCCAGCACACTCTCATCCACAACACCCTCCCACACGCCATCCTTGAGCTCCTGCCTCAGCGGGAACTCCCTAAAGTAGATACCAGGTTCGTTGGTGATGACGGCATTGACAGGCAGTCTGCCGCGCACACGCAGGTAGCTGAGGAAAGGGTTCGGGTCCTCGTAGTTGGCGTTCCCTCCGCAGTCATGCGTGTCCATTCCGAGGTAGTGGCCGAGACCGTGCGGGAAGAAGCGAGTCGTGATCTTGCTGTCCAGGATCTGCTCGACAGACAAGTCCTTTTTGAAGATCCCCAAATCGCGAAGGCCCTCTGCGGCGATGTTGTGGGCGCGCATGTGCACGTCTTCCCACAGGACGTCGGCTTTGATCATGTGCATGCACTCTGTCTGCATTCTGAGCACGAGCTCGTAAATTTCCCTGCTTTCTTTCGTGAAGCGGCCATTGAGCGGGAAGGTGCGAGTGATGTCAGAGCAGTAGCAGTTGTACTCCGACCCCGCGTCCAGCAGCATGTTCAATTTGCTGTCGAGCGGCAGGTCGTTGTGGACGTAGTGCAGGGTGCTGGCGTTTGTGCCGGCTGCGCAGATGCAGCCGTAGGCCATTTCCTTGCAGCCGTTGGCGTGGCAGTGCATCACAAAAACGGCGTTGAGCTCGCGCTCGTTGGAAGCCGCGTGCACGGAAGCCTGGACTTGTTGGTGGGCGTAGGAAGAGATGATGTTGGCGTGTCGGATCATGGCAATTTCGTGCTCGTCTTTGACCACGCGGCACTGCTCGATGGCGCGGCGGAGCCAGTCGTAGTCGATTTTTGGCTGCATAGACTTGACGCTGTCCGTTTCGAAGACGGAGAGGTCTGCTCTGTCCTTCATCACCAAGACAGTTTGGCCGGACTTTTGGAGCAGATCTTGAACCGGCTTACCAGACTTGAGGTCGTTGGTGGTAAGTACAGCGTCCACCTCGTACTTCTCCAGAGCTTCCTTGGGCTGCAATGGCAAGCCAGCCCACATCACAACCTCGGGGTCAACAGGAGGGATCCAGAGCGTTGACTTGTCAGCGGCGATATCGTATGAGAAGCTGCAATCCGGCACGTCACATCCTGTGAGGTAGTAGAAGTGACGACGTTGTCTGGAAGGGTTTTGAGTCAACACCGGTCTTTTGATAGTGAATCTCACTGAAAACACAAAGTCTGCAGCTCACCTGAAGTGCATCTCAGTATCGTCGTCCTAATCATCAAACGTCAGTGTTATTCACAGCTATACACACATATCAGATCGCCAACATACCTCATGTTCCTTCAACGCCTGTCCTTCGAGATAGATAACGCCTTCGGTCGGACCGCCATTCTCTGCCAGCCACTTCGCGACTCGGCGACAGTGAGATTTGGCTGGATATTTGCCCGAAGGCGGTGTTGGCAGACTCGGGTTTGCGATCTGTTTTGCCATTTCGTTGTATGTGAGGTTGGAGTGTCGAGTCAATCTCTAGCAGGCGTGCCCGCGCCTTATCGAAGTTCGCGTGACATCCGATCGACGTCGTATCGGACGGAAGGTCAAAGCCGGAGCTAAGCGGACCTGCTATTTTGAGCCGCGATTGTTCAAGAAGGAGCTCTAGATAAATATTATTCAGGATGCATCTGGTTCATACTGCAAGCAACAACATCCCAAAACTGAGAGCATCTTGAATTACTAGCGCCGAGGTATCTACACGTTTTTATAAATTCCCCCAGCTTCAAAAGTCATGCTTTACAAACCCAGCCAAATCCACTGGTACCGTGATTCCTGAACGCCTATACATGCAACATACGTGAACCATAAAGGCCCGTGACAGGTGTGCCCACCATGCTACTTAAAAGGCCGCAAGCTTGAAAGTTGAGCGTCTAGTCCTTCCAGCGCATCAGGAACCTCTGCATGTCGCCGTCGGGGCCGGGCACGGGAGATGCCTGTCTTTACGTTAGTGTATCTTCTTAGATATGCGTGCATCCGGGTGTCATGACATACAGTGTTCTCCATACTGTCCGCGCTGAAAGTCTGCGTTGCAGTCTGAGTCTTGGTAGCCGAGGGCGTAGGCAGGAAGGAGACAGCGATCTTAACGCTGCTCGTCGGGTACAACGGCTTGGTGTCCTTCTTCGTGATCTTGGTGGGCGGCACCGATTGCATCGGCGCATACCTGATCAAGCCGGTCTGCGACGCGAATGGAATTCCAGAGTTTCCGTTCACCGCGTCGGCAGCGGCAGGGTTCGCCGCAGCGTTGTTCGATACGCCGTCCACCATCGCGGGCACCTTTGTTCCTGCAGCCGCAGCCGCGGTCACGTAAGTGTCCAGGGTTGATCCAGTCATGCCAGTGAGGGTGAAGCGGTCTGAGAAGGTGGTCACAAGACCGCCCTCGGCGACAGACATCATCTTGATGTAGCTGCGGGATTGGAGTTAGTCCTGATGGTGTGTAGATCGGTTGGCTCCTCCAAAGCACCAAAATCACTTACAATCCATTCTTGACCTCGTCAGCCATACCAGGTGCGACTGCGATCTTGGCCGTAGTCGCACTACCAAAAGCGGTCGACGTGCCAGCGGTAACAGGCAACTGATCACAACTCCGTCAGCAATGTATTCTCCAGAAGTCCTAGCAGCTCGCAATCAAGCAGTTCCAACCTACCGAGTCTGCATCCGTGTTTCCTCCAACAATCAACTGCAAGGTGAAACTCTGCAGTGTCGAAATCTTAGGCGCCTTGCCATCGTCTTTCCAAGTCACCTCAATCTGGGTCGCGGCAGTCACAGGGATCGAGGCTCCAGCGGCAGGGACAGTGATCTGAGGAACGGCGAGAGCGGAGACCGCGAGGGTTGCCGCTACGAGGGCAGAGTGGAGGACGAGCATGACTGAATGGGTGTGCGGCAGTCGCTGGTGGGCGTTGGGGAGTGGGCTGGGCGATTGGTGGTCGCGGCTGAAGGAGCGGCGGTGCTAAGCAGGTAGACTGGCCACTGTTGTCGCGAGGGTTGTGTCGTGGTATCGCGGGAGGTTGTCGGTGTTGTAGTGAGTTGAGGATGAGTTGGCGGGCGAATAATGGATGTTGTGAGAGAACGGACCTTGGACTCTAGGCGCGCGACCAAGGACCACGCAAGCAACCTCGAAAGCTGGGGAAGAAGACCCACGCGGAGACACGTTAATGAAGGCTTGATGCTTCTAGCCTTGCAACTCCCGACATTTATAGACCCTAGTACCACACTAAGGATGAATAATTTTCTTGGTAGGTATGTTGCGCCCTTGTTCTTGTTATGTTCCAACTCAAGAAACCCTTATAGTGGATGTATTCGTGTACATAATGAGCTTTTAATGTTCTCAGACTGATGCGCCAAGCGTCAAGCAATGAGACAGCAATTCAATCGCACGTCAATCCACGACGATCACAAAGGCATTCATATCACTACTTTTTCTCCACGTCTACAAACCCAGCAAATCCCCCTCACCCTCTCCAACCCCGTCCCTCCCATCATTAACCTGCCGCATAGGCTGCGCAGTCCCCATCATCTGATTCGCATTAACCGTATAGCCCGCAGCGCCAGGACCGCTCGCAAACCCATCGTCATTCAACCTCATCGCCGCCAACTGCTGCGGCCCACCCACAGACGCAAAGTACGCATCCGCCTCGTTCAGGATGTCGCCATTGTGGGCACCGGCGCCCGCCGCGCCAGGTACAGCCGCGATGCCGTCCACGACGCCGCCGTTCTGCGCTTGGAACTCGCGGGCTTGCTTCGCGGCTTGGAAGGAGGGGAGTTGTTCCTTTTGTAGAGCGGCGCTTTCTTGCAGCTTGCGTGGTCTTGCCGTGCGGAAGACGGTGTGGACTGGTTTGAGGTAGACTGTGGCGAGAGTGCCGACTACGAGACACATTTCCTCGAGAGTGACGGGGTCGAGCTTCTCGGACTCGGCGGTGATGGGTGGCTTCTCGCCCATGACCACTTGCTTCGCGGCTGTAGGGTTTGATGACAGCAGTCGCCAGTACATGTAGCCTCTGTCGCGCAAGTCCGGGTTGTCGGTATCCTCGGTCGCCCACTTCAGCACTTTGGGGACTAACTCAGAGCCCTTCGTGGGGCGCTGGATGAACAGTTTGACTGTCGCCGTAAGCAGCGCTAGCTGGACGTCGTGCGTCTCATCGTGCCATGTATCAAGGAAGTCCTCAAGCAGGACCTCGGAGTTCTCAATGCGATCCGCATATTGTCCGATGACCCAGATCATGGCAGCCTTGGCCTCTGGCTCGTCGAGAGAATCAAGGTTCTCGCACAATGTCGATATGATGCTCTCGTACTGGTTAGGATATTTGCGGAAAATGTTCTTGATGACGACTGTCGCTTCCTGAACGATGTAGCTGACTTTCGTCGCAACAAGATCCAGCAAGGTTGAGATGCACAATTTCGCCGCGGGCTCGATCTTGATAGCCAATTTGCCAATCGCACGAACAGACTTGCGGACAAAGTGCACGTCAATCTCAGTGGCATACTCCCTCAACTCGGCCAGCACTTCTTTGATGTTGTCGGCCGAAGCGAGCATGAAGATTAGCTCCAGTTTCGTCACCTTGACGTAGATCGGGTCGTTGTATTTGCAGAAAAAGACGCGGATGTCGTTCCTCAGCACTTCGGGTCGCCTTTGCAGAATGAGTAACGCGTTGCGGAGTGCCAGGTACTGGATTTCTGGGCCTTTCGACAGCAATGTCACCAGAGGCGGCGAAAGTTTCGAGCAAAGCACCGCAATCGTCTTCTCGCTGTCAATGTAGTTCATGAGATAGAGTACCACTCGTATGCACGTCAACACAACCGCACTGTTTGTGTGTGACAGCCGCGGAGTGATACGTTCTGCAAGAAAGGCTGCTTCAGAAGTGTCGTGAGGCACGTATGATGTTAGTGCCTCGAGGATGTAGGTTTGACCCCATCTGTGAATCGTCAGCTCCTTGCGACCTGCATGCAGAAAATAGATCCAACTTACTCAGAGCAATCCGGGAGAATCTGCACAATTTTACTTGCGCTCGTGTAATCGATTGTGAGCTTGATGGTCTCGCTTCGTTCCCAGATATCCATCAGCGCAGCCAGCGCACTGCTTACCACAGTCGGGTTCTCATCCCTCAGCATCAAGTTCAGGCGATCGATCAAATCGCTTGCTTCCACCATTGTCCTGTCATGATCGTAAAGTTTGGCGACGGTGAAAGCGGCCGTCTTTCGTACGTATGGGTCCGAGTCCTTGAGCAACTTCTTCAGCGGACCAACCGTGGCTTCCACGAATTGGCGGACATGGATGTAGGATATCGTTCGAAGCGCAAGAGCACGGGTCAAAGGATTGGAGTCGTTCAAGTCCTCTTGTAACGTCGCCAGCGCTTTGAGTGCGAGATCCGGTTTCATCCGCGCATAGTTGACGAGATAAAGATAGCACCTGTGTTGGCAGATCGTCAGCTCCCGGAAACAATCATGCCGCCCAAAACAGCCAACGATATGGCATGTTGTCCACCCACATCTTCTTGATCTCCAAGCTCTCAATGGCCATGCACCCGATGATATCAGGAAACAGCGCGACCATGTCGTTGTTGCTCATGGTCATGTTGGCCACGATCTTCTTGAGCGCGATCTTCTTGCCCAGGAAGTTCTTGTCCTTCTTCGTCGCCGGCTGGAGGAGTTCGGCGCGCAGCTCCGCGACTTTGCCCTGTTGTGCGCGATTCCATAGTAAGCTTCTGTACGCGATCGGAGCGCTCGAGGAGTAGTATTGCAGGGAGAGCTCGTAGGCAATGTGCGGCATGAACATGCTGGGCTCTTCATGGGTTCATGTTGTGTGGGACGTACTCTTGCGAAGAGCTTCGCATCCTGGCCGGAGGAGCTCATGTCTGCTGGTATATATTGTGTGGTGTTGCTTCTCGCCCTATGGTAGTCCCGCTACTCTCTCATGCGGCCTGCCGCCCCGCGCGAACTAGGATTCACGCACTGGGCGGTACTACTGTACAGCAGTATCTCGGTGTTTGGCGGGGCCAATGATAGCAAGGGCGCGGTTGGGTGTAGATAGTGGGAGGGTGTCTCGTGATGTTGGTCGCTGTGCGGGGCGGAGAGGGGGCCTGCAGTTCGAGGTATGGCGAATGGTCTTGGTGGTGTAGTTGTCGGTTGGTGTTTGAGAAGGTCCTTTGACGTTTAAGGAGAGTGGAGGTTTGTCGGGCTCGTCGACGGCTGTTCTTCCAGAGAGTGGAAGGTCTGGGGATGGGAATAGGGTGTAGAGCGGCGTGGTTAGTGAGCTCTAGTCCCCGGCTTGACAGTGTGCACTTACGATAACTGGGCCTGTCCTTGCCTGTCCTGTCGAGCCATGCCCCGCCACCTCTATTAGACTATCAGCATATGATGATGATACCTTCAACTAGTCGAATAGCTGCAACGGCCTCATTCCACCCCCTTGCGAGAAACCATGTAGGCTTTTTTTTCAAGGCTAGGTAGATATCTCTTCTGTTTCCGCCGGTCGTGGTTTACTCTACCTCTCAACCTACAGCATCAATAACAACATCAACATCAACACTGAACAGAACCAATCTCACCATGGCCAACCTCATCATCCGCCCACCAACATTCTCCAAAGCCACCGCACCAGCAGCCTTCGTCCTCCCAACCGTCGAATGGCTCACCGAGACCTGGCACGTCACCCACTCCAGCCTGCCCATGTGGAAGTCGAAACGCAACGTCCGCATCAAGTACACCCCTCTCCCGCCCTCGTCCAAAACCACCACGTCGTCGTCGTCGTCGGCAGAGTCCACAGACCGCCTAGACGACCTCGTGACCTACCAATCCCTGACCTCGACCAAAATCTCCACGATAGCGGGCGTAGACAGCGCCAGTGGCGAGGGCAGGGGGGAGTGGGATTGGCGAGGCAAGGGTTGGCTCAAAGTCGCGTCGAGCCATTGGGAGGTTCTGGGCTGGGGGGAGGAGGTGGGGACGGGTAATAAGTGGGTTGTGACTTGTTTTGCGAAGACGCTGTTTACGCCTGCGGGCGTTGATTTTTATTCGGCTGGTAGGGGGGGTTTGCAGGTCGATACGGTGGATGCTATCAAGAAGGGGCTCGCGGAGATGGATGATGGCGAGGTCAGGAAGATGGCTGGGGATTTGTTCGAGCTGACGATTGATGATGAGAGGGGTGAGGAGTGATGGAGTGATTCTTCGGAAAGGCGATTTGTTTTGGGGGGTTGATGAAATGTCTGATTGTATGCGAACCTGTCGACTTGCTGATGATGTTTCGACTTTCACTCTCTGCGTTCGATAAGCTAATGTACAGTATACGCGTGATGATAATACACTGCATGGGAATAGCGCTGACATTAAGTAAGACCCGTGTGGCTGACAATGTTGACAGATATGGTATGAATCCAAGATCTCTGAGCGAACAGATGTATGTAACCTTTGAGGTAATCTCTCCTTGTGCAAGTAATGTTCCTACATGATTTCTATTTTACACGGTGTACAAATTGTGCATGAAGCGATGCGCTGTCCGGCAATCTTTCTATCCCGATGTGCAAGATGCAACCAACAAATTCAAGGCTCCGCCAATGTACTGGACTACTTGGCCACCGGACGTGGACTCGACGACTGATTAGCGTCTCCAAGATTCGTGACAACAGAGCGAGGCACTGCACCCCGACGTCGATTCACGAGTTGCCTTTTCCGTCTCGAATCAAGCGAATCAACGAATTTGAACTCACTCCGCCTCCAGTCTCGGTTGCGTCCAGCAAAAGTTGATGTAGGCTCATGCCACACGCCTGCAACTCTGGCAGCAGCCCAAGCCTCCACGTCGACCCAGGTGCCCGATTTCTGATCGGCGAGTCGCTGTGGTCCAAAGACGGCGACAAGTAGACGTGCCTCATCGGCGGCATCGCCGTCTGAGAATTGCTGTGGTAGATCGTCGAAGATTGGTTCGCCCCAAACCATGTTCGCGTGCTCGACGTAGTGCGCAAGGGTCAAGTGGTTGCGTTGCATAATCGCCATGTTGCTGGGCCGCTTTGAACATCCAGGCCCAAACAGTGGCCAGAGAACCTCGATCATGGCGCGCCTAATGTCTTCTGTCTCGACTTTCACGCCAAGCTGTTTCAGTTGCAGGAGCAGGTCCAGTCCACGCGCCCACAGCTCTGTATGAAACGTACTATCGGCTGTGATTCCTGGATCGCGCGTCCAAGGTCGGAGCTTGTCTCGCATGCCAGCACTGCGAAAGCCCCAAATGACAAACGCTCGAAGCATGATCGGGTTCAACACCTTGGGCCGTATTGCGTCTGTGCGACGATAGATCTTGTACTGCCCACGGTAATTGATGGTTGCCTTTCGATCGTAGTGATGTGCAAGCCACGGTGCGAGGTGTGTGATTCCCACCATATCGCCTGACATGCCGTACCGTTTCAGCAGCTCGATCCAGCGTTCCGGTGAAACATATTGGCCGCTTGAAGCTGCGTATATGTGCGCATTCACCACAAGATTGAGAGACTTGTAATGACCCATGGGCGAATTGGAGGCCACCATCGGACGCTTGCTCGGCGAACGGGTTGGAAGCAGGTATTTGCCCAGAAAGTTGAGAGTCCTGCTGCTCATGGCCAAATTCTCGGAGAACATATGACTGTAAATCCGGACGATCTCGAGGTGATTTCCAGCTTTGATATAGTGCTGCAAAAGTCGATTCCAAGCTCGGTCGGATCTCAGGTTGCCCATGTGAGACAACCCGATGAGCGTGAGATAGGCCAAAGACCACTGTTCTGCTTGTAAGAAGTTGCCGAGCAATATTTCCTGTGTGTGCTGATCCTCGTAGCTTTCTGGATGTTGATCGCTGTCGAGCAGAGTCTGGAATAATGCTTGTTGTTTATCGGCGACCACTTTGTTCAGAATGTGACCATAAACAGATGGTGAGACGAACATCCCAGCATCCCGAATATCAGCCAATTTCTCCTTGAGTACTTCTGGAGAGGCTGCACGTATCGCTAGTTCGCGCAGAGCCATGGGACCTAGAGCTTCAGTTCCTAGTAGAGCAAGGCCCCGTATGATTGTCTCCAGCGAAAAAGTTTTCGTGGCGAACATGCGAGCACAGAATTGATCGCTGATGGCTTTGGGTTTGATACCGTGGACCTCGCCAACGAGACCGTTCATGGAAGCGCGAGAGAGCAAAGGAGACACTGAATGCACTGCTGCGTCCCAATCTACCCTGGTGATTTGCCTGAGTTCCTCCGGATCAAGATAAGCATGGACCGGAACTCCTCTCTCTCCTCCTGAATCGAGTGTGGTCGACAAATATTGAACAGCTCGAGTCGATGCCAGTTCAGGCCCAGGCATGTCGCCACTGGAAACGAATAGCTTGTGCCACGACGCGATAAGTTGCACGTTGTCCGCGGCGTGTGACAATACCGTAGGCATACATGCATCATACAAATCACGGCTTTCACTTTCGTGGTACATCCTTCTCCATCTCGCAAAAGCGGTGTTGGGGCTGGAGCTTTTCACAACGTCCATTGTCAAGTCGGCCAGAGAATTTGCGTCGCAGAATCCAGCATCATGAATCCGCCTGTGCCATGTGTATTCGTGCCCTTCGTTAAAGAGATTGTCACCGCGTTTAGATATGTAGGGCGGTTTACGCAAGAAACGACCGACAAGAACTGTATGCAGTCGGCGGTAATGGCCAAGTCCTGAGGCTCTGAGATGTTCCGCATGTCGAATGACTTCTTCCAACAGCTTCTTGTGGGATGCTTTGATCTTGCTTTTCACCGCGGCGTGTATGAGGATAGTCCAGAAAGTGTCCGCGAGGTTGCCATCGACTGGCAAGTCGATACCGCGATCCCGCATGCCAGTCCATACGTCCACGACGCCATGGAACCCGTCTATTCGCTCCCGGTGTTGCAAAATTCTGCACCAAGCTTCCAGATTGGCATAGTTCTCGGGCTTGTCAATCAGTAGATCTCTTGACTGTGATGCGGTACGAACACGCGTCTCGGAGTATAGCAAGTCGGAGTAGCTCGTCGATGATGGCTGTAGTCCGTATCTTTCGACAGTTGACATGGCGGCATCATCATTCTCCTGGGAAGTATTCAGTCCCAACTCTTTAGCAACGCGGGCACGCTGTTCAAGGAAGGTCTCGAGTGCTGCAGCAGCCGCAGCTGCGTTCGTCTTTTCATCCAGTGCCTGCGTCGGTGGAAGCCATTTTGTCGTCGCTACTGATGTCCCGTAACATCTTGCATTCGTCCTGGTTGCTGCAGTCCATCGTTGCGGTTTCGTCGGGGTTGTCGTGTGGTCAAGACCTACAAGTCGGCGCAAAAGTTGCAGTGTTGACGGCCGAGCGAGCCATTTGTCGAATCGCACACCCATTGCAATGCGCACCTCAAGCCTCCTCCTCGATCAGGCGCCATTGCATCTGTGAGGTGGTTAGGCCTTGATGCTTATTGCTGGTGATTTATCGAAACTCTGAACTTTTGATGAACTGTACATGAGCTCAATCGCTCCTTCTGCTAAGTGCGGCTAAGTTGCCTTTCTCGAGAACCGGAGCTTGCCGTTACGACTCCCGATCTCGAGACTGTAACGAACCAACTGCATCCACCACTGCATTGTCAGCCATTGTATCTACCACCAGCCTCATACACTCCACTCACCGCCATAATGCGTTCCACTATCGCTCGCCGTGCTGCGTACGTTACTCTCGACTCCCCACGCGAATCGCCGCGCCCGCTATCCGACCGCACCCGCGACTTCGAAGGACTGGAGCACAATACATGTAGCTAACACGGCGCGCAGCATGCCCAACTTCCCGGGTCTCTACCGCAAGAACAACGTTCCCGCCTGGCAGAAGCTTCACCAGACCCACGACGGTCTTAGGCAGTGGCAGAAGGTGGGTTGACAACTGGGGACGCGCATGAGAAGGGCAGAGTGGAAAAGACGGCGAGATGCGAAGCGCATAGGCGGTGCAGGAAGCGCAAGAAAGAACCGCATGCTGATGTGCGAATAACAGGGCCCCAACGCCAAGTACATGCTGTACCCTTACTACGCTACCATGATTGCGACCTCTTCCGGTATGTTGGATTCTACGGACTTGGATACCGCTGTACTGGCACTGACAGACCGACAGCCTGCATGTACATGATGTGCCGCATGGTTCTTGGCCACAAGACCTGGTACTAGACGATTTGCACTAGGGGACGGATGGGAAGTTCTGGGTCAAGCAGAGGTGACCGTACTGTAAACAATCTAGAGGGTTGAAAACGAGCTGTAACACCATACCCTGGCAGCCACGAGCGCTCTCGAATACGATGTCAAGTTTCTTTTGTGCAATACTGTGCATTTTCACTACTCGACGGGTCGTTTGAAGGCACTTAGCAGCGTGCGTGGCATTTCCTCGCAACCGTCAAGAACCGCGTGACAGCCGTTCAGTACTGAAATGCTTGACGCATTCACTAAAGGTAGAACCAGAAGACATGTCAAGCTATCGGGGCAACGCTCCTTGAGCAAAACCATCGGACCCGAAGGCATCATCAGCCCGAAAACCTGATCTTTCCCGAGACCAGGATTCAGCTCGTTCCCAGTCAGTTTACCTGGAACATATACGAGTAACAATTGGATAAACGCATCGGCTTGTAGCTTGGGATCCGCCACCCTTTTCTCTCCCTTTCCCTGGCTTTTCTGTTCCGCCACCGACTCCAACGGAGGGTATGGACGCTCAGTCAATCGCATTCCTCCCCCGTGAGAATTCAGAGCTTACTTAGTATTCACAGCCTAAAGATCTAAACTGGATGGTAAGGAAGTCTTGCGGAGTTTTACCTGCGTACAAGTCCAAAATCAACACCACCCTCTCCATACACTTCAACCCCTCAGAACTCATGACCAGTCTTCTCCACAGCCTTCTTATAACTCTCCGTCGCCTCACAGTCCTTGAGATACTTCTCCAGTCTCTCCCACCTCTTGCCCATAAGGCCCAGATCCCTAGCCAAAATGAAAGCAATGGAGAAGTGCATCTGGATGTCCGCCAGAGTGATTTCGTCGCCAAACAGGAATTTCCCGCTGCTCTTCTCGAGCTCGGCCGTCATGAAATCCAGGTCATTGTGGATGTTCTTTGACAGCCCTTTCTCGGTCTCCTTGGGGTCGCCGGTGTGTTGGTGCCAGCGGGCGTACATGACTGAGATGCCGTGGAGGGCAAAGGTACCTTCGGCGGCGTGCACCCATTGCAAGATCGCGTAGCGTTTTGGGTCGCCGACTTGGGGCAGAAGGCGGTGGTTCTTGTCGTACACGTCGCACAGGTACCTGGATCAGCTGGTCAGTCACGCTGGAGCTAGGTAGTTGTGCTGGGACTTCCAATGTTGAAAACGCACTCCCCGATATTGCCGCTCTCCGTAACTGTTACATCGCCATCGACCAAGGTTGGGAACTTCCCTAGCCCGCCTACTTCTTTCCGGAATGCTGGCGGCGCGAGTCCACCTTCACGGGGAGAGAATTTGACGGCGTAGTCCAGGCCGAGCTCGTGCAGTTGCCATGCTGTCCGGATGCAGCGTGAGGCTTGGAGGAAGTAGAGGGTGATTTGTGGTGCCATTTCTTCAAAGTCGGGATGGACGTTGCTGATTTGTAGGGGAAACGGGCCTTGGATTGGACTATGAACTGGATCAAGAAAGAAAGAGTATACTCGTGTGGTATAGGTACCGAGGTCTGTAGGTAACTTATGCCTTCGATTGTTACATTTGATTGATCGTTTAAACCACCAGAGTCTCCAAGCGTTGGGTTGGGTGCGGGGACTGTGGGGACTGACATTTGGAATGGAATCTGAGGTCCTTCGATGGAACAGGAATAACATGGTCGATTTGAAGCTTCAATTTGTTAGCCTTTTCCATTCATAAACGATCGTCCATCTTATTCAGTAGCCTGATAAAGGATTTGGTATTCGCTAGTGGTGTAGAGATTTACCACGATCCTCAAGGTGTTCGGCTGAGATGCGGTTTATCAGATAACAGATCTGATCTTGATCAGAATTCTTCCCCCTCCTTCGAGAAACATTTCTAAGCAAGCATTTATTTGTCGCGCATGTTATAAACAGCAACCAGCAACACCATTTACGACTCACGACCCTCCTTCCCACACTCATACCCATACAAATAATCATGGCCGACCACGACGACAGAATGCACGACGACCGTGACCACGAGTCCGAGGACGACATGCTCCAAGAGGACGAGGCCGAAGAGGTGGTGGAGCAAAATGACGACGACGCAGCCATGGACTCTGGCGACGAAGGCGATGACAACGGCATCCTGGAAGAGATCCAGCTCCAAAATGACAGTGTGGCGCATTTCGAGGGACACAAGGACAGCATTTTCTGTATCGCGCAACATCCCACGAGGCCCGAACTCGTGGTGACTGGCGGCGGCGATGATATGGCTTACATGTGGGATGCGACACCTCCCGAGGGACCTTTACTGCCGCAAAGCTACGAGACAAACCCGCAGCCTAAAGAAAGGAATGGTCAGAACGCACTTGCGACATTCGACGGCCAGGATGAGAGTGTGAACGCTGTCTGCTTCACCCTGCCCAAGGGCGAGTTTGTCATTACAGGCACGCTGGCCGGCAAGCTCAGCGCATACCACATACCTACTGCGCCTGGCCAGGCCAAACTCGTCGGCTCTGCCAAGGAAGTCGAGGAAATCAACTGGCTCCTTCCTTGCCCTCACCCGGACTACCCCAATACATTTGCCCTCGGCGCGAACGACGGCAGTGTCTGGATCTACACGGTCAACGCATCAGACCCGACCAGCCCTCTCACAATCGTCCAGACTTTCTTCCTCCACCAGGGATCTTGCACAGCTGGTGCCTGGACACCCGACGGCAAGCTTCTTGCCACCGTTGCCGAGGACTCGAGTCTGTACGTTTGGGATGCGTTCGGTGATGCCGCCGCTGCCGGTCTGGTCGACCCTCGCTCCGGCCAGACCGTTGTCGGTTTGACTTCTCAAGACGAGCGCTTCTTCGTCGACGGTGGTCTGTACAGCGTTGCCATCTCGCCTGGTGGAGCTCTTGTCGCAGTCGGCGGTGCTGAAGGCCACATTCGCGTTGTCGGTCTTCCCCGTCTATCGCTCCCCTCCAACAGCGTCGGCGCAACCTCTGGCGCAAAGGGTGCTGGTGCCCGTGGCAAAGCAGGCGGCCACAAGCAGGCCGGAGCAAAGGGCGCGGCTGCCGCTGGACAGTCTGGTGTAATTCTCGCATCTCTGCAAGCCCAAAGCGATGGTGTGGAGACTTTGGATTTCAGTCAGCCGCCTCTTACCCTGCTCGCAGCAGGCAGCGTGGACGGTTCGATCGCACTCTTCGACGCCGCACACAACTTTGCCGTCCGTAGACAGATCAAGGAGGCCCACGACGAAGAGGCCGTTATCAAGGTCGAGTTTGTCAAGTCGCACAACAACGAGCGCAACTGGATCTTGACATCTGCCGGCAACGATGGTGTTGTGCGCAGGTGGGATACCAGGGGTGGCACTGCTGCTGCCAACAAGGGCCTCATGAGCGAGCTGAGAGGTCACCGTGGTGGCGGTGAGGGCGGCGGCATTCTTGGCTTTGCCCAGGGAGGCGGCGGCAACGCTATCATCACCGCTGGTGATGACGCCGTGGGTCTTGTGTTCAAGGCCGAGTAGGTACATACACTTATAGATACGATTAAAACGCCTGTCGAATTCATTGCGTCGACGCCTACCAACCGTGATTGATCTGTTTCTTTCCCGAAGGAGAATTCTCGTCCACAGTCAGCGGGTCATCTCAACCCATCCTCTTTTCCGTCTCCAGAATACGCTGACTCCTAGACAACTCAGCATGATCCTTGACCTCCACACTCTCGCCCTGCATAGCCCTCCCAATCCTCTCCACAGAAACCTGATAAGCTTTAGGGAGCCCAGTCTTCTCCCGCGCAGCCTCAACAACAGCCTCCAACTCACCCCCAGCCAGACTCCCACCCACCATCTCCGCCACCGCTTTCCCACTCAACCACGTATTCGGCATCCCATGCCCCGTATACCCCGCCGCAACAAAAACCCCTTCCTTCCCAGGCACGGGCCCAACCCAAGGCACCTCGTCGCGCGAGAAGCCCATGACGCCCGTCCACTGCGCCACGGCTTCCATCTCGACCGCCTCCCCAGAATCAGCACGCCGCTTCTCCTCCAAATCAAAGGCTTCCACCAACTCCCTCCGCAAGTACGCAGCGGTCGCCTTGTCGAAGGTCGAATCGTCGGTGACCCCGACACTTTTGCCAAACGTCCGCCCGCCGCCGAACATCAGGTGGCCGCCTTTTTCGTTGGGCCGTTGGATCAGGTAGTCGTCGAGGCCGTCGCCCTCGAAGCCCATGGAAGTTTTCAGGCGGTTGGCGCCGGCGATGGAGGGCAGGGGGCGCAGGGCGCTCATTTGGCCGCGGCAGGGGACGATCAGGTCGGCGAAGTCGGGCAGCAGGTGCGAGGTGTAGGCGTTGGTGGCGAGGGCGAGCTTGCGGGCTTTGATGGTGCCTCGCGGGGTTTGGACTGTCCATTGCCCGTCTTCTGTTTGATTGATGCTCTCGGCTGGCGTGAGGGTTTGCAGGTTGAAGGTTCCTTGGAGTTTGCCTTCGGGGGAGGAGACGAGGAGGTGTTCCAGCAGGTGGGCGACGAGCTTGTAGGGCCAGACGCGGGCGGCGATGTCGGTCACTACGGCTGCGAGGGCTTTGGGGTGGCGGTAGGAGGCGAGTTCTTGCTTGTCTGTGACGAATTTCATGAGCTTGCCGAGGTCGGGGGTTGTCTTTTGGACTGTTGCGATGTTCGCTTTGGCTTGCTGGTATTTGGTCTCGCTGTAGATTCCGCGGACGCCCGGCTGCGCTACCCATTCGCAGTCGATGTTGGAGGTTTCGATCTCGTTTGCGAGGGAGTTCCAGTTGGCGAGCTCGAAGTGCCCAATTGACGGGTCGTGTGGGTATTCGAAGAAGATGGGCTGGCAGTGGCCGCCGTTCTGGAGGGGGGGGGTTTGGTTAGATTGATTGCCGAGTGTGGCTTTGGCTATCTCTTATGGGTGAGTGAGTTTGTTGGGGACGTACTCTTCCAGTTGCTCCCCAGCACGCTTCACGAGCTTCCAGCATTACAACATCGGGTTTGGATGCCTCGTCCGAGCTCTCGCCAACTCTCTTCAAGAGGTGGCGGGCAATGCTGGTCCCTGTAATACCACTTCCGATGATCACAACATCGGCGGTGGCGGGCAGATCCCTCGTTGATCGGTGACCGAGGAGTAGAGGAGAAGGTTCCGAGTGCCAGAAGGACTTGCTAGAATTCGGCGTTGGGAGTTCTGCTGGCTGTCCTAGCCTGGGAAGATCTGGGATTGTTCGAGCCATGGTAGGTGATGATGGTTGACAGGTTTGCTCGCAGGCACGTTGTGAATGTGATATGTTGCGATTGGAGAGCTGATTGTGGATCAAGTGGCGTAGCTTTGAGGCGTATTCGATATCTCTTGGGGGAACTGTCGATGTTTTATGATCGATGTGAATACAGAGACAGAGACAGGCAACAGTATCAACTCGAGCGGGGTTGGGTTGTGCTGTTCGCGATATCGGCAGAAGTTCAGAAGGTGCTGTTAGACCAGTCATTTGTGATTCATTATTGGGCACGCCTCCATACATGTGGAGTAACTAGCTGATTGCCTTATCGGGTGCGCATCACTTACCTACTGTATCTTGACAAGGTTCGCAGCTCGGTGCTCGGCTTAGATGCATATGCTTGTCTTCAACTCGGCGTGGTCCATTACTCCGAAGGAAACTGCACTCTGTCCATTTGTCAATATCTCGTGATCTCGGAGTTAGGTCCAATAATTCTAGTTATCGGAATAAAAACTAAGGATTTCTTCATTCATCATGTTCGCGATATCGGCAACGGCAAGAGGCGAGGTGAAGTCATTGGCCGGCTGGCCGCCCAGCTTTGAACGCCTCAGGCATCTGAGACTGTTCCATCTCAAACTCCATCACCCGCCATCTACACCCATCGCCATGATAATGTCACAACTTCATGCATCAAATTGTACGGCCTAGGCTTTGCATGCGACATGGTCCAGCCGCGAGCTTCGCGGCGACGGGTCGTGCCGGGATCTTCAGATGAGGATGAAGAGGTCAATCCGGCATCCGTTGACGATGGCAACCACGACGAGACGACAAAGCCGGCAGCAGGAAAGTTGAAGTCAATACGGAGGTCCTCGAGACAGCAGCCAACACCAGCATCTTCCACGCAAGATGTCGCGTCTAAGAAGCCGTCTGCTAAAGCTGTCAAGACGAAGGAAAGCGTTGCCCAATCTTCACCAGGCAAAACAAAAGCAACCAAAACAAAACCAAAGACGACTGTCCAGGATGCGCCGGCGTCGAAATCAAAGCCAATATACTCTTTCTTCAATACCGCGACTCAACGCCAGCAGTCGTCCCAACGTTCCGCAAGTCCCATGATCCAGCCAGCGCCACTCGATGAGGCCGAAACCATTGAGTCGGAAGACGAAGTTTCATCCGGTCTCGCTCTGTCGAAAGATTCAAGCGTAGCACTAGCCATGCGCAAACGGAAAGCTCAGCAGGCTCAAAGCCGTGAGGACGAATCTAGTCTTCTCCCTCCACCCACGCAAAAGTTCCGCAAAACCAGTGATGGCGGACGCACACCTTCCATATCTGTGATCAACGAAGACAAGCGTCCCTGGGTCGTACAGTTTGCTCCCTCCAATCTCGATGAGCTAGCAGTTCACAAGCGCAAGGTTGGTGACGTGAAGAACTGGCTCAACTTTGCTTACAGTGGCAAGCGACAAAGGGTCTTGGTTCTGAAAGGCGCTGCGGGGACGGCAAAGACGACTACAGTTGAACTGCTTGCGAAAGATATGGGGATACAGGTCACGGAATGGAAGAATCCTGCTGGCAGTGATCTTACCTCCGAAGGCTCAATGTCCGCATCTTTCCAGTTTGAAGACTTCGTTGGGCGTGCTGGTAGATCAGGCGGTTTAACTCTTGCAGTAAGTGGCCAAGAAGATGCGGGAGGCGATGACGGAATTTCTACGGCTTCTGCTGGTGAGCACGCTACAGAAAGCAGGCAACTCCTCCTGGTCGAGGAGTTCCCAAACACCTTCTCGAAAGCATCGCCACCTCTTCAATCGTTCAGATCGGCAATCGCCCAATACCTGGCATCCGGACCTGTCACGAATGGTCCACCAACCCCAATAGTGCTCATCATATCCGAGACCTTGCTGTCGACCAGCACTGCGGCGGCTGACAGCTTCACTGCACATCGATTGCTAGGACCTGAACTGTTGGAGAATCCTTGGCTCGACACGATAGAGTTCAACGCGATCGCGCCAACGATATTGATCAAGGCGTTGGAAGGCGTAGTGGTCAAAGAAGCCCGACGATCTGGTAGACGAAAAACACCTGGTCCGCTTGTACTCAAACGTATTGCAGAGACCGGCGACATTCGCAGTGCTGTGTCATCTCTCGAGTTTCTGTGCCTCAGGGGAGATGACGGAGACACTTGGTCATCCAAGGTGACATTCACCAAGGCCAAAAAGTCAAAGAGCGAGGCGACGATGACCAAAGCAGAAGAAGAAGCTCTCAGGCTGATCAGCAATCGAGAGAACAGCCTAGGCATCTTCCATTCGGTGGGCAAGATTGTCTACAACAAACGACAAGAACCGGATCGAGGGACCTTGCTTGTCCATCCCCCGGCTTGGTTACCGCAACATCGTCGCAACAAGGTATCCGAGACAGACGTGGATCGACTGATCGATGAGCTGGGCACGGACACGACTACTTACATCGCTGCATTGCACGAAAACTATGCCTTGTCGTGTACCTGTTCTAGGTCTGAGGAGTCTCTCGACAGTGTGAGCGGTTGCATCGACAGTATTTCAGACGCGGATTTACTTTCACTCGATCGTTTCTCGTTTGGAACGCGAGCCTTTTCTGGCTCCGCCACAGATACTCTCAGGCAAGATGAAATGTCCTTCCAGGCCGCCGTTCGAGGAGTCCTGTTCAATCTACCATGTCCAGTGCATAGAGGAACACCCTCGGGTGGAAAACCGGGTGATTCACATCGCATGTTCTATCCAACGTCGCTCAAACTGTGGCGTAAGAAGGAAGAAATCAACGACATGCTTGAAATGCTTACTGCCAAGATGCAGAACAACGCCCTTGACAATTCTTCACAAGTGCAGCAAACATCTGGCGACTCTGGAGTTGCGGGCTGGAAACGCGAATCGACTGACGGTTCTTCCAACCCCAGTGGCACGGCTGCCATCGCATCCGCCAAGGCTGAGATGCTACTGGAGCGCCTGCCTTATATGGCTCGCATTCTACAGGCATCGAAGCCTACATCCTCGCAGCTCTCTCAGATACTCGGAGTTACGCAGGTACGCGATTCGGGCACTCTCGCCACTACCGAGAACGAAGATGACATCGAGAATGCCGCCGAGCAAGAGAACCGCTTCGAAGAACAGTGGGCGACGGACAAACCCGACGGGGACTTCCCCGATCGACTGCGAGGAACCAAGGCAAAGCGCAAGGTGGCTGCCGGCACCAAGACCGAAGGCGGCGGACTGGGGATTCCTGTCGAGAGTCAGGTGGAGAAGCTGGTCTTGGAAGACGATGATATCGTTGATGATTGAGGCGTGGCGATGTACTGTACGTGTGTAAGCGTTTGACTGGGCACATCGGAGGCTTTGAGCGGGGAGTTCGGCGTTGTTCGGGCTGCTGTTGGTAGAGATGTGCAAGTATGGCTAGGAGAAGCGCTCTACGGTACCGAGTGTCCATTAGCCACGCGAGGTAGATGCAACACGCGCTGTATATCCAGATTAATAGCATGCCTTCTAATAGCATCACCAGCATTGTCTCTAGCATGGGACCGGCTTGGCCTTACAGAGCCCTAATCAGGCTGTCCTTGCCCTACATTTCCCGCTATAGCCACAGACCCACGGCATGACTTACGACGTCTTGATCTACAACTCTGTTGCCAGCCTCGTTCAATCCGACATATTTGTTGGACGGATCTATCCGCTTGATCTGCCAAACGTCCGGAAAATCGGAACATGCACCCGGACACTCGGCACTCAACACGCACGTCGTTACCCATAGTATGCCGCTGTGGGTATATTAAACCGACCCCACGACCCCCCGTGACGTGAAGATGTGCTGCGAGCAGTCCACCACGCCGTTCGTACCGGTCTGGCGCTCGGGCACACGAACGGTGCAAGCGATTCTACACGACCTCGTTTTCCTGACGTGTCTTTTACGAGCGCGACTACTACTGTATGTATGGAGATCTAAACACGAAGACGGACAGACAGACTATTCGGAATGGGTCTGTTTACTTTTCTGGCTTGCAGAAGCGGCGTTTCCTGTTGACGAGGGATGAGCCATGCTGAAACTTGCCCTGGCTCCATTGGACAAAGTGTGGCTTGCTGTGTTTCATGTGCTTCAACCAAAGTCTCCTCCTCGTGTGAACCTTCTCCGTTGACGGGATGAAGATCTGTGTCTCAGCCCTATGGGTAGACGGCGATAGCCGATGCGAACAGTTTTCGTCCTTGCTACTACTGTGATCCATCGATGCGTTGTTGGGGTTGTGGTCAACTCGTCATAGCTCCAATAGTCACATCACAAGTCTTCGATCTTGCATTCGAAAGATTCGCCTACAAGCATGCCGAGATGTCTGTATTATTATTATTAGGCACTGCTGCAAGCCAGGTTGTTTACGATAGCCTTCTCATTTCTTCGAATGCTTGTCGACTCCACTACGCTTGACTTGAAATGCTTTTAGACTCAATCTAGGAGACGCCTAGCGCGCGCCTAGCCGGACCCCATGTCGACTTGCTGCTAAGAAAAGGAGAGTCCTCACGCTGCGTGGTCAAGCTGTCTTTAGCATTGCCACCTGGGCCTCGCTTCGCTTGCCAATCGAATGTCCATGACAGGCTGGCCATGACCGCACTCCAGCACGGTGGAGTGACACTTGCAGAGACGGATGCGATCGCGGCAGGGTATCTGCCTGCAGTCGCCTGCAAACTTGAGCCTCGTGGCCCCGGCCCACGGCACTCCATCGATAGTTCTTGATAGCTTCAAGGTACCACGGGAGCATATCCACCCTACACGAGCATGCCCGTCCAACAATCCGACGCTTTGGGCGTGTTGCGACGGTGGCCATGGTAGTCTCCGCCCAGATGCGGCCATCTAAGTAGTGAAGCGTCCCACAACCACATCTTTCTCTCGCCACGGCCCTTTACTTGTACAGTTTCTCTGTACGATCACCACACTCTCGTTTTTTTTCTATATTGTTCTTCGTAATAATGTTTCCTTCTTTCTCGATTGCCAGCGTCGTTACGCTGGCTGCCTCTGCAGCAGCATCTGCACTTCTCCCTAGAAGCGAAAACTCTCGATTGATTACTCGTCAAAACCAGAACGACCCGGATTGCGTGCAGGTATCGGTCAGCTTCCACGAGCTTAGATCAACTGCTTGGGGCGAGAGTGTCTCCGTCGTTGGCTCTATTCCTCAGCTCGGCAATTGGGACACCTCCAAGGCCCTCTTCCTGTCCGCATCGACCAGATACTCAAACGACAACCCACTATGGACGACGACTGTCAACATGCCCCCGGGCACTTCTTTCGAATACAAATACATTCTCTTCGACATCAACGGCAATGTTCAATGGGAACAAGACCCCAACCATAGCTACACCGTACCGACCAGCTGCGCCGCCAGCGCCACGCGATCCGATACCTGGCAGAGCACTGCTGGCTCGTCTCAACCGACTACTGCTCCTGAGCCAAGCTGCACCAACAGCCCGACTTCGCGCGAATGCTGGGACAACAACTTCTCCATCGACACAGACTTTGACAGCAACTGGCCTACCACTGGCCGTACCGTTCGTTACGACTGGACCATCACCAACACCACCATGGCACCGGATGGGTTCGAGCGTCAAGTCTTTGCCATCAACAACCAATACCCTGGTCCTGCCATTGAGGCCAACTGGGGTGACATGATCGAGATCACCGTCAAGAACGAGATGACCAACAACGGCACTTCGATCCACTGGCACGGTCTCCGTCAATGGCACAAGAACACTCAGGATGGTGTTCCCGGTATCTCCGAGTGCCCCATTGCACCTGGCCAGCAGAAGACCTACACTTTCCAGGCCACGCAGTACGGTACTTCCTGGTACCACTCTCACTTCTCTTGCCAGTACGGTGATGGTCTCGTTGGTCCGATCATTGTTCAGGGTCCCGCCACTGCCGACTACGATATCGACGCCGGCCCTCTTGCGGTCACCGACTGGTACTACGGCACCGTGAACACCCTTTCTCAGCGTGTTGCCCACTTCGATGGTTCTCCTCCTGTTGCCGACACTGCTCTTATCAACGGCAAGATGGTGAGCAGCAGCGGTGGCCAGTACGAGAGGACCGCCCTCAAGCAGGACAAGAAGCACCGTGTCCGTCTCATCAACATGTCCGTCGATAACCACTTCATGGTCTCTCTTGACGGCCACCAAATGCAGGTTATCGCTGCCGACTTTGTTCCCATCGTTCCTTACACCACCAACTGGATCTTCCTCGGTATCGGTCAGCGCTACGACGTGATCATCAACGCCAACCAGGCTGCCGGTAGCTACTGGTTCCGTGCTGAGGTCCAGAACCAAGCTGGCTGCGGTAACAACGCCAACAACGGTAACATCCTGTCGATCTTCTCCTACGAGGGCCACGAGACCGAAACCCCGATCAGCCAGGGTGGCCAGTACACCCAGCGCTGCACCGACGAGCAGGGTCTGACCCCTTACTGGAACTCTTACGTTCCTTCCGGACAGGTCGCTGACAACATCACTCCCCTCGACACTTGGCTCAACCAGACCCGCGCCGCCGACGGCACCTTGACCCTCTACTGGAACGTCAACGGCACATCTCTGAACGCCGACTGGCAAAAGCCCACTCTCGACTACGTCAAGAACAACCAGCTGGACAGCTTCCCCGACCGTGCCAACCTCATCGAGCTCCCCACCCAGGGCGAGTGGGTCTACTGGGTCATCCGCTCCGTTCCTGGAAACCCCTACAACGTCCAGGTCCCCCACCCTATTCGTAAGTTCCTCGTATGGTTTGATTAGATCGATTGCAATGCTGATATTATGGATAGACTTGCACGGCCACGACTTCTACGTCCTTGGCGCTGGTCAGCAGACTTGGCAGGACGGTGACATTAACAACCTCAACTACGACAACCCTACCCGTAGGGACACTGCTATGCTTCCCTCCAACGGCTGGTTGGCGCTTGCTTTCCAGACGGACAACCCTGGCGCATGGGGTAAGTGAAAATTCCAAACATCCCGCAAATCTTCCTTTCCCTTGCCAAATCACATCCCCCAACATCCTTACGCACTCTACATCTTTATAGGACCATTACTAACGACCCTCTTGTAATGCACTGCCATATCGCTTGGCACGCCGACGAGGGACTCGCCGTCCAATTCTTGGAATCCCCAGACAGGATCGGCCAGATCGAAAACCTGGGCCTGGAGACCTGCGACGCATGGAGGCAGTACTCCCC